>Ga0209212_1004167_pt1 | contig 18141 bp, 15 predicted proteins | sample RifGroC2_FD_183996 | JGI IMG/M metagenome (GOLD analysis project Ga0209212, IMG submission 183996) | Groundwater microbial communities from Rifle, Colorado, USA - Groundwater C2 (SPAdes) (version 2) | ecosystem: Environmental > Aquatic > Deep subsurface > Groundwater | place: Rifle, Colorado...
CTCGATTAATAACATGATAATACGCACCGGGGTATTCCACACGTAAGGGTCTTGCCATGAGATGCCCCTTTAGGTAAAAATTAAAAGTGGAAGATAATTGAAAAGATATTATAATATTCAAAATAAAAAATATCAACATTTATTATTTAAGATGTGACCCCCCTTCAAAGGCAGGACTTCTTACATCGGTTGGGGTTGAAGAGATTCAGAAACTAAAAAATGAGATTGATTTACCAATTGTTGCAGTGGGCGGAATTAACGAAAAAAATGTAGAGAGCGTTCTAAACGGAGGGGCAGACGGTATTGCTGTCATTTCAAGTATCATGCAAGCGGATAATCCGGAAGCCACAGCCAGATGTTTATGCACGAAAATCTTACAGTTCAAAGCCTCAGACCAATGAAAAAATATACGTTTGAAAAGGAGATGTCTTAATGCAGTTAATGGAAAAATTACATTTCGATGAAAAAGGATTAATCCCATCAGTTATAGTAGATGCACAGGATGGTAAGGTGCTTACCCTCTGTTATATGAATAGGGATGCCGTTTTAAAAACGATTGAGACGGGTAATGTGCATGTGTTTCGTCGTTCCCAGAATCGTCTGATGATTAAGGGAGAGACTTCGGGGCATATCCAAGTTGTAAAAAGGGTGTTTTTCGATTGTGAAGGGAACTCCCTTGTTTTCATAGTAGAACAACATGTAGCCGCATGTCATGCAGGTTATAAGACGTGCTATTACAGGGAATATATCCCGAAAACAGATAGTATCCAGATTGTAGAGAATAAGGTATTTGAGCCTGATAATGTTTATAAATGAAATTGATGTTATTTAAATAACAGACAATAAAATAAAATTCACTGAAAAAACGCTTGAAAACAATTACATCAAATGTTATAGTTTCAATCTATTGTTGATATTTTAGCTGTCTTATAAACAGCATTAATAACTTTATTCCGCCTCATCCGCTGGAGGAAAAAACATGTATAAATATGGTAAATATGTAAAGTTTTTCCTTTTGGCAGCCTTCGTAGGAATGTCGGGCTGCGCTGAGTTGACTGAACTCAGGAATTTAAATAGAAGACAGGCAATTACAATAAGAGACCAATCAGATGAAATTGCAAGGCTTAAGAGAGAGTTTTCTTCTGTATCAGATAAATTAAAGTCAAGCGAAGAGGAGATGAATAAGCTCCGCAAGCTTGCCAAATCTATTGGCGGTGGTGTTTCCGTGCGGGATACCATTGAAGGTCCCGTTCTCCTTTTCCCTGAAAAAATATTATTTGATTCAGGTATGGCTGTAATAAAGCCGGGTGGAGAGACTGCGCTTAAGAAGATGGCGGAATTTCTTACAGAAAATCCCTCTTCGTATATCCGAATAGATGGTCATACGGATTCCGATCCTATTATAAGGACTAAACACCTGTGGGATTCTAATCATCATTTGGCAGCAGCACGGGCATTAAGTGTCTTTCACTTTTTGTCAAAGAGCCAAAATATTGCTGATGGAAGAATCCACGTTGCTGGTTTTGGACCTAATCGTCCGATAGCGTCTAATAGCACCGCTGCCGAAAAAAAGCAAAATAGGAGAGTGGAATTCTTAATATTAAGTCAACCTGCTTCGTTACCTCCTAAAGAATCTTCGTTAAGCACTGAGCAAGAACCTGTTCTTGTCGAAGAACCTGCGGAGGAACCAGAGGAAGCAACACCTGAGGCGCCTGAGACAACCGAAACAACGGAAGAGACTGAAGAAAAATAAGTTGTTTGTGGAAATAGTTTCTTCCGATAGTTTAAAGCTATCGGAAGAAACGTTGGTTTAGAAATTGTATTCTTAATAAACAGATATCAAATCTGCATTATCCACAATTCACAAACCAAGTTTCAAAACAACCCCAGTATAAAACCATTCCGTAAGTTCAATGTTTTAAAAGTTAATTCAAGATGTATATGTTTGTTTAACATTGTAGTATATTATTTTGACTATTTTTGGATCATTTAGAATTTAGTATGGAAAATGTAAAACAAAATAAATCTCAAGCAGTAGTGGGAATAAAAAAAGATAACACTAAGCAGGTCAATCAGGGACAATCTGGCAAGAGCGAAAGGGGGAATTCTAATAAGGTATGGCAATTCTTCTGTTCCGTCAAGCTGGCAGTAGTAATTATTTTGATTATGGTTGTGGCGTGCATCTTAGGAACGGTAATTTTACAGGAAAAAACCATTGATGAATATACGGCTAGATATGGATATGGATTAGCAACTTTTTTCAAAGTAACACAACTGAATAATGTCTTTCATTCCTATTGGTTTTCATTCCTTTTGGTTTTACTTTGTGCCAATCTCATTTCCTGTACAATAAAAAGGTGGAGAAATACTTTCCTTCAAACTGGATTTATTCTTACACATCTCAGTATTATCTTAATTTTGGTAGGAGGTGTTGTAAAATTACAACTGGGTATAAAAGGGGGAGTGAATGTTTATGAAGGAAAAACTGCAAATTATTTCCTCACGCAAATAATTAATCGTAAAGGTGCATTGGATTATGTAAAGAAAGATTTACCGTTTACTATTGCCCTTGATGATTTCATACTGGAAAAAAATGAACCAAAGTTTCAGCTTGTATCTTACGTGAAGAGTAAAGACAAGTCGAAAGTATTAGACTCAAAGCTTGGTAAAAGACAACGTGTCCCGGGTTCAAATTATAAAGTAACAATTAAGGACTATATTTCTGATGCTGAATTGAAGCAAGAACCTATTAATACCTCTGACACTCCAGAAAATCCAGCCATTTTTGTAAAACTATTTGGCTCTGAGAAGGTTGCTGCTGAGGGATGGCTGTTGGCTTACGATCGTAACTACTATGAAGACAAAAAACAAAATTTGCGTATAGAATATATATGGTTGTCTTCTCAGGAAGAGGTAGAAAAAGCCATCAATTCTATTGAGACCTCAAATACAAAGTTATCTGTTGCGGTATCAGGAAAGGGAGTATCTCAAGACTATCCTTTGGATTTAAATAAAGTCTTTAAGCTCGAAGGGACTGATTTTAGTGTGAAGATGTTGCAATATGTACTTAATTATGGAGATAGACGGCCGGTAGAGCAGCAACCAACGGATAATCCTGCTATTCAAGTAGAAATTAATGGTCCGGAAGGCCCTGAAACACGCTGGGTATTTGAAAAATTTCTCGATTGGGATAAGATGCATCCAGCAAAGTATAAGAATCTGAAAATAACATGTAGCGGGCTTGCCAGCACATATATGGCGAAAAATACGGTGCGAATTTATCAATCACCTGAAGGTAAGCAGGTAATTGTCTTTATTAAAGACAAACATATTACCGAAATAGTACCATGGGAGCTGGAAAAGAAGTATGCTATTGCAACCACCGATCGTCAGGTTATGGTATCTAATTATTTCCCATCCTTTGATTTCAAAAAGGAAGTAGTAAAGAAATCAGATCAGATAGGGACACCCGCTGTTTTTGTTGAAGTAGAGGGGCCAAACGGAAAGGTATCTGATTGGGTATTTTCTGATAATCAGTATGCTACCTGGTATACTGACAACAATTTTGGGCTTGTCTACGAGCCCACTGGTGAATCTGTTAAACATTTTATCAGTCATTTGCGAATTATAGATAACGAACAAACGGTTGCTGAAAAAGCCATTAAAGTAAATGACCCGTTGAAGTATAAAGGATATGTAATTTATCAATCAAGTTACGATCCGGAAGCTGGGAACTATTCGGGATTACAAATTGTTAAAGACCCCGGTATCCCAATAGTTTACTCTGGTTTTGGAGCATTGTGTTTCGGCGTTATCTTTATATTTTATATAAAGCCATTCCTACGTAAAAAACTAAAAAAAGAGGCGGAGGTATAAAATGAGTATAATCAACATTACTTTGATCGTGTATATGATAGCGTCCGTTGCTTACATAGTTAGAGAAATATGGCGGTCTGGAGCTATAAAATGGATATCGCTTGGGTTATTAATTTTATCATTTTGTCTGAATCTGACAATGGTAGCTAAACGTTCTATTGAAGCTGGACATCCACCTTTTTCTAACTTGTATGAATCTCTGGTGTTTTATGCATGTTGTACAGCATTTATATATATTATATTTGAATTTGTTTATAATTTCAGAATTGTTGGGGCACTGGCATCTGTTCTATCAATGTTAATATTATTCTATGCAACGCTTCAGGATGATACAATAAGGCCAATCATGCCGGCACTAAAGAGTAACTGGATGTTAATCCATGTTGTTACTTATATGCTCGGATATGCTGCATTTGGAATTGCATTTGTAACAAGTATTATTTTTTTGGTAACCAAACCTTTTGTTAAAAAAACAAAGGATGATACAGGCAGTGAAGGAAAAGAAATATTACTCCGAAATTTTGATAAGCTAAGTTATAAAATAGTTGCCTTTGGCTTTCCTTTTCTTACGTTAGGGATGATTACTGGCGCAGTCTGGGCAAAAAAGGCATGGGGTGACTATTGGTCATGGGACCCCAAAGAGACATGGTCGTTGATTACTTGGCTTGCATATCTGGTTTATTTACATACCCCTCTTGTTTTACCCAAAATGAACATTAATAAATCAAAGGCTTCTGTAATGTTGTCAATCTGGTTACTCGTTGCTTTTGTGATAGTAAACTTTACATTCATAGGTATGAACTATCTACCTTCAGCATCTGACAGCGCACATATATATGGATCACAATAATCTTTGAATTAAAAATTATTTCACCGCAGAGAACATCAAAGTCACAGTGAGGCAAAGAGGTTGAGGAGTTGGGAAGTTAAGTTTCTCAACCTCCCCATCTTCCCATGTTCTCATCTTCTGGTTCTTTCTTTGCGTTTTGCATACTCTGCGCTGAATTATTTAAATAAATTAATGGGTAAAGAATAAACATGCCGATGTTGCGAGCACATGTTTATATCTATGGCAGGGTTCAGGGTGTTTTTTTTCGTGCTTCTGCAAGAGATAAGGCGCAAGCCTTTGGTGTTAAGGGATGGGTAAAGAATTGTTTGGATGGCAGCGTTGAAGCTGTCTTTGAAGGTGAAAAAGACACAGTTGATAAAGTCGTAAACTGGTGTAAAAAAGGCCCCGCAGGCGCTTATGTTGAACGTGTTGATGTTAGCTGGGAAAAATACTTAGGTGAATTTGATGAATTCGCGATAGCTTATTACTAATATGCTTGATGTCGTCACAACAAACACAGGCGTTATACTATCCATCCGAACCCAACCCCACGCAAGTAGAAATCGTATTATAGGTGAATATGGCGGACGCCTAAAATTAACCGTTACCGCAGCGCCGGAAAAAGGTAAGGCAAATAAGGCAGTAATTGAACTGCTGGCAAATACATTCCATATTAGTGAATCTTCTATACATATTATTTCTGGCGAATCCTCACGAGATAAAAGAATAATGATAGAAGGATTAACTCAAGAAACTTTAAAATCCTTACTGAATCCTCAATCATAGCGATATAGTACCTGAGAACGATGGGATGGAAAACGTTTTGAAACCACAGATTTAGACTATTATAACTATAAAAGAACTTATTTATATGGACTATAAAAATACACTCAACCTGCCTACAACTAAATTTCCCATGAAGGCGGATTTACTCAGAAAAGAGCCGGAAATCCAGAAAAGATGGGAAAAAGAACAGCTATACGAACAAATACGCAAAGCTCGCATGGGCAGAGAAAAATATATACTTCACGATGGTCCGCCTTATCCTACCGGCGAACTACATATCGGGACGGGTTTGAATAAAATATTAAAGGACTTCATTGTCCGCTTCCATTCAATGAAAGGGTACGATGCGCCTTACGTTCCTGGCTGGGATTGCCACGGTTTACCGATTGAACACCGCGTTATGCAGGAGATTGGTGAAGAAGTTAAAAACTTAACTAAAACAGAAATCAGAAAAAAATGTAAAAAATATGCAGAAAAATTTGTAAAACTCCAGAAAGAACAATTTAAGGCATTGGGTGTAATGGGAGATTGGGAACATCCATATCTGACCTTTGACCCTAAATATGAGGCTGGCATCATTGAAGTATTTGGCAGGCTGGTGGAAAGAGGCTATATATATAGAAGTCAAAAACCCATTCACTGGTGTACCAGATGTCAAACGGCGCTTGCAGAGGCAGAGCTTGAATATAGCAACGAAACCAGCACATCCGTTTATGTAAACTTTAAAATCAGTGATAATGTAGGCAAGTTGTTTAAAGGTGCTGATAATAATTCGCACATCATGATATGGACGACAACCCCCTGGACGCTTCCGGCAAATCTCGCTATTGCCATTCATCCGGAACATGAATATGTCGCAGTTCGTTATTTGAACCCAAAGACACAAAGGGAAGAAATCACAATCATTGCCGATAAACGAGCAGACGTTGTTATGTCAACGCTGGGCATCCAGGCTTATGAACGTCTTGGTAAAGTACAGGGGAATTTATTGGAAGGTATAAAGTATCATCACGCTTTCTTTAACAGAACCAGTTCTGTTGTATTGGCAGACTATGTAACCTTGTCTGATGGCACTGGTTGTGTTCACACAGCGCCCGGACACGGACAGGAAGATTATATTACGGGTACTAAGTATCAACTTCCTGTGTTGAGTCCTGTTGACGCTACAGGTATTTTTACAGATGAGGCAGGTGAGTTTGCAGGTCAAAATATCAAAGAAGGGAATGTTTCCATTACGAAAAGGCTGGAAACGAATGGTGCGCTGCTTTACAAGACTGACTTTACTCACTCTTATCCGCATTGCTGGCGTTGTAAATCACCTGTAATTTTTCGAGCAACTGAACAGTGGTTTGTAAGCCTTGAGCATAATAATCTACGCCAGAGGCTGTTAGACGAGATAAAGCGAACGAAATGGATACCTTCATGGGGCGAAGGTCGAATGACAAAGATGATATTAGAACGGCCTGACTGGTGTATTTCACGACAGCGTTCATGGGGTGTGCCTATCCCTGCCTTTTATTGTGTGGAATGCGGCAGGGAATTGATGAATACAGAAACAATAAATCTTGTCAGAGACAGGTTTGAAAAGGAAGGCGCTGATAGTTGGTTTTATAAAGATGTATCCTATTTTATGCCGCCCGACACAAAATGCCCTGAATGTGCTAGCGTTCGGTTTGAAAAAGAAATGGACATATTTGATGTCTGGTTTGAATCAGGTTCAAGCCATCATGCCGTTTTACATAAACGCAACGAATTGTCTTATCCAGCCGACTTGTATCTGGAAGGGACAGATCAGCATCGTGGATGGTTTCAACTTTCATTAGTTCTATCTGTTAGCGCTTGGGATAGAGCGCCCTTCAAGTCTGTCTTAACACACGGATTCGTTGTAGACGAAAAGGGCGAAAAGATGTCCAAATCCCTTGGGAATTTCATTTCGGTTGAAGATGCCTTAAAGGAATTTGGCGCAGATGTGCTCAGGTTATGGACTTCTTCCATGGACTATCAAAATGATATGAGCGTGTCTCGTAATCTAATCATCAGATGTTCAGACGCCTACAGACGAATTCGTAATACGTTTAGATATTTGTTGAGCAACTTATACGATTTTGATCCAAAGGTAAATACAATACCATACGAAGAATTACTGGAAATAGACCGTTGGGCGTTACATAAGACGCAGGAATTAATTGAAAATGTTACATCAGGATATGAATCCTTACAATTTCACCGAATTTTTCATAATATCTACAATTTTTGCAGTGTAGAAATGAGCGCATTTTATCTGGATATCTTGAAGGATCGCTCATATACATTTGCAAAAAATTCAAAGGAACGACGTGCCGCACAGACTGTAATGTATAACATCCTGTTAAACCTCGTTAAATTATCCTCCCCAATAACTGTTCATACGGCAGAGGAGATATGGTCTGCTATCATTCATAAAGATGAAGATGTTGCTAGCGTGCATTTGACAACGTTTCCAAAGTGCAATCCTGAATGGATAGACAACTCTTTGGGTGAAAAGTGGGGAAAGTTGATAAATATAAGAACCGATGTGGCGAGGGAGCTTGAAAAGATGCGCGCTGCCAAGTTGATAGGCAACTCACTAGAGGCATCCGTTAATCTTTATACGGAGAACGAAGAACTTTATAAATTCCTTAAAAGTTATGAAAATGACCTTCCTATGATATTTATTGTATCGGAAGCAAAGCTTGGTAAAACCCGATCACCCAAGGCAGTAAATGGGGAATTAAACCAGGATTTATGGATAGAGTGCAATGTGTCTCAGCACAGGAAGTGCGAAAGATGCTGGAATTACAGAGAGAGCGTTGGATCAAACACAGAACATCCTACAATATGCGCCAGATGCGTCACAGCGTTGTAACTCAGGGCTTTAGCCTTGAAAAACTGTTAGTGTCCATCAAACCTGAAGGTCAGAGCTACAGATGGACTAAGTGTTGGACTTCTGTAACTCAGGACTTTAGCCATGAAATGTTGTAACTCAAAACTTTAGTTTTTGCGATCCCTTCCAGTGCTGTTAACTTTTGCCTTAACTTTATAACCTTCAACGGTGCATTTTATTCTGAAAATAAGCAAATATTAGGAATCGTTTTGAGATAGAATAATTATTGTAAATATAAAAATTATTCGTATAATATTGCTTTTGTTTTAGATTATTTGTTTCAAGCCCGCGTAGCTCAATTGGCGGAGCACGTCATTCGTAATGATGAGGTTGTCGGTTCGACTCCGATCGCGGGCTTTTTTTGTTTATACCTAAATTCCGCGACGGGATGCAGATAAACGCTGATAACTTCAGGTAAAATTAATACTTATTTGTTTTATATAGTGCTTGCAGTTCAGTGAAAAATCTGCATAAATCGGCGAAAACCAGCGTCCAATTGCAGTTTTTAGGTTATACTATTTAACAAGTCAGATTACTATTTTATTGAGGAAAGCAGACGTCTAAATAGCAAAGAATATGGTTGTTAACAAGAAAAAAGTATTTGTGTTGGGACTTGATTCAATTCCACCTGAACTGTTGTTTGATCGATGGTTAGACCAATTACCTAACCTGAAACGACTGATTTCTAACAGCGTCTACGGCGAGATGGAAAGTACAATTCCAGCAATTACCTGCCCTGCATGGATGTCTATGATGACCAGCGTCAATCCTGGTCGCTTAGGTATATACGGCTTTAGAAACAGATCAAGTTACGATTATGACGGGTTGTCATTCGTCAATTCAAGAGCTGTAAAATTTAATACTGTGTGGGATGTTCTATCTAAAATTGGTAAAAAAGCCGTGGTAATTGGCGTACCCATGACATATCCACCGCAACCACTTAACGGGTGTATGGTAACTTGTTTTATGACGCCTGATACAAAGTCCGAATATACGTATCCTCCTGAATTAAAAAATGAGGTAGAAGCTGTGACAAATGGTTATATGCTCGATGTTGATGAGTTTAGGAGTGATAATAAGGATAATATTTTAAAGGCAATTTATGAAATGACAGAGAAGCGGTTCAGGCTGACACGTCATTTTATGCGCTCTAAAGAGTGGGATTTTTTTATGATGGTGGAAATGGGTCCTGACAGGATACACCACGCCTTCTGGAAATATTTTGACGAAAATCATCCCAAATACACGCCTGGTTCAAAATATCAGAATGCCATTTTGGATTATTATAAATACCTTGATAAAGAAATCGGAGAAACTATTGGCCTTTTAAGTGAAGATACTATGATAATCATTGTATCTGACCATGGGGCAAAGAAGATGGTAGGGGGTATCTGTATTAATGAATGGCTTATCCAGAACGGATACATGAAGTTGGTGCAATACCCTTCGGAAAGCACACCGTTCAATAAACTTGTAGTGGATTGGGAAAATACAAAGGTCTGGGGTGAGGGCGGCTATTACGGACGTATATTTATGAATGTTAAAGGTAGGGAACCGAAGGGTGTCATTGCACAGTCGCATTATGAGCATTTTAGAAACGAACTGATAAAAAAGTTAGAGGATTTAAGAGATGAGAATGGCAAGAGTATTAATACTAAAGTCTTTAAACCGGAAGATATTTATTCTGAATGTAACGGCATACCGCCTGATTTGATTGTTTATTATGGCAATCTCGACTGGCGGTCAATTGGAAGTGTTGGGACTAAGACTATATGGGCAAGCGAGAACGATACAGGTCCCGATGACGCTAATCACTCACAATATGGTATATTCATCATGCAAGATAGTAGAAAACAGCCTGGGATGCAGCGAAAGGGCGTAACTATCTACGATATTGCCCCAACGATATTAAACTATATGGGCGTAAAAGCGCCTGATGATATGGAAGGCAAAATTATTTAGTGCCTTTCTTATTTGCATAAGCGGTTTCTACCACCTTTTTAGTCTTTGTTGAAAATTTGTTAATAAGTTTATCCAGTTTTGGATTCAGGATAGGACTTGCTGTCTTGGCAAGGAAAGCAAAAAAGGCATTATCAAATTTTAAATGAACGGCTGTATTTACTTCTTCATAAAATTCTTTTTCGTCTTTTTGCGTTGAATAGTTAATTTCTAACACAACAGAGCCTGAAAAGTTGAAAAATACCGAGGCATTGCCGTGCCCCAGGTAAATTGCCTTGTTTGGCTGCCGTTCGATTAATGTAAATTCTCCTGTGACGTGTTTTGATGGCATTTGTATGCCATACCGGCCATTTCCCTTAACCTCAAGAATCAAATCCTTTTTGCTGAAGTCTCGTCCGTGCTTTGTAAGTTCTTCTACATGTTCAATAAAATATTCCAAAGTTTCACTGTCAGTGTGCACCGCCAGAGGTTTCTGAATCCTTGTGATCGTGCTGTTCTCAATAATATCATGTGCACTATCTGTTTGATTAGGCTCGGAGTATAGATGCGTAATGCACAAGACATAGAGAAGGAGGACAAATATTGTGCAATAAAGAGATCGCATGTGTAGTGCTGGAACTGAAATAAATATGGATAAGATATCTAATCGGGTGATAATACTTTATCATAAAAATGTATTTTTGTAAAAGAATTCTAGTTGACAGTTTATGTCATAATTTATAAGCTCATAAAAGAATGAACAATTTCTTATGGGCGCTAAAATTTCTAACTATCATTCCTATAGACAGGGATGACAGGATAAGACCAAAGGATTTTGGTTGGGTGGTTTTCTGGTTTCCGGTAGTAGGTTTTTGCATAGGTATTTTTCTGTCTATAGCTTACCTGTCGCTCTATTTCTTTTTTCCAAACCTCATTGCAGATGCCTTGATCATCCTTATTTATATTGCTATTACCGGGGCATTGCATCTCGATGGACTTGCAGATACCTGTGATGGTATTTGGGGTGGCTGGGATAAGGAAAAACGCTTAAAAATTATGAAGGATAGCCGAATAGGTGTATTTGGCGCTATTGGATTGATTTGTATGCTTGGACTTAAGTATATTGGCTTGTTAAGTATCGGAGAAATAGATGCGATAAAATATTCACCTTTTAGCGACAGCGTAAAATGTGTTTCTTGCTTTGCTTCCCCTGTTCTAGTAACTAAATGCACGGTGTTAATATTGATGCCTGTTGTGGGGAGATGGGCGCAGGTCTGTGCCGCAGGGTTGACAAAATACGCCAGGAGCAAATCAGGTACAGGGAGTTTTATTTTGGAAGGAACAACACTGAAGCGTATTATCTACACATCAATTATTCCACTGTTTTTATTTTGGTATTTTTATAATGTGAGTGGATTCATAATATTTGCAATAATAATTATTTTCACATTAATTTGGATTTGGTATATTAAAAAGAAGATTGGCGGCATGACAGGAGATACTCTGGGGGCAACGAATGAGGTTGCTGAATTGCTTTATTTACTTAGCCTTTATCTTGTCAGGTAGAATTATAAAATGGCTAAAATGACCTTTATTCTTGGCGGGGCGCGCAGCGGCAAATCGGCTTTTGCAGAAGAGCTTGCTAAAAAATACAATGACGTGGTTTATATTGCTACTGCAGAAGTTAAAGATGAGGAAATGCGTGAACGAGTTCAGGCTCATCGTGCACGACGCCCGTTTAATTGGAAGACAATTGAGTCTCCCTACAATGTAGACAGGGTTGTTGTTGACCTGGATGGAAAGGCAGGGCTTGTTTTTATTGATTGCATTACGTTATATATTACCAATATGCTTTTGAGCGGCGAGGCGGTAAATTCGATTAATTGTTTAGACGGTCAGATGAAAGTATTAAAACAAAGGCAGGAGAAGATTCTTGCGGAGATCAACAAACTAAGCCAGGTATGCCGCGATTCAAAAGCAGAGGTTCTTATTGTATCCAATGAAGTTGGGCTTGGTATTGTGCCGGACAATGTGCTGACACGTGTGTTTCGTGATATTGCAGGCAGTGCAAACCAAATCCTTGCCGATGAGGCTGACGAGGTCTACTTTATGGTGGCAGGTATTGCCCAGAGGATAAAATAATGGATATTTACCAGTTTAAAGATTTAATGAACAAAGGCAAATCATTTCCAGTGTACGTATTTTATGGAGATGAAGAATTTTTTATACACGAGGTGCTTTCTGCAGTAAAGGCTAATTCACTCAAAGACGTTGACCCAAGTGTGGCCCTGGTCGAGTATGAGGGAGATGAAGTGTCTGGAACTGGAGGTGTAATATTCGACGAGTTGAGAACCATGCCATTTTTTGTCAGTAAAAATAAATTGGTTGTAGTGGAGGATGCGGATAATTTTGTTGAGAAAAATAAGCAGGCACTTGAAAGATATTTACAATCACCCTCAGCCCACGCCAACCTGGTTCTTGTGTGTGATAAATGGGATAAGAGGACTAAGTTGGCAAGTCATGTTGATAAGGTTGGAATTTCGATTGAGTGTAAGAGGTTAAAAGACCATCAATTGCTGAATTGGTTGACCACTCGCGCAAAACAATACAATAAATCCATTACAGCAAAAGCTGCTCAGCAATTGGTTGAAGATGTGGGTAGTAATTTAGCGATATTGGATAAACATCTCGAGAAATTATCTGTTTATTTAAGCCAGAAGGAGACTATTGAAGAAAGGGATGTGGATGCCCTCGTTGGCATTGATAGGACTCGTACCGTATTTGAGCTGACTGATGCAGTCGCTCAAAGAAATGTTGCATTGGCGCTGAAAATACTCGGTCAAATGTTAGTGCATGGCGAAGATTCGGTAAGGATTATCAGTTTACTTGCCTGGCAAATCAAGCGATTGTGGAGGGCCAAGCAAATATTAAGTCATGGGGGAAATGAATCAAAAGTTGCATCTGAATTACAAGTTAATCCGTACTATTCAAAAAAATTCTTTGAACAGGTCAAGCTTTATAATGAAGAAGACCTCATGGGAAAATATGCACTTTTATTAGAGACAGATGTGAAGAGCAAGACAACTTCTCTCGGTACGCAATTATTGTTAGAATTACTGGTGTACAAATTGTGTGTTTAAAGTATACATCAGAGTTCCCTTATTTCAGTTACTATTAACCGAGATGGGCGGGAATATATTACAGAATCTGGAATACGGTACAGACGCACTGCTGTGCGTCTCTACAAAAGGTACAAATTTGGAACTAAAGAACTCAATAAAAAAGAGAAATAGTTTTTTTCTGTTTAAAAATATCATTCATTAGTTTTTGAGTTCCGGATTAAATGTAAAACTGTTATAAGTGTAAATTCGTATTTATTCGTGGCAAATAGTAAAATAGGAAAGGAAATGAAATGAAATTTTTTATTGATACGGCAGATGTAAAGGAAATTCGCGAAGCGCATAGTTTGGGCATACTTGATGGAGTAACAACAAATCCATCCTTGATAGCCAAGACTGGCCGTCCTTTTCGTGAAATAATCGAGGAAATTTGTTCCATTGTAAAGGGACCTGTCAGCGCCGAAGTGGTAAGTCTTGATACAGAAGGCATGATCAAGGAAGCAAGAGAACTGGCAAAAATTGCAGACAATATTGTGGTTAAGATTCCATTAATAAAAAATGGTTTGAAAGCCGTAAAAAGATTATCGGAAGAGGGTATTAAAACAAATGTAACTTTATGTTTCTCCTCAAATCAAGCGCTTCTGGCCGCAAAGGCAGGCGGCACATACGTTAGTCCATTTGTTGGCAGGTTGGACGACAGAGGGCACGTTGGTATGGACCTGATCGAGGAGATTCGTACAATATACGACAATTATGGTTATCAGACCGAAATTATTGTTGCCAGTATTCGAAATCCAATCCATGTGCGCGATGCAGCCTTGATGGGGGCCGATGTTGCTACTATTCCGTTTAATGTGTTTGATATGCTTGTTCAGCATCCACTTACAGATGACGGCGTAAAGCGATTCCTGGCTGATTGGGAGAAAGTGCCGAAGAAATAAAAATAATAATTCACCGCAGAGACGCAAAGAACGCAAAGCTTTCATGTAGAGACAGGTTTTAAACCTGTCTCTCAATGTTCCCTTTGCGTCTTTGCGATGAGATGAAAGTATTTTAAAAAGAATAATAGTGGAGTAAAATAAGTTGTTTAAACCTACAAAAAGTAAGCTGAGTATCTTTTTTCTGATCTTAACATTCCTTCCTCTGATTGTAATGCGACTGGTTGTTTACCCCATTACATTTCAAACTATAAAAGAAGAAATCATTGAGAATCTGCAGGTTGCGGCTCATAAACAGGCTGAATTGATTACGAAATGGATGGAAGAATGCACAACGGATGCCCAATTTATTGCAAATAATCCTTTTGTTCTTATGGCTATTCAATCAACTGCAGGAGAGATTGAACAAAAGGAATTGTTGAAACATGTGGATACGATTAAGTACTTTGATTACATCTGGAAGGAGTATGGTCATAAGGAGGTCTTTGTTGCAGGCCGCAATGGTATTATAAGGCTTGCATCAAGGAAGGATGTAATGGGTACGAATATATCAGCAAAAGATTATTTTTCTTCTGCTATTGCCGGGGCATATTTTACTTCTAACATTGTACCTTCTGACATTCCCCTTGAAAGTGAGTCTGGTATAGCCGAAAATGGAGTTCCAACAATGCTGATTTCTGCCCCTGTTAAGGATAAGTCGAATGTTGTAGCCGGTGTAGTGATAATTCGCATTGATGTATCTGAGATTAATACAATGATGCAGAATATCCATCTGGGGAAGACAGGGGAAACGTATATGGTTAATGCAAATGGATACATGCTAACAGAGTCACGGTTTACAGAAGACCTGAAAGGGCAGCATCGGATTAAAAAGAGGTCTGCCCTTGAATTGAAAGTTGCCTACCCGGGGAACGATGTTTTGACGAAAGGTGTCCGTGAATGTATAAAAGGTTCGGAAGGTTTTGATGATAACGGCTATCCTGACTATCGTGGTGTAAATGTGTTGGGGTTTTGGCACTGGATGCCTGATTATGGATGGGGTGTAATTGCCGAGATTGATGTCAGTGAAGGATATGGCACACTTTACAGGTTACGTGATTATATCATGTTTGTTTTTGGGATAGTGGCGATTGGAATTATCATTAGTGCTTTCTTTTTAGGCAAAAAGATTTCTACCCCGATCTACTACATTGCAGAAACAGCTAAGAAAATTGCTGACGGTAATTACAACGTAAGGGCTATTTATAAGGCTGGTGACGAGATTGGTGAACTTGCAGGTGCAATTAATAAGATGGCGGAGACGCTGGAAACACAGTCACAAATGGTAGAACCAACTAATCCGACTGGAATAAAAGAGGATACTTAGTTGACGATTAATAAGCCAAAAAGAGATTTGTTTGATACAAAGGCAAATGCCACAAAAAATCCCCCCCTTGCTGATAGAATGAGGCCCAGCAATCTTAAGGAATTCGTGGGGCAGGAACACCTTGTGGGCGCCAACAAAATACTCCAAAGGTTAGTGGAAAATAAAGAGCTGGTGTCTATGATATTCTGGGGTCCTCCTGGTGTAGGAAAGACGACTCTTGCCTCTATTGTTGCTCAGGCAATGGATGCGCATTTTGCCTCGTTTTCGGCTGTCTTGTCAGGAGTGAAAGACATAAGGGGTGTTATTGAAGAAGCCAGGGAACAACTTAAATATTACAATAAAAAAACCATTCTTTTTGTAGACGAGATTCACAGATTTAACAAGTCACAGCAGGATGCCTTTCTGCATCATGTAGAAGACGGCACTATTACTTTGATTGGCGCTACCACAGAGAATCCTTCTTTTGAGGTCAATGCACCTCTTCTGTCGCGCTGTAAAGTGCTGGTGCTTGAGCAACTCACCGAAGCGCATCTCAAGGCTATTATGAATAACGCATTATTGGATAATGAGCGGGGGCTTGGTAGTCTGAAAGTAAAAATTCAAAATGACGCCTTTGATTTTATTGCGCATCTTTCTCATGGAGATGCCAGAGTGGTTTTAAACACTCTGGAAGCGTCAGTTATGCTTGTCAAACCTGATAGCGATGGCAAACGAATGGTAACATTAGAAATTGCCCAGGAAGCTATGCAGCGTAAGGCGCTTCTCTATGATAAAGGCGGCGAGGAACATTACAACGTGATTTCAGCCTTTATCAAATCCATGCGTGGCAGTGATCCTGATGCTGCTCTTTATTGGCTGGCACGTATGCTGGAGGCAGGCGAAGATCCGCTTTTTATTGCGAGGCGTATGGTCATATTTGCTTCAGAAGATATAGGAAATGCCGACCCTCAGGCTATTCTGTTGGCGGTATCGGTTAAGGATGCATTTGATTTTGTTGGGATGCCAGAAGGATGGATACCTTTAGCTCAGGGTGTTACCTATCTTGCCTGTGCGCCCAAGAGTAATGCCTCCTACATGGCTTATTTAGAGGCATTGAAAGATGTCCGGGAGAAAGGCGCATTGGCGGTGCCGTCTCACATAAGAAATGCCCCGACACCCCTGATGAAAGATATGGGATATGGAAAGGGGTACAAATATCCACATAGCTTTGGTGGTTATGCCGAACAGGTATACATGCCAGAAGAGCTTCAAGGTAAGGAATACTATAAGCCAACAGACAATGGGTTTGACAAAGTAGTCAAAGAGCGACTCGAATTTTATAAAAAAATGCGTAAACCGATGAAATAATGAGGTTTTGCCATTTTGAATATTGTGTTTGTATTAAAATGCTTAATTATTTTGAATTTTAAAAAACCCAATGTATAATACTTTAGCGGATAATTTTTATGATAGGGTGGAAATAGGGAAGTATGTTCCAAAATTAGAACGAAAAGGAGGAAGAATAGTGCGTAAAACAACCAAATCAATTATAGCTACCTTTATTATAGCAATTTCCTTGCTGTCACTGTTTACAGCAAAAAAGGCTTTTCCTGACACCTTCGGTATCATTAGGGAAGGTATAGGAAGGGACTTGCAGGGTATTACACGAAAACAGGCCGAGGTTATAACAGCCTGGGTGGATGCCAGAAAGAAAGATATAAGGGTTACTGCCAATAACTTGCCTGTCTATCGTAGTTCAGTAATTCGGGAGAATTTGGAGCCAGATTTTTCTAAACCCCTTGAATATCTCGCTTTTCTGAAAAATATATATCATTACAAGGAAGTCTTTGTTGTAAACCCGTCGGGTACGATCATTGTTTCGACGGATAAAAATAATATCGGAAAGGATGTTTCCTCTGCACAATATTTTCAAGAGGCGATTAAGGGTAAAACGTTTTTTTCCGACATCATGCCTTCTACAGTACCTATCGAGAATGAGTTTGGTGAGTTAGAGTTAGGCCTACCCACGATGTTTGTATCAACCCAGGTCACTAATGAAAAAATGGATGTCCTGGGGGCTTTGGTCTTTCGGCTTGATGTAAATGAGCTTATAAAGTTAATAATACCCATGAAAGCAACGGAAACGGGAGAAATTTATTTAATCAACAAAGATGGGTACATGCTAACCTCATCCCGGTATACAGCGGATCTTAAGGGAGATGGCCTTATAAAGAAGAGGACAACATTAGAATTGAAGGTGGCAAATCCCAGGACAGGAAATCTGACACAGGCGGTTCAGCAATGTTTGAAAGGGATAGAAGGGTACAACGATACAGGTTATCTCGATTATCGGGGCACCAGCGTGATTGGGTATTGGATGTGGATGCCGTATCTTAATTGGGGTCTTA
>Ga0209212_1004168_pt1 | contig 18140 bp, 18 predicted proteins | sample RifGroC2_FD_183996 | JGI IMG/M metagenome (GOLD analysis project Ga0209212, IMG submission 183996) | Groundwater microbial communities from Rifle, Colorado, USA - Groundwater C2 (SPAdes) (version 2) | ecosystem: Environmental > Aquatic > Deep subsurface > Groundwater | place: Rifle, Colorado...
CCCGCCACAATAAACGAAACCACCAAGGACGGTTGTCAAACGCATAGTAGAGATACAGTAATAATGGCGCACCGGTCTTCAATAAGCCTACACATGAGAGTATGGCTGCGGCTGTATCAGGCACATGGTGCAGTACTCCCAGCGAATAACCAAAGTCCTGGCTATCTGGCGGCAGGCACTGCTCGTCCACCGAGGCCTGATGAAAGCTCACGTTGCCATGACTGGCCAAATTGCTCCTGGCGACCTCGATCGCATCCGACGGATCAATGCAATGCAGGTGCCCGACCTTGGGCGCCACCCGCCCAGCGCCCACTGCCACACCCCATATCGAAGCCTTCAGCTCTCTGTGGCAAATCAGCCCACGGAAATACCGCGAAATACTCGCCAAAAACCTTGCATGCCTCGTGATCAGGCATGCCTGACTGATCGAACCTTGTCCATTCATCGCCAAAGCTGGCAACTGTCCGTGGATCAATATTGCTCATAATTAAATGGTCTCGGATACACCGGCCCGCTATAAAAATAGTTCAGGAAAAGAAATCCAAAATTTGGGATGGCCTATTTATTGAGCAGCTTTCGCAAACAAGGCGATATTCTATTGCTGACCGCCAAAATCACGAAGTTTACGGGGAGGTAAAACTGAAAGTCAGAGCCTTTCATTCATTGAAGCCAGAGATTTGACTATCCGAATGGCAGCTTCTCCATCTCCATAAGGGTTATGCGCTCTGCTCATCAGCTCATAAGCAGCACTATTAGATAACAACTTATAAACCTCATTGACAATCCTATTAGCATCCGTGCCAACAAGCTTCACCGTCCCAGCATCTACTGCCTCCGGCCGTTCAGTTGTATCTCGCATTACCAATACTGGCTTTCCAAGTGATGGCGCTTCTTCCTGTATGCCACCGGAATCGGTAACAATTAAGTAGGAGCGATCCATCAAGTATATAAATGGAAGATACTCTTGGGGTTCAATCAAATGTATTCTTTGAACCCCTGCCAAAATTCTCTTTACAGGTTCCTGAACATTTGGATTTAAATGGACAGGATAAACAATTTCTACATCATCACGTGATTCAGCGATGATTTTCAGAGCGTTACAAATAGATTCAAACCCATCTCCAAAATTTTCTCTCCGATGCCCGGTAACTAAAATCAGGCGTTTATCTGGATGGAGAAAACTGAAACATCCGGCCATTTCCTGCTGCAATTTAGCATTCGTACGAAGCTTTTTGACCACATGCAAAAGAGCATCAATTACGGTATTGCCGGTAACTAGAATCGATTGAGCATCCACGCCCTCATCCAGCAAATTCTGCTTTGCGTGTATAGTTGGTGCAAAATGACGGTAGGTAAGAGTGGATGTCAAGCGACGATTAATTTCCTCAGGCCAAGGCGAATAAATATTTCCTGTGCGCAAACCAGCTTCAACATGCCCTACGAGAATTTTTTCATAATAGGCCGCAAGACTGGCTGCAAGAGTCGTAGTAGTGTCTCCATGAACCAATACGATATCGGGTCTAAATTCTTTAAGTACAGGCTCCAATCCTTGCAACACCTTGCAAGTAATATCCGTAAGACTCTGGCCCTGCCCCATAATATCAAGATCATATTCAGGCCAAATTTCAAAAAGGCTAAGCACCTGATCAAGCAACTGCCGATGCTGTGCTGTGACACAAATTCTACTGTCCAGAATCTTTGGATGTTTTTTTAGCTCCATAATGACTGGTGCCATCTTTATAGCTTCTGGGCGTGTACCAAAAACAGAAAGTACTTTCTTCATCTCTTGAATACTGCCGTGGTGATTTATTGAGGGGCTAACCTTAAAGTCAACAACGCCATTCTTTCGGTCGTATAGTTATCAGCGTTAAATTTCTGTGGTGTCCAATCTATATTCAAAATGCCGCTACACCATTCATCCGCAATATATGTTTTGATTCTAACATCAACAAATTCACTAGGGACTTGCAGCTTATCGTAAGCACAAGTTTTAAGCCCTGCTAATTTTGCCTCTAGCAAAGAATATGAAAATGATTCCTTAACAGAAGTATGGAGATATATTCCATGGCGATGTAATTCAGATACAACTTTTTCATGGCTCAATGCACCTAGGAAATTAACATTTAATTCATTATTTTTTACAAAGTTTGCAAGGTTTTTTCTCTCGGGCCCGTCACCGATGATAGTTAATTTGTAATCGTGGTCAGTTTTACAAAGTTCTTTAAAAACCTCCAATAAAAATGAAACATTTTTTCTTGCTTCTAATGCACCAACATATACGATTGACTTCTTATTATCGATTTCACCTTTTTGAAAATTTGATTGATCTATGCCTAATTCAATCACTTTTATATTTTTCGACAAACATCCCGCAAAATGCTCTTCTGCAATATATTTCAAATATGGGTATGAAACAGTGGCAATCGGGCAATTTAAACTTTCTATAATCCGTACCTCATGCCTTTTAAGCTTGTTTTGTTGCTTTACACTTACAGGATGTGATTGCAAGTTGTCGCTCCAAACCGCATGAAGAATAGCAATAGAGGGAATTTCTGAATTCCACCCAATATATATATCTTCGAAAATTCGGACTTCAGCTTTTTTATCGAAAAACAATTTATACAATAGCCTGGTAGTGCGATCTTTATACAAATAGCCAAGCGGCCGATTAACAAAATTCACAACTTTTTCTATAAGATGCGGAACATATCTGCACCAAATTGGTAATTTATCTAATGTAATTACATCAACATTCCAGCCGAGTTTGCAAAGCTCGCCCTCAAGAGCCCTAACATGGGAAAACACCCCTCCGAAACGCACAAAACCAGCGTAGTAAATTATTGCGGTATTTTTAGACAAGCGATTTACTTCCAAGTTGATAGCAACAAAACAACCCCTCCAGCAACATAAATTGATACTCGTTTAGTCAGCGGAGCAGCTTAACTTTGAATGCACAGCCCCAAAATATTGAAATGCCTTTTTATGACTTCATGCTCAGCAAATGGCCTGACAGCGTCACGCAAAAAACTATCCGAAATCGGGTGGTCAATGGCCTTTTCAATACCTGCAGCCATCGCAATAGGATCACTTACTGGTACGAGATAGCCATATTTTCCATCCTGCAACACTTCGCGAGGGCCCGTAGGGCAGTTGGTCGAAACAGGGGTGCATCCGCACATCATTGCTTCGACCAATACATTCGGCAGACCTTCGACGTGCGAAGACAACACGAAAATATCTGCACGACTAAAATACTTCAAAGGGTTATCGACATACCCAAGCAGTTTTACAGCCCCCCCCAGATCGAGCTCTTCAATAAGTGACTGAAGCTCGGATCTCATGGGGCCGTCACCAAGAATTATCAGCTTTGCCCTTCTCGTATTCAGCAGCACTCCCATCGCCTGGATGAGATCTGTAAATCCTTTCCATGGTACCAAGCTGCCTGCCGCAACAAGTATCGGTTCGCTTCTTTCATTGAACCATTCTTCGTCAACAGCCTCATTTATTTTTACCAGCGAGTGACTATCGCCAATAATGTTATATATGCAAACATGTGGCGGCGATTTGAATACATGCCTGTATTGATCAACCATATCTTTTGATACACAGGTCAATGCATTCGCTCTTGGCATAACCGCACGCATAAAAAGCTTCAACACCCAGCGCTTGGTGAATGGCACATTCGAATATGTATCAAATGGAGTTACTCTCGATGAACAGCTTATTTTCGCCTTCGATTGTGAAATGATGGCCGCTAGCAAAACAACAACATTGAGATGATCACCTGCAGAAAAAACGACATCCGGGTTCTGTTCCCTTAAATATCGAGTCAACGGCATCAACATTCCCATGACGCGCTGCTCATTCATGACACGCAGATTGATACCATCAATTATGGGTAAACTATAGCCATGGTTTACCAATCCATATATCAGCTCTACATCATGCCCCAAAGCAGCGAGCGCCCGCGCAAATCGCAATTGCGCAAGAGGCACTCCTGAAATCGCATATCTTGCTGCTATGACACTTATTTTCATTTCTGTAACTATCAAACCGAACAATGTAACGAACTAAACGTACATACATAAGAGCTAAGCGCTCATAGCTCTTTCAATACGCTCCTTAGCTGCCGCAAATGAGTAACTTGCCTCATATATCTCGCGCAACTCATTGTCACACGAACTATTAACCATGGCATCCGCAGCCTTAATTGCTGCCACAAAATCATCCGCAGTGGCACACACTCTCCCAGCACGGTCTGCAATATCTTCATACCCGGAAAAGGCCTCTGGAGTCCCGATAACTTTCTTGCCAAACATCAGCGCTTCGGCAACCTTGGTCTTCATCCCCGATCCATCAAAAATCGGCGCGATGACAAAGTGCGACTTTAAATACCACTCTGCCAAGCTATCAACTGCACCGACAACCTCGACTTTCCCATTTAGTTCCAGCTCATCCCTGAAATTTTCAAAACCTCTGCCCACAATACAAATTTTGGTATTAATGTGCGGGGCAACGTGTTTGACAAACCAGGTGATACCAGCCCGGTTTGCATAGAACACGCCACCGACAAATAATGCGAATTTCTGGTGCGGCTGGTTAGCCATCTGCGAAGCATCCGGCGGAAGCTTGTCTTGCAGCGCCATCGGCGATACATGCGTTGCCGCACGGCCATACATCTTGTGGAGCAATCTGCTATCCCGATCACTCAGGCAAATAATATTGTCGCTGTATTTTACCGACTTTCTTTCAGCGAGATAATTGACTATTGCCACTGCTAATGCATGAACTGTCTTGTTTTGCCTGAAAGCCCCCCAGAAAAACCTGGTCTCAACATTGTGAAAAAAAGTGGCAATTTGCACCTTCGGAAAACGTGCCTTGATGGCTCTGGCTATCTCGCCAAAATTCGATCCATCCACAAAAATCTTTTCAATATTTTTCTCGTGAATTTCGTGCAACACCACGCCAATAGTCTCGGCATTTATTCCATCGACATACCCCCTAAATGCATTAATCGCTGACTTGAATCGACGAATCGGATTTTTGGTCAATTCAAATACCGTTAATCGATTGCCGTAGATTTCCATTAGTACATCATGGTTTAACTTACACAACAATTCGCGCCCACCCGATGGCACTTTTTCCATTCTATTGGTAACCAACATGATGCCAGCTAACGATGCGCCTGATGGAGTAAGACCTCTCATCTCATTCCGGCAATCTTTTTACCATAACACAATCATATTCTATGACCGCCAATGACTTATCACGATTAATTGGATACATACCACTGATGAAAAAATTAAAGCTATGAAATTCTTTCAGAACGTCATAAACCTGGATCATTCCGTCATAAACCGGAATCAACGATAACTCAGACTGAAGAACTGATATATTTTCAAGGCAATCATGCGCACCATCAAAAACAAATTTATCAAACCCTTGCGTATCCAGCTTAAGCATGTAATTTGTACAGCCAAGCTTCCCAATTGCATCATCCCAGACATCTTCCAATCTAAAAACCTTAACAGTCTCGGGCGTAACATTTTCCAACGAATGCCAGATGTTTTTAGAATACTCATTAGCTGTTAGAAATGATGAGAAAACTGTACTTTTATATACATTGAGAATCTTTTCTTCATTTTTATCACCCAATGCAAAATTGTGACAAGACCATTTGTTATCGTTCTCGCATTTTTCTTTCAACTGATTAAATACAGAACTAACCGGCTCAAACGAAACAATATGCCCTTTATAACCCAGTGCCCTTAAGAAAAGACCATATTGACCAGAATTGGCACCTACATCAATTACACAATCAATATTCTTACTTAGAAGCACATTTGAAAGGTGTTTGGTCAAATCATCATGTAAATTCCTAGTTCTGATTACATCAAAACCGCACTTGTTCAGTGCATTGCGTATTAATCTTTTCATAAACTCACCATATAAAACACAGCCCAACTGGAAAATTGTCTACTGCAAGTCAGGCGCATTGGTTTTGATAAAAGATAGGAACTCATCGCCACGTAGAGTGGCTTCGATATTCGTGAATTCTTTCTTGTATGCGGCTAATAATTTCTCATCCGCACAATGATTCGACAATTCCTTCCAAAACTTCTTTCTTGCCAACCTTCTTTGATACCATACTGGAATAATCTGTAACTTCTTCAGCCATAACAACTTCTGTTTAATTCGAAACAATCTTGGGAACCTGTATCGCAGCATGGTATGACCCAGCAGATGCCTCAGATACACCGCATAAGCATCCAGAATTCTTTCTCTGAACTCGTCAGAGTTATTTCCGCCAATTCTCACTACTTCATTGGCTATTGAGGTCGCCATGGCACGGAAATCCTGAGGAAGTCGACTGCGAAGCAAGTCGTGTACCCAATCCGTAGCATAAGAAAAATACATGGAGGTCCCAGTTTGTCGTAAATAACAAATAACAGAAGGATCAGTTCTGGTTTTTCCTAAGGTAACCGTGCGTAGTGCGCTATAGTACTCACGAATAGTCAAATCCGAAAAATCATGCCCCTCAATTTCTTCAGAAATCACCCGTAATACCTGAGTACGATAAACGTGGTAATAAATTACTTGGTATTGATAAACTTCATCCATAACACGTTCAGATACGGATGAAAATGAAATATCACGACACTGATGCTTATAACCAAATCGAGTCCCTACCATTTGACCAATTACTTTACCGGGCAACATTTGGTACGGGACAATAGAAAATTCAGGTATTTGTCCTCCAGCGCAAACATATTCAGGTTCGTTATTCAAATATTCAATACTCTTTTGGATACCAGCGATGATGGCAAAATCATCGTTATCAGACATCATTACATACTTGGTCTGTACCTTGCGTATTGTTTCTGCGCACTTCTTGTAAAAGTCGCTGAATGACAGATCACAATGACGTTGATATTCGAAACTCAAATTCGGGAAGGTTGCCGGATCAGAAAGCAGCCGGTCTATTGTCGGGTTAACTTCTCCGTCTGCAATGATTACATGGTAAGGAAAACCGATACGATTTGCATGCCACATCCATCGCAAGGTATGCAAGTGACGGCCACACAATGTAAGAACAATAGTCAGATCATTTTTATTCATGAGCGAATCGCCAATGGTTTCATTTTATTGCTTGGCAATGTTGGACTCAATTACTTTTGCACCGTACAAGTAATATCGAACTTCCGGCCTCGGGTCCTTTTCACGTCCGCGCAATTGAAATCCTGAATTTATAAGAATCTGATATACACTTTCATAAGTTCTAAATTCCGCGCTTTCGCCACGATCAGCTTTAAAATCATGGCAAGACACTACAACATTGGGGGTAGTGTCCAAAATTTCCTTCATCCCTTCCAATGCAGCCGTTTCTGCCCCCTCGATGTTCATCTTGATGAGATCAACTCGCGAAGAACCCGTCTGCTTCAATATATTTTCCAGGGTACGTGCCTGCACCCTAACGGTACCCATGCCAGCATGAATGCTATTAGACAAATAATTTTCACCGTCTGAAATTGTAATGTGCCCCTCTTTATCTGAAACGGCAGCATTAATCGCAATTACATTCTCAAGCCGATTCGCCTCGATAGTCTTTAGCAGGCAGCGGTAAGTGTACGGGTGTGCTTCGATCGCAATCACACGGCCGTTTTTACCGACAAGCCTGGAAAAGGCCACAGCATCATCACCAATCCCAGCTCCAACATCAATGACCGTATCGCCTGATTGCAAATCGTAGTTGTAACACCAGAAGTCCATGACAGCCGCCTGAACGGCCTTCCATGAAGCTACATTTAGTTCTGGGGAAACAAAAGTAACCCCACGCCGGCAATTGTGCCAATCCCCTTCCTGATCAGCATAAATCAAGACAGGTGATAGAAATTTAAAGCTTTGTTGAATTGTTCCGACGATAGCGACCAGCCTGCGTAACGGCCCTTTTTGCAGTCGCTTAAAACGCTCTTTTATTAATCTGATTCGCACACCACCTCCCTTTATGTTCCAAATTCACATTCATCGATTCGCTTGCCGTAACAGTCCGATTGTCTCCCCGATTCCTCGCCGCAAGTCTCCGGCAAAGGCAAACCCCTGACTGATAAAACGCTCACAAGAGACTTCGTATGAGAGTTGGTTCATGATTTTATTGTCCACAAATGTTACCTGCAGGTCAGGTACAAACTCTCGAATCGAGTCTGCGACCTGGCGCACAGTGGCGTTGTGTGTCAGCACATTGTAGATTCTGCCGTCGAAGAGGTCTTTGCGAATGATGAATGCGATGGCTCGCGAAGCATCAAACAAATCAAGGTATGGACGCTTCTGATCATATGCGGTACTCCACACCGTGATTGGCAGGCCCATAGCCGCCTGCCAGCAGAACTTGTTGACCGCCGTATGGAAGCGCATCCCAGGTGAAGCACCAAAGATGGTGCCAAAGCGACAAGATATCGCTTTGAGGCTCTTCTCGGCACAAAGCTGCGTGACCAATTGCTCTTCCTTCAACTTGGTGATGGCGTAGGGACTTTGCGGTTTCAGCTCATCGGGAGAACAATCTTCGGCAACCACTTCGTTTTGCGTGCCATAGACGCTGGTGGAAGACAGCGCAATCAAGCGCGCACCAGTCTCCACACAGGCCTCGGCCACCTTCACTGTCGCCTGGTAGTTATTCGCTTCTACCTGGGCCGCCTTATCAAAACTACCCGCAGCATCGGTAATTGCCGCCAGATGTATCACTGCATGTGCACCTTGCAACACAGGACGCAGGTCGATGGTCGTAACATCCCCCTCAATAAAACTATATCGCCCCAAAGCTGGTAAATTAAATAAAGAAGGAAAGCGCTGAGTCATCATGTTGTCGACCATGACAATCTCTGCACCTGGGAACTGCATAGCCAAATCGCGGATCACATAAGATCCGATATGTCCGATGGCACCGGTTACAACTATTTTCATAGTATTTTTCTCTCTCAATAATTACTTGAATAAAGGCTCTTCACGGTTTTTCTACGGTAGACAAGCGTGTTAGCTATGGCGCTGGCGACGCGCGGTTGTAGAGGAATGACGGCGTGTCCTTGGTGTTCAGCTGGAATATCTTGAGCTTGAAGTACGTCATATCGTGGAAGCCTCTGGCACGGCGTATAAATTTTGCGTATGCCGATAGGCCAAATATTCCGGATATTCACGGATGTAATCATCCGCCGCATAGGACCGGTCACATAATACGGTTAGCGCAGACCCCGGCACCTTGTAGGTCTGCTGGGACCAGATACCAGGTGGAACCAACAATCCAATATTGGGATGATCAAGTACAAAGATAGCCGTCTGCACGCCATCAGTGCACTGCACCTCAACAACTCCCCTAGGGCAAGTCAGAAACTGGGCACATGCCCGGTGGGCGTGCTGGCCGCGGACAGCATCTTCAGGAGCCCGCACCACAAACACTCGTGCGATGGCAAATGGCACATTAATTAACCCCTCCATCACTACAAGATCCCCGTTGCTTTCAAAGTGGTGGGGAAGCTTAATTATTCTCACAGTATCAATTAGTGGCGACATTATTTCATCCAGCTAGATTAAGAATTATGTAAATATGGATTTCCACCGGTTCGTTCGTGCCAATCAAAATCCGAGCAAAGCATAAATATCTTTCGACACCGCATCCAGGTCTTGCTCAGTGAAATTAAGGGATAGGGCAAATCGATCACCATGCGCGGTATGGGATGTATATTCCATCATCATGAATCCAACCTATCCTCAAATATATAGTATATGATTAAAATATCTATTTTCGCGAGCCCTTGTAACCTAAGCTTTCCCCATGATTTTTGAACTATTAGTCATTTTTAGCACTCCAATTTAAGGCTATCAATCATGGAGTTAATCCCCGCCTCTAATGAAATTAGCGGTTGCCAGCCTAAATCAACTGAAATGTTATTTATATTAGCAACATAATTTCGAAACTCTATTGGATTGGCACCCTCAGGCCAAGGAGTGTTTTCAATATTTACTCTCCTTCCTGTAACTCTCTCTGCCCGCTCGGCAACCAAATGGAATGCTTCTCGCACACTCACACTCTTGCCAGTTGCCACATTAAATAATCCTCCGCACACACTTTCTCTCAATCCCGCAATCATAAACGCACGGACCACATCATCGATATAGACATAATCACGCAAATAATTTCCGTCGCCATAAACAATAAAATCCTTTCCCTGCATCGCCATTGCCGTGACCCTATTCAAGATGCCCCGATCATCTGCTGAACTAACACTGGAACTGGGGCCATACACATTTGCGAGCCTTAAGGAGACACTTTCTAGGACTCCCAACTGTGTCGCTAAGGCCAGTTGCTGCTCGGCAAATAGCTTGTGCAGGTCATAAACTGTAATCGGCTTTGGCTCAACTGATTCGGCAACGGGAAGTTGTGTAGCCAGGCCATAAACCGTAGCGGTAGATGCAAAAACAACTCTTGGATGGCGCCCAAGTTCTTGAGCAGCGCTAACGAGGTGGGTTACCGGCAGGAGCGTTGAGTTCAGACTTTCAGCAGGATTAATGGCTGCGGCATAAACGCTGGTATTCCCAGCCAAGTGAAATACGATATCGGCCTGCTTTACAATTTCAAGCCAACAGTCAAGAGTGCGGATATCCGCCTTCATGCTCTGCACGCCCTCCCTGGGCATTAATTCCTGTCGACTGACGCTAAGTATTTTGGAGGAATATTTTACTAGCTCATCAACAAGTGCGGAGCCTATATATCCGCTTGCACCGGTGACGGCTAATGTTTTGCCATTCAGAGTTTCTGAATCAATTATCATGGATGTTTTTGTAATAGCAAGTGCAAACTCTGCGGCAGCCTGAAAATTTCAGGGAAATTATCCATCGGTAGCGCATCCTCCACATTCAATCTACGGGAGGTGGTGTAACTCTGCATTATCAATCTATAGCCTTGTTTATCGAATGTACCTAATATTTCTTGCAAGTTCAGAAACCAGTGTGGAATCCGACTTCCATAATAATTCTGTAAAGTAACAAAAGTATTTATGGCTCCGGCAAACACATCAGACAACAAAATATACTCCGGATTAAGTGACGCAAATTTTTCTATTAAATCTTGCCAATGCTCAATATATTGCAATGATGAAGCTGCATGAATAAGATCAAAGCCACTCGAAGAAGGTAATGTTGACAAGTACGTTACCCCCCCCCCAAGATCCATACCTACATCGCAGACTTCAGGAACTTCTACAATGGTGAAGTTAGTTCTTTTCAGATCATTGGGTATACTCTCAGCAAGAGTCATATAACCAATCCCCAGCCCTCCCCCAAAATCAAGGATTCTGACCTTCTCATTGTCACCGAGCATCATCGCTACGGTAAGGGGTAGTAGTGTGCTGCGCTGTTTATGGAACTGTGGGATTGGCCTGCCTGCCTTAAGCGCCGCAAGGCACTCGTTCGCAGCCACCAAGGATCGCTTCCGGTAAACCTCGCCTCCGAATCCAGGACCAATCGCCTCTGCTGCCGCAGATTGAAAGGAATCATAGATACCTTCCCATATATGGAAGGGTTTAATTTCTATAGCATTGTTGGTCATGGCTATTTTCCTAAAATAGGTGGCTCATGAGGCAATTGTCCGAAAGACAAATTCTTTATTTGTGGATAATTTGCATCACGCCTTGTCACAGTCGGATGGGTCAGCGGCCATTGAATGCCGACATCCGGATCATTCCAAAGCAAGCCGCCTTCGTCATGAGCATCATAATTACAGCTGACTTTGTAGTGCAAATCAGCCCAGTCACTCAGTACACAAAACCCATGAGCAAAACCGGGTGCCATATAGATCTGCCGAGGGCCGGAATCGCTTAGCTCGACACCATACCACTGCCCGAAGGTGGGCGAGGTGGGTCGCAGATCCACGCCCACATCGAAGATTCGACCGCGCATGACCGTTACAATCTGTGCCTGTGGACGCTGCACCTGAAAGTGCATGCCTCGCAGCACGCCTTTGATAGAGCGGGATTGATTGTCCTGTACAAACTCATCAGTAATGCCCGCTTCGCGGTAACGCGCCTCTTGATAGGTTTCCAGAAAAAACCCGCGCTCGTCCTGAAAGCAGCGCGGCTCAATAACAAGAAGCCCATTAAGAGGTGTGGGGGTGATTTTCATCAGGCGGTAGAAACAACGCGGTAACTATTAACAGCCTCGATAACCTGTGCAACTTCATCTGATGAAAGCTCCGGATACATAGGCAAAGAGAGCACTTCTGCGGCCAATCGTTCGGTAACACTCATATCCTGCGCAGTACGAATACGTGTTTTGTATGCAGGCTGAAGATAAATGGGCATCGGGTAGTGAATGCCGGTCTGAATGCCTTTTCTATCAAGATGTTCAATCAACAATTTGCGGGTCAAGCTTTGAATCACATACAGGTGATGTACAGCTTCCAAATCCTCACGAACCTTAGGTAGCTTAACTTTGGATTCATCAAGACCCTGACAATATTGTTTGGCAATGGCACTGCGCTTCGCATTGTCTGCATCGAGATGGCGTAATTTGACCCGCAAAATTGCCGCCTGCAACTCATCAAGGCGTGAATTCCTTCCGGCAATATCGCTGATGTAACGGCGTTGCCAACCATACTCCCGTAGCATGCGAATTTTCTTAGCCAATGCTTCGTCGTTGGTGGCTACCAAGCCGGCATCTCCAATTGCCCCGAGGTTTTTTGTGGGATAACAGCTAAAACAGCCTACATGACCGATGCTACCAAGACGCCTCCCCTGCCACTTTGCGCCATGGGCCTGTGATCCATCTTCGATCAACGATAGGCTATTCTCCGAGCAAAACTTGCCGATGGCATCAAGGTCGGCGGCTTGCCCATAAAGATGGACAGCTATTACAGCTCTTGTTTTGGGTGTCAGGACTTCCTGCAATTGATCTGGGTTAAGGGTGAAAAAATCAGGGTCGATATCCACCAAAACCGGTGTGGCCCCGGCCGCCTCAATCGCTGCGACCGTCGCAACAGCCGTATGGGAGACAGTGATCACCTCATCACCCGGCCCAATATCAAGTGCCCTGATTGCCAGTTCGAGTGCATCGGTTCCGTTGGCAACGCCTATTGCTGAACTGGTGCCAATGAAATTGGCGAACTCGTTCTCTAATGCCTCTACTTCAGCGCCCAAAATGTAGCGATTGCTGCGCATGACTTTTAGCACAGCCGCCTCAATTTCATTCTGGTAGCTTTGAAACTGAGCAGCGGGGTTTGCGCAGAGAATCATCAGAGCACCTTCACTTCAGGCACATGAACAATCCACTTGCCACCAGCTGCCATGAATTCTTTTTCTTTTGCCATGATCTCTTCCGCATGGTTCCAGGCAAAAAGAACCGCGTAGTCGGGTGGATTGCTTTTAAAGGTTTCATAGGGCACGACCGGTATATGCATGCCTGGCGTAAATTTTCCCTGCTTGATAGGTGTTGTATCGGAAATGTATTCGATCAAGTCAGAACCAATGCCACAATAGTTCAGAATGGTGGTGCTTTTTGATGTCGCACCATAGCCCGCAACCTTCTTCCCCTGAGCTTTAAGATCGCTGAGAAGCTTCACCAGATTTGCTCTAGATTTTTCCACATTGATTCTGAAGGTTTCATAAGTGGAGAGACGATCAAGACCCTGCATTTTTTCTTTCGCAATGAGCTGGATAACAGAATTTTTAACGGGATAGGCGTTTTGGTGGGCGAGCACATATCGCATTGAACCGCCATGGGTTTTTTGGGGCAAGACATCAATGAGCTCCATGCCATGCAGCCCAAAAAGATATTGAATCGATAGCGCAGAGAACAGGAACACGTGTTCATCGTAAATTTGATCGTATGAGGTCTTGGCGACCACTTCGCCCAAGTATGGGTCTTCAAACATTACAACCCCAGTGGGCTTGAGAAGTTTTCTGATGCCTTTTACAACGCCAACGATGTCCGGGATGTGGCACATGACATTGGCGGCAAGAAAGACATCAGCCTGGCCATCTTCGCACACAATGGTTTCAGCAAGTTCTTCCGAAAAAAATTCGGAACGTGTACGCACACCGCGCTTATTTGCTTCTTTTGCAACATTCAAGGAAGGTTCTATACCCAAATGACGAATACCCTGCTCAGCGAAGTTTTTTAGCATGATCCCATCATTGCAACCCATTTCTACGACAAATGGATCGTCTTTGCTGAGATATCCGGATTGAATGACTTGATCTGCAAACTCCTTGAAGTGCTGCGCCATAAAGCTGGACGTACTTGAGTAAAACGCGTAATGGTCATGGAACATTTTTTCTGGTGCTGGCTGCTCAATCAGCTGAAACATCATGCTTTTTTCGGAGAATCCAACCTCCATAGGAAAAAAATATTCATCGCAAAAATGCCGAGGCTCAAGGAAGCCGTTTCCCAAGGGCTGCTTCCCAAAATCGACAACCTTGGTCAGCGGAGCACCGGAAATTCTGCAGAGATTTGTTTTCATCTTTTTTCCTAAGGAATATTTGAAGTCAAAGACTGATTGCACTTTGGTTAAGAATCATATCTGCCAACTCAAAGCTGGCAGTAAATGCGGGTGAAACGGCATTAATTATATGGGTAGAATGCGGGCCGGGCATCATCACAAAATCCTGAACAAGTTCGCATTTTACCCTATCGTAAAGCTGTGGTCGTATTCCGACCTTACTACTACGCTCAATATATTTGGCTTCCAGTCGCGGAATAATAGCCCGAGCCGCGTTTAGAAATTGGCGCGGCAATCCCTGGCATGCCTGTTCGCGAACGTAGCGCCGCATCTTCTTATCGAGCAACCACTGTGTGGCCATATGTCGAGCAAAACCCAATGCCAACAGCGGATCCGCCCCCTTCAATCCGCGGTAATTTTCCCGGCCCAAAGCGGGTGTTGCGGTAGGGCCAAGATAGGTGATTCCATCCACACTTGGCGTGACATGCACACCCAGGAAGGGAACCTCCAAATCGGGAACTGGATAGAGGTTGGTCTTAAACAGAAATGGTGAGTCAGCTTTTAATTGCCAGTAATTCCCCCTGAATGGCAACATGGTGTATTCCGCACCAACGCCAAAAGCTTGTGCAACCTGATCTGCATGCAGGCCCGCACAATTGAATAGGTGCCCATAGGTCAAAGAATTCCCGTCCCGGAAAACAATTTTTTTATCGTCCGGCACTGCTCGCCATAAAGGTTGGGACAAAAAAAACTTAGCGCCTTGTTCCGTGAGTCTTTGACGTAGTCTCTGAATTACAAGTTTTGGCTTTACCACACAGGTGCCCGGGCTCCATATCGCTCTGCCAGTGCTAGTTCGTCCATCTGGCACAAGCTCAAAAAACTGTGTTTCGTTAATTAACTCAACTTCGGCACCATTGGCCAACCCACGTTTGAGAAGCAAGTCGAGTTGACTGTCCAACTCAGGCTTTTGTGGCGTAATGACCTTTCCGCAAGCCAAAATTGGCAATCCCTCCTCTTCGCACCACGCACGCAGTCGCTTGGCGCCAGCCACGCATACTTTAGCTTTTAAAGAGTCTGGGGGATAGTAAAGCCCTGCATGCAATACCCCGCTATTTCGACCCGAACCATGCTCACCGACATCTGCTTCCTTATCAATAAGAGTAATTGAAAGGGTTGAATTCCTTTGCATGATCTGATGCGCGATACTCAATCCGACCATGCCAGCGCCAATGATGCAGATATCAGTAGTGTTAGGATAAGGCTTGGATTGCATTATGCTGATGCCGGAATTCAGAGAATTTAAAAAATGCAAAATTAAACAGCCTTCTTCAAGCGTTGTTGAACGTGAAGATTCTCGATCTCTCTATCAATTAATTCATGCCGTTTGCGTTACGGCATCTTGATAGCTTTTATTATAAAGATTGCCACAGTCGCCCACCCTTATTATCTGTGTACAGTTTTTTAGGGTGGTAAGGCGATGAGCGATGATGAGTATGGTGAGATCATCACTGAGGCCTTCGATGGCTAGCATGACGGCTTTTTCGGTTTCGTTATCCAGCGCGCTGGTGGCTTCATCGAAGATGATGACATCAGCTTGTTTGTAAAGAGCGCGGGCGATGCCGATGCGCTGGCGCTGGCCTCCGGACAAGCGGATCCCGCGTTCGCCGACGAAGGTTTGGTATTGTTTGGGCCAGCTCTCGATGATGTCGGCGATTTGCGCCCGGCATGCGGCTTGTCTGACGCGCTCGTGATTGATCTGATCTTTGGGCACGCCAAAGGCAATATTTTCTTCGATAGTGCTGTCGGCGAGAAAGATGGCTTGTGGGACATGCGCAATATGTGCCTGCCACGCACGGTGATTACTCACTGTGATGGGCTGGCCGTCAATTTCAAGTGTGCCTTCTGTGGGCTGCAATAGACCCATGACGATATCGAGCAAGGTGCTCTTACCGCTACCGGTGACGCCGATAAAACCAACGCGACTGCCTTTGGCGATGGTGAGGTCGATATCTTTAAGCACCCACGACGTTTGCGGACTGTAGCGAAACGAGAGCTGATTCAGGCGGATCTGTTGCCGGAAAGGCATCGGTTCGGTGGGCGGCTGATCGGCATAATCAGGGAGCGGTTGATCAAGTAACTCCAGCGTGTCCTGCAGCGAGACCTGCCCGCCCCGAATGGTGGACCATGATCCATAAGCCTGCTGCAATACGGGCAACAAGCGCTGGGCACCGAGCGCCAATGCACCGAGAACGGGAATGGCCTTGGCGATGCCGTCCGATTGCTGGGCGAGCATATAGGCCAGCGTGGCGATGAGCAACATGCCCAATGCTTCCATACCATAACGGGGGCTGGAGCTTATAAATGAGTTATTGCCTTGGGCTCGGCGCAAGGCGTAGTCGGCGTTGCGGTAAATTTGACAGTAGGTGGACTGACTGCCGTCGATCAGCACATCGCGTATGCCACCCAACCCTTCTTGCAAGGACTGGATGACCTGTGTGGACGACCGAGCAATGCAATCGCTATCGATCAAAAGCCGGTTGCGGGTAAACCGGATGATGAAAGCGTAGATCAAGCCAAAGCCGCCAAAGGCCGCCAGCGCAATGACTGGGTCAACAGACAACAGTGCGATGAGTATAGCGCTCAACATGACACTGGCGCTGATAAGGGTCAAGGCCGGCAGGATAATGCTGTAAATGACACTGTTGGCTTTGGTCGAAATGCCGTTGATTACCTCACTACTGTTGCGAGCGACATGAACCGCGTAAGGCTGATAAAGCGTGCGGCGGTAGATGCTGATACTAAGGTCTGCCCCTGTCACGAAGGATAGACGGGTGCTGGCCCAGAGCAACAATAAACGCATCGCGCCCGCCATTAAGGCCGCCAAGCCAAAGATAATAGTCAGGGGCAGCAAGAGTTGCTCGGCCGAGGTGAGCCCAAAGGTTTGGATAAATGACTGGGCTGCAGGATGTTCAAAAACGCGAACCGGCGCGGTCAAAACTCCAAGAAACGGCAGTACAGCCCCAATGCTAAGAATTTCAGCGAACGAAGCGAGGATCATTAAAATAAGAAGGAGGCCAAATTGCCCTCGCCGCCGTGGGCTGATGTGATGCCAGAGGCGGTTTAAAAGCTGGATGATGGGTTGGGTGGTTTGCACGGGGTTTATTTGGAAATCAGAGCAACACAACCGTTTTGCTGTGGGAAATTTTTTGATTATTGAAAAGAAAAATAGGTGTCAGGCCACTGTTTTTGCTGACGGCATTAAGTCGGCTCGTTTCGGCAAAGCGATCGGAAGTCGAGCACGCAGGTCTTTCTATCATAGTGGTATTTTGGCAAGTATAGCGTTCCTGGATTCCACGGAATTCGCCCAGATCGGGCAAGTACCATGAAGTATTGGCCGGGACTGTGGTGTCTTTATGTGCGAAGCGGCGTAGCGCGCTCATGCCTGCCCTTCTTGTGCGGCCAGCTCGGCGCGCATGGTTTCGATTTCGCTTTTCAGGGCGAGGTATTCGGCTTCCTTGCGGGCGAGGTAGGCGCGGGTGAGGCTTAACTTGGCGGCGGCGCCTTCGGGGGTGAGCAGGTAGAGGTAGGCGAGCTTGTTGTCGTTGCGGCGGAAGTTGTTGGCTTTGATGAGGCCTTTTTCGAGCAGGGCTTTGAGCAG
>Ga0209212_1004172_pt1 | contig 18126 bp, 16 predicted proteins | sample RifGroC2_FD_183996 | JGI IMG/M metagenome (GOLD analysis project Ga0209212, IMG submission 183996) | Groundwater microbial communities from Rifle, Colorado, USA - Groundwater C2 (SPAdes) (version 2) | ecosystem: Environmental > Aquatic > Deep subsurface > Groundwater | place: Rifle, Colorado...
TCTTCAGGATTAAATCTTATGCCAACTATATTGAACATATCCTCTTTATTATAATTAAATAAGACATACTTTGCATACCCCTCATTGAATAACTTGGCTGCATATCGGTATCTTGAACCATCCCCTGATATAACAATTATTACATCCACAGGACTCAACTCATCCTGCACTATTAAATACTCAGCCACCTCAGGCATCCAATATCCATAAGTAATAAATGGAAGGAGTAATGTTATAACAACAACACTGAAAACAGCCAGCCTGCTATATTTCTTATTTTTATAAAACATTCATGTTGTATAACAAGGAGCGATTATAATTCCCTCAATAAAGAAAAGGTAATATGCTCTTAAAGACCTTAAAAAACATAAACCGCATGATGAGCAACACAGCTAAAAAAATATTTGGCAGTCAACAGGTTAAACCTATATTATTTAAAACAATCAATTGCTTCTTTCATACGATGATACCATGTATGATAATTTAGAACTTTGGTCTTTCCTTTTTCAGCAATCTTATGACGCTCCTCTGGCCTGTCAAGATAAAACCTTATTAACCTTTTCAAATCCATAATATCTTTATAGAAGACTATTTCCTCTCCAACCTTGAATAAATTTTCCAATTCCCGCTTATAATCTACCAATTCAAAAGCACCGCAAGCCGGAATATCAAATGTTCTGGTATTCACACCGTAAGTTGCATCAGTCCCATGAATATTTAATACGATTCTGGAGGAACTATAAATTTTCAGAACCTTTTCTTTAACTGCTTTCCCTTTATAATACGGAGGCGTTTTCTTTAATCTGTGCCAGCCTTTCCATCCATCACCAAAAACTCCAAGATTAAATCCGCTCAAGCTGTCAAGAATTTCTATGCGATTGGGATATGGTGACCCTATAAAACAAACATCAAAATCGTATTTTTGAGTTTCATATTGCCTAAAATCAATTCTTTTATATTTATTTGGATCGGTAGCTAATGGTAAATATTTTACTTTTGTTATTCCTCTTTTTTTTAACTCTTCAACATAGTAAGGGTCGTAAATAAATATATAATCGTATAAATGCATCCCTTCTGCAAAATTGTTTTTTCGATAATTATCAACAAACTGATCATCATGAGAGTAAAAAGGGCTGTCCCATATATAAGAAACACACGGAATCTTCATTTCATCCTTTATTAACTTTATTGTATCAGAAAAGATTGTTTCCCCCTTAATAATAAAAAGAATATCAGGCTTAGCTTTTTTTATTAAATGAATATACTCTTCATTATACTTGTTTAAAAAAAATCTTACATTCTGACTTAAAATATTTTTTGCAATGGGAAATTTATTCATCAATTTTAATGAAATAGCTTCAACTTTATTAAATCTGGTGTTTTTTAAAAAAATATCAAACCCTAAGGATTTAAAGGCATTACAGATTGACTTATCAATACCATAAAAATCTGGCGCAATTATAAAAATTTTTTTCTTAGACATTCTTAGAGACGTTTCATTTTTTTCATTAAAAGAAGTCCTTCTGCTACAGGTAATGGCGTTAACTTCAAAATTTTTTGCATCTTTTCTGTATTATAGGATGTATCTTTTGGCCTTTTTGTAAGCTCATTAAAAAAACCTTGCTGAACTGGAATAATTAGATTTGCATCAAGTTCAAAAATCTTAGCAGCCTTTTTGATAAATTCGTAAACACTAAGCCCATCCTTCCCTCCAATATTGAAGGTATCATACTTACCTTCTTCTATTACCATCCAGATCGCCTCTGCACAACTTTGAACAAAGAGAGGATTTGCATAAACATCATTATAGGCAAATACCTTATCACCTTTTTGTAATTTAGAAAGTGACAGAGTAACTATATTGGGTCTTTCGAAAGAATAATTCCAACCATACATTAATATAGGTCTGATGATGGCATTTATAACTCTACTTTCTTGAGTAATTCTTTCTCCCTCTACTTTTATTTTTCCATAATAATTAATTGGTTCAGCTTTATCATTTTCACTATATGGTGCTTTATTCCCATCATAAATACCGTTTGAAGATACATAAATAAATTTTGAATCGTGCCGTTCACAATTATTTAGAATGTTTTGTGTGCCCCCTACATTTATCGCCCATGTTTCTTCTTTGTTTTTTTCAGCATAATCAGGACTACCTATACCCGCAGTATGAACAACAACCTCTGGCTTACACTCTCTAAATAAACTACTATATCCGTCTATATCACGAACATCTAACTTCTTGTATTTTATCCGAGTAGTATCCTCCATGTTATAATTGCCTAAGTAGGTAGCAATTATTTCGTAGTTAGTGTTATCAATCGTTTCAATTAAAGCCTTCCCTAAAAGTCCTGTTCCTCCGGTAATTAAGACTCTCATATTTTCATAGCGTTTCTATCATACTATCTAAATTCATCAAATCTTTTATCTTTAAGCAATTTGAATTTATAAATATAGATTCGTTTTTATTTATTCTTGCTATAAAATTTACCGAGTTATCTCTTGCAGCAATATAGTCACTCAGAGCATCCCCAATATATACTGCATTAGCAGGTTCTATCGCTTCTTTAACAAGAATATCCTTTACGGCATCCATCTTTTTAAAGGGAGAACCATATATTGCGCTAAAATAATGTTTAATATTTCGTCTCTGAACTATCTTTTCTATTTCCCTTTGCGGAGTTGCAGATGCCACAAAACATTTATACTTTGATGCATAATTCTCTAAAAATTCTTTTGCACCCTTTACATATGGCGCCATTACGACACTATTCACCACGAGATTAGCAAATCTGTCGCAAAGCATTTGAAACACTTCATCAGCAAGAGGGCGATTTAGTATTTCTTTATATATATACTTAATTTTTTCATATCTGGATACTCCTGCATTTTTTAAATGGTAATCGATTATCTTTTTTATAACATCCTCACCCTCTTGTTCAAATAATTTTGCAAAGGCATTAGTTTTTATATCAAGAGACTCTACTATCACACCATCAAAATCAAAGATGATTGCTTTAATCACTTAACACTCAGCCCTTTCAACTCAGTCCTCAGTCCTCTATTATTCCTATCACCGTGCATGGAGCGCCGTCGAGTCCTTCAATAAAAATAGGAGAAACAATGACTTCATTCAAATCGTTTATCTCAGATGGGAGGAACATATCCTCAACAATCAACACTGCTGCACCTGTGAAATCATTATCCGTCAATAGAATTCTGTGAGTTTCTCTTCCCATCTCACGATTTATACCGGAGGAAACTGAAATGCAGTCAATCCCAAGTCCCCTTATACAAGGGAAATTTTTCCTTATCCATCTGGCAGCATCTGTCGAAAGACACGGATTTCTAAAACAGTAAGTGTTAACATCTCTATTACGATATTCCTGAAACCCCGTTCTTATCAGAAGAATATCCGCTTGTGGGGAATCAACCAATACAGCCAGATCATCTATTTCTATTATTTCATCTATACCTTTTGGGCAATCAATTAATAACGGTCTTATAAAAAAGAACTCCTCTAAAGAATAATCGCTTATAGCACGGCCTGAATCTATAAAATGTCTCGGTACATCAATGTGGGTACCAGTATGGCTGGAAATATTTATAATGGATGTATTGCATGAATTGCCTTTGCTAATCTCTTTAACCTTTTCAATAATTACAGGAGGTGTTTCAGGGTAGAGAGGTGTATCACCACTGATATTATATGAGAGTTTTATATACCTTTTCACTAATCCCCAAATTCCTAAATCCCTAAATCAGTTTCCTCAGTCCTTTTCTCTTGCCACCAGTCCATCATAGGTTGGAAGCGGATTAAGTTCCTTATAAATCCTTTCAATGCATTCAAGAATCCCTTGCCCCATATCAAGATAGCTGTTACTAACAACTCTCCTGGCTATTTTAGGTGCAAAGGTATAAGGCGTAATCTCATAATGATGATTATAATTTGGCTGTATATATTTAATTTCAATTTTATTATCCAGCAGTTCCCTTATCATAAGTAGGAAGTCTTTTATTTTTATTTGCTGATTACCTGCGATTATCACATGCTGGTTTACAAACTCATCAGATAGAACCTCAACACTGATTTTAGCAGCGTCATAAACATGGATATATTCCCTTATCTCATCTCCATCTCCCTCCCTAACAATTTTTCCTTCTTTTAGTGCCTGTTTTAGTATCTTATAAATCCAATTTCGCTCATCTGCCCTTGGTCCATAGAGAGAACCATAACGCAGAATTGTATACTGGAGATCAAACATCTCGTGATAATTTTCTATTATAAGCTCACATGCCTGCTTTGTGCTTCTGTAAAATGAGCCTGACTTGCTGTATACATAGAGGGAGCTGGCAAAAACAAATCGCCTGACTTTAGCCTTCCTACATGCCTCCAGCACTATAGAATTGCCGAGGATATTATATTCCACACTGTCCAGTGGACGCTGGCTTGCATCATCAATATCGGCTATTCCTGCAAAATTATAAACAATATCGCAACTTTTAACAGCTTCTTCAACCTTCAACCTATCCAAAATGTCACCAACTACCATCTGCTGGGGAGCCCTTAAATAGGGTGATGGTTTTATATCATAAATAACTACCTTATAACCTATATCCGTAAGAACATCCGTTACATGGCTACCAAGAAATCCTGAACCACCAAAGACAATAACTTTCATCATATAAATTAACTAATTAATAAATTAAGAAATTTAGAAATTTCCTAATTCCTTAATCCCTCAATCCTTTTAATAGATTTTTTACCGCCTGCATCTCCATCTCTATCCTTGATTCTTTAGCATATGAACCAATGTGAGGTGTCAGGATAATATTTTCCAAATCTTTAAGTTTGCCAGTATAAGGTTCCTGCTTGAATACATCCAGTGCTGCACCAGCCAAGTGACCTTCTCTTAGAGCTTGATATAATGCCTCTTCATCAACTACCCCACCCCTTGATACATTTATCAACCATGCTCCCTTTTTCATCAAATTTAACTCATCAAAACCTATGACCTGTTCTTTCGTAGAAGCATGAATTGATATAATATCACTTGTTTTTAAAAGTTCAACCAATTCAACCCTCTTATAATCCTTATCCCTCAATCCCTCAATCCCTAAGTCTCTAAATCCCTTAATTCCTAAATCCCTTAATTCTTCTTTAATGTCATAATACCTTATCTCACATCCAAATGACACCAACAATTCTGAAACTTTTCTGCCAATCCTTCCAAATCCTATTATTCCAACTTTTTTACCTGTCAGGAGATTACCCATAGGTTTTTCCCACTTGTCATTTCTTATGGCAGAATTGGCTTGATTTATTTTTCGTAAAAGATTCAATATTAAACCAATTGTTAATTCAGCAACCGCCAATGTCGGGACATCCGGTGTATTAAACACCTTAATTCCGAACCTTTCAGCTGCAATAATATCAATATTATCAATACCTGTGCCACAGCGAGAAATAACCTTCAGATAGGATAGAGAATCTTTGACTGATGACTGAGAAGATATGGGCGTGGTCAAGTTTTCTAATATATCAGCATCCAATTGTTCAGTTCCTGCAATAATGCCAACTGCATTTTTACAGATTTCAATAATTTCGTTTTTTTTGAGCGTCCTCCCGTAGGGATTGAATATGATTTCATATTCTTTATTTTTTAAAAGTCCCAACGGCTTATCATCATATTTACCAAATGATGTTGTGGTAATTGCTATTTTCAACACAAAAATCTTCTCGCTATATCAAATCTCTAAAGGAATGAGAGAATCTATCCTATCAAGATATTCACTATCACTTACAGGAAAATATAAGTAGTCGTTTAAGAATTTCTTCATCTGCTCACCTATAACAGGAGATTCTGGCAAATTGACAATCCAGTCACAGATATTGCGTAAATCCTCAGCCGAATCAGCATAAATAGGAATATCACTAATATAGGAAAGAGGGTTACAGTCAATTCTGTTCTCAAATCTTGGAACTATTACAGGGCTGCCATAAGCAAGAGCATATAAACAAGAAGAAGATTCTGTCACAATGACACCCTTTGCCTTTTGCATACTTCTATCAAGAGGAAGTTCTGTAAACTCAAAAACTTCAGGATTTAATTTTAAACCTAATTTCTTAATGATTTGTTGTAGATTTATGGCTGGATGGCTTTTCAGATAAATCGTATAATTTACAATTGCTTCTTTAAAAGCCTTTTCAAGCAGCAATAGAACCCTTTCAGCTTCTGAAATACTAATGGAAAAGGCACAAATAAAATAGTTTTCTTTGTTCTTCCAGTGGATAGACAATTTATTCATATCTTTTAATGATTCAAAGCGTTGAGCTCCCCAGAGAAAGACCCTTTCTTCGTGCCAGCCGTATTTTTTAAAAAGCTTGGCAGGAATATCCCCCACAGTAGCCATATAATCAGGTAAAGGGCATTTTCCACTCTCTCCCGTTGAATCCCCTATTTCATCTGGATAATCGAAATAATTAAGCAATAGTTCAGGCACTATAGTATGCTGATACCCTATGCTTATTAATCCACATTTTTTGGTATAAACATAAAGAGCCTTTTCCCACCACTGCATCTCGCATATACAAATAACTTTGCTATTCTTCTTCAATCGAGAGGTCAATTCTTTAAAAATATAAATATAATACAAGGAGGAAGTAAGGATATTTCCACAAAATGAGATATAAAAATCATTCTTAAATATATGCCAGACATTATAACTTTTCCCTTCATATTCATAAAGGATATTCTTTTTTATCCTATTTATGTTAAAAATAAATAAAAATGAAAAATATAAATAATAAAAGAGAATTAAAAAAATATGCCTAAATTTAAAAAATTCTTCCAATAAAATAATAGATTGTTTTTTGGAAAATTTATTGATAAGCCTGACACTATCTTTAAAATTAAGCCCATCTATGTCAACATGAAAACATACATGAGCATACTTTCCTTTGCGTTCTCCCTCTAATAGCCTATGAAATGGAGCAATATATTTATTTTCGAATATATTATCTTTAGCCTTTTCTTTATCTAAAAAGGGGAAATAAGATACCATCGTATAATCATTATTAAATAAGTCCGCCTGTCTTCGTTTAAAATTTTTAATAAATACCTTTGCATAAATTGCCTTACGAATAAAAGAATAAAGACTATAAAAGCCAATGAAAAATTGAAACGGAGCCGACTCTCTAATTAATTTTCTTATTGGCTTTTTTATTGGCTTTTTCTCTGGAGATAATAGATAAAATATCAACCTATCATAAGAATCTGTCTTAAATGTTGACTTCTCGGCAATCAATGAAAACCGCCAGAGAGAGAAATTCTCTCCTGGAAATTTAAAGAGATTTATTAAACCACTTTTGCCAATGTTATAAATAAATTTAAGATATTTTTTCTTTTCAGCAAAGGCTAAGTTGTGAAATCTGGTTATAAATTCTGACTGATTTTTCTCAGATATTATTTTCAAGTATTTGTTATTACTCCAAGTGATGACAATAATCCAAAATTATAGTACCCTTTTCTAAAATCGATCCACAAAACCCTTCAAAAGCAGTTTAAAGGCTATCTTATAAAATACTTGTTAAAGATACTAAATCTTTAAATTCAAGTCTATTTTATGAAATCGGAATATACTTTTTCTCATATTTCTGGCGGTAGACCTTTGATAGTTCATCAAATATCCTGTTCCCTTCTTCATCGAATTTCTCCGCCTTCTGAATCAATGGAAATTTACTTTTGGGAAATTTTATATAAAGCGGAAATACCCTTGCAAATCCTTTTATTGCATCTGCGGTTATATGAGGTTGTTTTAAAGGGGATGTAGCCGTGAGATCGTTGGCAAGCTTCCCGCGTGGAAAATATCCCTTATTTACACAATATTCATAAAGACATGTTCCCCTATATGGCTGAAATATACTGCAAGTATAGTTATTCGCATCAATTTCTCTGTTCACATTAATGGTATCAAACATCATGCTGCGGGTTTCGTCTGGGAAGCCTATAATATTATTGACAGAGAGTTGAATAGAAGATTTAGATACTATATTGCATTTTGAGATAAACTGTGCATTACTTCCATATCTCCTCAACATTTTTTTCCTGTATTCTTCATTTCCGCATTCAATACCTATACTCATCCTGTGGCATCCTATATCTTCAAGCATTTTTATTTTATTTTCCGTTATAGTTTCCGGACGGGTATTAAACCAAAATGGTATACCTACTTTTAAATATTCTTTGCAAAACTCATTAAATCTATCTTGAGGCATTGCCAAGAATGTCTCAGAAACAAAATAAAAATACTCAATTTTATAGTTTTGAACATACGATTTCATCTCTCTAATAATTTTATTTATTGATTTATTTCTAAGCCACTTCCCCTGGCCTTTAAATCTTTCGGCAAAGGCTGGTGCCGAACAGTATGAGCATTGATATGGGCATCCACGAGAAAATTCAATTGGTGCCATGCGATATAAATGTCCAGCCATAGGTCTATAAATCCTTTTGGGGTCGTATATTGAAAAAACAAGATCTGGAAGCTCATCTATATTAATTAATGAAGCTTTATTATTCTTAATAATTTTCCCATCGTGTTTTACCCAAAGATTTTCAATATTTGCATAATCTTCACCTTTTGCCATTCTATCGCATAATTCTACGATTGTTTTTTCGCCTTCTCCAATGCAAACCATATCAACAACTTCTTCTCTTATAACATCTTCCGGTGATAAAATTGAAAATACACCGCCCACTATTGTTGGAATATTTAAATCAGAAACATTTTCAAGAAGGGCGACACCAAACTCATGTGTAGGCTCTACAGTCGAAAGTCCTATAAGATTGGGGTTATATTCTTGAACTAAATTGCGAAAATCCTCAAAAACATTGGAGGTAATAAATTTTATACCAACCTCATCATAATTAAATTCGGCAACTTGAAGCGATCCAAAACGTTCCCCTCCTCCTTCTGTTGTACCGGGATAAAAAGTTGTATCAAATAATCTTACATCAAAACCTCTTCTGCGTAATGCTCCAGATACGGATGATATGCTTACAGGCATCAGGTTATCCATTGGCGAATTGGCATATACCAGCAAAACTTTAAAGTTATTAATATCAGGGTCATTAGAATAATCTTTCCATGATTCTGACATATAAACCATATCTCCATTATTTAAAATATTTCTCATAATAAATATTTTTTAGCTCCTCAAACACTCTATCCCCTTCATCATCAAATCTCTCCGCAATTCTTATTTGTCCAAACATGCTCTCAGGCATTTTTGCATAGAGAGGAAATGTTCTCTGAAGCCCCTTTAATTCCTGATAGCTTATTGTGTCCATTTTCAGGGGAACTCCGTCAAGTAGTTGATGAACCTTATCATTTTTATCAAGATAGCCTCTTTCAATACAGTATTGATGTAATCTTGTCCCTTTATAGGGAGTAAAAAAATAAACATTCATTGTTGCTGGTTTTATCTGTCTATTTATATTTATAGTATCAAAAACCAGCTCTCGTGTCTCATCGGGAAATCCGATAATATTATTAACTGTGTATTTTATCCCGTATTTCTCAATAATTCTGAAGGCATCTATCATCTGTTTATTTGTATAATGTCTGTTTAAAACCTTTGTCCTGAATGCCTCGTTTCCATGCTCTATTCCAAATTGCATATTCTGGCAGTTCATCTATTTGAGTATCCTTATTTTATCTTCGGTAACAGTCTCCGGTCGGCTCTGGCACCAGAAAGGAATGCCAATCTCCTTATATCTTTCTGCAAACTCCTTAAGCAACTTTACTGACTTTGCCAGAAATGATTCAGAATTAAAATTTATATAGTCTGGTTTGTATTTTTTTACAAGAAAATGAAGCTCATTCATGATCCTATCCACGCTTTTTCTCCTATAATATCTACCAGCGCCTGTCTCGTCGAATAAGCTCCTCAAATGCGGGGCTTCACAGTAAGTGCAGTCGTAAGGGCAGCCCCTATCCATCTCAACATGGAGCATAGTGTAAATCTTGCCGTACATGGGCATGAAGAGCCTTTTAGCCTCAAATATATCGTAATCAAGGAAAGGAAGTTTGTCGAGGTCAGCGAGCTTCCTTATCGGATTTCTTACAATCATTCCATCTTTTTTAACCCATAGGTTCTGGATGGTTGAATAGTCTTCCTTCTGATACATTTTCTCACATAGTTCAACTAAAGCCCCTTCACCTTCGCCGATACATATCATATCAACATCATCGTTACCTATAACATCTTCCTTACAAAAGGTTACAAAAACACCACCAGCAATAACCGGAGTATTATAATCCCTTATGGCAGATAGGAGTGACATTCCCAATTCGTAGGTATCTTCTACAAGGGTAATCGCTATCAGGTCAGGCATGTATTCTGCCACTTTTTTTCTCAGGTCATCAAAGATATCGGTATTTTTGAAATACACTCCTTTTTCTTCGTAACTGAAGGGCTTTAATTGCAGTAGTTCCACTTTCTTCTGCTCAAATCCTATCTCCTCCCAGTGGTAATAGGTTGTATCAAAGAGGTCCACCTGAAAACCCCTCTCCTTCAAACAAGGTGCAAGTATAGACAGGTTTATAGGAACAAGAGTAGCCATCTCGGTATTAGGATAGATAAATAAGACTTTAAAATCTTTAGACATAATGGTTTCTTCTCAAACTTATATCTAAATGTGTCAAATAACCTTCCTAAAATACCACATTCGGATATACGGAATACTCTTTCCAAGTATGCTGAAGGCTTTTTCAATAATAGAATTAGTTTTTATTATTTTATTCAAGAAATAGCTTCTCTTAAATTCTATTGTAAAAGCGTAGTTTTCATAATGTAGCAGTTCAAAACCTGATTGCTTAGCAGTTTTAATAATTTCCTCATCAGTCCTTCTATATCCGTGATGTTTTGTCACAACACTCTGTAATCGTCCAGTCAATAGAAATTTAATCAATCTGATTCCGAATATTTCATACTTCAGAATCACATCATGAATTAGATAAGACAGTAAATTATCAGATGAACCTGCAGAATCAAGAATTAAATGTCCGCCAATCTTCAAGCTATCAGATACATTTTTGAAAAAGGTAAATAAGTCATCATCATTAAAAAGATAAATCAAACTAAGACAAATTACTGCATCACATTTTTCTGCTGGGGCTTTTAGGATATCATGTTCAACAAATTTAAATTTTGGGAATAATTTTTTAGTTTCCTTATAGGAATCAAAAACTTTTAAATCCGAGCAGGTAATTCTATAACCATCTTCAATCAAGAAAAGCTCATTAACACAGCGTCCACTTGCTATAGATAAAACATTCCAATCTTTTTTAAGGTGTTTTCTTAAAAACACATCATAGTATTCTAACCGCCCTAAATGGTAACCCAAAAAATATTTATTGAAAAAAGCTGATTTGCTGTTATAGGCATCATCAGCCTTATATCCACCCATAGCTTTTTCATGGTCTATAAAATCATGATCAATAGGAAGATATGTTTTGCCTTTACTTAATGGATCTAAAGAATATTTATACCACTCTCTCATGTTACTTTATCTGCTTTTCGGCTACCCTTGAGAATGACTAACTATCCCAGTCTTGATACAAATTTGATAATGTTGTGTCTTTTTCCAGTATTGCTCCCCAGAAACCTTCAAAATCGCTATTTTTCCAATAGCAAGAAAACAAATGACTGATAATTGGCAACTTTCTTGGATATTGATAATAAATTTCGCTCTGGACAACGCTCCATCCTGAATGGAGAAGCAGTAATGTCCAATCTTCCGGACTTAGCTCAAATATATGCTCATCCTCAGCAAAGATAATCTTACCGGTCCTATTCCGTATATGATGTAAGCCCACACGGCTTTCTTTTAAATATGGAACAGTTATTACTATTTTATTACAAGGAGATTTTACTGCTAACCTGCGGAAAAAAATAGCAGGATTATGGAGATGTTCAACCATTTGAAAGGAAGTAAAAAGATCAACCTTCTTCTCTCTTAAATCAAGGTCTTCAGCTCTACAAAGAATTGCATTTAACCCTCTTGCCTTGATTTTTTCAATAGCCCTTGAATCTAAATTAACACTGATAGTATCAACATCAAATTTACCTTTGGTCAATTCTCTTAAATAAAGCATGTGTGCACCTGCAGAATCGCCAATATCTACCACAGTCAACCTGCCAGACGGCAAATGTTCTAAAGCCTTTAACATCATAGAACATTGAAATGACTGCAATGCACGTCGTTTAAGTTCCCAGTAATCGTCACCGGGACTATTTTTCTGAGCTTTTCTGGAAGACCTCCCAAGCCATTCTGATAAAGAACTGATTGAATTGACCATCTACTAAGTCTTTCATTTAATCGCTTTGTATCAACTCCAAAAATCCTTAAAATCTTTCTAATCAATCTATACATCTACGATGCCATGTTTCTGCGAATACTTTCAATTACCTTCTTCATCTCACTAATATTACCTACAGAAATCCTTGTATATCCTTCAAAACCTTTCATATTAAGTCCTCCTCTAATGAGAATTCCATCCCCTACAAACCCTTTTAGAATTTCATCTCTTTCTGCCCCAAAAGCTACATGGATAAAGTTTGTATATGTATCTATTGTTTTAAATGACAGAACATTAAGCTCTTTGATAAGATATTTCTTCCCTTCAGCAGTAGCCTTAATATATTCATCAACAACTCCCCAATTATCTAAAAGTTCAGAAGCAAACAAAACAGCAATAGAGTTTACCTCATACATTGGCCTGAATTTATAAAGAAGGTCTGCCAAATGCGGTGCAGCTACTATATAACCAATCCTCAACCCTGCCATTCCTGCTGTTTTTGAAAATGTACGTGTAATTATCAACTTATCATAAGATTTTAATAAACCAAACGATGTATGAGGACAGAAACCATAATATGCTTCATCTACGAGAATTGGTATGGAAAAATTTTTTGCCTTTTCTAAAATCTTTCTCAGCGCATCATTATTTATATATGTCCCTGTTGGACTATTGGGATTGGCAATTATAATAAGCGATACCTTTTCATTAATGGAATCCATTAGTTTATTTATATCGAGATTAAGATTTGAATCGTATCCAATTTTGATTTTGTTAACATTATGAAGTCCGCAGTATACATCTACCATAGCAAAGGTTGGCTCAAGGAATATAACTTCATCTCCAGAATTTACAAAAAGTTCAAAGGCAGCTTTTATTGCAAAATCAGAACCAGCGGTAATCATTAAATTTTCAATTTTAACACCCAAAAATTTTGCAAGTTTTAAATAAAGCGATTCAACTTCCGGATATGCAAGTATATGTTCCTGTCTTATTTTTGCTATTAAATTATTCCAGAATTCTTCGCTAAAATTGCTAAGTCTTTCATTTTTATCCAGACGAACTTTATCAAGCCTGGTTTCAAGCCCTCCCCTTACCCTATTTACTTCATCAACCCACTTTTTATATTTCACTTCCACCATACTACTAATTGACTTTTAGCTTACATACGATTAATATGCGCCGTTTTTCCTCAACCAATATTCAACCTGCGGTATCTGCCATTCATAATCAACATCAAGTCCGCCCCACTGTTTAAGTGGGTATATCTTCTGCCCCATCCACTTTTGGGGAAGAAGACCATTCTCCAGATTCTCTAAACACCGTGGGCGAACGATAGATACCCCCATATCTGCAAACCAGACATCACCCTGTGAGTCTCTATCGCAATTAAGTGTTTTTGGATCACCAAATGTTTCAAAGGGGACAAAAGGATGAAGCATCCCATCATCACCAATCTTTCTTGCCCTTAAAGGACTCCACATATTGTATTTTGAGACTGTTACTGCTGAATCATACTCTGGATGTTCTCTTAAAATTCGTATCCCTTCGGATATAGTTTGTGGAGTAATTGTAGGGGCATTACACATTAACAAAACAACCAGTTCGATATTCTCAGCCCTCAGTTCTTTCTTTACTGTGTTATATGCATGCATATAAACATGCTCACCAAGCGATTCATCGGTACATAGTTCATGTGGTCTTTTAATTATCTCAATGCCATTTTCTGCGGCAAGCCTCATCAATCTCTCATCATCGGTAGAAAGATATATCTTATCAATCTCAGAACATCCTTTAGCAGCCTTCATTGGATAATATGCAAGTGGATGGTTAAGAACTTTATGCAAATTCTTCCCCGGAAATCCCTTGCTTCCCTTTCTTCCCATTAAAATAGCTGCAATCATTGCTTAATCCTTCAATCCTCTTAATTTAAGAATCTCGCTATCCCTTAAATAGCAGCCATCACAGGCATGAATCTCATGTGCCATCCCACTTTTGTGAGTATTCCTTATGCTGCTCAATTTAATAGAATGCCATGCATCTTTTATAGATGTTTTCAGCACATTCCCCAAATTAAGTAGTCCGTCATCATCATGGTTGCACGGCATTATAGTTCCATCCCACCATATCGCCATTCTTTGCCAGAGTTGGGGACATGCCCAAGGATATTGGATACCCTTCTTTTTTACATTCATTTCCTTATAGTCAAGATATCCCACTTCTTCAACACGTTCTGCCCAGAACTGTTTATATTTTTCAAAATCAGGTTCTATGTCCGAAAGCATCACAGTTTGAACTCTTATTTTTGGATATTTTACTCCAAGCCTCTTTTTTAGTAATTGTATATTTTCAATATTAGAGAGGACTGTTTCATAATCTGCCCCAACACGATGTTTCTCATAAACATCCTTTGTATATCCCTCAAAAGAGATTGAAATTCTATCAAGTCCTGCATCAATCAACTTCTTTGCTATCTCATCTGTAAGTGACAATGCATTGGTATTAAAATAGACATCTATTAATCCCTTCTTTTTGGCATATCTTACAAACTCATGGATTTGAGGATGCAACAACGGCTCCCCTCTCATATTAAACTTTATCCCATACAAATTATTATCCACCCCTTCATCAATTATCCTCTTTACAACACCGAATGAGATAAATCCTTTTTTTATAGCCTTCCCTCTGAAGGTAGTGGCACAAAATGGACATTTAAGATTGCAGGCACTTGTTACCTCAATATCAATAAATAGAGGGAATTCTCCTATATAAAATTTCTCAGGCCATTCCTTCCACTTTTTCCTATATTCTTTAAAAAGGACTGAGGACTGAGGGTTGAGAAGGTCATCACCAGCAATATGATGAAAGTTAGAATTCACATCAAGTATAACTTTCTCCTTATAAGAAAAGGACTGAGTCATTCTTTATACCCCCCTTGTCCATTCTCAGTCCTCAACACTTTAACCTCAGTTTTTTTCCCTATATTCCCCGACTGGCCTGAGATTTTCTGGAAAGCAGGAGAATGTTCCATGAGTTCTTGGAAGTTTCCCTGTGCGACAATCTGTCTGCCTTCTATTACATAAATAATATCGGAGTGTTCAATAGTAGTTAAGCGGTGTGCCACAAGTATAATGGTCAACTTGCCGTGAAGTCCTTTTATGGCATTCGCAATCTCAAACTCTGTATGTCCATCAAGTGAGGAGGTCGCCTCGTCTAAAATTAATATTTCAGGATTGTGATAAAGTGCCCTTGCGATTCCAATTCGCTGCCTTTGCCCGCCTGAAAGTCTTATCCCTCTTTCTCCAACCTGTGTTTTAAGACCATCGGGCAGGTCTTTTACAAATTCAGACAACTGTGCTATCTGGAGAATATGGTCTAATTGCCTTTGATCAATACTATTATGAGGAATTCCGAAAGCTATGTTAGCCTCTAATGTATCATCTATAAGATAGATCTGCTGAGGGACATATCCGACTTTTTTTCTATACGATAACATATTGTCAGCATTGATAATAGTCTCGCCATAATATAATGACCCATCAGATGGAATTAAAAGTCCCATTAATATATCAATAAGAGTACTCTTCCCTGCACCTGATACCCCTGCAAAGGCAACCGTTTTTAAGAGAGGAATCGTAACAGTTATATCCTCAAAAGTTGGCACAGGTCTTGATTTATAACCAAAAGAAATATTTTCAAGCCTGATTGACTTCGCTTCTGTATCCTCAATACCACTATAAAAATAGTTGTCCGCCATATCATCTCTTTCTATCGTTTTATCATTTAATATCTCATAAATGACATCGAGGCTGTTTGATGAAAAATGCAATTGGCTAAAACTTGTATGAATTCTGCTAACCGAAGGAAGGACTCTCAATGCTGCAATCCCCATAACAGTCATTATCGGTATCATTTCAGAAATTTTGACCACCCAAAAAATACTTACTAAAAGTGCGCCAAGGACAACGCAAAAAACTATTACCTCCATGAGATAGCGAGGCAACATGGAAACAAGACTGAATTTAACATATCCATCAGTGTACTTTTCGCAGGCAGAAGAAAACCGGTTGATAAAGAATTTGCTAACATTATAGATTTTAATCTCTTTTATTGCATTTAATGCTTCCATGGCATATTTATATATTTTTTCGCTGTTTACCATTCTTGCAACAGCATAAGATTTAATCTTTTTATTTATTAACCAGTTGACTGACATTAAAGTAATGCCAAAAAATAGTAACAAAGAAATTGTTACAAACGGGTAGATAAATATTAGAAGCAAAAAAATTCCGATTGTAATTACAACCTCAGAAACTATTAATGTAACCGGGCTCAGAAATCCTGATATGAATTGATTTACCTCATTATTTAGGTTTTTGAATAATATGGATGAATTGTTTTCAAGGTGAAATGAATATGGTTTTTCCAGATACGCCTTCAAAACACTGGTCTTTATACTGTTATCAATTGAACTCAGATATTGCTGTTGTTTATAAAGCATAAAAAGGGCATATACAGTCTTTGCAATAAACAAAACTATTGCCGTTAAAATTAAGAAGATAAGCAGTGATACTGTATCAGCTACTCCGATTAACTCATAAAACCATTTTACTGCTTGAGATGAGTGGATTTTCTCCTGATTAACAAATAGCTCCATTATCGGAATAATAATACCAATGCTTAAAGTTTCTGATAACGAAAGAATCAAAGTCCCCAAAGAGAGAAACAATAATTTTTTTCCGTGTGATACTGAAAGAACGAATAGGAGCTTTTTTACCATTTATCTATTTTTGCTGGCGGTTAAATAATCCGTTAAAAAATATTTTAAGACTATCCTCTGTATTATTCATTAAACAGTATCTGTCTCTAAACTCACTATTTTCCGTCATCTTTGTTCCATGCTTTACATCATCTATCAATGACTCTATTACCTTATAAAATTTATCATGGTCTGAACTTACTCTAACCCTAAGATTCAAGGATTCTAAGGCGTTTTGATCAAATTCGACATTATCTGGATTGTGAAGAAGTGCAATAGGTTTATCTGTTAACAAACATTCCTGAATAGTCGTAGATGGATAATCTAAAATAAATGCGCTGGGGCGATTAAGAATCTTTGAAAGTGGTAAAGTTTCTATACTTATATTATCTTTCACAAACGATTCATATAAAAATTCCATCCCTTCTACTGCTTTCAATACGAAATTTGTTTGTTTAAACTGTTTAAGTATATTTATAATCTTCACCTGATGCCGATATGCCTGAGAAAAAAAACCTCCGTTATATGGATAATGTTGATATGTATTAATCGTTATATTGAGAAGGACAAAGTAAACAGTTACTTGAGAGTGTAAATGATTATTTAACTGATTTCTTATATTTTCAAGCCGAATCGAACCGGCAGGGACTATATTATCTTTTCCTTTATTAATAAAAGGGCTTTCCATAACTCCTTTCCCATAAACCAAAAAATAATCTGATAAGTTTACATCAAGATTAAATAATGGCCAATTAAGATATCCAGCGCCACCACCTTCCTGGTAAGTTACAACTGGTATCTTTAGTGATCTTGCCAACTCAAGCAAGAAGGCATCTTCCATGTTCAACCTGCAGGATGCGGTAATCAATACTTCAGGGGATAACTCAATCAACCAATCTCTTATATAATCTGCATGAGACAGAAGGCTGCCCATTCTTTTCAAAAGGTAATTTTCAAGGCACTTATTTGCAAAAAGGAAAAGCTCCTCATCCTCTATA
>Ga0209212_1004173_pt1 | contig 18125 bp, 18 predicted proteins | sample RifGroC2_FD_183996 | JGI IMG/M metagenome (GOLD analysis project Ga0209212, IMG submission 183996) | Groundwater microbial communities from Rifle, Colorado, USA - Groundwater C2 (SPAdes) (version 2) | ecosystem: Environmental > Aquatic > Deep subsurface > Groundwater | place: Rifle, Colorado...
CAGATAGATGGCGCCCATGCCGGTGTTGAGGAATACAATCATTATGGCATAGGAATATGCCTTGTGGGAAACTTTAACCAATCTCGGCCAACGGCGGCACAAATGGCTTCGCTTTCGGTATTGGTGGAATATTTACAGAATAGATGTCACATCACCTCAGAAAATGTAATCATGCACAGGCATTGCAGGCAGACGGATTGTCCCGGGCGAAACTTCCCCTATTATAAATTACTTGCCAATACCAGTTGTTTTTGAACTAAGAGACTAAAATGCATGCAGCAATCATCACATATCTGGCCATCCCTATAATTAGCATATTATGACTCCCTCTGATTTTTGTAAATCATTTTCAAATTCTCTGGCATTTTAAGTATATATAACGTATTATATTTTTTATCGTTTTTTAGAAGAGCGTTCCGTATAGTCTGGCGTCAGACGAAATCAGTATACTTACATTCATGAGAATGTAACAAAACAGGAGATTTGAATGAATATTTATGTGGGCAATTTGGCGCGTGAAGTAACCGAAGAGGACTTGCAAGAAGCTTTTAAAGGCTTCGGACAGGTTACGTCGGCAACAATTATTAAAGATAAATTTACCGGCGAACCGAGGGGATTCGGATTTATTGAGATGCCTGGAAAGGCTGAAGCCCAGGCGGCAATTGCCGGCATGAACGGCAAGGAGTTGAAGGGACGGCCGCTGAACGTCAATGAAGCTCAACCGAAAACCGACCGCGGCGGAAGTGGTGGAGGTCGTGGCGGTGGCGGGCGTGGCGGCGGTGGCGGGCGTGGCGGTGGTGGATATGGCGGTGGTGGTGGACGTGGTGGAAGTGGTGGAGGCAGAGGAGAACGAGGAGGCAGACCGCGTTTCTAGGCTATGGTTTTATACGAGTCAGAGTTTCCAAGCGATAAACACATTTGAGAACGCAGGATTCACAGATAAAAATAATCTGTGAATCCTGTGCTTTTTCTGGATATTCTTAAAAATTGTAATCGGGTAAACTGCACCGCTTGGGAAAAAAGTTTTGTTGGGTTGAGGCATGTTCCGTACGTGACACTGCAAATGAAACATACATCAATGTCCTTTGATGAGCGCCATGGCCTCTGCGCGGGTTGCGGGGTTATCACGAAAGATACCGCGCACCACCGAGGTTTGTACCCTTGTGCCTGGCTTTTTAATACCCCTCATGGTCATACAGAGATGTTCGGCTTCAATAATAGCAAGCACCCCTTTAGGCTTTAATGCCTTCATGATGGATTCTGCAATATCTGTGGTTAGTCTTTCCTGGACTTGCAGTCGCTTTGCCTCTATTTCAACAACCCTTGCCAGTTTACTGATCCCCGTTACCCGGTTCCCCTGTGGAATGTAGGCTACGTGCGCAACACCGCTAAAAGGGAGGAGGTGGTGCTCACACATTGAATAAAAGGGGATGTCTTTTAAGAGTACAATTTCATCGTACTTCTCAGATTTTAATACCTTGATCTCCGTGTGAGAATCCTGCCCAATACCTGCAAATATCTCTTCGCACATATCGGCAACCCGTTCGGGCGTTTCCAAAAGGCCTTCGCGCTTAGGATCGTCACCGATAGCCTCTAAAAATAAACGAACGGATTCTATAATCTTTTTTTTGTCTATCAAAATAAAACTCCTTTTTAAAATATCTCGTAAAATCCGAAATTCAAATATCGAAATCCGAAACGAATACAAAAAATTCTTAACTGACATTTTCAAATTTTGGACTTCGTCGTGAGCGCTCAGTCGAACGATTTCGTTTTGGATTTCTCTTTAGGGCAGTAGGCCATAATTCTTCAATATATTGACTAATTGGCTCTCATGTTCTTTCGTCATATCGCAGAGCGGCAGACGCATTTCCCCGTTTATTCTACCCAACAACTTCATGGCAGTTTTTACGGGAATCGGATTTGTTTCGATAAACATACCCTTGCACAGCGGAAAAAGTTTGTGGTGGCATTTCCTGGCCGCATCAAAATTACCATCCAGGCAATATCGGGTTAATGCGGCTGTATCCGCAGGGACAATATTTGCCACTACCGATATCACCCCTTTTCCCCCCACGGACATAATAGGTAGGGTGAGCGAATCATCACCTGAAAGGACGGTGATATTGCATAGTTGTAATATCTGAGTCGTTTGATCAATATTTCCGCTGGCCTCTTTTATCCCAACAATATTCTTAATTTCAGCAAGCTTTGCCACTGTCTCCGGTAAAATGGAAATACCCGTTCTTGATGGAACATTGTATATTACAACAGGGATATCCACCTCCTCGGCAATTAATTTGTAATGCCTGTAAAGCCCCTCAGGGGTAGGCTTATTGTAGTAAGGGGTAATAAGCAGTGCGCCGTCTGCCCCTGCTTTTTTGGCATGTCTTGTCAAACGGAGGGCCTCCGCTGTATTATTTGAGCCTGTTCCAGCCAGTACCTTTATCCTCCCGGCCACTATGCCGACAACCTCGCCGACCACCCGTTCGTGTTCTTCAAACGAAAGAGTGGCGGATTCACCCGTTGTACCACAAGGAACGATCCCGCTTGTTCCATTCTTAATATGGAATTCGACAAGTTCTTTCAGCTTTTTATAGTCAATTTCTCCGTTTTTAAAGGGTGTTACCAATGCTACAAGGGAGCCCGTAAACATATTTATTCTCCTTTTTGTCCTTTCTTCATTTGATGTCGCCACATGCACTCCAGGCCTTCTCTGCCCCATTCTGGGGTAAAGCCCCTAATTATAAATGTTCTGTCTTCTTGCTATACTATAACATAAAACATCACTTATTCAAGTCTTGTAATGACGTTTTCATGAAATTCTGTCATGCTTTTTCTGTGCACCCATAGTTTTTCCCTTTTTGTAAGAAGAAGGCTGAAATAATTTTCGAATTTTTTCCTGAAAGGTATCCATGTAGGTGTAAAAAACAGGGGTGAGGTAGAGGGTGACAAGCTGTGAAAAAAGCAGACCGCCTACCATGACGAGGCCCAGAGGACGACGCGCCTCCGCTCCTGCGCCAAAGCCAATGGCTATTGGCAAAGCGCCCATGAGCGCTGCCATGGTGGTCATCATGATGGGACGAAAGCGGATCAGACACCCCTGATATATCGCTTCTAAAGGATTCTTGCCCTCGTTTCTTTGTGCTTCCAGGGCAAAATCGATCTGCATAATAGCATTTTTCTTGACGATCCCTATTAACATGATAAGACCTACAAAGGCGTAGACATCCAAATCCATGTTGAAGATGAAAAGGGTTAAAAGTGCTCCTAAACCGGCAGAAGGAAGTCCCGACAGGATGGTTACCGGATGGATGAAGCTTTCATAAAGTATTCCCAGCACAATATAAATGACCAAAATGGCCATACATAATAACATTCCCAGACCCTGCATCGACGATTGAAATTCCTGTGCAGTACCCTGAAAGCTGGTATTGATGGCAGGCGGCAAGGTCTTACGTGCAAGTTCATTCACCTCGGCAACGGCCTCGCTCAGGGAAACCCCGGGTTTGAGGTTAAATGAAATCGTGACGGCAGGGAACTGTCCCTGGTGGTTAATTGTCTGTGGGCCGAGATTCTCAGTCAGTGTTGCTACCGCAGACAATGGAATCGGGAGTCCATTCGATGAGTTTACATAAAGCATGTGCAGTGCATCCTGATTTATCTGATACTGCGGGTCTAATTCCATAATGACCTTATATTGGTCATTGGATGCGTATATCGTTGAGACCCACCGGTCGCCGTAGGCGCTGTAGAGCGCACTTTCAATTTGTCTCGCTGTTACTCCGAGTGTTGAAGCCCTGTCCCGGTGAATTACGACGTTTATCTGCGGATTCCTGACCTGCAAGTCACTTGTTACATCCTGCAATATTGGCAGATTCTGCATTTCGTCTTCCAGGATTGGGGCATAATGATAAAGTTCTTCAATATCCGGACTTTGTAAGGTAAATTGATACAGGCTTTTTGTCAGTCGCCCACCGATGCGAATTTCGGGAGGGTCTTGCATGAAAATTTTGATGCCCGGAATCGTGGCGAGCTTTTGACGCAATTCCTCAATTACCTGTACAGAACTCAGACGGCGTCCGGGTCGGGGTTTTAAATGGATAAACAAGACTCCCTGGTTGAGACTGGCAGCAGCACCGGAACGGCCAATACTCGAATAAAAGCCACGAACATTTGGGTCTTTGTGGACTATATCTGCCACGGCCTGCTGTAGTTGTACCATCTTATCGAAAGAGATTCCCTCTTGAGCTTCTGTAATGGTGAAAATCGTTCCCTGATCCTCGTTTGGAAGGAATCCCTTGGGAATTGTTGTAAAAAAATATCCCGTAGCCAACAGGATGACGCCAGAAGCTGCCATCGTGGTCAGACGATACTGTAAAGCCAGCCTGAGACTCCGTTCATAAACTTTAAGCATAGTATTGAAGAAATCCTCAATAACCATGTAAAGACGTCTGTGTTTCTTCTCAGACGGTGGCCGTAAGAAACGACTGCAAAGCATGGGGGTAAGACTGAGAGAGACAAAACCCGATATCAGAATTGCCACACAGATTGTAACGGCAAATTCCCGGAATAATCGTCCGACAACACCTCCCATAAACAGTACGGGAATAAACACGGCTGCAAGTGAGAGTGTCATGGATAGAATGGTAAAACTGATTTCCCCGGACCCTTTGAGCGCCGCCTGAAGTGGCTTTTCTCCCATCTCCATATGACGGACGATGTTTTCAAGGACGACAATGGCATCGTCCACCACAAACCCTATTGCAAGAATCAAGGCCATGAGAGAGAGGTTGTCCATGCTGTAATTCAGCAGATACATCACTGCGAATGTGCCCACGATGGACAGAGGAAGCGCCAGACTGGGAATCACCGTGGCGGAGAAATTGCGCAGGAAAAGTAGTATGGTCATAACAACCAGGACCAAAGTCAGGATCATGGTAAATTTTACTTCGTGGATCGATTTCTGGATTGATTCTGAACGGTCATAGAGAATATGCATCTCAGCCGAAGGCGGAAGATGCGATTGGAAGACAGGCAGGAGTTTTTTAATGGCGCCCGCCACTTCGACTGCATTCGTTCCCGGCTGGCGCTGAACTGCCAGCACGACGGCCCGCTGGCTTCCGTTTTGGTCCACGTACCAGGCAGCTGCCTTATCATTTTCAACACTGTCAATGATCCTTCCCAGTTCCTCAAGATGTACTGGTGACCCGTCACGGTAGGTTACAATAACAGAACGGTAGTCGCTGGCTTTGAATAGTTGCCCGGTAGCAAGGATGGTAAATGCCTTTTGGGTTCCATGCAGGGTTCCTGTAGGCAGATTTACATTGGCATTGTGCAGCGCCTCTTCTACCGTATCGATTCCAATGCCCTTACTGGCAAGGGCATGGGGGTCAAGTTGAACGCGAACGGCGTACTTCTGCGGTCCGTAAATCTGTACCTGAGAAACCCCGCTGGTCATGGAGATACGCTGTGCTACCATGGTATCCGCGTAATCGTGCAGTTCCCAGAGAGGAAGCGTCCGGGAAGTCAGGGCAATATACAAGATAGGCTGGTCAGCAGGGTTTACCTTCTTGTAGGTGGGAGGTTGGCGCATATCCTGAGGAAGAAATGGCGCAGCCTGGGTAATGGCAGTTTGTACGTCCTGAGCAGCAGCATCAATATTCCGGCTCAGGTTAAATTGAAGTGTAATCTGAGTGGATCCCAAAGAGCTGGTGGAAGTCATGGAGTCCAATCCTTCAATAGTTGAAAACTGCCGTTCCAGAGGAGTCGCAACAGACGAAGACATGGTTTCGGAATTGGCACCAGGAAGGCTGGCGCTTACCAGAAGTGTAGGAAAGTCAACGCTGGGGAGGTCGCTTACCGGCAGGAATCTGTACCCTGCAATACCAAAGAGAAGTATCCCGATCATGACAAGCGTTGTCATAACAGGGCGACGTATAAAAGGTCCTGAGATGTTCACCGATCCATTCCTCCGTTTTGTCTGATAGCCTTACTCATAGTTGTCATCTTTTTGTTTATTGAAAACAGAACTGTTTTCTGCCAGAGGTTCTCAGTTATTTTTAATTTCCACCTTACTCCCATGGGCAAGCCGAAATTGACCATCAATTACTACTTTCTCTCCTGATTGGAGCCCATTTGCGATGACCGTTTCCTGATTGAAGCGATTTCCTAAAACGACTGGCCGGGATTCCACAGTAAAGTCGGATTTAACAACATAAACATATTGGCCTTCTTGTCCTACCTGGATCGCCTGCGAAGGAATTACTACTGCACCAGGTTGTGTTGTGAGTGTTAATACCACGTTAACGAACTGCCGTGGCCAAAGGGATTCGTCTTCATTGGCAAAGAGCGCTTTCAGCAGAATGGTTCCTGTCGATTTATTTACTTCGTTGTTTATGAAGGTCAGCTCTCCAACGGCTGGATCCATTTCATCGTTGGGAACGATTGCCTCTACTTTCAAGTCTTTCTGGACCATGTATCTCCTGACTTCTGATAGCTCCTGTTCCGGTAAAGAAAATGTGACGTATATCGGCTTGGTCTGATTGATCGTTACCAGTATGGTATCATTGTCGTTGATAATGTTGCCCTGGTTAACCTCGAGCTTTCCGATACGCCCGTTTATAGGGGAACGGATATGGCAGTATCCAAGCTGAAGTTTGGCGTTTACCACAGCAGCCTCATTAGCTCTAACAGTCTCCCTGAGGGCTTCAAAATTGGTGCGATATTGGTCGTGCTCCTGTTTGGAAACCACGCCACTTTTAAATAAATCTCCGTAACGACGGGCGTCTGCCTCCGCCTTTTTCATCTGCGCTGTATCTCTTGCCAGATTGGCTTCGAATTGCCTGAGCAATGCCTTAAAAGGACGAGAATCAATCATGAAAAGGAGATCACCCTTTTTCACCTCTTGCCCCTCTTTGAAATAGACGCGCGACAGTTCTCCTTCGACCCGTGTCTTGACCGATACCGTAGAATAAGCCTCCACGTTTCCAATGGTGTGTATTTGAACAGGGATATCTTTCTGTGCAGCAATAGACACGGTTACTGGTACACTGGTTGATATTATACGTTTTTCAATTGATCCAGAAGAGCAAGAGGTTACAAGAGCTACGATCCCGAGGATAAGACCCGATCTTATAGTGAAAAAAAAGTTCATTTTATTGTTCCTTAGATAAAGATTACTCAAAATTTCAGGTTTTCTTCTCCTCTTCTTCCAGCTTGATGTCATAAGCATCCAGGATCGTTCCCTTGGCCTTTTCCAAATTTCCCAGAGATATCTCGTAATCAATAATCGCCTTCGCCTCATTACCCTCTGCAGTAGCTAAATCCTCCTGCGCACGCAGGATTTCGAGGCTGGTAGACCTTCCTACGCTGAACTTTTTCCCCTCAACCTCTAACCTTTTCTGCGCCAATTCCCTGGCCTTTCTCGTGGCGTTGACCCTTTCGATGTTGGTCATCACCTGCCGTACAGTTTGCCGCACCTCTACGACAATATCCAGTTCCTTTCTTTTGACATTTAAACTGGCCTGTTGTTTCTTAAGCTTCGACCTATTGTATTTACTTCTTGCCGACCTGTTTCCCAGGGGAATTTCTAGAGCAAGCGTAAAAAACTCTCCCTGAAATTCCTCTGAGAATGTAGAGTCGTTGACATCTTCTATATCTTCCCCAAGGCCTGAGTAACGCATGCCCGCAGTGAAATCAAGCGCAGGATACAATTCATTCTTTCGCCGCCTGGTCTGCATGTCTGCATTTTCTGTCTTGAGCTGCAATTCCAGTAATTCGGGACGTTTTCCCATGGCTATTTTGATGGTTTCTTTCAATTCGACCTTTTTCGGTTCAAAGTCCGGCTTATTGGTTGGGATGACGGCGGCGTCGGAGATAATATCAGTGTCAGCAAAATTCATGATCTTTTTAAGTTCGTCCTCTTTATCCTTAACCGCATTTTCTGCGGAAATTATTGCCTCGACCCTTGATGCCACGCCGGATTCTGCATCAATAATCTCAATAGGCGCAAGGGTGCCCGTTTCTACCTGTATCCTGTTCTTTCTCAGCAAGTCTTCCGCGCGTTCCTTGGATTTGTTTGCTACCTTTAAATCCTCGATTGCCTTCACAAGATTCCAGTAAGCCTCCTGAACAGAATTAGAAACTTCTATTGCTTTACTTTTGAATTGAGCCAAGGAAATCTTTTTGTTGTTTCTCGCAATATAAATGAGGCTTCTGTTATAAAACCAACCGGTGCCTTTTAACAAAGGCTGTGTAATCTTTGCTTCGACATAATTTTCATAGGCTGGATTGAGTAACCGGAAAGGATTTGGTTCTACAAAATCACGGAATATATTGTATTCCAGGGACAGCGTAGCGCCTGTGGGGATCATCGACTGAATCACAGCATCTGCTGTCTTTCCCTGTTCAATAAAAGGGCTAATAGAGCGTGTTTCCAGGCCGCCTACCAGTTTACTGTTTATGGGTACATCGTCATTTTCGATATTACCTTCTAATTTCAATGTGGGGTCGTATTTTGCCTTTTGTACGGTAATTTCATAATCTTTCATATTCGAATTGAGCTTCGATATCTCGATATCAAAATTGTTGCGCAGGGCATAGACAATACTATCCTTCACGCTCAGGCTAATGAACTTTAGGTTCGATGTTATTTCGGTTTCTGCCGGAGATGTTGTAGCAGATATCTTTCCCGGAGAATTATTTTCGTTGCTAAATAAGATACGCCCATAGCATAAGACAAAAGATACTAAAATTGGTAGAATGATAAATATTCTTTGCATTTTTTGTTTTATTTCAACGTTCCTTTTACAAAAATTTCTACAAATTCTTTAATTAATAAGTCAACATTGGCAGTTCTGTATTTTTTACGCATCAGGAGTTCCTCTGTATTGAAATACGAAAAGAACATCCCAAGAAATGCGTGTGCTGCAAAATCCACACCGAATTCCCTCATGACTTCTTTTTTCTGCATCTGACTGAAATATGATGCAAGTGTCTTGAGCGTCTCATCAATTAATGCATGATATATCTTTTGTATTTTCTCCGGATATCTCTGAATCTCAGAATGCATAATCCTTATCAGGTCTTTTCTCAGGGTAAGGGTTTCCAGAAATCTCGTTGCAATGGTTATCAATGCATTTTCGTATGACATCCTCTTAACATCGGGTAAAACCCCCTTCAAGGTAGGTAAAAAAGAATGAATATTTATTACTTCTTCGAAAAGCATTTCTTTTGAAGGGAAATATCTGAAAAGAGTAACTTCGGCAAGCCCTGCTTCTTTTGCAATTTCTCGGGTTGTTGCTCCTAGATAGCCTTTTTTTGAGAATAGACTTAATGCCGTTTTGAGGATTTTATCCCGTGTGGAATACGGTTCTTTTGCATTTTGTGCCATAAAAGCAGGTTTTCCCTATTCTTTATGAAAGCGGGGGACAACACGATCGACATAATGTAAGTACTTACTTACAGGTAAGTATTATATTTTATGTAGTGCTTCGTTGTCAATAATCTTGTGCATAAAATGCAAAAGTTTTGTTTAAGATCGGAGGGTATTTTTCATACCCTTGTGTGGTTTGAATTTAGTCTGATCCTTGCTAACTGTTTTTTTAAGGAATGCTTAAAGATCAACTCCTTCATCTCCGAAACGGCCTGCTGTATGCCTACAAAGACCGCTCGTGACACAATGCTGTGCCCGATATGCAATTCCTCGACATCAAGGGACTCCACAAGCAGTCCGACGTTCTGGTACGTCAGGCCGTGTCCTGCGTTTACTTGTAATCCCAATTTTTGAGCCGCCTTTACGCCAGCCTGAAGCTTTTCAATTATTTTATTCCTGATGGCCACATCTTTTGCATTCGCATAATTTCCCGTGTGCAATTCAATGTACTGTGCACCCGCGTCCCTTGATGCGGCTATCTGATTTTCTTCCGGGTCGATGAAAAGACTGACCAGGATGCCGGCGTCTTTAAATCTTTTGACTGCATCCATAATGGTCTTTTTTTGAGTTACGACGTCCAACCCGCCTTCTGTCGTAATCTCCTGCCTTTTTTCAGGCACAAGGGTAACTTGCTCCGGCTTCGTTTTTATTGCAATATCCACTATCTCTGGCGCTGTGGACATTTCGAGGTTCAGCTTGATAAATATCGTTTCTCTGAGCAATCTGACATCGCGATCCTGTATATGCCTTCGATCTTCCCGCAGGTGCACGGTAATAATATCTGCACCGCCAAGAACTGCAAGCGAAGCTGCCGTCGCAGGGTCGGGTTCGAATGTCCTTCTGGCCTGTCGTATCGTGGCAATATGGTCTATATTTACACCTAGTTGTATCATTTTACCCCCAAAGAACGCATTTTTTCGCGGATGTCTAAATGTACTTCAGGTAATTTATCAACAAGTTCCACATTTTTCGGTAAATCACATTTTATTGGTTGTTTATAAGGCCCCGGTGGTTTTAATGAGGTAACATCAATGTATAATACAACATCCTCAGTATTGAGCTTATCCAATACAAGTTTGGGACCTTTTACCTTTATACCGGCATATTCATCCTGTAGTTTGATTTCATAGGGATATTCTGCCGGTCTCATTACCTTGATCTTTATTTTCTCAAAGGATCGGGTTTCCTGTTGTTCCACGATTTGTATCCATACCCGCACGTCTTCGTTACAGGTAACCGGTACCGAAACGTTTTTATCACCTCTCTTAATAATAACTTTCTGGTCAATTCCGATCCTCCAGGGAAATGTCCGGTTTTGCTCAGAGGTAATTCCACTGATATCGACAGGAATGGTATTGATAAAAGAAGCCTCTTTTAACATATTGAGAGGACCTATTACCTCCACTTCTCCTGGAAATACGAATTCATTTGCAATTGCATATCCAATGGCAGGCTCCCCTTTCTTTTGTAAATTGATCTTTAATTTTTTCTGCTGTAATTTACCGAGTAATACATCGACCTTGTCAGGATACACAGACATTAATTTAACGGCGCTTGGCAGGTCCATGTGTGCTCTTGTAATGGGGATTGTTTGTTTTACCTGATCTTCTATGCCTTCCGGCGACTCCTTGACGATATACCTCGCCTGGATTTTCTGGTCTTTTATCATACCTTCAACGCTTTCGATAATACTTTGCGGCCCTCGCAGATGTATAGTTATCTCCTCAGTACTCTGTTCAAGTACGGTAATACCTTCTGGAACAGAAACATTCAATTTGACCACTTCCGTTACATCTTCGGTCTGACGATTAATCGCATAAAGCCAGAGCGCAACCGCCATGACCAGGGCCATAAATTTTGTAAGGATATTGCCGGTAAATATTTCTTTGATCACACCTGCTGGCTCCTAGCGATACCAAATCTTTCGGTAGAGAGTTCGTCGAGTATCTTTTTTAATCCTTTCTCATCGATGTCTCGATTCAACGCACCCTTGAATCCGGTTGAGATAGTGCCTGTTTCTTCTGATACAATAATAACGATAGCATCGGTTTCTTCTGTAAGTCCAATCCCTGCCCTATGGCGCGTGCCAAGGCTCTTTGACAGTTCCATATTCTCAGTAAGCGGGAGCAAACAACCCGCTGCAATCATTTTCTGTTCCTGAATAATAGCGGCTCCGTCATGCAAAGGGGAACCAGGCCAAAATACGGTACATATTAATTCGCTTGACACATCCGCATTTAGTTTCGTTCCGGTTTCTATAAAATTATCCAGACCAACCTCTCTCTCTATCGCTATTAACGCACCAGTTTTGTTTTTGGACAAAGTTCCAACAGCCTTTATAATTTCATCAGTTACTTTGTATTCAGGCTTCAGAAACACCCGAAAGACAGGGTTTTGGCCAAGCCTTAACAAGGCGCGTCGAAATTCCGGTTGAAAAAGAATAATTATCGGAATAATAAATACGGGTACAAACTCTGTTATCAACCAGTTTATTGTATGGAGTTGTAATTTTCGCACAAAGAATAACACGCCTACGGAAATCAAGACTATAATGAAAGCCAGTCCCCTTAAAATACTCGTCCCGCGGGTGCCCTGCATGATCCTTAATACAATATAAACCACCATGAAGATAAGGAATATCTCACCCAGTGACCTGCCGAGCATCCAGGGACTTACATTTTCGAATAATTCAAAAATTCTTCCGAACATTAGCTATTCCCTATTGCATCGCAAATCCTTACAACCTGAACAGCTTCACGCACGTCATGAACCCGCACAATATGTGCGCCATTTATGACTGCAACAGCAAGGGTTGCAAGCGTTCCGTTCAAGCGTTCCTGAACTGAAAGCTTCAAAATAGCGCCAATAAACTGTTTTCGTGACGTACCAATGAGTACGGGAAATCCCATACTTTTAAACTCTTTCAACCTTTTTAGAATTTCCAGATTCTGGTGCAGTGACTTACCAAAACCAATCCCCGGATCCAGGATAATTTTATCTTCATCTATTCCGGCATTGACTGCGCGAGAAACGGACTTTTGCAGATATGATAGTATTTCCGACATTACATTTTTACGAATCGGGTTTTTTTGCATTGTTCTTGGTTTGCCCTTTTTGTGCATTATGATGACGGGCACTTTCGCCTCTGCGGAGACCTGTGCCATATGTTTATCCATAAGCAATCCGCCAATGTCATTTATAATCGAAGCCCCTGCGTCAATGGCCTTTTCTGCGACTTTTGCCTTATAGGTGTCAACGGAAATAGGTTTCCTGGTCTGTTTCGATAACATTTTTATAAGAGGGATTACCCTTTTTAATTCTTCAGCCTCTGATATTGGATATGCGCCTGGTCTCGTAGATTCACCGCCGACATCAATGATATCAGCCCCTTCTTCTATCATTTTTAACGCATGATTAACGGCAAGTTCCGTCGTATTATATCGTTTACCATCATAGAACGAATCCGGGGTTACGTTTAGTATCCCCATGACGTGTGTTCTCCTGCCAAGATGCAATTTGCCATGTGGATACGCTACATCAAATAGTTCTCTTTTGAAATTATCATTTTGAATCTCACATTTTATTCCCTCTGAACAACTATACCCAACCGCTCGATGACTGTTTTCAACAACTTCTCGCATTGTCACCAATCCTCTTCCATCGCTTCCACAATACTTTGAGCCACTCTTACAAATGCTTCATTACTGGCAGAACTAAGCGTCTCATTTCTCCGAACAATAAATTCCGTGGGTTTTTTGATATTTTTCCGCTCAACAATTGTCCTTCCCGTTCGTTTATCAACCCATCGAATATCAACTCCAATGGAAACCCGGCTTTCAACGAGATTATCCTTCGTATCTTCAATGATTGCATTTTCATTGACGCTGGAAATCTTTCCAAACAAGATGGAATCGGCCTCATCTTTATCAACAATGCTCAGGCGCGTCCTTAATAATATTTGGTCTCGTACGGCCTTGGTAAGATCAAATTCATATCCTCTGCGAAAGGTATTATTGTCAAAAATCGGCACATAAATACTCCGAACATTGGAACGGAGCAGTGATTTAGAACTATAACCGCAACTTCCCAATGAAATAAAAAGCAATGACAAAACGATATATGAAAGAACTGTCGTTAAATTAGGTCTCCTTCGGCGACTGCTCACATTAGAATATTTTTTCATGGTTATTGTACCTTTTCCATTTCTTATTTTATAGCCTCAATCATTCTCAGGAATTCTAATCTTTCATTAGCCCGCTCCGCCCAGATGGTACCGGGAAAATCACTCTTAACGTACTCAAAATACATAGCAGCGGCAGAAGGGGTTTTGCGTCTGAGATAAAACTCACCGATATTGAATTCCCGTTCTGCCTCAATAATCCTTATTTCTTCGATCCATCTCTTCGCATCCTCCACATGGACGCCATTTGGGTTCGAGACTAAATATTCTTCAAAGCCCTCCCTCGCAGCGATCAGAAGTCCGTAGTTCCGTTCTTGTTGCTTTTCGTGATACACCTTCGTAAGGGGTATCTGGTACTGAACGTAGGGAACCCATTCATTTTTTGGATAATTTTCCAAAAATTTCTCATACGCATCGAGAGATTCTTCATATTGTTCAAGCTTAAAATAACAATCCGCTATTTTAACCTGTGCCTCAGGGGAAAGGGGACCCAGATGGTGCTTTTCTATGATCTTTTCGAAGACACTTATAGCCGCTTCCTCGTTGGTATCCATTTGGGCAATGCCAAGTTGATACTCCCTTTCCAGTATTTCCGTTGTCCTTTTTGTGCCGGGATATTTTTGCAATGCCTTCTCATAAGCCTTTAAAGCCCTTTTGTAATCACCATTAAGAAAATATGTCCAACCGATATTTATTTGAGAAACTTCTGCATATTCAGAATGAGGGTCGGTATCAATAATTGCTTCGAATTCTTTTATTGCATTGACGTACTTTTGTTCCACAAGAAGAGATAACGCATATTTGTAACGTTGTTCCAGCGTAGTCACGGCAGTGGACGGGGTATCCATCCAACCTGTTTCCTTATTCCATACCCATTTAGCGTCGGAGGGTGTTGCCATCGCACAGACTATGAATACCATTGGAATGGCGTATTTCAGGATTCTCATCTTATTCAGTCCAAATATATTATTATAACTTGATGTATTTCCACGAGTTTAACTCCTTGTTGAGTATTGAAGAGATATAATATCTCAGCATCTTTTCTATTTCAATACAAATAGGTAATTGTATTTTTACGCGTTCCAATTTCTGCACATTAAGGTCTGCTAATCGCCCTGCAATCAGTGCAACACCGGGAGAGACAATAATTCCATTCCGATACTTTACCTGACAGGTTTTACACAACACACCGCCTTCTTTTGCATTAAAAAGCACTTTAGATATGTGTTGAATACTTTTCTTGCAGTTTACACAATGCCTCCACTCAGGTAAATAACCAAGAATATGCAGCATTTTTATCTCAAAAACCAATAATCGTATTGTAGCATCTGTATCTGTCGATATCCCCATGAGCGTATTTAAGAAGATGTCAAACAAGTGTTCGCACGGGTCGTTTTCTTCAGTAAACTCGTTTACAAGCTCGGCTGTATATGAAGCCTTATAATATTTATCCAGATTGCTTCGGAGTAGGGGGTAATTCTCCTGTAAAATCGCCTCCGTAAGGGTGTGAAGCTGAGTATGTTCTTTTTTAATAAAGAGAATTTGATAGTACGTTAAAAGGTCAACTGCTTTTGAACTGTGCCTTCCGGATGCGCGCTTAAACCCTTTAGCAATGGTATGAATCTTCCCGAAGTCACGGGTGTAAAAAGTAATTATTTGACTGGAATCACTATAATCTGTCCTTCTCAGGGCAATTGCTTCTGTTTTGAAGACAGACATATCATGTACGGGAACATTGATTAATGAGGTACAGGGACTCGAAACCCAAGAGCCGACAACAGTTCTCCTTCTCTTTGATGCATTTTCTTTGCGTCCTTCTTTTGCTTATCATCATAACCAAACAGGTGTAATAATCCATGAACCAGGTAGAGTGCAATTTCTCCTTCAACCGCGCAATCGTGCTTTTGTGCTAATTTCTTAGCCATTTCAACAGAGACGATAATTTCACCCGTTATAGAATTTCTATGCAAAGACATCTTTTTTTTTGCTGGTTTTTTTGTCCTTTCTTGACCCCCTCCTTTAATTCTATTTTTATTAGAGGGGGATGCAATTAGGTCAAGATTATACGACGCTTTATCTTCATCAAGAGACGGTTCATGGTAAGCAAAAGTAATCACATCGGTTGCATAATTATGTCCCAGAAAGGTCGTATTAATTTCTTTTATCCGTTTGTTATCGGTAAAGACGATGTTGAGTTCTGCATCTTTTTTTTCGAATTTCAGGACGCTTCTTACGATTTTTTTTATCCTGTTTTTATCAACTGGACAGAGTTTTTGCAGATTTATAATTTCTAATTTCATCAAAATTTAACCACGGAGAACACGGAGGCTAAAGAAACAAAAAGGTGAATTATAACAAATTTCTGCACCGTTAGGGATTGACAATAAATAACATGAGCAACTCCGTGTTGTTGTGCCATCAGGGCTAAAGCCCAAGTATGGCGTGTACCCACTAACCCCAGCCTTAAGGCTGGGGTTAGTGATGGTCTTATCTGAATTGGGCTTTAGCCCTGACAGTGCCTGATCTTCAAAGTATCGGACAACAAACTTGTTCAGATTATTTATTGTCAACCCCTTACAACTCATAAGCATCGACAATATCCTGTACCAGTTTGTGGCGGACGATGTCTACCTTGGTCAGGTACACGAAGGAAATATTATTGATGTTCATTAACCTTTCCTGTACATCAATCAGTCCTGATATCTCTCCTGCCGACAAATCAACCTGTGTAATATCTCCTGTTACCACCACCTTTGATTTCATACCGAGTCTTGTTAGGAAAGTCTTCATTTGCTTTACCGTGCAGTTTTGCGCCTCATCCAGGATAATGAAGGCATCGTTCAAAGTCCTTCCACGCATATATGCAAGGGGTAGAATTTCTATGAGGTCGCTTTCAAGATATTTTTTCACGTGTCCAACATCCATCATGTCCGCTATGGCGTCGTAGAGCGGGCGCAGATAGGGATTTACCTTTGCCTTGATGTCGCCCGGCAGATAACCAAGTTTTTCTCCTGCTTCAACAGCCGGCCTTGCAAGTACAATCCTTCTGATACGACCGCTTTTAAGATACGAAAGCGCCATGGCAACGGCTAAATATGTCTTCCCTGTCCCGGCAGGACCTATACAAAAAACCAGATCATTTTTTTTGATCGCTTCTAAATATTTCGTTTGCCCGTCAGTCTTCGGTTTTATAAAAATACCTTTTTGGAAGACATCGATAGCCTGGATGGATTCTTCCGTCGTTTCGTTCTTTGCATCGATAATGGCTTGCTCCACGTCTTCCATGTCCAATCTTCCCGTAGAACGAACAATTTCCAGCAATTTGATCAACACCTCTTTGCCGGTGTCTACCCGTTCTTTTTCTCCTTCCAGTTTCAGTAATCCATGCCGCGCTACTAATTGTATTTGGAAGGCGTCCCTGACGAGACGCAGATGTCGGTCGTGGCTGCCATACAAAATAGACGCCTCTGTGTCGTTTTCAAGAATAATGGTGTTTTGATACGTTGGAGATTCTTGAAGATATTCTTTGTTCGCATGCAGTTTTTGGATTTTTACTTTTTGGTTCATATTAAATGAATTTAAAAATAACTAAGGAATAATATGCAACCGGCATACTGATCAATAAACAATCGATAACGTCCAGTATCCCGCCAAAAGCGGGTACCAGGTTACTCGCATCCTTCACATTGGCGTCCCTTTTCAGAAGCGATTCTGCCAGGTCACCCAGCAATGCTGAAAAACCCACAATTATTCCCAACAAGACTGACCACTTTAAACTGAATACCCTGGTTGCAGGAATCAGACTGAAAATTACTGCTATTAGGACGCTGAACGAAAGCGAGAAACACGCCCCCTCGATCGTCTTGTTCGGGCTAATAACCTTTGCTAATTTGTGTTTGCCGTATTTTCGGCCTAATAAATATCCCCCGATGTCTCCAAACTTAGAGACTAACAAGACCATAACGAGTATACACACACCATTATGAAGGTAACGGAGAGTAACGGCAAAGCTTAAAAGAAAGAATATATAGAAAATCCCGAATATGGTTACCGAGATGTTTTTTATGGCATCCTTTGTCCCGCGCCTAAAAGCCTGGATTAGCAGGAGCCAGAAGATGAGTGCAACAAAGATTTCCTGCCTGAAAAAATGGTAATCTACCGAAAAATTCTTGCGTACGGTTAACCAATACGCTACAAACAGCCATACACCTGTAACAATACCCGATATGCGAAATGGAGCGAACCCGTTCTTGCCTACGATATTGTAAAACTCATGTAAACCGATAATGCCGGCTAAGGTAGCCAGACATCCAAATCCTATATCCGTGCCGATTACGGAATCAAGCGACAGAATGCCAAAAAACGCTGCGAACATGACAACGCCGAGTACGACTCTCGTTTGAAGTGTATTCACTCTCGTAATCCGCCAAAACGCCGTTCCCGGCGTGCATAATCTTTAAGCGCTTCTTCAAGATGCGCCTTTCTAAAGTCGGGCCAACAGACAGGAGT
>Ga0209212_1004174_pt1 | contig 18124 bp, 11 predicted proteins | sample RifGroC2_FD_183996 | JGI IMG/M metagenome (GOLD analysis project Ga0209212, IMG submission 183996) | Groundwater microbial communities from Rifle, Colorado, USA - Groundwater C2 (SPAdes) (version 2) | ecosystem: Environmental > Aquatic > Deep subsurface > Groundwater | place: Rifle, Colorado...
GTACCTTCATGCCGATAAAGACCCCGTCCTGCTCTTCGGGCGGCTCCGGGACGATCTCAACGTCGTTTTCAAAAGCAGCGGCGATGGCTGCGAGGTTGTGGGCCGGAACGGTGTGTTCGCCCAGTGAGGCTGGTTTTGCGTTGCCGCGCATCCGGTCTGCCGGGTTATAGTAGCTTTTTTCCGCAGCCGATGGATAGGGAGTGGCATAGGGCGAGTTGCCGGCAGAACTTCCGGAATCATCCAGCAGCTGCGGCGGGATGTCTTTCAAAAATCGAGACGGCGGGTTGCACTGCTCCTGGCCGAACAGGTATCTCCGGCGGGCATTGAGCAGGTAGAGCCGCTCGCGGGCCCGGGTCATGCCGACGTAACAGAGCCGGCGCTCCTCTTCCATGCCGTCCAGATCGTCCAGGGAACGGACATGGGGAAAAAGTCGCTCCTCCATGCCGATCATGAAGACAGCCTTGAACTCCAGCCCCTTGGCGGCGTGCAGGGTCATCAGGGTAACCGATGGCTGGCCAGCCTCCCCCTGTTCAAGGTCGGATACCAGCGATACCTGCTCCAGAAATTCCGACAGCCCCGCTTCGGGGTTCTTTTCGCTGAATTCCTCAATGGCGGCCAGCAGCTGCTCCAGGTTCTCCAGCCGTTCCGCATCGTCCTCGTCGCGACTGCACTTCAGCCGGTCAAGGTAGCCGCTTCCCTGCATGACTGTTCGTGTCAGTTCTGCCAGGCTGCTGCCGGTAGCGGCGGAGCGAAAACTTTCCAGCAGGGAGGCAAAGGCCGCGATCTTGCCGCGTGCCCCGGCAGCCAGAAGCCCGTCCTGTACGGCATCGTTCAGGGCGTCAAAAAAAGTGCCTCCCTGCCGCGCTGCCTGTGCCGAGATCTTGTCAACGGTTGTGTTACCGATGCCCCGCGCCGGGACGTTGATGATCCGTTTCAGCGAGACCTCGTCAGCAGGATTGTCCAGCACCCGCAGGTACGCCAGGATGTCCTTGACCTCCAGGCGGGAGTAGAACCGGACGCCGCCGACAATGTGGTAGGGGAGCGCACTCCCCACCAGCGCTTCCTCGATGAGGCGCGACTGGGCGTTGGTGCGGTAGAAAACCGCCATTTCCTCCAGCGGCACGCCGCCGGTTCTCAATGTTGCGATCTCGCGGCTGACAAAACGCGCTTCCTCACGGTCCGACTCGACCCGCTCATAGCGGATAGGCTCTCCTTGCGGATTTTCCGTCCAAAGCGTTTTGCCCTTGCGGCCAAAGTTCTGTTTAACGACTTCGCCGGCAGCCGTCAGGATCGTGGCGGTGGAGCGATAGTTCTGTTCGAGGCGGATGATCTTGACGCCGGGGAAGTCCTTTTCAAATTCGAGGATGTTGCGGATATCGGCCCCGCGCCATGAGTAGATCGACTGGTCGTCGTCGCCCACCACGCAGAGGTTTTTGCGTTCCCCGGCCAGCAGCCGGATCAACTGGTACTGTACCGGGTTGGTGTCCTGGTATTCGTCTACCAGCAGCCATTGGAACTTGTCCTGGTAATACGCGCACACTTCCGGAAAGCGGCTTAACAGGCGGACGGTCTGGATCATCATGTCGCCGAAATCGAGGGCATTGCATTTCTTCAGGCGTTCCTGATACGCGGCGTAAATCTCGACGACTTTCTGGTTGAATATGTCGCCGGGCGGGATGGAGCCGATATCCTCCGGGAAGAACCCTCGGTTCTTGAAATCATCGATCCGGCCGGAAACCGCCTTGACTGCAAAGCGTTTTTCATCCAGATCCAGTTCGGCGATGACATCCTTCAGGAGTCGCTCGGAGTCACGGTCGTCATAAATGGCAAACGATGACTGGAAACCGAGATGGTGGATGTCGCGGCGCAGGATGCGGCCACAGGCGGCATGAAAGGTGGAGATGTTGTAAGGTGTATTTCTATCGCCCAAGAGTTTTCGAACACGTTCAGCCATCTCTTTTGCGGCTTTATTGGTGAAAGTTACTGCCAGGATATTCCCCGGCAGAACTCCATGTGTACTAATAAGGTAAGCGATGCGATTCGTTATGACACGGGTCTTGCCGGAACCGGCGCCGGCCAGGATCAGGAGTGGCCCTTCGCAATGCTGCACAGCCTCTTTCTGGGGGGGGTTGAGATCTTTGAGAAGGTTCATGACTACCTTTTTAGACGCTGGCTACTGAGGCGTCAACGAAAAAAGCCCGACATAATGTCGGGCTGCGAGCGAATATTACGTAGTAGAAGTCAGCATTAGTCGCAGTCTGGTAAGCTCTTCCGCCGGCAACCTTCTTCCGACAGTTGGCCAGACGTCCAGCCAATGTAGAAGTTCCGATGGTTTAAGCAATTGCCTGCGATACGCCTCTTCCGTGACCCAGATACTGCCCCGGAATTTAACCTCCAACTCGGCACAGCGTTCCCGCATCGGTCTGTCACCGGTCAAAACAATCCGTTCATGGTCGCGCGCATAACAAACGGTCATCATGTCGTTGGTGCTTACTCCACCCCGGCGCAGGGTGTTCGCTCTAAAAGCGAGATCACGGCTGGTTTCGATAACGGTTATACCCGCATCCTCAATGTGTTGAATGATATGGGGTTGTTTTTCATTCTCGCACTCTGCCAGCACGACATCCAAGATCTCGCAGGGAGCCAACCGTGGAAGCACACCGATGCTGCCTACATGCTCCAAATCGATCAGGATACTGGTGTCGGCTAGAAGGATCACCCGATCTCCTCCGAAAGCCATCTGCCAAGTTCTTCCTTGACCGAATATACCGGTTCACCGAGCACTTCAGCCGCCTTGGATGTGGTGATCTTTTCTTCAATCAGCGCCTGATACACCAGTCGGTTGAGGCGGCGAAGTGATTCTGGGCGTTTCAAGTCAACCGGTTCATCTTCCTTGCCGTATTTTGCGTTAATCTTTGCAATCTGCTGGAACGACTGCCTGGAGGAGATGATGCCTAGTTGCCCGGCCCGAACCAGAATTGTCCGCATGCTGACTGAGTAGCGCTGCTTGATATCGGCCAACAGGGAAAACGGCAACCAGCGGTTACGGTAGGGGTGTAGCTCTGCCTCCATTATGGTGCGCGGCAAGAGTACCGCACCGGCCAGAAAATTGGCCGCCTGTTCCCGAGGGTCAGACCTGCCAACCTTCGCAGATGTAGATGCAGGCGACTGATACTCTTTGCGGTGAAAGATGAGATGGGAGAGTTCATGCAGTGCCGTAAAATATTGCCGCTCCGTGCGATGATCAGCGTTGACGAATATCGCTCCGCCCACTTCGTCGGTGTAGGCCGAAAAGCCAGAGACGGAATTGGGGAGTTTGTGCAGGAAGATCTTGAGCCCCTTGCCCTCCAAAAGCGACAACACATCACCCAGGGGGGCGTCTTCAACTCCCAGCCAATCGCGTACTTCGTTAGCAACCTGCTCGACGATATGCTCGTCAAAGGTCGCCATGGGACGTGAACCGGGCAGATTCGGCAGAGTTCCGGCCAACCGCTCTATCTCGCCGTAGTCGAACGCCTTTCTTGTCAATAACTGCTTTAGAGCCGGTGACAGGGTATCGGCCGCGTCGGCACGAAACAGCAGTACCGGCTCGGATGCTTCAGACAAGCCGAGCATAACGTCAAGCGGCACCTTCAGAATCCGGCACAGTTTCACGACCTGTTGCATGGAAGGCTCGCGGTCTTCTCGTTCCCAGGCGGCGATTGTCTGGCGTGTAACACCAGCGAGTTCTCCAAGCGTCTCCTGATTCATCCCGGACAGTTCTCTAAGTTCTCGCAAATTCATGGGGTACCTCCCGATATCTCCCACTTATATAGTTCTTTTCTCGTTACATTGCATGTGATATTCATGTAACATTATTCGCACAAATATATTCAGTTGACAACAACAAAATGTTATATTATAGATGTTGTGGTAGGTAATAAAAAAACCACAAGATATGGCGTATCGTGTGGTTTTGTCCAGCAAGCCGATTTGACTTGCATTCAAGCTTGTGTATATCGGTTGACATTCTTGATTTGTAATCACTGCGCAGGAGAGAAACGCGTCAGCCGTCTCACGTCAGGTTTAAAAGCCTCTCACTCCGCCATACCCTGATAATCCATATTTTTGTTGAATCAATACGGTAGACAATACGAAATGGGGGATGTATCAGTTCGCGGATTGTTTTTACATCAAATTCCGGGACGATGCGACCGCTTTCGGGATGTTCTGACAGTTGCTCGATCCTGACAACAACTTCACGAACCAGTCGTTCTCCTACTTCAGGTACCTGCTGTCCGGCATACCAGGCAAGAACATCCTCAAGATCGCACAACGCGGATTCGGCAAATTCAATCGACTTCATCACATCAGGCCCAGCCGTTTTTTCGCATCCGCAAGGCTGACGGTCCGGCCTTCCTCAACGTCCGAAAAACCTTGCAACACCGCCTTCATAAAGGCCCGCTCTTCGGTCTCGGCTTCATAATCCTTGAGTGACTGGACCACGGCAACGCCGCGACCCCTGTTTGTCAAGAGAACCGGACGGTGAGTCGTGTCAACCTGATGCACTATACGTCCGGGATTAATTTTCAGGTCACCTAACGGGACAATGTCTTCGGAAAATTTTATTGCAGTTGGCATGTTGGCCTCCCTAAATATGTCCAGATAATAGCACCTGTTAAGCGACCATAAAAGAAAAATATCCGTAATTTTGTTGCAAAGACACCTGACCGGCGTGGTCGGTGGACACAAAAAAGCCCGGACTCGTCCGGGCTTGGGTGTTTCTGATGTCGTATCGTGTTACAGGCCGAAGGTCTCGTGCAGGAGGCGTACCGCCAGTTCGGTGTATTTTTCTTCTATGGCTACCGCGACTTTTATTTCCGAGGTGGAGATCATCTGGATGTTGATATTGTTGTAGGCCAGGGCTGTAAACATGCGGGCAGCAACTCCGGCGTGGTTGCGCATGCCGAGGCCGACAATGGATAACTTGCAGATCTTGCTGTCGGCGATGACCGCCTTGGCCTGCACTTCGTTGGCGATTGACCGGGTGATTTCGTCGGCTTTGGCCAGGTCGTCCTTGGACACGGAGAAGGTTACGTCGGCCAGGCCGTCCTGGCTGGCATTCTGTACGATCATGTCCACCGAGATGTCGGCATCGGCCAGGGCAGTCAGTATCTTTGCTGCGACACCCGGTTTGTCCGGGAGGCCTATCACTGCTATCTTGGCCTGGTTCTTGTCATACACGATTCCGGTAACTACTCCACCTTCCATGAGTTCCTCCTCCCTGGTCACCAGCGTGCCGGTTGCGGTGCTGAATCCCGACCGGATATGAATCTTTACATTGTGTTTTTTTGCATATTCCAGCGCACGGATCTGGACGCCTCGCGTTCCCTGCCCGACCAGTTCGAGCATTTCGTCATAGGATACTTTTATGATCTTGTGTGCATCGCTGCAGATGGCGGGGTCCGCCGTGAAAACTCCTTCTACATCGGAATAGAGTTCGCATTGGTCGGCGGCAAGTACGTCTGCAATGGCAACGGCGGACGTGTCGCCGCCCCCCCTGCCCAGGGTGGTAATGTTGCCGGCCTGGTCGATGCCCTGGAAACCGGCTACGATCACGATGGCTCCGGTTTTGAGGTCGGCAAGCATTTTGTCCGGGTCAACGCGGATGATGGAGGCGCTGCTGTACTCCGAATTGGTGATGATGGGAACCTGCCACCCCAGATAGGTCCTGGCCTTGTAACCCATAGACCGGATGCAGAGCGCCAGAAGGCCGACGGAAACCTGCTCTCCTGCCGATATGAGCAGGTCGTAGTCGCGGCCACCCTGTCCCGGACACATCTCCTCGGCCATTGCGACCAGGCGGTTCGTTTCTCCCGCGCGGGCCGAGATAACGACCACCACATCATTGCCCTGATTGTATGAGTCGATGACGCGCCGGGCTATCGTGTGTGTCTGGTCCGGTGTGGCTGCTGCGGTGCCGCCAAATTTCTGGACAACAAGTGCCATGCGACTCTCTCCTTGACAAGGCTTTTATACAGAGGCAGGGGAACCCTCATATTGTGGGCTCCCCTGCATAGTGTACTGCCTGGTATTTGTCTAGATCAGACCATGAGCAACCATGGCATTGGCTACCTTGATGAAGCCGCAGATGTTGGCGCCAAGGACATAGTTCCCTGGTGCACCGTATTCTTCAGCGGTTTCGTAACAGTTGCGGTGGATGTTGATCATGATGTCTTCCAGTTTTTTCTCGGTGTATTCAAACGACCAGGAATCACGGCCCGCATTCTGCTGCATTTCGAGTGCCGAGGTGGCGACTCCGCCAGCATTGGCGGCTTTGCCGGGGCCATAGGCGATTTTTGCTTCCAAGAATACTTTAATGCCTTCCGGTGTTGTTGGCATGTTGGCGCCTTCACCGACGGCGATGCAGCCGTTCTTAACCAGGGTAGCAGCATCTTTACCGCTGATCTCGTTCTGGGTCGCCGACGGCATGGCAACCTGGCAGGGGATTTCCCAGATATTGCCTTTGGCGATGTATTTTGCGTGCTTGTGAGTTTTTACGTACTCTTCGATGCGGCGCCGCTCTACTTCTTTTAACTGTTTTATCAGGTTGAGATCAAGCCCTTTTTCATCATAAATCACTCCGTTGGAGTCGGAGCAGGCGACGCATTTGCCGCCCAGTTGGTGAATCTTTTCGATGGTGTAGATGGCAACATTGCCGGAACCTGAAACGGTACATATTTTGCCGTCAAAAGAGTCTTTGCGGGCTTTCAGCATCTCGTTGACAAAGAAGGTTGCGCCGTATCCGGTTGCTTCGGTTCGGACCAATGAACCGCCCCAGGTGAGGCCCTTGCCGGTCAGAACGCCTGGCTCATAGCGGTTGGTGATGCGTTTGTACTGGCCGAACATATAGCCGATCTCGCGGCCTCCAACGCCGATGTCACCGGCCGGAACGTCGGTGTGCTCACCCAGATGACGGTAGAGTTCGGTCATGAAGCTCTGGCAGAAACGCATAACTTCGTCGTCGGATTTGCCTTTGGGATCGAAGTCGGAGCCGCCTTTGCCGCCACCGATGGGGAGGCCGGTCAGAGAGTTTTTAAAGATCTGTTCGAAGCCGAGGAACTTTATGATGCCGAGATATACGGAAGGATGGAAGCGGAGGCCGCCTTTGTATGGTCCCAGTGAGCTGTTGAATTCAACCCGGAAGCCGCGGTTGATGTGAACAATGCCCTTGTCATCCTGCCAGGGCACCCGGAAGATTATCTGGCGCTCGGGTTCGCAGATCCGCTCGATGATTTTACGTTCAAGGTACTCCGGATGCTTAACTACAACCGGTCCAAGGCACTCCAGTACTTCGAGAACTGCCTGGTGGAATTCGGTTTCACCGGGGTTGCGCTTGAGAACTTCCTGATACATACCTTCAATCTTTTCATCAACATGAGCCATTGTATTCCTCCGCTGAGTAAATTATATGCACACATGAATAAAAACAGAGCAGCGTGCAATTGCTTGTGCATCATTATTAAGCATTTACTGTGCCAGCGTGGCGTGTAATGGTTTAAAAAATAGGCACAAGCCTTAAAATCAAACAGTTATAGTTATAAATGATGCAATGATGGGCAATGTGTATAGGTGTGTGCCTGTTTGTTTGAGTTCGTTTTATACTCATCAGGGTAGCACACTCTTGCGGGTGAGTAATTTCTCGTGGTGTGTGTAAGATTGTGGCGGGCTAATAGAGTCCTGAGTTTTGTTGTGCACAAGGTTACTCATAAGAGTTGTTTTGTTACTCATCGCGGCAAGCATTAATCCTCTTGATTAATGCAAGAGGTAAGGTACCATTGAGCATAACTGGTCAATATTCTGATTGAAATCTGTGCGCTCTGCTGCAGATAGTAAGTATGGCACGCTCTCTGCTATGGATTTTGGCCCACGCATGTACATAGACAGCGGGAAATTGATTTCAGAACTACAGGCAAAGGTTATCCAAATGAAAAACAACAGACCACCAGTGAAACAGGGACTTTACGATCCTCAATTCGAGCACGATGCATGTGGCGTCGGCTTTGTTGCCAATATGAAGGGGAAAAAATCCCACGAGATTGTCAGCCAGGCGCTTGAAATACTCATAAATCTTGACCACCGCGGCGCAACCGGCAGCGAACCGAACACTGGAGACGGCGCCGGTATCCTCATGCAGATGCCGGACAGTTTCCTGCGCTCGGTTTGTGCGCCGCTCGGCATTGAGTTGCCCGAGCCGTTTCACTACGGCGTCGGCATGTTTTTTACCTCGCCGGAAGCAACCGAACGCAACGCTGCCCGCCATATCATGGAAAAGATTCTGGTCGAAGAAGGGGTTGAGCTTCTCGGCTGGCGCAACGTACCGACCGACAACTCTTCTCTTGGAGAAACCGCCAAGGAAGGTGAGCCGAGAGTGCGTCAGATGTTCCTGAAGCGCCCGGCCGGCTGTGCCGATGAAGCGGCGTTCAACCGCAAGCTCTACATCATCAACCAGCGCGCCACCAACGAAATTCGCCGCGCCGATGTTGACGACTACTGGTACGTCAGCAGCCTCTCAACCCGCACCATCATCTATAAAGGGATGCTCATGCCGGTGCAGGTTGACCGGTATTTCCCCGAACTGCGCGATCCGGCCATGGAAAGTGCCATTGCCCTGGTGCATTCGCGCTTCTCCACCAACACCTTCCCGAGCTGGGACCGTGCCCATCCGTATCACATGCTGGCCCACAACGGTGAGATCAACACCCTGCGCGGTAACGTCAACTGGATGAATGCCCGCCAGAATCTTTTTGCCAGTGAATTGTTCGGAGACGACATCAAAAAGGCGCTGCCGATCATCAACACCAACGGTTCCGATTCGGCCATGTTCGATAACTGCCTGGAACTGCTCGTACTGGGCGGACGCTCGTTGCCGCACGCCGTCATGATGATGGCGCCGGAACCGTGGGAAAACCACACCGATATGAATGAGGAAAAGCGGGCATTTTACGAATACCACTCCTGTCTGATGGAGCCATGGGATGGCCCGGCGGCAATCGCCTTTACCGATGGCCGCTGCATCGGCACCGTGCTGGACCGAAACGGTCTGCGCCCGTCCCGCTACTACATTACCAATGACGACCTGGTGATCATGGCATCCGAAGCGGGTGTCCTGCAGGTTGAGCCGAGCCGCATCAAGAGCAAGGGGCGCATTCAGCCGGGACATATGTTCCTGGTCGATACGGAGCAGGGTCGCATCGTGCCGGACGAAGAAATCAAGCAGGAACTGGCGACGGCCAATCCCTACGGCCAGTGGCTGAAAGAACACCATATTGCGCTGGAAAATCTGCCGATGGCCGCCGAGGTACAACTGCCGGATCATGCCGCTCTTCTTCAGCGTCAGCAGGCGTTTGGCTATACCTACGAAGACCTGCAAACCGTGCTCGGGCCAATGGCCACCGACGGCATCCAGCCGCTCGGCTCCATGGGGACCGATACGCCGCTGGCAATTTTGTCCGATAAATCACAACTGCTGTATAACTATTTCAAGCAGCTGTTTGCCCAGGTTACCAATCCGCCTATCGATCCGATCCGCGAAGAGATCGTGACATCCACGGTGACGTTGATCGGTTCCGAGGGGAACCTGCTTGCTCCGACCGCAGAGAGTGCCCGGATGATCAGGCTGGAACACCCGCTGCTTGGCAACGATGAGTTGGAAAAACTTCGCCAGATTACCCGCGCTGGCTTCAAATCCGCCACCCTGCCGCTGCTCTTCCCGGCTGCACAGGGGAACGGTGCCATGGAAAAAGCGCTGGAAGCTCTGTTCGCCGCTGCGGATGCGGCGGTGGAATCGGGCAGCAATATCCTGATTCTCTCCGACCGCGGCCTGGACAAGGACAATGCGGCTCTGCCGGCTCTGTTGGCAACAGCCGGTCTGCACCACCATCTGGTCGGCAAGGGCACCCGGACCAGGGTCTCCCTGATCCTGGAATCGGGCGAACCGCGCGAAGTACACCACTTTGCCGTGCTGCTTGGCTATGGCATCAACGCCATCAACCCGTACCTGGCCTTTGAATCCCTGGATGACATGATCCGCCAGGGCCTCCTGCCGGGGCTCGACCACAAAAAAGCGGTCAAGAATTTTATCAAGGCCTCCATCAAGGGTGTGGTCAAGACCATGGCCAAGATGGGTATTTCCACCGTACAGAGTTACCGCGGCGCCCAGATTTTCGAAGCGGTCGGTCTGCATCACTCGGTGATTGACCGCTACTTCACCTGGACACCGTCACGTATCGGCGGCACCGACATCAACGGCGTTGCCCGGGAGCTGCTGGAGCGCCATGGCCGTGCCTATCCCAAACGGGTTGCTCCCGAAGTGGCGCTTCCGACCGGGGGCGTTTACCAGTGGCGCAAGGAAGGCGAAGAGCACCAGTACAATCCGCTGACCATTCCGGCTCTCCAGAAGGCAACCCGCACGGGTGACTATGATGAGTTCAAGGTCTTTTCGGCGTTGATTGACGAGCAGAGCGAGCGGCATTACACCCTGCGCGGTCTGCTGGCGTTCAAGGACAATATGCCGTCGGTACCGCTGGATGAGGTCGAACCGGTCGAGTCGATCATGAAGCGCTTCAAGACCGGCGCCATGTCGTACGGCTCCATCAGCCAGGAAGCCCACGAAGCGCTGGCCATCGCCATGAACCGCATCGGCGGCAGATCAAACACCGGTGAGGGTGGCGAGGATCCGGAACGTTTCACCTGGACCAACGAGCTGGGCGATTCGAAAAACAGCAACATCAAGCAGGTGGCCTCGGGACGTTTCGGCGTGACCAGCGATTACCTGACCAATGCCGGTGAGTTGCAGATCAAGATGGCACAGGGCGCCAAACCGGGTGAAGGGGGCGAACTGCCCGGCCACAAGGTCTATCCGTGGGTTGCCAAGACCCGTCATACCACGCCCGGTGTCGGCCTGGTGTCGCCGCCGCCGCACCATGATATTTACTCCATCGAAGATCTGGCCGAACTGATCTACGATCTCAAAAACGCCAACCGTCGTGCCCGCGTCAGCGTCAAGCTGGTGTCGGAAGTCGGGGTCGGCACGATTGCTGCCGGCGTTGCCAAGGCCCATGCCGATGTCGTGCTGATCAGCGGCTATGACGGTGGTACCGGAGCATCACCGATCTCCAGTATCAAGCATGCCGGCCTGCCGTGGGAGCTTGGCCTGGCCGAGACGCACCAGACCCTGCTGCTGAACAACCTGCGCAGCCGCATCATCATCGAGGCCGACGGCCAGCTGAAGACCGGCCGCGACGTTGCCATTGCCGCACTGCTGGGCGCCGAAGAATTCGGTTTCGCCACCGCTCCGCTGGTTACCCTGGGTTGCGTCATGATGAGGGTTTGCCATAGCAACACCTGCCCGACCGGTGTGGCGACGCAGGATCCGAAGCTGCGCAAGAACTTTACCGGCAAGCCGGAGTACGTGGTCAACTTCATGCGGTTTGTCGCCCAGGAACTACGGGAAATCATGGCTCAGCTCGGTTTCCGCACCCTGAACGAAATGGTTGGCCGCTGCGATGTTCTGGAAGCCAACAAGGCGATCAGCCACTGGAAAACACAGGGGCTTGACTTATCCAACATCCTCCATCAGCCGAAAGTCGGGCTGCATGTCGGGCGTTACAATACGGAAAAACAGGACCATGGCCTGGATAAAACCATTGACATGACCAAGCTGCTTGATCTCTGTGCTCCTGCTATCGAGCGGGGCGAAAAGGTCACTGCCGAACTGGCGATCACCAACGTTGACCGTGTGGTCGGAACCATCCTCGGTAACGAAATTACCCGCAGCCATGGCGCCAAGGGACTGCCGGACAATACGGTCAGCCTGACCTTCAATGGCTCTGCCGGCCAGAGCTTCGGGGCCTTTATTCCGCGCGGCATTACCTTGAAGCTGTCGGGCGATGCCAATGATTATCTCGGCAAGGGGCTCTCCGGCGGTACCATCGTCGTCTATCCGCCACAGGGTTCGACGTTCAAGGCCGAAGAAAACATCATTGCCGGGAACGTGGCTTTCTACGGAGCAACCAGCGGCACTGCCTACATTCGTGGCATGGCCGGTGAGCGTTTCTGCGTCCGTAACTCCGGTGTCAACGCCGTTGTCGAAGGGGTTGGCGACCATGGCTGCGAATACATGACCGGCGGCAGTGTAGTTATTCTGGGGCAGACCGGGCGCAACTTTGCCGCTGGCATGAGCGGCGGTATCGCCTACGTTCTGGATGAACAGGGTGATTTTGCCGGCCGCTGCAACACGGAGATGGTCGGACTGGAGCAGCTCGATGCTTCGGATCGCACGACAGTCAAAGAGATGATTGAGCAGCATTCGGCGCATACGGGCAGTTCCCGTGCCGCTGCATTTCTTGCCGATTGGGATGCTACGGTGACGCGTTTTGTTAAAGTCATGCCGATAGACTACAAACGGGTGCTGCAGGCGCTTGACCGGGCGAAAGCTGCGGGGCTGAGCGGTGACGACGCCTTGACGGCCGCTTTTGAAGAAAACTCCCACAGCGCCGGTCACTGACCTGCAGGCGGGATGTCTGTTAACCGGGTTCACAACTTTTACTGAAACGTTACGATATAGGAAACGATCATGGGAAAACCAACTGGATTCATGGAATATGTTCGCGAGATACCGGCTGACCGGGCACCTCTGGAGCGAATTAACGATTGGAACGAGTTTCATCTGCACATGCCTGAGGAAGATTTACGCACCCAGGGCGCCCGCTGCATGGATTGCGGCATACCATTCTGCCACAGCGGCGTGCTGCTCAGCGGCATGGCCAGTGGTTGTCCGGTCAACAACCTGATTCCGGAGTGGAACGATCTGGTGTATCGCAACCTCTGGAGCCAGGCACTGGACCGGCTGCTCAAAACCAACAACTTTCCCGAGTTCACCGGCCGTGTCTGCCCTGCTCCCTGCGAAGGTTCCTGTACGCTCGGCAGCATTGATCCGGCGGTCACCATCAAGAACATCGAAGTCAGCATCATTGAGCGCGGTTATGAAGAGGGTTGGGTTGTTGCGGCTCCTCCGGTGGTCCGTACCGGGAAGAAGGTCGCCGTCGTCGGTTCCGGCCCTGCCGGACTCTCCGCTGCTGCCCAGCTCAACAAGGCCGGCCATGCTGTTACCGTGTTCGAACGTGCCGACCTGCCGGGTGGTCTGCTCATGTACGGTATCCCCAACATGAAGCTCGACAAGCGTGAGGTTGTCCTGCGCCGCATCAAGCTGATGGAAGCCGAGGGCATTACTTTTGTCTGCAATACCGAAATTGGCGGTGCCGCCTATCCATCCGAAAAGCTGCGCAGCGAATTCGATGCCGTAGTCGTGACGACCGGTGCCACCCTGCCGCGCGACCTGCCGATTGAAGGTCGCAATCTCAAGGGCATTCATTTTGCCATGGAGTTCCTGACCGCTAATACCAAGGCCCTGCTGAACGGCAGCGATGATTACATTTCCGCCAAGGGGAAAGACGTCATCATCATCGGCGGCGGCGACACCGGTACTGACTGCGTGGGAACGTCGCTACGCCATGGCTGCTCCAGCGCCACCCAGCTGGAGATCATGCCCCGTTCGCCGGACGAGCGCGCTGACGACAACCCCTGGCCGGAATGGCCCAAGACCCATAAGGTGGACTATGGGCAGGAAGAGGCTGCCGCCAAATTCGGCGCCGACCCGCGTGTTTACCTGACGACCGCAACCCGTTTTGAAGGGGATGCAGATGGTGCGGTGAAAGCGGTTCATACCGTGGAAGTGGCCTGGAGCAAAAACGAAAAAGGGCAGTTTATTCCTCAGCCGGTTCCCGGTACGGAGAAAGTGCGCCCTGCCCAGCTGGTACTGCTGGCAATGGGTTTCCTCGGACCGGAACAGCCGCTGGTCGATTCCTTTGGTTTGGATAAGGATCCGCGCAGCAACATCAAGGCGGATTACGAAAAATACAGCACCAACATCCCCGGCATCTTTGCCGCCGGAGACTGTCGTCGCGGCCAAAGCCTTGTTGTATGGGCCTTTAACGAGGGGCGCGGTGCGGCGCGTGAGTGCGACCGCTACCTGATGGGGAACAGCGAATTGCCATAAAGAATTGTGGACGTGCGGCAGGTATCTCTGCTATAAGCAGGCAACACACGGCGACGAGGCCCACCCGATATAATCGGGTGGGCCTTTTTTTGTGGCAAAGCGTAGAAACATGCAGAGCGAATCCGGTTATTGGGGATACGTTTCAAATTTTCATAAAACTAAATAACTTTTGCTAAAGTATAATATCTTGCAACTTGTTGCTGAATTGAGGTAAGAGACGTCACGTCAGTTTATAAGTTAACATTAGCGACAAGTTAGCGCTTTCAAGATTGAGTTGAACGGTATACTTAACAAGAATTATGCAGGTCAGGAGAGGGCTTCATGCTGATTGTAGTCTGCATCAAACAGGTTCCGGATACGACCCAGGTCCAGATTGATCCGGTAACCAACACGCTGGTCCGGGATGGTATTCCCTTTATCGTCAATCCGTACGACACGCATGCTCTGGAAGAGGCGCTGCGTCTCAAGGATCAATTCGGCTGCAAGGTTGCCGCCATTTCCATGGGCCCCCCAAACGCCGAGGGAACGCTCAAAAAGGCTCTCGCGCTCGGGGTTGATTATTCAATCCTCCTTTCCGATCGTGTCTTCGGAGGGGCCGATACGCTGGCTACCAGCAATGTTCTGGCCGCGGCGATCCGCAAGCTGAATGATGAAGTTGATGAGGTCGGTCTGGTGCTGTGCGGAAAACAGACCATTGATGGCGATACCGCTCAGGTTGGTCCCGGCATTGCCAGCCGTCTCGATTACCGTCAGTTGACGCTGGTGGACAAAATTGTCAACCTTGACTTTTCAGCGAAAAAAATACGCGTCAGCCGCAAGCTGGAGGGGCGGCACGAAATCGTGGAAGCTCCTCTGCCGGCCATGTTGACGGTTGTTCGCGAGTTGAACCGGCCGCGCTATCCCAAGGTTCAGATGCGTCTGGAAGCGGCGGAAGCGGTTGTTGAAGTATGGAATAACAAGACGTTGCAGCTGGATGAACAGAAAATCGGTTTAAAGGGATCTCCAACCTGGGTATCCAAAATATTCTCTCCCGAGCGAGCCAAAGGTGAAATCCTGGGTGACGGCTATGCCGATCCTGCCGGGACCGCAAAACTCCTGATTGAAAAACTGATGGCGAAGGATATGTTACCGTTATGAGCGAACCACAATCACAACCAAAACCAAAAAAGCCGCGCGGCGTCGCCCAGCTGATCGCCAATGCCTGTATTGCCTGCGGCGCCCGCTGCCAGAGCGTTTGTCCGGTTAATTGCGTTGAAATGACCGACAGCGGCGAACCGATCGTTGACGCGGCCAAATGCATCGGCTGTCAGAAATGCGTCAAGATCTGCCCGGCCTCGGCGCTGGAGATGTACTTTACCCCCGAGGAACAGAAAATCCTCGCTCAGCTGGCTGCCAGCGCTGCTCCCGTCGAAGAGGAAATCGACCCGGAAGCTGCCGCAATCGCCGCAAAATTAGCTGCTTATCGAGGCGTCTGGGTGTTTGTCGAGCAGACCGAAGGCGAACCTGCCAAGGTGTCCTGGGAACTGCTGGGCGTCGGTGCGGGACTGGCAAGCACTCTTGGCGTCGAGCTTTGTGCACTGGTGATCGGTGAACATGTCGAGCACCTGTGCCAGGAAGCCTTCGAATATGGCGCTACCAAGGCCTATCTGCTGGATGCTCCGGTCTACAAGCATTACCGTACCGAGGCATATGTGGAGGGGTGCTGCCACCTGATTGAAAAATACAAGCCGGAAGTTATCCTGATGGGAGCTACCGGTATGGGGCGCGATCTGGCGGGGGCGATCGCCACGAGAGTAGCGACCGGTCTGACTGCTGACTGCACCGGCCTTGCCATTGACGACAAGCGCAACCTGATGCAGACCCGGCCGGCGTTCGGCGGGAATATCATGGCGACCATCATGTGCGACAAATATCGACCGCAGATGTCCACCGTGCGTCCCAATGTGATGCCGATGCCGGAGCGGAGGAGCGGCGCAACGGGAACCATCATTCGCGATCCGTTTACTGTTACCGAAGAGAGCGTCTTCACCAAAGTCATCGAAATTATCCGTGATTCGCACAGCAAAGGTTCTGTCGATATTACCGGCGCCGAGTTCATCGTCTCCGGCGGTCGCGGCATGATGGCCCCGGAGAACTTTGCCATGCTGCAGGAGCTGGCAGACGAACTTGGCGGCGTGGTGGGCGCTTCGCGCAGTGCCGTGGACGCCGGCTGGATGCCGGGAGACCGGCAGGTCGGCCAGACCGGCAAGACCGTACGTCCGAAAATCTACATTGCCTGCGGTATTTCCGGTGCCATTCAGCATCTGGTAGGCATGCAGGATTCCGATATGGTCATTGCCATCAACCGCGACAGCAACGCGCCGATTTTTGAAGTTGCCACCTATGGCATCGTTGGTGACCTGTTCCAGGTGGTCCCGGCAATTACGGCTACAATCCGGGCATTGAAACAACAATAAATGAGGTTTTGACATGATACCAAGTCCGTCCATATTCGCCCCGCTTCTGATCGCTTCTCTGGCCGTGTTTGCCTGGGGGGTCTGGAAGCGTCTCAGCCTGATTTCGCTTGGCCAGTCGGAGGATCGCAGCGGCAGCCTCGGCGACATGTTCCGCTACGCCTTTGGCCAGAAGCGTGTGGTTGCAAAGCCGTTTGGTATAAACCACTTCATCATCTTCTGGTCGTTCATGATCCTTATGGTGGCAAATACCGAGTTTATTCTGAACGGCCTGTTCCCGCGTTCGATCAAGCTCATCATGCTCCCCTTTGAACTGTATGTGCCGCTGGCCTTCCTGATCGACATTGCGTCACTGCTGGCTCTGATTGCCGTGACGGTTGCTGCGGCGAGGCGTCTTGTGTCGCCCCCCTATCCGGAGGCGCGCACACCGGAAGCCTTTTTTATTCTGGGACTGATTGCGACTCTGATGCTTGCTTCTTTCGGTCTCAACGCTTCTGAGTTGGCAGCCTATATGCTCAGATCCGGGGTTGACCCGGCGTTATTTTTTGCTTCGGCCCGTAAGATCATGCCGGTCTCTGCACTTGTGGCCGGTATGCTGCCACCACTGCAGCTGGAGATGATCCATACGGCTTCCTGGTGGGCTCATGCGCTTGCGCTGATGGCCTTTATCTGCTATCTGCCGAACAGCAAGCATATGCACATCCTGACGGCGATCCCGAACTGTTTCTTCCGGCGTCAGGAAAAGCCGAATACGCAGCCCAGGGAAGAATTCGTTGCCGGGAACGCGTTTGGAGTCGATCAGGTAGATGGTTACAGCTGGAAAGATCTGCTGGATTCATTTTCCTGTACCGAGTGCGGGCGCTGTCAGAATGTCTGTCCTGCCAGTATCACCGGTAAGCCGCTTAATCCGCGCGCCGTCATTCATGACATCAAAGTCAACCTGCTGGAGAACGGGGCCGCATTGAAAGCGGGAGAGAAACCGCACATTCCGCTGATCGGGGATGGCGGCGAAGGGAGCGTGTCCGAGGATGCCATCTGGGCCTGTACGACGTGCGGCGCCTGTATGGAGGCGTGTCCGGTTTTCATTGAACAGATGCCGAAATTGATTCAGCTGCGCCGCCACCTGGTTGAGAGCGAAGCAAAGTTCCCCGAGGAGCTGCTCAATCTGTTCGAAAATATGGAAGGGCGCAGCAACCCGTGGGGCATTGCTCCGTCGGAACGGACCAAATGGTGCAGCCAGCTGGATGTCAAGCCGTTCGACAAGGATACGACTGAATACCTGTTTTATGTCGGGTGCGCCGGTTCGTTTGATTCACGCAACAAGCACGTCAGCGTATCAATGGCTCAGTTGCTCGATAAGGCCGGCATCACCTGGGGTATTCTCGGCAAGGATGAAAAATGCTGCGGCGACAGTGTGCGCAGGCTGGGCAACGAATATGTCTTCGACAAGATGGCCAAGGAAAACGTGGCAACTTTCATTGAGCGGGGTGTTAAAAAAATCATCACGCAATGTCCGCACTGCTTTTCGACGCTGAAAAATGACTATCGCCAGTACGGACATTGCGTGATGATT
>Ga0209212_1004175_pt1 | contig 18118 bp, 18 predicted proteins | sample RifGroC2_FD_183996 | JGI IMG/M metagenome (GOLD analysis project Ga0209212, IMG submission 183996) | Groundwater microbial communities from Rifle, Colorado, USA - Groundwater C2 (SPAdes) (version 2) | ecosystem: Environmental > Aquatic > Deep subsurface > Groundwater | place: Rifle, Colorado...
GACAGGCAAGCAAGTAGCGCTGTGCTAAAACATGCTCCCAGCCTTTTAGCTCAACTTGAGCCAAGTAGATAACCAGGTAGCGCTAATCTTCCGCTAGCAGAAACTCCCCCTCCCCTTCAAGGCCTGTCGGCCGAAGCCTTGGCGAAGGCTGGGGAGGGTCGGGGTGGGGATGGGGTAAACAGGCGCCAGAGCACCCCATCCCCCACCTGTCCTCCCCCTTGAAGGGGGAGGGAAGCCCTGGCGGAAGATTGTCTATCAGGAATCACAAACAAAGGGGCAGCTATGGATTCGAAGATTTTTGTCCAGATTCTGGAGATAGCCTTCAACAAGAAGGTCTCCGACGTGCACTTCGAGGTGGACAATCCCCCCTTCTTCCGGGGCAAGGGACAGATCATCCGTTCCAAGCTCCCCAACCTCACCGCCGAGGACACCGAGTTCATCGCCACCCAAATCATGGCGCAGCACGGCCGCCACTGGGAGAGCGACCAGAAGGAGTTCGACACCTCCTTCTCGCTGCCGACCGGCGCGCGCTTCAGGGTCAGCATCTTCCGCCAGCGCGGCACCTTCGGCATCATCATGCGCGTCATCCCCGCCAACATCGGCAACTTTGACGAACTCCGTCTGCCGCCGGTGCTGGCGGAGATCGTCAAGGCGCCCAACGGCCTGATCCTGGTGACCGGGCCGACCGGCAACGGCAAATCGACCACCCTGGCCTCGATGCTGCGCTACATCAACGAGAACTTCAGCTACAACTGCATCACCATCGAGGACCCCATCGAGTTCCTGTTCACCTCGCAGAAAAGCTGCATCATCCAGCGCGAGGTGGGGATCGACACGGACAGCTTCAGCACCGCCCTGAGGGCCTCGCTGCGCATGGACCCGGACCTGATCATGGTGGGGGAGATGAGGGACACCGCGACCATCGACGCCTGCCTGATGGCTGCGGAGACGGGGCACCTGGTGCTCTCCACCCTGCACACCCAGGGTGCCGTTTCCACCATCAACCGCATCGTGGGGCACTTCCCCCCCGAGGCGCAGGAGATCGTGCGCCAGAGGCTGGCGGATATCCTGGTGGCCACGGTGTCGATCCGCCTGGTGATGAACAAGAGCGGGGAGTACATCCTCCCCGCCCTGGAGATCATGCGCGCCACCACCACCATCCAGAGCTGCATCAGGGAAGGGAGGCTGGACGAGATCGAGGCGCACATGGAGAATGGCCGGACCCAGTACCAGATGCAGACCCTAGACCAGCATCTGATCCAGTTGCACGAGCAGGAGCAGATCACCATGGAGGACGCCAAGCGCCTGTCGCACTCCATGGACCTGGAAAGGAAGCTGATGTTCACCAATTAAAAAGGAAAGACAAAAGCCGGACACGGATCGGACGGATTGAACGGATAAAGGCAGATCAAGCGAAAGACTTTAAGGGTGTATCCCCCAAAAGATTTTGCCTGATCTGCCTTTATCCGTTTAATCCGTGCCCGGCTTTTGACCTTGTCTTAGGGTTGGCTTTCCTCAGCTGAACGAGCTTATCAGCTCCTCCAGCTCCTGGCGCAGGGCGGCGATCTCGGTTTTCAGCGTCCCCACCTCCGCCTCCAGCAGCGCCAGCCGCTCGTTTCCGGATGCCCCCACCGGGGCGCGCCTCGCCCTCGCCGATCTCTCGGCAGCCTCACCAGTATCCGCCTCAGCCTCTTCCTCCTCGGCGATTTCCAGTGCCCCCGCGAAGAGCTGTGCCCAGCGCGGCTCTTTGCGCCCCGCCTGGCGCGGCAGCCTGGTGACCAGCGGCGGCCCGAACTGGCGCAGCTCGGCGAGTATCTCCTCCACCTGGCCCAGGTCGGCGATTTCCGCCATGCGCTCGGCCCGATTGCGCAGCTCCCCCGCCGTCTGGGGCCCGCGCAGCATCAGCTCGGCCAGAACGGCCCGGGCCGGCGGCGCCAGCCTCAGCTTATCCGACACGGAGTGGCAGTACTTGGCGACCCGTCCGCCGGTGGTGGTGAGCCGCGCCAGACCCCGCGCCCCCAGCGCCTCCAGGGCGCGCAGCGCATCCGGCTCGGTCAGGTTCAGCACCGGCTCGCGGTTCGACTTCTGGTTGCAGGCGCTCACCAGCGCGTTCAGGCTCAACGGGTAGTTCTCCGGGGTGGTGAGTTCCTTCTCCATGAGACACCCCAGGACTCTGATCTCCAACTCGCTCAGATTCATTCTCATCTGCTGCTCCTTCTGATACCAACTACCCCAAGATCCCAGACCGGCACATTAAGGGGGTGACATGCCGGCCCTAAAAAGGTATTATTGACCGAATTGTGCCGGCTCCAGGCTGTCCCACCCCCCAGCGCCCTCACCGCTGACTGCTTTTCCCGGAGCCCAACTCCCCATCCCAAGAGAGGACCTGCATGGTTAGAACCAGGGCCATAGTGCTGACCGCCATCCTGCTCGTCGCACTTGGCACCGACGCCTCCGCTTTCTGTTTCGAAGAGGCCGGTGCAGAATATGGCATCAATCCCCAAATCCTTCGGGCCATCGCCAAAGTGGAATCCAACTTCAACCCCGAAGCGGTCAACATGAACACCAACGGCACCTATGACTATGGGCTGATGCAGATCAACACCATCTGGGCTCCCACCATCGGGAAGGAACGCTGGAGCCAGTTGGGCGATCCCTGCGTCAACGCCAAAACGGGCGCCTACATCCTCAAGACCTGCATGAACAAGTACGGCTACACCTGGAAGGCGATCGGCTGCTATCACAGCCAGACCCCCGACAAGCGCGACAAATACTCCAGGAAGGTCTTCGATCAACTGCAGCGTGTCAAGCCGCTGGCTCAGGAGGCTGCCTATTCGCCGCTCAAGGACAAGGTCGAGGAACTGGTCCGGGCCAGGGTAGAGACCTGGGTTGACCAGGCCGCGCACGGCAAGGCCTCGGAATTCAAAGAGAAGGCCACCGGCTCCGCATCGACGGCCAAAGAAGTCGCGCAGGAGGAGCCCTCTCTCAACGCCGATTCCTCTCTGCAAGTCGCGCTCCCTGGAATCTCACAGAACCTCGCGGCCTTTGCGCCCGACCCGAACGAAATTGGCAAGGAGGCCGGCAGCGACCAGGAACAGCCGGCACATGCCGACTCCGGTGTCATGCCCTAACCCCAATTCGCCGTCACTTCGCCGCGCATCCCGGTTTCATCACCCACTTCTGACGCGCATCCACCGGCTCGCCGGTGAGCACCACCCTCTTGCCGCCGGCATCGTCCGGCTGGACTAGAAAGCCTGCCGTCTCCTTCCCTTCCTGCAGGGGGTGCCTGGCGAATTCCGGAGCCACCCCCATCAGGGCCAAGAGCTTTTCCCCCACGGTTTTGAAATCCTCTGCGCCGCCGACCCTGAGCACGCGGTACCCCGCGCTTTCCAGGATGCGAAGCAGGGTGTAGCTGTAGGCGTCTTTCTCGCCGATGCTCACGATATAGCGGGCGCCCTTGTACTCAAAGTAACGGTCCACCCTGATACTGAAGGCGGTCGCGGCTCCGTCGCTTGACTGCACGATCTTGTTCTTGCTCCACGGCACCGACAGGGCGTTGAGCACGGCGTCCACCATCCTGGCCGGCTCACGCTCGGTCACGGAGCAGACCCAGGTAACGGCCGCAGGAACCGCAGGAGGCACCGGCATCTGCCGGGGAGCGGGTGCAGCAACGGGTGCAGGTGCGGCAGGGACGGGTGCCGGGGCAACAGTCTCCCGGGGAGGTGCCGCGGGAGCCGGGGCGACGACAACCGGCGCCGGAGCGGATGCAGCAGCCGTCTTTGCCTGGTCACCAGCGGCTTTCCCTCCCGGCGCATCTCCCTTGCGCGGGATGAGCAGAGTCTGCCCGACTCTGAGCTGCTTGATGTTGTCGATCTTGTTGATGCGGAGTACCTCCGGGAGCAACCGCTCAGCAGCCTCGTTTGACATGCCGAACGGCCCCATGAGGATCTTGAAGATGTGGTCTCCAGGCTTCACCGTATAGCGCACGTACTCCGCACCGTCGGCTGGGGTCTGCCGCGCCTCTTTCGAACCGGCAAGGGCCGAAGGCTTATTTTTGCTCTTTGCTGCCTTCTTCTTTTCCGGCTTTGGCGCGGCGGGCTTGCGCCGGTCCAGTTCTTTCAGATTGAGATCGAAGGAACCGGGTGTCTTTTGCGCCGGTTCCGCCTTGGGGGCGGGGGAGGCAGCCGGCTTTTTCCGCTCAAGCTGGTCGAGCTCCTTCACATCGATGGCATATGGAGCCGGTGCGGCCTGGACTTGCCGGGAAGACCATGAAAGGAGCGCCAGAAGCAGCAGGCTGCCTCCCTTTTTCAGTGTGATCATCAAATACCTCGCGTTTTTTCGGCTGCCTTTCAGCGGTAATAAACCACAAATCCCATCATCTGGAGATCTTCTTTTCGCCGGTAAATGGTCAGGCCGACCTGGCCGTTTACCGTGCCGTGTTCGAGAAGGTAATCCCCCTTCTTCCCGGTCGACTCCACCCGATAGCTGTCACTGCCGCCAAATTCCAGAAGCACCCGCTTGAAGAGCTGGTCCGGTACGGTTCTTCCTGCCAGCGCGATCACCTGGATGGCCCGGTAAAGATCGCCTTCCTTGAACAGCTTGTACTCCGCTGTGGCGCCGATGTACCTGACCCAGCCGGGCTCCGTCTTGGCGTACTCCGGGTCTACCTTGAGCCCCTGCAGGATGGGGGGAAGGGCCTTCAAGCCGGTCTGCGGCGCCGGTTTAGCTGCCGGCTCGCCCCCCGGTCCGGCCGGTTCCGCTCCCGGTCCGGCATCAGACTTGACTTCCGGCGCTTTGGCTGCCGACAGCGGGCTCAATGCCGGCGCCTCAGCCATGGATGGACGCTGCGCCGTCGTCGGTCCCGGTGCCATGACCGGAGCCGTCGCACTGCCGGGAGCCGGAGCCGTCCCCTTTCTCCCCACCAGAAAGAAAACCGCCAGCGGGATGAAAACCAGCGCCACGGCCAGGGGAAGGATCCACTCGGGACGCTGTTTCTTCTGCGCCCGCAACATGGCGTCCGCAAGTGACTCGCCCTGGTAAACCTGCTCCGGCGGCGCGCCGCTCGCCTCATCCTGGTCAGAGCTGGCTCCGCGGCCGGGTGCTGCGGCCGGTCCGGGAGCAGGCTGGGTGACATTAATCCGGTCCTCCACGCCAGGCGGGGTGGCGGGTGCAGCGCCAGTTTCGCCTGACGCACGCCGCATCACCTCCTCGAAGGAGGCGGCAGCCTTCCTGGCCGCGGGCGGCACGGGATAAGTCGTTAGCGGCGGCTCCTCCCTTTCTGGAGCCGGAGGCTCGGGCGGCCTCACTAAGAGAGGCGCTTGCTTCTGCGCGGCCGGCTCTGCTACCTCCGGCGCCGGCGCCTCGGCAGTTGTCGCCGCAGCAGGGAGTTCCTTCTTATCCGGTCCCGGGTGCCCGACAGCCCCTTGCGATGCCACAGGTTCCTTCACCGCCTTCACCGGTTCCTTCGCCGCCTTCACTGGTTCCTTCACAGCCTCAACCGGTTCCTTCACCTTCTTAACCGGTTCCTTCACCGGCTCCTTCACCGCCCGTGCCGGCTCCTTGCTAACTCCCTTGCCGGGCTCCCGCACCGACTCTTTAGCTGGCTTCTGCGCTGGCGCTTTCACCGGCGCCTTAACCTCCGGTGCCGGCAAGTTCCCAGGCGCTTGCGGCACCCCCGGCTTCTCCTTCCTTGTCTTTTCTGTAGCGCTGGAAGCGGCCGCCTCAGGCGCACCCTTTTTCACTTTGACGGGAGCCGTTCTCCCGATATCCACCTGCTTGGGGGCGGCAACCTTTTTCCGCGCCAGCCGCGGCGCCCCTTCGACAACCTGCCTGATCTGCTCTGCCAGCGTCTCGTCCTCCAGTGCCAGATCGAGAAAGGGAACCGCATCCTGCCTCGCCTGCTCAGCATCGTCGGCGTCGCCAACAAGCAGCAGTACTTTAGCCTGTTTGGGGAGGGTTTTTTTCAGGTGCCGCAGCATTATCAATCCGGAAAACCCGGAAATGCGGCTCTGCACAAAGGTGACGTCGGGAGCCGAGCTGGATATCTCCAGATCACCCTGGATGAGGGTCGCAGCGGTCCGAAGCTGAAAAAGCCCCTGCTTTTCCAGAGAGGCGAAAAGCCGCTGCACCTTCTCGGTGTCTGAGATCAGGAGAACGCTGGTCATGGGTGTGGTTGGTATCCGATTTTCATTGGCACATTCTAGGTGACGGGCGTGTGATAATCAAGAGGGATATTCAATATTATTCAGCTCATGCAAGCATCCGGGACCACCCGTCTTTGCCAAGTTTTCATCAACAGCAACAGAGTAATTGCGAATCAATGACTTGCGCAGCGCCCCTTTAATGTGATAGATTGCGGCCGGCGCAATCCGCGTTCTTGTCGAACCGTGCGTTTTTATGTCCTGAAGTTTTGTTATGGAAGTTCTGGAGCTTGTGTCATGCGATGCTATGCGATGTTCGTGGCTATCATTGTGTGCGCCTTTTTCACCGGAGGCTGCACCGCCACCTACGTGCCGATCAGTTGGGGGATGGGCGAAAGGGTCCAGGCGCTGTCGCGCTCGGACCGGACGCTGTCGATATTGTTCAACCGGTACGATCCCCGGCGACAAACCTTGCGGGTGGCCGGCGAATCGTTCGACGAGGTGATGATGCCGAGTGAAGTCCCGCATCATCTGGGCGCCTACCGCCCCGACACCAAGCTGATCTACCGCAACATGTATAATGAGTACACCGACCAGCAACTGCGCGACCTGATGGTCCACGAGCTGGCCCATCACATCTGGTTCGGCACTATGTCGCTGACGCAGCGGGAGGAATGGATCGAGCACCTGGACGAGAACCCCTCCCAGGTGCGGGCTCTGGTGCGCCGCTTGTACCACAAGCCGGCTGACCACAACACCGAGGATTTTGCCTTTACCTTCGAATTGGCCAGGCAGGTGGACATGGAGAAACTGACCCGCATGAAGCTGATTACGGAAGAGGAGCGCGACGTGATCATTGCCGACCGCACGCGGGTCCCGTCTCCGCTCAAGGGAAACCTCCCGGACGAGACGGAAGACCTTACCGTAGCCGCCCCTGACCTGCAGGTCAGCACCCAATTCTCCACTGCTGCCCCCGGACCATCTAAAGCCGCGCAATAACAGCCCAAAAGACAGGACCAGCCCCGGAACATGAAATTACTCGACCGTCTTGACAGAAAATTCGGGCGCTACGCCATCCCGAACCTGACCATCTATCTCATCGCCGGCCAGTCCTTCTTCTACCTGATGTACATGACGGGGAAGCTGGAGCGAGGCGCGAGCCAACTGTCGGCAGACCTGCTCATGGCAGGCGAGTGGTGGCGGCTGCTCACCCTACCCTTCGACCCGCCCCGGTCAACGATCCTCTTCACCCTGCTGGCCTGGTATTTCTTCTACCTGCTGGGCTCGGCCCTGGAAGAGCACTGGGGCGCCTTCCGCTACAACGTCTACCTGCTTCTGGGCTGCCTGATCACCATTGCCGCCTCGTTCCTGGTGCCGAGCTATCCGGTCAGCAACACCTTTCTTGCCGGCTCGGTCTTCCTCGCCTTCGCCACGCTGTTTCCCGAGTTCCAGGTCCTGCTCTTTTTCGTCATCCCGGTGAAGATGAAATGGCTCGCGCTGGTGGCCTGGCTGGGTTACGCCGTACAGCTGCTCTTCGGCGACTGGGCCGCGCGCGTCATGGTGCTGGCCGCAATTGCCAACTACCTGATCTTCTTCGCCAACGACATCATGGTGAACATCAGGTACGGGCGCAAGCAGATCGCCAAGAAGGCGGTGCGCACGGTGCAAAGAAGCGAGGGGCTGAGCCACAAGTGCACCACCTGCGGCATCACCGACAAGACCCATCCCGACATGGATTTCCGCTACTGCCCGCAATGCAAGGGACAGCACGGCTACTGCAGGGACCACATCTTCAGCCATCAGCACAAGAAATAGAATCTAGACCGGGGGGACCGGTCTTCAGGTTTTCCAGGAGGGTTTAAATGCTCGACAAGCTTAACAACATGGGGGACGAACTGTACCGCACCTGGAGCTACGAGCAGTGCCGCTCCGAGATCGGCAAGCTGGTGCAGGGTTACCAAAACGGCCTGCCGGTGCAGATCCTGTGTCAGCTCTCGACCTCGATAGCCGGGACCTCCGCCCTGGCCTGTGAGCACCTGGCCGCTTTTCTCTCCGTTAAGGAGCGCAAGGCCATCATCAAGAAGGAGGCCGGCAGCAACAAGGCGCTGCGCAGGCTGCTGCAGGACACGCTGCTCCCGGAAAAGTGACCCTGGCACAGCATTCAACCCTGACCGGAATCGCCGCCGCACTCCTGCTCCCCGTGTTGGAGTATCAGGAGCTGGTTCTCTTCGCCGTCGGCGCGGTGCTGATCGATGTCGACCACTACTTCCTCTATATCCAACGCAGGCGCGACTTCAGCGTGCGCGGTATGTTCCGCTACTTCGAGGAACTGCAGCCGATCCAAAAGAACATCCCCTACATCGGCCTGTGCCTCTTCCACACGGTCGACTTCTTGCTCGCCCTGCTCCTTCTTTCCCGGTTTTATCCGCTGTTCTGGCCTCTTCTGGCCGGCGCCTTGTTCCATTTCGTTCTCGACCTGATCGACCTGAAACGCAAGGGGATACTGTTCATCCGCCCCTACTTCCTGGTGGAGCACCTGATCCGGCGCCGCGCCCCGGGCTATCCCTGGTACTGAACGATTCCGCCCCCTTGAAGCCGATCCTTTTTCCCACGACTCTTCCCTAAACTGCTATCATGCTCCTATCTCAAACCGCAGACTTAGGAGCTGTTATGCGCAGCATGTCACTTATTGGGATGCCAGGATCGGGCAAAAGCTCGGTGGGGAGAATACTGGCGGCGCGGCTGGGTTGGAACTTCCTGGACACGGACCTGTGCATCGAGGAGCGCCACGGCATGGCGCTGCAGGCCCTGATCGACCGGGTGGGGGACCAGTCGTTCCGGTGCATCGAGGAGGAGACGGTGCTCAGCCTGGCGCCGGGCGGGCCGGCCGTCATCTCCACCGGCGGCAGCGTAATCTACTCGGAGCGTGGGATGCGGCACCTCGCTGCGCTGTCCGCGGTGATCTACCTGGACGCCACACTGGAGGCGATACGCAGCCGCATTGCCGCGGAAGCGCCCAGGGGAATTGTCGGCATGACCGACGGCGGACTGGAAAGACTGTATCAGGAGAGGCTGCCGTACTACAGGCGCTACGCCTCACTGACTGTGACGCTTGACTGTGAGACTCCCGAAGAGGCGGCCAGCAAGATTCTGTCAGAGCTGGCCTGCCAATGACAAACCGGGTGCCCTTCATTGACTTCTGGGCGGGGCTCCCCTACTATTGACAACATGGAATCCGCCACCGAGCACACAGCTCACTCTAAATTCCGCTTCTCGGGACTCTCGCTGATCCAGAAGATCGGAGTAGGATATGCAGCCATGGCGTTCTTCACCATGGCGGCGCTGGTCTTCTCCACTCTCAACCTGTACCACATCAACAAGACGGCGCGCGAGATCGCCAACCGCGACCTTCCCGTCATCAGCGCCCTCATCAAGCTGCGCAGCTCGGTTCTGGCACAGGAGAGCTTTGCCGGCAAGTACGCCATCCTCAAGGACCCCGCCTTCATCGAGCTGTTCCGCCAGCGCGAGAAGGAATCGCTGGCGAACCTCGCCGTGCTGGAACAAAAGGATCCGACCCAGGAGCTTCTCGCCCTGAAACGGCTCTACCTGGACTACCAGAGTACCTCCAACAGGCTTTTCGCCGGCAAGCAGGCCAGCACCAACCAACTGCGCTCCTCGGCCCTGAGGCTGTTAAACGCCGTCGATGCCTACTACATAAAGCGCCAGGACATGCTCCAGGAGGTCCTCAAGGACGCCAACTACCAGCAGAAAACGGCGATCAGATGGACCATCGTGATCTCCTGCACCGGATTTCTGCTCGCCGTCGCGGTGGCCCCCTTCGTCACCTACCACACCTTCGGCACCATCAGGAAGCTGCAAAGGGCAACGCACCAGATTGCCGCGGGGGATTTCGATTACGATCCGCAGATACCGGGCGGCGACGAGATCAGCGACCTCGCCAAGGACTTCGCCCAGATGGCGGCGCGTCTCAAGGTGCTGGAGCAGATGAGCCTGGACGCCAGCCCGCTGACCCGACTGCCGGGGAACTTCGCCATCGAGCGGGTGCTGGACGAGCGGCTGAAAAAGGGTACCCGGTTCGCCTTTTGCTACGCCGACCTGGACAACTTCAAGCCATTTAGCGACCACTACGGTTATGCCAAGGGGAGCGCGTTGCTGCGGGCCACCGGCGATCTGATCTATGCCGCGGTGAAGGAGCACGGCGACCCGGAGGCGTTCGTGGGGCACGTCGGGGGGGACGATTTCGTCATGGTGCTCGCCCCGGACCGGGTCGCGCCAGTCTGCGAGGCGGTCATCAAGAACTTCGACACCGAGGTGATCGACCATTTCAGTCCGGAGCATCAGAGGGCCGGGGGACTGGAAGGTTCCGACCGTTACGGCGTGCACCGTTTCTTCCCCATCACGACCATCTCCATCGCCGTCATCATCTGCGGCGGCGACCGTTACGCCTCCGCCGTCGAGATCGCCAGGGCCGCCGCCGAGGTGAAGGACTCTGCGAAGGAGGCGCCGGGGAGCAACTACCTGATCAGCGGGCAAGAAACTGAGCTTGACGCTCGGGGGCGGCCGGCAGGTGGGGAGGGAGAGCCGGTGCCGGGCCCGCGCGAAGCGGCCAAGAAACAGGGGCAGGTGATGACATGAGAAGAGTGCTGATTGTCGCGCTGGCCGCATTCCTGCTGGCCGGCTGCGCCGCTTGGAAAAAGTCGGATACCAGCGTGCCTGCAGCGCCGGCGAAGGCGGCCGAAGCGCATGAGCCGGCGCGGGCCAGGGGGCGGTCGGACGGCACTGAGCGGCCCGAGACTCCGGTGAGTTCCGCGGGGTTCGTCGAGCGCTACGCCGGTTCGAGGAAGCTGGCGCAGGCCGTGGAGATGCTGGGCAAAGGGAACCAGGCGGGGGCCGTCAGGGAGCTCAATGCCATCTGCAGCGCCAAGTCGATGCCCGGGGTGACCGACGAGGCGCTGTTCCGTCTGGCCCTGATCTCGCTAAAGCCGACCCTGGAGCGGCCCATCTCGCCCCAGGGGCAGCAGCTGCTGAAGCGCCTGAGGAAGGAATACCCGGCCAGTCCCTGGGCGGCGCAGGCGGCCCCACTCCTCGATCTGCTGGAGGTTGCCGACGACCTCAAGCAGCAGAACCGGAATCTCAGAAGCGCCAACCAGTCACTCAACAAGGAGATCAGCGACCTGAACAATACCATCAACCAGCTGAAGAACCTGGACCTGGAGCTGGAGCAGAAAAGGCGGTGAAGACGGAAGGAAGGCTGAAGACGGGCGAATAATCATTCGCCCCTTACGGTGGCGCCAGAACACAAAGGATTTGAGGGATGTAGGGTGACGGAGGCAGGGAAGAGTGAGAGTGGTAGGGGCGAACCTTGTGTTCGCCCCTTTTCTTTTCCTGTTACGGCAACTCCAGAGGCGGCTCTTCCAGGGCCGAGAGCTGCTCGCGCAGCTGGAGGATGTGCTCGCCCCAGTAACGCACCGTGTTGAACCAGGGGAAGGTGATCGGGAAAGTGGGATCCTCCCAGCGGCTGGCGAGCCAGGCGCTGTAGTGCAGCATGCGCAGGGCGCGCAGCGCCTCGATCTGGCGCAGCTCGCTGGCGCGGAAGTCGTAGAACTCGCTGTACCCCTTGATCAACTGGGCCAGCTGCGCCAACTGGCGCGGCCTCTCCCCCGAGAGCATCATCCAGAGATCCTGCACCGCAGGGGCCATGCGGGCGTCGTCGAAGTCGACGAAATGCGGTGCCCCGTCCCGCCACAAGATGTTACCGGCGTGGCAGTCGCCGTGCGCCCGGATGTAGCGCAGCTCCGGCTGGGCGGAGATGATCTGGTCCACCGCCTCAAGCAATTGCCCCGTCACCGCCGTGTAGCTCGCCCGGTACTCCTCCGGAATGAAGCGCTCCGCGATCAGCGCCACGCTCTGGTGTCCGAAGCTCTGGCTGTCCAGGGTCGGGCGCTCTTTAAAGGGTCGTAGCGCGCCGATGCTATGGATGCGCCCCAGCATCCTCCCCAGGATCAGCAGGTTCTCGTCGTTGTCGAATTCCGGAGCGTGCCCCCCCTGCCGCGGGTAGAGGGCGAAGCGGAACCCCTGGTAATGGAACAGGCTTTCCCCCAGGGGATTGCGCCAGGGGGCCACCACCGGCAGCTCGTTTTCGGCCAGCTCCAGGCAGAATTCATGCTCCTCGACGATCTGTGCGTCGCTCCAGCGTCCAGGGCGGTAGAACTTGGCGATAAACGGCTGCCCTTCCTCTATGCCAACCTGATAAACGCGGTTCTCATAGCTGTTCAGCGCGGAGGTGCGGCAATCGCAGCGGAATCCTTGGCTTTCAACGGCGTCCATGATGAAGCTGGGGGTGAGGGTCTGAAAGGGGTGCGGCGTTTGGGGCATAGGCGGTCATTCTCCTGGCGGCCATGGTGGTGATGCGCCACTACCATAGCACCATTCCGGCCGGGAACCAAGGAGAAGAGCGGGAAGAGTCATCCCCTCCCCCCTGGGGAGCGTTGACAGCCTCGATTGAGCGCCCTGGACCCGCCAGGGCCGGCGTGGCCTGCTACCCTGACTGGATCTCTTCGATGGCCTTGTCGACGGCGGCAAAGAGCTTTTCAAACTGGACCGGCTTCAGGAGATGCTCGCTGATGCCTAGTTCAGCGAAATGCTCCTGGTGAATCTTATGATTGTAGGCGGTCAGGACGATGATTTTCGTGCCGGTGCGGATGGACTTGATGGCCTCGGCCATCTTGATGCCGTCCATCTTGGGCATGTTTATGTCGGTGATCACGATGTCAGGCAGCCGCTCCTGGAATATCTCCAGCCCCATCTCCCCGTCGTAGGCAAAGGATACGCCGCACTCCGGGTACCTCTTGGAGACGATGAAGCCCATAACCTCAATGGCCACCCGGTCATCTTCGACTATTAACATGGAAAGAGTTTTTGGCGCGTTACAGCGTGATTCCATTTCAGACCTCGACTCTGGATTGGCAGTGCGACCGGAAATTACCTGTCCCATCCCTAGATGCCGAATCCGCACTGGGCATTTCAACCTGAAGACGCAGGGTATTCGACCGCAACACCGCAACAAGCGTGCTTCGAAAAGCTAAAGCGGGAGCGCGCCGACGATGAGGTCAGCCGGAGCCTGGAACGGACCGAGCGGGTTGACCTGATCCTGCAACTGGTCGATCTTGGGCTCCCCGCTGGAGAGCTTGTAGGATACGTGGTGGTTGACAAGGACAATCAAAGCCCTGAAACGCCACCCGGTCTCGTGGGTCTTGCGCTTGAAGTTCAGGATGTCGAGCCAGAAGTTGCCAACCCGCTTGCTGTAGGTCCTTTTCGGCTCGAAGACATAGGCGCGACACTCCGATCTGGCCCTGAGGCAGGCCTGGAGACCGGGATCCAGTTCGTTGAACGGAATGCCTTGAATCAGTTCGGCAATGTCGAGGTAGTTCATCACCCTGATGTTGGGAGAGGATGCGACGTCAAAGCCGAGTTGCTTGAGATCCTCGATGGTGGTCTTGCCGACGGCGACGGAGTCGAAGGCGTCCTTGGCATCGACATATTTAGGCCAGGGAGATTCCGTGATCGCCTTGGTTCGGGGCAACAGCCCGGAGCAGCCGACCTGCAGCAGGAGAGCGATAAATATGACCAGTCGCGGCAGCAGATCCAGGCGCATCGGGCACCATCCCAGTAGTTGATTAATTCATCTGTTCAGGCTTGGTAATTAACTTATCGGCGGGTCGAGCCAATGAGACCAGTGCTATTATAGCCTAAGTTTTGACGGTCGCAGCATAAAGATGTTGTTAAGTTAACGCCTACCGGGCGCGGGAGGCGGGGGCGGCGGCCCTTTTCTTTTGCGCCTTCAGCCCGCAGTGCGGACAACGCTTCTCGGCGACCGCAACGTGGCAGGTCTGGCACCAGTAGCTCAAGAGCTCTTGCCCGATGCGGCAGACGGCACAGCTCTCCTTTTCCTGGTCCCCACCGCAACCGCACTTGTCGTTTGTCATGGCTGTTACCTCCGTTGCCCCCGGTGAAGCGGGGAGCCACCAATTTACGACGCCAGCATCTTGCTGAGGTACTGCCCGGTGTAGGAGCGCTCCACGCGCGCCACCTGCTCCGGGGTCCCGGTCGCGATCACCTCGCCCCCCCTGTCCCCCCCTTCCGGACCCAGGTCGATGATCCAGTCGGCGGTCTTGATGACGTCCAGGTTGTGCTCAATCACCACGATGGAGTTGCCCGCCTCGACCAGCTTGTGCAGCACTTCCAGAAGCTTTGCGATGTCGGCGAAGTGCAGGCCGGTGGTCGGCTCGTCCAGGATGTAGATGGTCCGTCCGGTGGCCCGCTTGGAGAGTTCCTTGGCGAGCTTGACCCGCTGCGCCTCGCCGCCGGAGAGGGTGGTGGCGGACTGCCCCAGCTTGATGTATCCCAGCCCTACCTCCTCCAGGGTCTTGAGCTTCCCCTTGATGCGCGGGATGTGCTCCAGGAATACCAGGGCCTGGGAAACGGTCATGTCCAGCACCTCGGCGATGGAGCGCCCCTTGAAGCGCACCTCCAGGGTCTCCCTGTTGTAGCGCGCCCCCTTGCAGACCTCGCACTGCACGTAGACGTCGGGCAGAAAGTGCATCTCGATCTTGATGATGCCGTCGCCCGAGCAGGCCTCGCAGCGCCCCCCCTTCACGTTGAAGGAGTAGCGTCCCGGCTTGTAGCCGCGCATCTTGGACTCCGGGAGCTGGGCGAAGATCTCCCTGATCTCGGTGAAGAGCCCGGTGTAGGTGGCCGGGTTGGAGCGCGGCGTGCGCCCGATGGGGGACTGGTCGATATTGATCACCTTGTCCAGCGCCTCCAGCCCATGGATGCCCCGTACCGCGCCCGCCTTTTCCCGGCTCTTGTAGAGCCTCTGGTTCAGCGTCTTGTAAAGCGTGTCGATCACCAGCGTCGACTTGCCCGAGCCGGACACCCCGGTGATGCAGGTCATCACCCCCAAAGGCAGGTCCAGCGTGACGTCCTTCAGGTTGTTCTCGTTGGCCCCCTCGATGGTGAGAAAGCGCTTCCCCTTGCGGCGGCTCTTCGGTATCGCGATGGAGAGCGCCCCGGAGAGGTAGCGTCCGGTAAGGGAGTGGGGATTGGCCATGATCTCGGCCGGCGTTCCCTGGGCCACCACCTCGCCGCCGTGCACCCCCGCCCCCGGCCCCATGTCGATGACCCAGTCCGCCTCGGTGATGGTCTCCTCGTCGTGCTCCACCACCAGCACCGTGTTGCCGATGTCGCGCAGGTGGCGCAGCGTCTGCAGCAGGCGGCTGTTGTCGCGCTGGTGCAGGCCGATGGAGGGCTCGTCCAAGATGTAGAGCACCCCGACCAGCGAGGAGCCGATCTGGGTGGCGAGCCTGATGCGCTGCCCCTCCCCCCCGGAAAGGGTGCCGGAGGAGCGGTCCAGGGAGAGGTAGTCCAACCCCACGTTGACCAGGAAGTTGAGCCGCTCCCGGATCTCCTTCAGGATCCTGCGGGCGATATCCTCCTCCTTCTCGGTGAGCGCCAGGGTGTTGAAGAAGGTGAGCGAGTCCTTGATGGAGAGCGAGGTGACCTGCTGGATGTTCTGTCCCCCGACCCGGACGAAGAGCGCCTCCTTCTTCAGCCTGGCCCCCTGGCAGGTCGGGCAGGGCATCACGTCCATGTACTTCTCCAGCTCCTCGCGCACCTGCTCCGATTCGCTCTCGCGGTGGCGCCTTTCCAGATTGTTCAGCACCCCCTCGAACGCCTTGCGGTAGTTGTGGCGCTTCCCCCCGTCGTCCTCCCACCAGAAGTCGACCAGCTCTCCCCGCGAACCGTGCATCACCACCTCCTTGGCGCTCTTTGGGAGATCCTTGAAGGGGGTGTTCATGCTGAAACGGTAGGACTGGGCCAGGGCCGAAAGGGTCTGCTGGTACCAGCCGGAGAAGCGCTTCTCCCAGGGAGCGATGGCGCCGTCGCGCAGCGAGAGCTCCGGGTCGGGGACCACGAGTTCCGGGTCCAGGAACATCCTGGTTCCCAGACCGGTGCAGTCGGGGCAGGCGCCGTAGGGATTATTGAAGGAGAACATGCGCGGCGTCATTTCCGGATAGGATATGCCGCACTCGATGCAGGCCGCCGACTCCGAGAAAAGCAGGGTCTCCGCCTTGATGTCACGCTCCTCGTCCGCCGAAAGCGCCACCTTGACGATCCCCTCGGCGTGGGACAGAGCCGTCTCCAGCGAGTCCGCCAGCCGCTTTTCAATGCCGGGCTTTACCACCAGACGGTCCACCACGATGTCGATGTCGTGCTTTTTCTTCTTGTCCAGGGTGATCTCCTCGGAGAGATCGTGGGTGTTGCCGTCGATGACAACCCGGACGAAGCCGTCCTTGCGCAGCTGCGCCAGCTCCTTTCTGTACTCCCCCTTGCGGCCGCGCACGATGGGCGAGAGCAGGGTGAGCTTGGCCCCCTGCGGCAGCGCGGCTATCTGGTCCACCATCTGGGTCACGGTCTGGGAGGTGATGATCCGGCCGCAGCTGTAGCAGTGCGGCCTGCCGACCCGGGCGAACAGAAGGCGCAGATAGTCGTAGATCTCGGTGACGGTCCCCACCGTGGAGCGCGGGTTCTTGCTGGTGGTCTTCTGTTCGATGGAGATGGCCGGTGAGAGCCCCTCGATCGACTCCACGTCGGGCTTCTCCATCTGCTCCAGGAACTGGCGGGCGTAGGCCGAGAGCGACTCCACGTAACGCCTTTGCCCCTCGGCGTAGATGGTGTCGAAGGCCAGGGTCGACTTCCCCGACCCTGAGATGCCGGTGATGACCACCAGCTTGTCCCTCGGTATCTCCACGTCTATGCATTTCAGGTTGTGCTCGCAGGCACCCTTAATTACGATCTTGTCCGTTGCCATGTCGCTCCCGGGTAGAAATGGTCTGCAGACGCGCCCACAGGCCGCGCCAACATTAGAATATAGCACAGCCCGGTCCAATTTTGCACGCGGCATGGCTGGAAGCTGGAAAGTGCCCTCGAAGGGACGGGGTGGGGACGGGGATTTCAGTTTTCTCAGCGGCTGCCGATAAAATACAGCAGTGCAGCACCTCGCCCCGTGACGCCTTGCAGGCGCGCCGCAGCGGCAGGGGTGAACAGCTATCGCAGGGAGAGCCCGATGACCATGCCATTTAAAGCCCAAATAGCCACCCTCGTCCTGGCGCTGGCGCTCAGCGCCCTGCCCGCCCCCCCCGCAGCCGCCGCTGCCGACCAGAAGAATGCCGCCGACGCCAAGGCCCTCAAGCTGGCTGAAACCAGGCTGGCCGCGCTGGCCAAGGAGGCGAAGGCGGCCGAGGCAGCCGAGGCAGCAGCGAAAGCCGCCGCCGAGGCAGCCCAGCAGAAGGGGCCGGAGCCCAAACCGGTCCTGAAGAAGCAGCCGGCCCAAAAGCGCTTGAAGAAGATCGCCAGGAAGCCTGCCGTGGTCAAGAGCACAGGAGCTGCCGCTGGCAAAGCGCAAAAGATCGTGCACCGCCGGCTTAGCGAAGCGGAGGTGCAGGGGATCCTCGCCGGCACCCGCGACTTCTCAGGCTCAGACCTGAGCGGGCTGAGCCTGGCAGGGATGGATCTTACCGGGGTGAAGCTGAACCGGGCCAACCTGCAGCTCGCCAACCTGGAGCGCGCCGACCTGGCCGAGTCGGACCTGGAGCTGGCCGACCTGAGCGGCGCCAACCTGCGTGGCGCCTCGCTGAACCAGGCGCGGCTCAGGGGGACCAGGCTGGAGGGGGCCAAGATGGAGGGGGCGATGTGGATCGACAAGACCATCTGCAAGAAGGGATCGGTGGGAAGCTGCATCGAGTAAGGGAGGGGGGAGAAGATCAACGGGAGATTAGTGGTACCTGGTTATCTACTTGGCTCAAGTTGAGCTAAAAGGCTGGGAGCATGTTTTAGCACAGCGCTACTTGCTTGCCTGTCATTGGTTCCGAGGCAGCAGCAAACTGGACCATGCGCCA
>Ga0209212_1004176_pt1 | contig 18116 bp, 10 predicted proteins | sample RifGroC2_FD_183996 | JGI IMG/M metagenome (GOLD analysis project Ga0209212, IMG submission 183996) | Groundwater microbial communities from Rifle, Colorado, USA - Groundwater C2 (SPAdes) (version 2) | ecosystem: Environmental > Aquatic > Deep subsurface > Groundwater | place: Rifle, Colorado...
CGCACAGACTATGTGGATTGATCAATTGACGGTAAGTACCTCTGGCTCTGGTACAGGGACCACCCCTCCACCGAGTGGGGGAGACACCACACCACCCGCAGTACCGACAGGTTTTACTGTTTTGTAGAATAGGGTACTAACGTAGGTGAGAAAGTGAACGAAGTAATCCCCGAGCAATGATGCAGAGTGGTTGCTTGGTGATGGTATACTGGTACTGATATTAATAAGTATGAGGAAAACTTTATTTAAGTCACTTTTTTTACTCAGTGTTCTCTTGATAGTTCCGAATTTTGCTAATGCAGAAATTTCATTTACCAATGGTAAGTGGTCGACTACTTTCAACTATGGTCCATGTACCCAACGTGGGTTTGGCGGCGGTCCCGATTGTGCTACGGTAAGCGGTCTGTTTTCACCAGATGGTATTTACTTTAACTGGGGAGCCGTCTCTGTCAATGGAAAATATACTGAGGTTACATCAGGAGCAAACAATCCTTCCGGCGCTGGTGGTAATGGATACCGGTCATGGGTAGGTGACGGCTCAAATATTAACACAGGCACAACAAAAGTAGAGTTCCCAGGATACCAAAAAGAGGTATGGGTGAGATGGTACGAAAGGTATCAGGCGGGATTCAAATGGAGTTCTTTGGTTTATTCGAAGGAACTCTATTTCAATTCCGGCACACCTTCCGTTTCTGCAATTGTTGCTTTTCATGGTGGCGGCTATACAGTAGGGGCACAAGGAACACCAGACGCTTATCAAGTTGATTCAAACTATGGTTGGAACTCGATCATGGGTGGGAGCGTGTCGGATGGAAAGTTCCATTGCTATGAAGTTCATCTCAAGATGGACACGAACGGAACCGATGGCATCGGGAGAATTTGGATAGATGGAGTGCTGCGAGCCGAAAATACACATGTAAATTGGAGCAACAATCTTTCTGCATCTAAAAGTGGATGGCGCGAATTTGAGATAAAAAGCAATCAAAGCAGTCCAGTAAACGGTCAAGTGGTGTACGTGGACTTTGATGATATTGTTGTTTACAACACAACTCCACCCAATAGGGACGCAAGCGGGAAAGCATTTATCGGCCCTCTCGGCAGCACCGGAGGTGGTACCACCCCCACCGACACCACCCCTCCATCCGTACCATCTCCCACAGCAACCGCAGTATCTTCTTCACAAATCAACCTTTCTTGGACTGCATCGACTGACAGTGTCGGCGTAACAGGCTACAAGATATACCGAAACGGTACCTACCCCTTACCACAACAACCTCCACTTCGTACAACAACACCGGTCTCACCGCAGCCACCGCATACAGCTACCGAGTCTCTGCTATCGATGCAGCAGGGAATGAATCTAGTCAATCTACAGCAAAGAGTGTGACGACGCAGGCAGGGACAGGAGGAACGGACACGACACCACCCGCTGTGCCGACAGGAGTAACGGTTTCGTAAAAAGTACTAGTAATTTAGAAGTAATAATTAAAAATTAAAAACAAATCTCATGGGGAAGTTCATTAAAATGGTATTGCTCGCAGGGGTGGTGTTGTTGGTGCCGAGTTTTGCGAGCGCGGCTGTCATATTCCAAGACAACTTTGATACCTGTACACAGAATTGTAATTCTGGTGGAACAACACCTCCGAATAGCACATCTTGGGATCAATGGTTCAGTGGAGGGCCTGTTTCAGTTGGAGGAGTTTCTCATTATGCAGGTGAAATAAGTTCTCCAGGTAGAAATGGGTCTGGGAAGTCTTTGAAAGTTTGGAGGAACGGCCAAGCTTATGGATATAACGGGCAATATATAGGCCCCCTTCATAAAACTAATTTTGCCGGCACAAGTGAAAATGATATTTATTTAAGATATTATATAAAGTGGCCCTCTGCCATGGGTACTGATAATAATACTACATATTTAAAACAGTGGAGGATAACAACCACTAACCCTGACACCTATCATAAGGAGCTGTATCTAAACATGACTCCTTGGTTTTCAAGTATCCAGAATGCAGAGCTTAGATTGTTTACTTCCGACGGTCAGTGCTGGCATGTATTATTAAACTCTTCTGCCGTAAAAGCCTTGTTTGATGACCAATGGCATAGTTTAGAATTCCATATAGACCTAGCAAATGATGATCTTCAATTTTGGGTAGATGGTGTTTCTAGGTACCACAGTACCAGTGCAAATTTAGGAGGACATACTTTTAAAGATTTTACACACTTTCCGATAGGAAACACTGATAATCCCGTCGCTTGGCAATCATCTTGGCAAGCACTAGAAGTTGATGATCTTGTTATCAGCACCACCTACGTCGGACCGGATGGTACCGGCGGAGGCACCACCCCACCTCCCACCGACACCACTCCACCAGTAATCTCAAACCCTCAGCCCGCAACCACCCTCACTTTCGGAACAGTCTCTACCATCATGCGAGTAACCACTAATGAAAACGCCACCTGTAAATACGGAACCACCAACACCACATATGCTTCACTGCCCAACACCTTCACTACTACCGGAGGCACAACTCATTCCAAAACACTGACTGGTTTAACCAACAGTAGTTCCGTAACCTACTATGTACGTTGTGTAGATGGAAGTAATAATGCAAACACTACTAGTACCGTCATCTCTGTGGTGGTACCTGGAACCACTTCAGTAGTTAACGGAGCTTGTGGGTCTGCCAACGGTCAATCATTCTCAACACTGACTTCAACCAGCCCCAATCTCTGTAGTGCTGGCACCGTCGGTTCATTTTCTGGCACTGGTCCTTGGAGTTGGAGATGTAATAGTACGAATGGGGGGACATACGCTACTTGTTCCGCTACACTAAGTCAACAAACAACCGGCACCCTCCTTTTCTCGGAAACCTTCGATAACAACAGCTTTTCGTCACGAGGATGGTACGATAACCCCGCCCAAGGCACCATAGCATCTGGTGGACAGTCAGGTAACAGTCTGCAGTGGGCCTGGGCACAAGGTGCAACTACTCCGACCAACGGTGGTGCAATGCGTAAGAAATTTACCCCGACCGATAGCCTGTATGTTTCCTTTTACGTGAAATTCCAAAGTGGCTGGAGAGGTTCACAAAAGGCATATCATCCCCATTTGATTATGATACCGTCTAATTTAGATGCTGATTACACCCCACTTGCAAACAACTACCTCCAGACATACATCGAATTTGTCTCTGATGTTGGTAGTCCATACACCATACGACCACTACTAGGTTTACAAGACGAAAAGAGAGTCAACACTTCAAACGGTACTCCACCGAACAATCTCACCGCTGTTACTGAAAACAGGAGTGTCAACTACTGCAACACCCCCGTATCATCAGGTGCACTCGGAACGTGTTACGCTGATAACCCATACTACAGTGCGAATACCTGGAAAGCTTCCAACGCTTCTCTTTCAACCAATGTCTGGCACAAAGTAGACGTCTACTTCAAAATGAACACCATTAGCAACAACAAAGGTCAGTCAAACGGTATCATGCAACAGTGGGTAGATGGCACTCTCGTTATCAATCGCAGTGATGTCCTCTACCGCACTGCTCAGGACGCTACCAAGAAATGGGCGCAGTTTGTCCTCGCTCCGTACATAGGAGATGGTTCGCCTATCGCACAGACTATGTGGCTAGATCAACTGACGGTAAGTACTTCTGGCTCTGGTACAGGAACTACTCCACCACCGAGTGGAGGAGATACCACACCACCCGCTGTGCCAACGGGGGTAACTGTGTCGTAAAAAGTACTAGTATTTTAGAATTAATAATTAAAAACAAATCTCATGGATAAGTTTACCAAAACAGTATTGTTCGTAGGGATCTTGTTGATGGTGCCGAGCTTTGCAAGTGCGGCTGTCATCTTTCAGGACAACTTTGATAACTGTACGTCGAATTGCACAGCCGCTCAAGCTAGTGCGCCCTCAGGTTGGGCGCAGTGGTATGCCCCTAATTCCGCTACCGTAGGGGGAGTAACGCATTATTCCGGTGAAATATCTAGCCCGGGCAGAGGCAGTGGTGGAAAATCATTTAAAACTTGGAGAGCAGGTGCAAATTGGGAGGATTATAGCGGTGTGCTGGCCTATTATTTCCCAGGTTCACACAGCGAAGTGTATATGCGTTATTATGTCAAGTTGCCAACAGGACTGGATCTGTCGCCATGTAGTGGTTCCAACTACTTAAAGTTGTGGCGGTTTAATGTCACTGGAGCCGCCTCAGAGATTTACTTGAATATGAACCAAAACGGTGGATCACTCAAAAATACCGGCACATTAGAGATGATGACTAATAACCATACCTGGACTACCGTTCTCAATCACACGGATCTTACGGCTATCTGGGATAACAACTGGCACAGTTGGGAGTGGCATATCAATCTATCAACGGGTGTCTTGGAGCTTTGGATTGATGGCGTCCGAAAGTATAGTGGTTCTAGTTGGAACTTTGGAGGCGGTACTTTTTCTTTGATGCAACACTTCTCTATGGGTAACCATGCTACCGGTTGCAACTGGCAGTCTTCCTGGCAAGCCATGGATATCGATGATTTTGTGCTCAGTACCACCTACGTCGGACCGGATGGTACTGGCGGTGGCTCCACCCCACCTCCCCCTGCTACCGACACCACCGCTCCTGTCATCTCGAACCCTCAACCAGCGTCCACTCTAACTTTTGGAACCGTCTCTACTATTATGCGAGTGACCACCAATGAAAACGCTACCTGCAAATACGGAACCTCTAACACTACATATGCCTCACTACCCAACACCTTCACTACTACCGGAGGCACAACTCATTCCAAAACACTGACTGGCTTAACCAACAGCAGTTCAGTAACGTACTATGTCCGCTGTATAGACGGAAGTAATAATGCAAACACTACGAGTACCGCCATCTCTGTAGTAGTACCTGGAACTACTGCAACAGTAAACGGAGTTTGTGGCTCCGCCAACGGTCAATCATTCTCGACCCTGACTTCAACCAGTCCCAATCTATGTAGTGCTGGCACACTAGCTTCATTTTCCGGTACCGGCCCTTGGAGTTGGAGATGTAACAGTACTAACGGGGGAACATACGCTACTTGTTCCGCTACACTAAGTCAGCAAACCTCCGGCACCACTCTCTTCTCAGAAACCTTCGACAACAATAGCTTTTCATCACGAGGGTGGTACGACAACTACAACCACGGCACCGTGGTATCTGGCGGACAGTCAGGCAACGCTCTCCAGTGGGCTTGGGCACAAGGTGCAACTACTCCGACTAATGGTGGTGCTATGCGGAAGAAGTTTACCCCTACTGACAGCTTGTATGTATCTTTTTACGTGAAATTTCAAAGTGGCTGGAGAGGCTCACAGAAGGCGTATCATCCCCACATGATGTACATCCCCTCTAACCTAGAGACTGATTACACACCACTCGCAAACAACTATCTTAATACCTACATTGAATTTGTCTCTGATGTTGGTAGTCCATACACCATACGGCCAGTATTAGCTATTCAAGATGAGAAGCGAGTCAACACCTCAAACGGCACTCCACCGAACAATCTCACCGCTGTTACTGAAAACAGGAGTGTAGGTTATTGCAATACCCCAGTACCTGCTGGAGCAATTGGTATTTGTTACGCTGACAATCCTTACTACAGCGGTAATATGTGGGCATCAACTGGTTCTGTTTCAACCAACGTCTGGCACAAGGTAGACGTCTACTTCAAAATGAACACCATTAGTAACAACAAGGGTCAGTCAAACGGTATTATGCAACAGTGGGTAGATGGCACTCTTGTTATCAATCACAGTGATGTTCTCTACCGTACCGCTCAGGATGCCACCAAGAAATGGGCACAGTTTGTCCTCGCTCCTTACATAGGTGATGGTTCACCTATCGCACAGACTATGTGGATTGATCAATTGACGGTAAGTACCTCTGGCTCTGGTACAGGGACCACCCCTCCACCGAGTGGGGGAGACACCACACCACCCGCAGTACCGACAGGAGTAACGGTTTCGTAAAAAGTACTAGTATTTTAGAAGTAATTATTGAAAATTAACAAATCTCATGGGAAGGTCTATTAGAATAATAATGTTTGTAGGGATCTTGTTGATGGTGCCGAGTTTTGCAAGTGCGGCTGTAATCTTTCAAGACAACTTTGATAATTGCACGTCGAATTGTACATCAGCTTCACAAATTGCCCCTACACCGTGGACATATTGGTATCAATTTATAGGGACTTCTGCAACAGTTGGTGGTGTGACACATAACTCAGGAGAGATTTCTGCCCCTGGGAGAGGGGGTAGTGGAAAATCATTGAAGATGTGGAGGTCTGGAACGTATTGGTCTGACTATACTGGTTCTCTAATTAAGGAATATTTTAGTTTTGACCAGAGTGAAATATATATGAGATATTATGTTAAATTTCCACTTGCGTGGGATTTAATATCAAATGGAGATGGTGGATATTTAAAAATTTGGAGAATAACAACTACAGGCAATCCTAGTGAAATATATTTTAATCTTAATTTTGGAAGTGGAGGAGTAAGGGCTGCAGGGTCATTATTTCTTGGTAGTTCTATTAATGGTACATACGATATATTGAATCATACCCAAACCCTAGCCCAACTGGATGGTAATTGGCACTGTTGGGAATTTCATATCAATTTAAATAACAATTTATTAGAATTTTGGACTGATGGTACCAAAAGATTTTCAGGATCTAGTATAAATATGGGTGGTGGTCGCATTAAAGGTTTGGCCCATTTTGCTTTAGGTAATCACAGTGGACATGGCAATGACAATTATTGGTATCTCCCTACTAACAGTTGGAGTAATATAGAGGTAGATGACTTTGTTATCAGCACCACCTACGTCGGACCGGATGGTAGTACTGGCGGTGGCACCACCCCCACCGACACCACTCCCCCCGTCATCTCAAATCCTCAGCCCTCCACTACACTCGGAGCAGGCACCGTCTCTACCACCATGCGAGTAACCACCAATGAAAACGCTACCTGCAAATACGGCACGGCTAACGTAGCGTACTCTTCTCTTCCTTCCACTTTCACTACTACAGGAGCTACAACTCATTCCAAATCACTAACAGGTCTCACGAATGGTAGCTCAGTAACCTACTATGTCCGCTGTACAGACTCCTCTGGCAATGCGAGCACTGCATCGACACCGATTACCGTAGCTGTCTCCAATACACAGCCTTCTACACCACCTTCTGCAAACATTATTTTTCAAGACAACTTTGATAATTGCACGTCGAATTGCACATCAGCTCAATCAACAGGGCCTTCAGGTTGGGGACAGTGGTATCAATGGGACGGCTATCAAGCTACTGTTGGTGGAGTAACGCACTACTCGGGAGAGATATCTAGCCCTGGTAGAGGTGGTGGGGGTAAATCGCTCAAGACATGGCGAGCTGGTCAGTATTGGGAAAACTATACTGGATCATTAATCTATTACCCGCCAAGCTCTCTCAATGAGTTTTATATGCGGTACTATGTAAAGCTTCCCACAGAATTTGACTTGTCTCGTTGTAGTGGTTCCAATTATCTAAAGTTGTGGAGACTAAATCTCACTGGTTCGATCAATGAAATGTATTTGAACCTGAATCAGGAAGGAGGATCCCTCCGCAATACGGGTTCATTACAAATCGCAACTAGTATTTCAGGATGGACGACTGTTCTTAGTCACTCTGAGCTGTTGGCAATTTGGGATGGAAACTGGCATTCTTGGGAATGGCATTTCAACCCCAGTGCTGGTCTGTTGGAATTGTGGATTGACGGAGTTCGGAAGTACAGTGGTTCGAGTTTTAATTTCGGCGGAGGTAGTGTTTCGATGATGCAACACTTTTCCATGGGCAATCATGCCACCGGATGCTCTTGGCAGTCTTCTTGGCAGGCAATGGATATCGATGATTTCGTCCTTAGCACCACCTATGTTGGGCCAGATGGTAGTGGCGGAGGTACCACCCCTACCGACACCACCGCTCCATCTGTACCATCCCTTACAGCTACCGCAGTCTCTTCTTCACAAATCAATCTCTCTTGGACCACATCTTCTGACAATGTTGGAGTCACAGGCTACAAGATATACCGAAACGGTACCTACCTTACCACCACAACCTCCACGTCATACAACAACACTGGCCTCACCGCAGCCACCGCATACAGCTACCGAGTCTCTACTATCGATGCAGCAGGGAATGAATCTAGTCAATCTACAGCAAAGAGTGTGACGACGCAGGCAGGGACAGGAGGAACGGACATGACACCACCCGCTGTGCCGACAGGACTAACGGTGTCGTAAGAAGTACTAGTAATTTAGAAGTAATAATTAAAAATTAAAAACAAATCTCATGGGGAAGTCTATTAGAATGGTATTGTTTGTGGGGGTCTTGTTCGTGGTGCCGAGCTTTGCGAGTGCGGCTACCCCAACTATTAGTAGTGTGTCTGGGACAGTTGCAACGGGACAGACGCTGACTATTACTGGTGCGAACATGGTCAACGAAAATACGACAAACTGGATCAGGAACATGGGTAACTCTGGTTCAGTTTTGGATGAAGCGTATTTCAATGGTTGCAGTGGGAGCTTGGCTAATGCAGGAGTTGCCAACTGTTCTGGATGGAGATATTCTGGGGCATCGTCAAATTCGGCAGTAATAGACACCTCCAATTATATTTTGGGTAACAGGTCTGTAAGGTTGAATGAAAATACTTCATGTGGCTCAGTAACATCCTGCGGTGCCACTGCTGTTTCGCATTGGGCTGCGATGCCAAGCAATTTTTATGCCTCAGCCTATGTGAAATTTAATGGAAACTTCGCAAGTCAGTATCAGAAGTTTTTCCTTACGGTAGGCAATGTAGCCCAATTTTACGTGGATCAGGGGTTAAATGGCAATGGAACTGCGACTGGAGTTGCCCTGAAGGATGGGAGTTGGGGTGATTCTTGGACCAAATACGGATCTTTTTCATGGACAAAGGATAAATGGCATTACTGGGAGATTTATATAGATACTACAAATTACTCGGGAGACAAATATACAATTTGGTGGGATGGTGAGAAAGTGGTTGAGCATACGTTTCCAGGACATTCTGGGGCACAAGCTATTTATAATGAACTCGGTATACCAAACTGGGCTGGTGGGCAAGCACCATTTACAATGTGGGTTGATCGTTATGTCCATTCCCCAAGCAGGATTTATCCCGCCTCCGTAGTTGAAGTCTCTGGCGATGGTGTAAATTGGAAATATCAGGAACCCTTGAAACTGTCTGACACCTCTTCCCAAATCAAACTTGATCTCAGTGGACTTACTGGAACTAATTATCGTCTACGGGTGACAAATAACCAACAACAAACCAGTAGTATTTACACCCTTTCAGGAACTGGGGGAGGAGGTAGCAGTGACACCACCGCTCCATCCGTACCAACACTCACTGCAACCGCAGTCTCTTCGTCACAAATCAATCTCTCTTGGACCACATCTTCTGACAATGTTGGAGTCACAGGCTACAAGATATACCGAAACGGTACCTACCTTACCACCACAACCTCCACGTCATACAACAACACTGGTCTTACTGCTGCTACTTCATACAGCTACCGAGTCTCCGCTATCGACGCGGCAGGGAATGAATCCAGTCAATCGACAGCGAAGAGTGTGACGACGCAGGCAGGGACCACTGGTGGCACAACTCCTCCCTCCGGCACCGTTCTTTTCTCGGAATCCTTCGACAACAACAGCTTTTCATCACGAGGGTGGTACGACAACGCCGCCCAAGGCACCATAGCATCTGGTGGACAGTCAGGTAACAGTCTGCAGTGGGCATGGTCACAAGGTGCAACTACTCCGACCAACGGTGGTGCAATGCGTAAGAAGTTCACCCCGACCGACAGTCTGTTTGTATCCTTTTACGTGAAATTCCAGAGTGGCTGGAGAGGCTCACAGAAGGCATATCATCCGCATTTGATTATGATTCCTTCTGATTTGGATACCGATTATGCACCACTTGCAAACAACTACCTCCAGACATACATCGAATTTGTCTCTGATGTCGGTAGTCCGTACACCATACGACCACTCCTAGGCTTGCAAGACGAAAAGAGAGTCAATACTGCAAACGGTACTCCACCGAACAATCTCACCGCTGTTACTGAAAACAGGAGTGTCAACTACTGCAACACTCCAGTATCATCAGGGGCACTCGGAACTTGCTATGCTGACAATCCATACTACAGTGCGAACACCTGGAAAGCTTCCAACGCCTCTCTTTCAACCAACGTCTGGCACAAGGTAGACGTCTACTTCAAAATGAACACCATTAGTAACAACAAGGGTCAGTCAAACGGCATCATGCAACAGTGGATAGATGGCACTCTCGTTATCAATCGCAGTGATGTTCTCTACCGTACCGCCCAAGATGCTACCAAGAAATGGGCACAGTTTGTCCTCGCTCCATGGATTGGTGATGGTTCACCAATCGCACAAACTATGTGGATTGATGAGTTGAAGGTAAGCACTTCTGGCTCTGGTACAGGAACAACCCCTCCACCGAGTGGAGGAGATACCACACCACCAGCGGTGCCGACAGGACTGTCGGTGATGTAAGTGTGTCTACGTTTTTTAAGACTTTTACAGATTACTCCAGCTTAAACAAAATCTACGTCTGTTTTAAAAGACACTAAAAATACTAGAACTAATACTGTAATTTGTTCTAGTGTTGTATTATGGATATTTTTGGTTATCTATATACTCAGTTTTAGCAAAAGCTGTCCTGCTCGCCTAACCTGTATGCGTTGGCAGACTCGTCTACTCGTAGCTCAGAACTCGCATATTCGCTACTGTTATTTCCACTCCACCTTGCCCAATCGTTCAACAATGTGCCCTTTGAGTTCGAGTGATGCGAGAAGAATATTCGCTTCAGAGACGGAGAGTTTAAGTTTATGTACAAGCACATCTCTAGCAATGGGTTCTTGAAGTAAGGTATATACACTCGTCTCCTCATTCGTAAGATGTAACGGAATTTTTTGTTGTGCAACGACATCTTCCTTTTGAATACCCAGTGCTTCCAAAATATCTTTACTCGATGCTACAAGAGCTGCACCTTTTTGTATGAGCATGTGTGGACCTTGAGATGTTGTGCTTTGAATTGGACCGGGGATAGCAAGAACATCTCTATTATATTCTGCTGCGAGTTTAGAGGTAATAAGTGTACCAGACTTGTACTCTGCTTCGACCACAAGCACAGCATGACTCATCCCTGCCATGATGCGGTTTCGCTGAGGGAAACTCTCAAGTCGAGGACGCCAGTCAGGTGCAAACTCAGAGACGAGTGCACCACCTTGTTCGAGAATGTCTCGTGCAAGCATTCTGTGTGTGGCAGGGTAGAGTACACTATCACTCAAGCCGGAAGCAGGGACTGCAACTGTGGTGAGTGATGCGTCTAGAGCTGCTTGGTGTGCAATACCGTCGATACCAAGTGCTAGGCCGGAGACTATCACAACAGGGTACCCGCGTAGCCCGTGTATCAATGCCTCGCATGCCTGCCGGCCGTAGCTTGTATACTTACGCGAACCGACTACCGACAAAAATTTAAGGTCTGGATGTGTTGGGAAGGTGCCCCGTACAGAAAGCTTCTTAGGTGAATCGGTAATTTCAAGCAAAAGGGAAGGGATTGCTAGTGTTTGTATGGGGTACATTTCTTCCAGTGACATTTAAAAATAGTAACATAAACAATGTCAAAATTTAGTAGATATTTACAGGAGTAAGAGTAAATCGCGTACAATAGTAAAAATGATAGTAATACGCATAACCTGTGCTGGTAAAAGATAGCTTACATGCTACACTTTCTAAGTATACCTATATTAGTAGCTTATACGTAGTATCATCACGACCTATGTTAGATATAAAATTTATTCGAGAACATCTTGATCTCATCAAGGCTGCTGCGAAAAAAAAGCACATTGAAGTCGACCTTGATCTTTTGATGAAACTCGACACGAAAAGAAGAAAATTGCAACAGAGTTATGATGATGCTCGTTCCAAACAAAACGAAGTAAGTGCAATGATTGCACAAGCAAGTGATCCCGCAGAGCGAGAAAAAATGATTGCAGATATGAAGGTGGTCAAGGAAACGCTTCAAAATGGTGAGATAGAACTTAAAAAAACACTTAAAAAGTGGCAGGCGCTTATGGTACAAGTACCGAATGTACCTGATATTACAGTCCCCGATGGAGAAAGTGACGAGGATAATGTTGAGGTACGAAAGTTTGGTGAGATTCCCACATTTACGTTTACTCCCAAGAGTCACATAGATCTCATGCTAAACCTTGACATGATTGACCTTGATAGAGGTACAAAAACCTCTGGATTTCGAGGGTATTACTTAAAAAACGACGGCGTTCGCCTTTCATTTGCTCTCTGGCAATTTGTCTTTGATACTTTTGCGAAAAAAAATCCAGAGTTCCAACCCATGATCGTACCATCGCTTGTACGGCGTGAGCCATTTATGGGTACAGGATATCTTCCTCAAAGTGAGGAGGACTTATACAAAACTCAGGACGGTGACTTTCTTGCAGGTACAGCCGAGGTGGCAATGATGAGTTACTATATGGATGAAGTATTAGAGAAAAAAGATTTACCACTCAAGTTTTTAGCTTTTTCACCTTGCTTCCGTCGTGAGGCGGGAAGTCATGGTAAAGATACCAAGGGACTCATTCGGGTACATGAGTTTTATAAAGTAGAACAAGTTATCCTTTGTGAGGCAAATCATCAGGAGTCTGTCGAACATCACGAACAATTGACCAAAAACTCTGAAGAGTTGCTTCAAGCTCTTGGTATTCCATATCATGTTGTCGTGAACTGTGGTGCAGATATAGGGCTTGGGCAGGTAAAGAAGTATGACATTGAAGCATGGGTACCTACAGAGAACAAGTACCGAGAAACTCACTCTTCTTCATATTTCCATGATTTTCAAACACGTCGACTAAATATCAGATACAAGAACGACGACGGAAAACTTCAGTTTGTGCATTCGCTCAACAATACTGCGCTGGCTTCTCCGCGGATTATTGTTCCCATCATCGAGAATTATCAACAGGAAGATGGTTCGATACTCATCCCAGAGGTACTTCGTCCATACATGAATAATAAAGAACGAATTGTGCCACGACCTAATTTTTAACGACCAAAGGGAATACCTGCGCTTGCGCATGGTTCTTGTACCCTTTGGGTATAAAAATGGAAATAACCTTGTGTTACGCACATGATACCAAGACAAAAATTTAGAACAAAACAGGCGAGAAAACGGGAAAGAACACGACTAGCAATCAAAACAACTTTAGTACTTTTTGGAATCATTTTCTCTCTTGGACTTATTGCATACGGAAGCCATACCGAGCATCTTCGGTATAAAAATGTTCATGTTCAGGCAGATGGTTCTCATTCACAGGAAGAACTTGCAAGCGTTATTGAGGCCGAATTACAAGGCTCTTACTATGGTATATGGCCAAAAGATTCGGTCTTTTTGGTGCCACGAAACTATGTAGAAGACGTCTTGGAAACTAAGTTTCCAAGAATTAATCATGTTCAGATTAAACGCACTGGTTTGTATACACTCAGCGTATCTGTAGAGGAACGTATCCCTGTTGCACTTTGGTGTGGTGATGTTGTTCCACCTATTGCTCATGAACAGCACGTCGACACAGGCGAACATGATTCAGGTGATGTATGGGGTACGTGCTACCTAGTTGATAAACAGGGATATATTTATGCTCGGGCACCGTTATTTTCAGGTAACATATTTCCTCGATACTACGGCTCATTATCGCATGGTGAGCCGATAGCACAGCAGTATATTCCTGAGGAAGAATTTACTATATGGCAACAATTTTATACTTCTCTTGAGGATGCAAATGGTTCAGTACCCCAAGCCCTTCTTTTTGTAGACGAGCGAGACATTGAACTCTACCTGAGTAATGGGTTACGTGTGCTTATACCGAGAAAAGAAAATCCAGAAACGATTACACGAAGACTTACTGCCCTCTTTGAATCGGAGCATATACAGGACACAACAAAAGTTGAGTATATTGACTTGCGGTTTGGTACAAAAGCGTTTGTTAAATATTTTTCAACAGAGTGATTTTAGAAGCTCTGGTATGATATAATAATTACTACTTCATATGCGTTTCGCCCTCTACTATATCAGGTGGCATTACTCACAAGGAATTGTGGATTTGATTGGTGTGGTACGAAACTTTATTTGGTTTTTCTACACTTTTTTCTCTATACCCCTTCTACTTAAAACGCTTTTCCAGCCGTTTGAACGGCTTGGTGAACGTTATAGTAAAGGTTTTGACATTGGAGCTTGGGCACAAGTGTTTGTTGTTAATTCGCTCATGCGAGCCGTCGGAGTACTCCTCAGATTGTTCCTTATTTTTATGGGTATTATCTTTATTATCTCGACAGTAGTTATCGGTTTATTGTTTCTTGTGGCGTGGATATTGGCACCGTTACTTTTGTTTTTCCTTGTTACATACGGTCTCAAGCTTATGTCACTCGGTCATTAAATATGCCTTTTTCAACTCTCAAAAAAATAATATTTGAAATATATGAACCGGCACTTTTGTTGCGTGACATACTTCCACCAGAGAAGCGTCATTTGATATATAAAAACATTCTGATAGCTTGCGCGTTTATCTTTACACTTGCCGCGCTTGCTTTTGCTGTGGACAATCTGGCTACAGGGCTCTTGCCAGGACTTTCCATTATTAGCTCTCTTGCAAACAGAATTTACGGACTTTTTCTTATTGTTTTCTCTGCTGCATTTGTGTTTTCTGCGTTTGAAGCAATGCATCGTTCATACTACTTCAAAGGGTTGGAACAAATTCTTGCTGAGGCCAAGGACCCCATACAAATGCCTACGAGTTGGGAAGTGGCAACTATAATTTTCGAGACTCAAGGTTCAGATATTACAGAAGGCTTTTTCAACTCAACCTACGGGCAAGAAACACTTTTTAGAACAGGTATTTCTGCAGAGACCTTTGAAACATTTGAGAAAAACCGTGCGGGAGGTGTACAGGCAGAGGGGTTTGTTGTAGAACGAGACAAGGGTGTCGATCTCGCTACGTATGCGAAGAGTATTTACAAGCAAGACGAAGAGTTACGTGCTCTGTTTGCAAAAAACAACATTAACCTAGAGCAGTTTATGCGTGCTGCAGAATGGGTAACTTCGATAGAGCGAAAAGACCGTCAGCTTCATCGATGGTGGTCTCGTGATAACTTGGGGAGAGTTCCAGGTTTGGGTAAGACGTGGAGCTATGGTCCGATATTTCTCTTACAACGTTTTGGCCATGAGATTACCGAGGATCATATTTGGCAGACTGCTCTCATGACTCGTCGAGAAGAAGATGATGAGGTAGAGGAGTTAGAACAAATTCTTGCACGAGGTCGGCAGTCAAATGTGTTATTACTGACTAACGATGTATTGGTGGCTCGCCAACGTACGGCTCAGTTGTATCACAAAATACGTGAAGGACATGCGTTACCACCATTAGAATCACGAAGAGTTTTCTACATAGATATGGAGGCAATCGTCATCGCATCGGGTGAAAAAAGTATTTTTGAAGGAAATTTACGGCAGACATTAACACAAGCAGTTGATTCAGGAAATATTATTTTGTATTTCGAAAATATTGCTACTGCTATACAGAGTGCTCAAACTCTCGGTGTAGACTTAGTTGATATTTTCTCACCATACTTTGAGTCTCCAGAAATACAGATAGTTTTTGCTGAGCTTTCAGAAAACTACAATAAGCAATTGTCTCACGAGAGTAGATTAGCTCAAGCTTTTGATGTGATTCAAATGAAAGATGTTGGTACGTCGGGTATTATTGATCTTCTCCAACAACGTGCACTCATGTGTGAGCGGAGAAGCCCTGTAGTATTTACGATTCCTGCTCTTGAAAAAATTGCAGATGTTGCTGATAGGTACTTTCCGACGGGTGTGATGCCAGATAAGGCGTTTGACTTGCTTGAGGAGCTTGCTACGTTTGCTAGTGCTGAGAATATAGAACAAATTTTAGATGTTCATGTGGAAAGCTTTGTCTCGAAGAAGACTAACGTGCCTATTGGAGAGCCCAGTGAAGATGAGAAACAAAAACTTTTATCACTGGAAGACGTTATGCACAAGAGAGTAGTTGCACAAGAGAGTGCAGTATCAGCAGTAGCTAAAGCTCTACGACGTGCACGCTCAGGAATAGCTAACTCAAAGAAACCTCTAGGAACATTTCTGTTTTTAGGTCCTACTGGTGTAGGAAAAACTGAGACCGCGAAGGCACTTGCTGAAGTGTTGTTTAATGATGAGCGAGCAATGACTCGCCTTGATATGTCTGAGTTTCAAGCGGAGAATGCTGTTGAGGAACTTATTGGATTTGCGGATACGGGTAAGGCAGGAAGATTAGAGGCGTTGGTACGAGAGAGACAATATGGCGTACTTCTTCTTGACGAGTTTGAAAAAGCAGATAAAGGTGTGCACGACCTTTTTCTACAAATCCTTGACGAAGGGCACTTTACAGATGCAACAGGTACGAGTGTGAATATGCGAAACTTGATAATTATAGCTACGAGCAACGCAGGAGCTGACCTGATATGGGAGATGGAAAAACAACATAAAGATATCTCTGAGGAAAAGCGCGTACTTGTCGACCATATTATTTCACATGGTCTTTTCAGACCAGAGCTTCTGAACCGTTTTGATGAAATAGTGGTCTTTCATGCTCTGCAAATGGAACACGTGCGTGAGATTGCAAAGATACATGTTATGAATTTTGCGAAACGGTTAGCCGAAGATAAAAATATTACCATAGACGTGACCGACGAACTTGTGAAGTATGTAGCGAGCAAAGGATATGACCCACTTTTTGGTGGAAGGCCACTAGAGCGCGCAATTATGGAAGAGTTGGAACAAGTCATAGCAGATGAAATGCTTAAGGGGACACTACATTCTGGAGATACGTTTACGTTTAAAAAGAGTAGCGAGATACCGAGTAGCGAGTAAGCGAGTTCTGAGTAACAAATAACGAGCTTGCCCGCCATGACGGGGTATTAGTCGCTACTAATTTCCTTACAACTCGTTACTCGGTTACTTTCAACTTGATACTCTTTTTGCTATGATGTTCTAATGCATAATTTATTTCAGACTTTGTCAAGGCCGATACTGGTGCTTGCCCCTATGGCGGAGATTACTGATCCCGCTTTTCGACGTATCATAACCAAATATGGGAAACCGGACGTACTGTGGACTGAATTTGTATCTGCTGATGGGCTATACCATACACGCGAAATAAATAAAATCTCAGATGCGGATAATCCGCTCATGAAGGATTTGTTGTATGAAAAAGATGAACATCCTATCGTCGCTCAACTGTTTTCAGCACAACCAGACATGGTGGAATACGCAGCTCGTTTGGTTACAGAGCTTGGGTTTGATGGCGTGGATATCAATATGGGTTGTCCGTATCGCACTATAGAGAAGCAAGGAGCAGGTGCATCACTCATGAAAAACCCCGAGCTCGCGCGAGCACTCATACGGAGTGCCAAGAAAGGTTCAGAAGGTAAGATTCCTGTTTCAGTAAAGACTCGCATAGGATATGCCTACAACGACTTAGCTACGTGGCTCCCAGAACTTATCAAAGAAGAGCCTGCGCTTATAACGGTACATGCGCGTACTCGTCAAGAACTTTCTAATGTACCCGCTCGGTGGGAACATATTCGTGAAGCTGTGGAAGTACGAAATAAACTTACAAATAAAGAAAAAGTACTTATTTTTGGGAATGGAGATGTCGAGAGTGTTGCACATGCACGTGTTCTTGCCAAAGAAACGGGTGCGGATGGTGTAATGATAGGGAGAGGAATCTTAGGCAACCCTTGGCTTTTTTCAGAAAAAAAACCAACGTTACAAGAAAAACTTGAAATACTCATAGAGCATACTAAAGCGTTTGATGAACTTTGTGGACACAAAAGCTTCGCATTAATGAAGCGACATTTCAAAGCATATATTACGGACTTTAAGGGTGCAAAAGAATTGCGTGTAAAACTATTTGCTTGTG
>Ga0209212_1004177_pt1 | contig 18115 bp, 16 predicted proteins | sample RifGroC2_FD_183996 | JGI IMG/M metagenome (GOLD analysis project Ga0209212, IMG submission 183996) | Groundwater microbial communities from Rifle, Colorado, USA - Groundwater C2 (SPAdes) (version 2) | ecosystem: Environmental > Aquatic > Deep subsurface > Groundwater | place: Rifle, Colorado...
CCTCCCGGAGAACCAACTAATACTCCCGCTCCAACCGCTACAAATACACCAGGTCCTACAGCTACTAATACCCCCGGTCCATCGGCTACCCCAACACCAACAGATATTCCCGGAGCTCCAACAGCAACGCCAACTGAGATTATCCTAGCCAAAACTACAGTTACTCCAGCCCCTCCAGCATCAGGTACGTCTGCATGGTTAATGTTTATTATCCCCGTCCTTGTGATGGCATTAGGAATGCTACTTTAAAAAACCCATTTGTTTTTTTAATAGGGGTAGGTATAATATTATAGATTTAAATTTATAAATTTATAAAAAAATACATGGCAAAAACTGTCAAAGATACGGCTGATTTAAAATCGGCTTTTTCTAAGCTTGAGGACACTCTTGATCTCTACCTAGTTAAAAAGGCTCCTTTTTCGCTTCCGGAAAGCGTAAAGGAAGTCATTGTAAAATATGGACCTTGGATAACTCTTGTTATTTTAGTAATGGCGCTTCCCGCCATATTATTTGCTTTTGGGATGGGAGCTGTTGTTGCCCCATTTGCATTTCTAGGTGGAGTCCGAGCTGGAGTTAATTTCGGAGTCGGAATGCTATTTTCCGCAGCCGTATTAGTCATTGAAGCCTTGGCAATACCTGGGCTTTTCAAAAGAAAAATGTCAGCTTGGAGACTAATGTTTTACGGATCATTATTATCAGCTGTTGAAGCTTTAATCAGCTTTAATCTAGGCGGACTTGTAATTGGAACAGGACTTTCACTTTATGTTCTTTTCCAAATCAAAAGCTACTATAAATAAGTCCATAAAGTCAAAAGTCTATAAAGTCTATAAAGTCTGTAAAGTAATGGATAAATTGCTAGAATTAGCAGATGATAAATCAAGAAGACTACGGTTATGTATTGCCGGAAAAAAATCTTGCCTTAACCCCGGCCGTACCTAGAGATTCATCTAAGCTATTTATTTATAACACCTTAACTAATCAAATATCGTTTGACCACTTCTATAACATAGATAAATATTTACCTAAGAATTCTTTCATGGTTTTGAATAATACAAAAGTGATTCCTGCAAGAGTTACTATGAAAAAAGCCGGCGGAGGTAAGGTGACAGTCTTATTTCTCGCTAATGAACAGATTGAGTCACAAATGGTTAAGGTTATGGTCGATAGAAAGATTAATGTTGGTGAAAAATTATATTTTCCAGATGGAGAATCTGTAAGCGTAATTTCACAAAAGGAGCATTTTTTTGAGTTAAAACACTTATTTTCTCGTGAGAAATTATTCAAGCTCTTAAATAAATATGGCTCAATGCCAATTCCTCCATATCTTAAAAAATCCCCCTTGAAAAGAGATGAATTACTTGAAAAATATCAGACCGTTTTCGCCCGGCCACTAGTTGGCGCGCGGCTTGCCTCGACCGCCGCTCCGACCGCCTCACTACATTTTACTGACAGAGTCTTTGACAAACTTGATAAAAAGGAAATTGAAAGGTTATTTATTACTCTACATGTGGGACTTGGAACCTTTGCTCCTATAACAGATGAGAATATAAAGATGAAAAAACTTCATGAGGAATATTATGAAGTTGATGAAAAAACGTGGAAACAGATTGAAATGAATAAAGAGGGCCCACCTTCGCTAAAGCTTCGGCGGGTAAAGAAAAAATTAGTAGCAGTTGGGACGACAGTAGTTAGGACTTTAGAGTCAATCGCTCGGCAACGTGTTTTTTCGTCGACTTCACCCCAAGGGGACCCCAAGTCATTGACTCAAAAACAGTTGCCTTCGCTTGGGAAAACTGACCTTTTTATCTTTCCTCCTTATGATTTTAAGATGGTTGATATTATGATTACTAATTTTCACCTTCCAAAATCTTCTCTCATGATGCTGGTTGAGGCATTTTTACAGTTCAAAGGAGCTAAGATGCGTCTCGTTGAGCTGTATAATATAGCCATAAAAAATAATTTCCGCTTTTATTCTTTCGGTGATGCGATGCTCATATTATGAATAATTTTTTTAAAGTTCTACATAATTCCAAGTCATCTAAGGCAAGATTGGGGGAAATAAGGACAGATCATGGAGTAATTAATACGCCAGCATTCGTGCCGGTTGGTACTAAGGGGACAATTAAAGCCTTAACTCCGAGTTTTGTGAAAGAGATCGGGGTGCAAGTCGCCTTTGTTAATACCTACCATTTAGTGACTCACCCGGGAACAGAAATCATTGAAAAAGCAGGGGGAATACATAAATATTCGGGATTAAACATGCCTCTTATGTCAGATTCTGGGGGATTTCAAGTTTTTTCGCTAGCAAGAGAAGAGAAAACTCGACACCGTGTTTTTTCGACCGCCTCACCCCAAGGGGGCCCCAGGCGATTGTCTCGTGAAGAAAAACCATCACTGGTCAAAATCTCGGAGGATGGGGTGAAATTCCGGTCGACATTTGATGGAAAATTAATCGAATTTACACCAGAAAAATCGATGGAATTCCAAAGACAAATCGGCGCCGATATCAACATGGCCTTTGATGAATGTATCCCATATGGGTCAAGTTATAAGTACTCGAAAGAGGCGACTGAGAGAACGCACAGGTGGTTGGAAAGATGTATTTCGACAGTTGGAAATAGGAAGACTGGTTTAGAAGCGGGTCAAGAAAATAGAGAGAAGAAAACAGAAATAAATCCAATTTCTAATTTCCAGCCTCCTAACCCGTTTCCAAACCCATCTTCTAACATCCAATATCTTTATGGAGTTATTCAGGGTGGGGTTTATGAGGACTTGCGGAAAAAATCGGCAGAGTACGTGGTCGGGAAGGACACTCCAGGAGTTGCAATCGGTGGAGTGTCGGTCGGGGAGACAAAGCGCGAAATGCGAGACCAAGTCCGTTGGGTTGCAGACTATCTACCAAGTGACCGCCCGGCTCACCTCCTTGGTGTGGGACAGATGGACGACATAATTGATCTAGTGAAATATGGGTTAGATACTTTTGATTGTGTGGAGCCGACGAGGTTGGCGAGGATGGGAACGCTTTATAAGATCTCAAATCTCAAAGATCAAATCTCAAAACTTCATCTCAAATCTAAAAACCAAGAAATCGATATTACGAAAGGGATTTATAAGAATAATTTGGAGAGGGTGGACACGGATTGCGAATGTTATGTTTGTCAGAATTTTACAAAATCATATTTACATCATTTATTCAAGCAACGCGAAATCCTCGGCTACACTCTAGCGACCTTTCACAATTTATGGGTGATGGAGAAGTTGTTTGATGGGATAAGAGCGATGATTGAAAATGATTTAATATAGTTGGTACAATATTGACATTTGATATTATTTGTCATACAATGGGTCTGTGAAATATTTTGATTGGAGTAAGGAAAAGAATGAAAAATTGAAAAAAGAACGGGGGATAAATTTCAATGACATTGTTTCGATCTTAAATAATAAACAGTTTTTAGATGTAATTAATAATCCAAGCGGTAAGCATTCCAATCAAAAAGTATTTGTAATTGGGATGAATAATTATATTTATTATGTGCCATTTATTGAAGATAAAGAAAAGTTTTTTCTAAAAACAATCATTCCCAGCAGGAAAGCAACAAAAAGATATTTACCAAAAAAATAATTATAAATTTTACATTTTTTTTATGAAAAGCTATAAATTAGACAAAGAGGAAGAGCAAATATTAAAAGATATCGAGGCGGGAAAATATAAAAGCGTCTCTAACCTTAGGGAGGAGATGAAAAAAGCCCGTGAAGCGGCTAATAATACTTTAAATAAGACGAAAAACATCAATATTCGTTTGACGGTCAAAGATATTAATGATGTCAAAACCAGAGCGATGGAAGCGGGGTTGCCGTACCAAACATTAATTGCGGCGCTGATCCGCCAGTATGCCTCAGGAAAGCTCCAAATTAGCATTTGAGTAATTTGTGGGTGATGGAGAAGTTGTTTGAAAAGATAAGGGCATTAATAGGCGAAGGTCTAATTTAACTTCCGTTGGCTAAAAATGGAATTATTTTATGTATTTCTCTATTTTGGTCAGCTAAAACTGGGAGTAAAGTAATGTCTCCATTAATTAATTTATTTGCTAATGGATATACTTTTTCACCTTTTTCATCAAATATATAATATTTGTAGAGAGCGGCCACCTTTCTTCTTAATATATTTACGTCTTTAGCAATCGCTAAGCCGATTGTATCATCGGGTTTAATATTTAGGTATTTAATTGTTTTTTTAATAAAATCGGCATCTTCCATATATACCCAATCAACTTTCTCCTTTTCTTTCATTCTTAATATAAAGGAAAAATTTAAGTCTTTTAATCTTTCCCAATACTTATCTTCATAAAAGAAAAACTCACCTGTTCTGACAGTGTGCTGCATGATTAATGGTACAGGTACTTTATCCTTTTTCGTTTTACGTTTAAATAAATCATTTTCTGGGCCGTAAATTCCAAAATAATTATTTATTGTTGGTGCATGCTCTCGGCCAGCGTCATCAGTATAACCATTTCTATTATTTTGAATGATATTGTAAGCAAGAGCTATATTTTCTGGCAAGCTTTTTTCATCTAATATATGTACGCCAAAAGATTTAACCTTATAAGGTCCATATCCTCCTTCTGAAGCAACTATACATTCTTCTTGATGTTTAGAATAGGGATATGGTCGAGCAATTAATATTTTTTCACCTTTTTTTACTTTAATTTCTCTCGTCCTGTAATTTAACAAAAATCCACTATACATGTTAGCAAGGAGAATCATAGCTCGCTCTTCAATCTCTCTTCCGTTTCCATTTATTTCTTTATCGAGATGACTGTACGTGATTTTTAACCTTGTTTTTATTATGTCAAAAATATAACTATTTTTTAGTCTCTTTATGTTCTCCCAAAACTGACTTAAAGTGCCAATATAGTTATTTTCCCAATCAGGCTTGAATGCGTATCCCTTTAATGTTTCTTTTACTTCATCACTAAGCATTTCTTTTGTAGAAAGTATTTTCCAACTTTGTGAAAGCTTCTTTAAAACATCGGGAGTAAACCCCTTAGCTGCTATAGCAGCTTCAATAGCGTCATCAGCCTCCAATCCCATATACATAAATCCATTATCCGTATCAAAGGTCACTTGAACAGGTAAAATTTCTCGTTTATTATTGGAGCCATCATTAATGGAGACATAATTTTTTATAGCCTCCCCCATTGCTTTTTTTCTCAAGACATCGACCAATAAACCTTTGTCATTTGGTTTATGCCCAGCTTTTTTTTCCGCCTTTTCTCGAGCAGCACAACCAACGTGACTGTCAAGTATTTGCGCAATGTGATCAGTATTTCTTCTTAAGAAGGCCTCATCAATTCTATTGGCATAATTTGATCCAGATTTTAAAGCAAGATCTCCACCCCTTAGACTAATAAAATCTTTTACAGGGTCACCAGCAGGAAGGCGTAAAAAACCACCAAATTTTGCCGCATATCCACCTAGTAAAACGGGAAGAACTCTTCCATCAATGCAGTCTAAACCAAAAGTTGGATAAGGAAACATCGTCTCAACTTCTTCCCTTATATATCTATCATATTCCTCGCTACTTACAGTTTGAGCGCGAGAATTCCTTGTATTTATAAAATCATGGAGAAATTTTCTTGTATATTCACGATCGTTTTGAGATAGTTGTTCAGGTCCATAGTATGAAAGATGAGTTTTTAATTCATTGAATAACCTAAGATCGACGGTGATTCTCTCTTTTTTTATTTCAAGAGGCATGGCCAATAAGACTTATAATAATATATTATAACAAATAATAATGGATTATTGAAGTTGACTAATTATAATATTCTATAAACAGAATTAAATATTTTGAAGTCGACTTCTTTTTTACCTTCAAGTTGGACGGAAGTAATTGTTAATTGCTGATTGTCAATTGTTAATTGAGTAATTTTTAGGCGTTTGGCGTTAGGAAGAATGGTCCAAATACCCGGCCAGGAGTGGAGACCGCGAAACAAGTTGTAAATTTGATTGTTAATTGTTAATTGTTGACTGTTGATTGCGTTTTTTAATTTATCAAAGGGTATAAAACCGTTTTCTTTAGTGAGTTTTTTAGTATAAGTGGCGTCGGCGTGATTTTGCTCAACAGACATAAAAACGGGGCCTGTCTCCTGTCTTTTCCCGCCGGTGCTCGCTTCGGACAAAATCCCTCGACTGCGCGCCGTCGGGATCCCTAAACCCTCGACACCCATTTTTATCAATTTTTTGAACATTTCAAACCCTAGATCGGTTAATTTTTTTTCTAAATCTGTCCTATAATCCGTATTTAAGATTGTATAACTATCTTGAGCAATAATGGGTCCGTGGTCTATCTTCTCATCCATTCTTATAATGGTTACTCCGGTCGTTTTATCACCATTTATGAGTGGAGTGGCCATCGGCGAAGTTCCGCGATATTTTGGAAGAAGAGAAGGATGAATACACCAGAAACCGTACTTTGGGAGGACTAGGAATTCTTTGGGAATGATAACACCATAGGAATAAACCAAAGCGAGATCAACTTTTTTGAAAATAGAAAATAGGTTTGGAAACGGGGTAGGAAATTGGTTCATAGAAGATGGATTATTTTTTTCTATTTTCCTTTTTCTATCTTCTTGACCCGCTTCAATACCTGTCTTCCAATTGCCAATTTCAAGATATTTAATCTTATATTTTTCAGCAACTAATTTAACCGGGGTAGGGGTGAGGATTTGTTTGCGGCCGGCTTTTTGGTCAGGTTGGGTGACTACCATCTTCACTTCGATTAATCGAAGTAGGTCGCTGTCGGTTATTAGTTTTCCCAGAAAATCGGCTGAAAAATACGAGGAACCTAAGAAAGCAATTTTTAGTTGATTCATACTTAGAAAGTGATGGCACTATTTTTTAATAATTTCAAAAAGTATTACCGGGGTGTTGGTTGACTCTTTTACTTCAAGGTTACTAGGGTAAGTAAATCGCAAGCCCCACCTTTTACTTTTATATTCTTTATAGGAAATTGGCGTCGGTGTTGGTGGGACACTGGTTGGAGTAATACTTAAGACAAAATCAATCACCTTATTAGTTTTCTCGACCCGCTGACCAGAGCGAAAGCCAATAATAAAGATCAAGGCTAAAACCAAAAGAAATATAAAGACATAAGATGCTTTTTTCATTATGAAAATTATACTATAATAAATTCATGTTTCTCCAAGCACTCAAAAAGATATTAATAATAAGCTTTCTTATTGTTATCTCAATTTTTTTTGCGTTGTCTCTTAATGCCCAAGGAGTCCCTCCTATAATGGAACAACTGTCTGGAGCCGAGGTATTAATGGATCCTGGGGTGGGGACGGTCTGCTTCAATGCTAAAAGGACTGATTTAGTAGTCGGCCAATTATCTAGCAAAGCAGATACGATTGAAACTGTAGAAATTACTGGCCATTGCCCATTCAGTAGCGGATGCGATCTATTAAGAGTTCATGGAGGCGGGGCTTTAAATTATGTATTAACCGGAGCACCGGAGACACCAACAGAGGGAGATTTTCATTTATTGGAAAAATATTCACCGTTACCGGGTGGTCCTGGACCTGAAGGGGATGTTAATATATCGATTACGGAAGAAGGATTAGATAGCCATAAACTTTATTTTTATTACGGTCGAGGGACACCAGATCCCGAGCCAACTATAACAACTGAACTTGGGGCGGGCGGGGTGACTGGGGTTGCTAATAGCCAGCAGATAGGAGAAATTAGCCAGTTTAGTTTTGAAGCAACTCCTCCCCCAGGCGGGACTCAGCAAAGCTGTACTTTCATTGCTTGGGATCCGTATGGCCGGGTGTTTGATTCAGCTTCACTTGAGCCAATACCCAATGTCAAAGTTACACTTATTGATGATTCTACCAAAAAGCCCGCCATAATGAAGTTTGAAAAAAATAATGACACGACGATGGCCGATGGGCTTTTTAACATTCTTGTAGAAAATGAAGGGATATACAGTCTTAATCTCGATCCGATTTCAACCCATCAATTTGTTAAAAATCCTAATCTAAATCAAAATTATTCAAAAATCTTTTACGATCTTTATTATCTAGGCGGCACCTTTGTCGAGAAGCAAGGTATTCCCACTCACCACGACATTGCTCTTCAACCAATTGGCAATCCTTATATTGCTCCAAAAGTTGAAATAATGAAAGTTGAGGAAGCGATGAATATGAAAGATACATCACTTTTTAAAGGAAGAGTATCCCATCCATTTGCCAAAGTTTGCCTGGTTGGAGAAGTAACCAATAAGGAATATGGATGTACTCCAAATTCCGATAAATTTGGTATTTATCAAATCGTTTTAAGAAATTCAGAAATTCCGTCAGACGAAAGACTAATTCCCGTCGGACACAAGGTTGATTACGAAACAGTCAATATTACTCAAAAAATCCAACAAACAATTAAAATAGATTCTTTGACAGACTCAAAAACAATAGAAGAAAAAATGTCTCCAGGCTATGAGCCAGTCTTTAGCCACGTTGAAGGATATACCTACAATGGAGACGGCATTATAATTCCAAAAGCCAAAGTCGATGTAATTTTAAAATCAAATAACAAAATTGTATACACGACCCACTCTGATAGCAGTGGATTTTTTACTATTTATTCAAAAAATTTACCAATTTTTGAGTATTATCTCCAAATAATTCCGCCCGGCGCGCCAAGCGCAATTCATCTAACAACCTCTGAATTTGCAAAGTCAAATGAAAGTTATATTGCTGCAGAAAAATTAAATCTGTTGACGGCAAAAAAAAATAATCAATCGATTGTTAATCCGGTGACTGGAAGCTTAAATAATATTGTCAGACAAAATAATATCAATAACAATATAAATCTTAAGCAGACTACAAATAATGGGAGTAAAAAAATTCAATTTAGTTTTTTATTGATTTTGATTATTTTAGGGGTACTTATTTTTGCCACATTTGTGATTGTAGTCTATATTAAAAAACAAAATCATTGACAGTTTACAAAAGTCATGTCATAATCATTCTATGAAAAGAACCCTTTTTTTTCTTACAGTGTTATCTGTATTTTTGTTTGCGACGCCATTATTTACAACTGCTAAGCAAGTTGATGCTCCAAGTTCTATTATGGATCAAGGGTCGACCCGCACCTGTCTTCACGTAGCAGAAAAGGGAGGATATAAGAATATAAATTCACCAGCTAATGGCAAAGAGAAACTGATTTTAAATGCCACTCTTAATCTTGATGGCAAATGTATTTCGTCTTCAAGTTGTGAAATATGGCTTCATAACAGTGAAAATACGAACATAGAAGATAATGAAAAAATGTTAAAAAAATGTGATGCCGGGGCAACAAACAATTTTTGTAATAATACTGAAAAGATAGAAGAAGAAATACAATCAGAAGTTAATAAAGATCCGAAATGGACTCAAATAACAAACTTCACCATCTTATCTTCAAAACCTGGTCAAACAAATATAACTTTAAATGGTGTTGAAGAGGCAGTTTTGGGAGAAGCAACCGGTGATACGGTCCCGCCAGGTGATGTGAATATTCAAGTTAGTGATGAATATGCCGCTCACGTTGACTGGAGCTATTATGCCGTTGGTGATGGTCAGGTATTACCTACCGAAACTGGGGCAGGAGGGGCAACTCCAATTGAGGAACAAAACCCTTCTCAACAACTTGGGTCATTCAACGAGCCGGTCCCGACGATTGATATTAATCAAGAAGGTCTTAAAGAAGACTGTGTTACTTTTTACTGGGATCCATATGGGCGTGTTTTTGATTCTCAATCACTTGAGCCGATGTCAGGAGTTAAGGTGACCTTACTTGATGATCAGGGCCAACCTGCCATTATTGATGGGCCATTTAAAAACTACGACTTCACTAAACTTGACAATGGAATTTATAATATTTTAGTTTCCAAAGAAGCGGATTATCAACTAATGGTCGACTCACCATTATCTCATTTATTTACGAGCGCAGTTAATCTTCATCCTAATTTCTCCAATATTTACTCAAATATCTACCTTCCCGGAGATATCTTTCACGAAGCGCCAATCCCTATCAATCCAACAAAAGATTTTGATTATTCAAAGTACCTGCACGATATCCCACTTGTGTCAAAGGGTGAGCCTTATTTTGTGCCTGAGGAGGACGTGTTTGTATTGAAATCAACAGTTATGTCAGCTGATATGGGAAGCTTTGTTAACTTTAAAGGTAGAGTAACATTTCCAAAAGCCAAAGTCTGCTTAGTCGGGAAAGAATCAAAAAAAGTTTTTGGAAATTGCGTCAACGCTGATAAATACGGAAACTTTTTAATAAATATTAATAAAAATAAATCTCCGCAAGAATACTTATATATTATTGCTGAAAAAATAAAATTAACAGAGCCGGTTATAAAATCAAATAACATAGATATTTCGAAGATTAATTTTGGAGATGAAAATTTAACAGGGTACGAGCCAATCCTCAACTATGTTGAAGGTTATGCATATGATGAAACGGGACAGCCAATTCCAAATGCTAAAATTACTGTTAAACTCAAAGATGGAAATGAGAATTTTTACACAACTACGGCTGATACAACCGGCTACTTTACAATTTATGGTAAAAACTTACCATTCCCTGAATATTATTTTGAAGTAAACGATAATAAGGGTAGCACACCAAGAGTTTTAACTACTTCAGATTTTGTGAAAACAAATAAATCATTTTTAGTAAATCAAGGTCTTAATTTAATGAATTCGACGAAAAACAATCAACCAATTATTAATCCGGCAACAGGTGAATTAAATCAAATTGTCAGAACAAGTAATAAGCCGTTAAAATCAACTAAGATCGTACCGAATTTAAACTTTTTAATTACAGGAATAATAATAATACTTCTACTTATTGCAATTGTTATTATTACGGTTTATATTTCTAAAAGGCGAGTTGACAAATAGAATATCGGTCGATATACTATCAGTAGATCCTCCTAATTGAGGAATAAAGGATTGAAACTTTTTCTCTACAAAATAAGCAATCAAGGGTAATCCCGACTAAGTCGGGAAATGAGGCAGCTTCTTGACTACCCGTGGGTAAGTGAAGAGTGCTTTCCCCTTTTACTTTCAGGGAAAAAGTAACTTAACCTCATACTTGGAGGATCATTATTTCCTATTCAGCTTCATGAGGTTTTGGCTACAAAAAATAATCTATGATTTCGTATTTAATATAAGTTTTTAAATTCTATGGTAAAGGACAAGAAAGATTCCGAGAAGATTGACGTCTCCTCCCTTATTGAAAAAATTGAGAGCAGGCCGATTGTGCCGGCCAATGCTTCTGAGCTAGTCGGAGACACAAAAGTTAAGGCTGCCATTGTTGAAAAACCGAAAGCAGAAGTAACCAAATATACAAAACAGAGCGAACCAGCTCCTCTTGAGGAAAGATTGAAAGAAGACTTAAAGATTAGTTATACGGCCAAAGGAGTACTTGATATAACATACGGAGGGTACGGATTTTTAAGACAAGACTACGTGTTATCACCTGATCGGGATATCTACGTCTCAACTTCCCAAATAAGACGATTTTGGCTTAGACGCGGAGATGAAGTTGAAGGATTGGCCCGCCCACCAAAAGAAGGTGAAAGATTCCACTCTTTGCTTTTAATAAAAAAAATTAACGGGTCGGAAATGACAGAAGAGCAATCTTCAAAAAGAAATGACTTCGATAAATTAACATCCCTTCATCCAAATAAGATAATTAAACTTGAGACAGACAAAGATACTTTATCAACGAGAATAATTGATTTGGTTGCTCCGATTGGTTTTGGTCAGAGAGCCCTTATTGTCTCACAGCCCAAGGCCGGGAAGACGACTTTTCTTAAAGAAATTGCCGAGGCGATCTCAAAAAATCATCCGGAAGCGTACCTTATGGCAATTTTAATCGGTGAGAGACCTGAGGAGGTAACCGAAATAAAAAGATTTATCAAGGGAGAAGTGGCCGCTTCAAACTTCGATGAGTCACCACGTCAACAGATAAAAGTAGCTAATTTAGCACTTGACCGGGCTAAAAGATTGGTCGAGGTGGGGAAGCATGTCATTATATTACTTGACTCAGTAACAAGACTTGCCCGAGCTTTAAATTTATCAGTCACAAATACAGGGCGGAGTTTATCTGGAGGATTTGATCCATCAGCCCTTTATCCTGCTAAAAAGTTCTTAGGAGCAGCCCGAAATTGCGAAGAAGGCGGGAGCTTAACAATTATTGGCACCGCTCTAGTTGGAACCGAGTCGAGAATGGATGATCTGATTTATGAAGAACTAAAGGGAACTGGAAATTTAGAAATACATCTTGATCGAGATCTTGCAAACAAGAGAATTTTTCCGGCGATTGATGTTGAAAAATCCGGTACCCGCCATGAAGAGCTACTTTTTGATAAGGCAACATTAAACAAAGTTAATACCTTGCGAAGAATGCTCAGTCTTCTTCACGGAGAAGAGAGATTGACATTACTTATTGAAAAACTAATGAAGACTAAAGACAACGAAGAGTTCCTTGAATCACTAAGTAAAGGAGCTTAATTCCCCCCAACCCATTTTTTATTCTTTCTTGACAACTGTTATGTTGATTATTAGACAAAAATCCTTTGTCAAAAGAATTAAACATCAAAAAGCTTACTTCAACAAATAGAAGTTTTCGTTTACGGATCGGTAATTTTAGGGTAATCTTTGAGGTTGATTTTGAAAATAAAATTATATACATTCACGAGATTGGCTTCAGAGGAAGTATTTATCAATAAGTTTTTAGTTGTAATGAGTTTTTATTTTTGGAATAATAAAATTAATGGAACCTATACAACCCCCGGCTCAGCAACCTGTTCAGAATCCTGTTCAAGCTCCTTCCATCCAACCAAAACTAAATTATTTTAGAATTATTTTTTTTCCAGTTTTAAGCATTCTGTTAATTAGCTCTATAATATACCTCTATCTCCAAAATCAAAATCTTAAAAAGCAAGTTTTAAAACCGCCAGTCTTTCCAACTATACAAATTCCAACTTCAACATCACAATCTATTTCTCCAACACCAACAACGACCTCACAAGCAGTCTCATCAATCTCCATTCCCCCTGATGAAATGGAAGACTGGGAGATATATGCCAATAACATAAACGGATATTCAATTAAATACCCTAAAAATGGCTATTTAAGACTTATTTGCCCTGATGAAGAGTTAACAGTCACAAATCGTGGTATTGATAATCAAACTTCACCTGTAGTAATGTCTACATGCGCGCGTGGTGGTAGGTATACTTTAGAAACAAAAACATATGCTTCTATTCAAGCTGAACCCGAAGAAACAAAATATTACAAAATTACAAAAAAGGGTGTACAAATAGATGGAATTGCTGGAAAATTATATATTTACACTTTTACAAATATTGAAGTTGGACCATTTCCGCTTTGGTACGTCATAGCAAGAGTAAATAAAAACAATAAAACTTATGAAATTTGGTTTGATGAAAAAGACTCTTTAGACTTGTTCAACCAAATCCTCTCCACTTTTAAGTTTACAAATATTAACGATTTACCAAAATTATCTGAAGAGATTCTATTAAAAGGCTGGTATTGGGGATCTGAGGATCAAAAAAAGCCGGAGACTCCAACCGACTGGGTTTATCAAGAGGCAGGTAGAAGCTCTTGTTGGCATAAACCCGGAGTAGAATGTCTCTAGTTATTGTCATTGAATTTTATTCATAATTGGGTTATTATCAAAATAAATGAATAGATATCTCAGGCTGGTTATGTTTATTGGTTTGTTTATGGCTCTGATAGTTATTAGAGTGTCGTCTGCATCAATGATCGCCCCCACAACAGAAACTCACTACTATTCTTATTCTGTGAGAGAAGACGGGTCGGCCAATGTCTGGTTACGAATCGATGAACTACAAACATCTTCAAAAGAACGAATTTATACTCTTGAGCTACCAAAAAAAACAAAAGGAGAAGTTAAGGCGTGGTACAGGGACAATGTTAATTGCGTCTATCCGATGAAAGGCGTTGAAGAAGGATCAATCGGCGTTGAATCAGATCTTAGTTATCAAAGATTTCCATGCATTGAAAAAACCAATGAATGGCAGGAATTAAAAACGGAGCAAAAAGGGGACAAAATAAGCGTTTTTATTCCTAAATCAAAAGTGGCTACCAATCAGTACGATCAAACCATGTCATTGGGTTTAAGCTTTAATATGGAAAATATTACAAATAAAAAATGGTGGGGTAGGGAGATAAAGGTTGAGACTCCAAAATTTGAAAACTATATTTCTTATTTATCGGTAGGGGTGGATCTTCCAGCCGGAGTTTATCTACGTGATGAGCAATCTGGTCCTGCCAATTGGGGAGAGATGATGAATAGTAAGGCCGTAATAAGTCTTGACTCACGGGGAATCGGGGATATGGATAACCAGGTATTTAATCCATTAATATTTGATTCAGCCGGTGAAGGGCAAATAGTAAAGGATAAAAGTAATATTCCGCCTGGGGAAAGCTTAGTTTTTTCCCTAATGAGCGCCACTTCTATGTGGAAGCTTTATACCAAAGAAATAGGATTTATGTTTGGGGCGGTTTTTGTATTAATTCTAGTCGCGTCCGCACTTTTAAGGTTAATTATTGGCAGGAAACCAATATGGTGGTATATGGCAATAATGTTATTGGCCTCAATCTTTTTTATTATTATAATCTGGTTATTTACAGTATATAAATCACTTTTTTACGATTATCCCGCCCCTTTTACTAACTTCAATGAAAGCGTGGATATGACTGCGCCGGCCGTTGAGATCTTACCGCAAGGGGAATGAATACCTCGTAGCTAAATGATATACAAACATATAACTTTGATGTGGTTATTTTGGGAACTATAAGACGTAAATCACAAATAACAAATCCACAATTGAATTATCAAATAATAAATATTAAGTTTTAAAACAGCTTTGTTATTATTTATTTGTAATTTAATATTTAAATTTTAAAATTAAGATTTGAATGAAAATTAAAAATTTTAAATTAAAAATTACTACTTGACTTTAACAATAAATATACTCTATACTACTACCTAGTATATAAGAAAGATCAAATATCAAAAATCAAAGATCTAAACTATGAATGATATATCAAATCGGATAAATAGATTAATAGGGCAGCTTAAGGGAATTGAAAAGATGCTCAATAACAAGAGAGAGTGCTCTGATGTCCTTCAGCAAATATCAGCCGTTAAAAAGGCTATCGATGGATTATCAAAGGAAATAGTCGTATCTGATATCTGTAGATTAATGCCAAATGAGGACGCTGATAAAATAGGGAAGATGGTAGAGAGAGCCATCAACTTGTAAATGTCAAAATAATCAAATAAGGAAATAAATAAATGGAAGATTAGTTAAGCAAATAACTGGATTATCTTTAATATTTTTTTATTTGATTATTTGTTTATTTAATTATTATGGTTGATATTGAGAATGTGATTATAATAGGTGGCGGTCCTGCCGGGCTATCAGCTGCTATTTACTTGGCCAGGGCTGATCTCAACCCTTTAGTTTTTGCCGGGTCGCCCCCAGGAGGTCAACTAACCCTCACCTCAGAAGTCGAAAACTATCCGGGGTATTCTTCGATTATGGGGCCGGATTTAATTTTAAAAATGAGAGAACATGCTCTAAAATTTGGTGTAAGGATTATTGATGAAAATGTACTAAAGGTAGATTTTTCAAAAAAACCACTTAAGATATTTGGAAATTGGAAGATGGGTATAGAAGCGGGTCAAGAGGATAGAAAAAAGAAAACGGAAAAAAAACACCCAACTTCTATAAACCAACTTCCTAACCCGTTTCCAAACCCACAATCTAACTTCATGTCAACTAAATCGGTTATTATAGCAACAGGCGCAAAAGCACTATGGTTAAATCTGCCGTCAGAGACTCGTTTGCGCGGAAAAGGGGTCTCGGCATGTGCTACTTGTGATGGATTTTTTTTCCGTGAGAAAACAGTCGCTGTAATTGGAGGGGGAGATACGGCCCTTGAGGAGGCTTTGACCTTGACAAAGTTCGCTAAAAAAATATATATTATTCACCGACGTCATGAATTTAGAGCATCTAAAATTATGCAAGATCGTGTGTTAAAAAATCCTAAAATCGAAGTAATTTGGGATAGTGCAGTTGAAGAAATTTTAGGAGAAAAAAAGGTGGAAGGGATTAAGTTGAGGAAAATGGGTATAGAAGCGGGTCAAGAAGATAGAAAAAGGAAAATGGAAAAAAATACTCCAACTTCTATAAACCAACTTCCTAACCCGCTTCCACGCCAATCTTCTAGCCTCCAACTCATCCTTGATGGAGTGTTTGTGGCTATCGGACACAAACCAGACACAGATTTATTTACAGCTCAAGTGGAAATGGATAAAAAAGGTTATATTCTAACATCTAATCGTGTTGCAATTGAAAATTTAGACATTGAATCCCGCCTTTGGCGGGAGAAAATTCCGAAGTTTGATATAAGCTATGCGTCACAAACTTCGGTTCAGAGCGTTTTTGCAGCTGGAGACTGTGTCGACCATGTATACAGACAAGCGGCAACTGCGGTTGGAATGGGAGTAGCCGCCGCTCTTGAAGTTGAAAAATACTTGGAAACAACAAGTTAAGGTTATAACTATTATAAATTTTATAACAAAATTATATGGCAGAAAATCAAGGAAAGAAAATGCTTGAAAGTGCTCAAGGATTAATTACAAAAACTTCTCAAAAAATGGGACTAGATCCCCAGATGATCAAGAGATTGGTTGAGCCTGAGATCGCTCATGAATTTTCGCTTGTCATTTCCATGGATAGTGGGAAAAAACAAGTTTTTCGCGGTTGGAGAATTCAGCATAATAGCGCCCTTGGACCTTACAAAGGTGGAATTCGCTTTCATCGTGACACCGTGCGCGAGGAAGTACAGGCACTTGCAACATTAATGTCGATTAAATGCGCCGTTGCCGGCCTACCATACGGAGGAGGAAAGGGTGGAATAGCAGTTGATCCAAAAAAGCTTTCAACGACCGAACTTGAAAGGCTATCTCGTGCATTCGCTTCAAAAATTACTCATTTCATCGGTGAAGATATCGATGTTCCAGCGCCTGATGTCAACACCACACCCCAGATTATGGGCTGGATGATTGATGAATACCAAAAGATAATAGGGTATAAATCTCCGGCGACTTTTACCGGTAAACCAATTGCACTTGGCGGTAGTTTGGGTAGAACCGAGGCAACCGGCCGCGGAGGATTATTTGTCCTACTTGCCCTTCTTGCGAAATTAAAGAAAAAAAGTAAAGGAGCAACTGTTGCCGTTCAAGGATTTGGTAACGTAGGATACTACTTTGCCCGCCTTGCAACTGAGGCCGGATTTAAAGTTGTTGCCGTCTCTGACTCAAAAAGCGGCGTCTATGACAAGGCCGGAGTCAACTTAGAGAAGGCCTTAAAGAATAAAAAAGAAAAAGGTACTGTTGCCTACACAAAAGCGATTTCAAATGAAGAGCTATTACAACTTGATGTTGATATATTAGTTCCAGCCGCTTTGGAAAATGTCATAAATGCTCAAAATATGAGCAAAATAAAAGCCGGGATAATAATTGAGATGGCCAATGGTCCACTGACTGAGGAGTCATACGAATATTTAGCCAAAAAAGGAGTTATTATAGTTCCTGATGTCTTGGCTAATTCCGGTGGCGTGACCGTCTCATACTTAGAGTGGGTCCAGGGAAAAGCTGGGTTTTGGTGGAGTGAAAAGGAAGTAAATAACAAGCTTAAGGAAATGATCGAACGGGCATTTGAAGTAATCTGGAAGAAATCAGTCGATCAAAAGATTCCACTTAAGCAAGCGGCTTTCGAAACAGCGATTGAAAGAATCTCGTCAGCAATGGTTTAAAGTTGGAAGGTAGAAAGAAGGTTTGGAAGCGGGTTAAGAGAATTGCAAATAGAAGTTAGAAAAAAATCCAATTTCTAAATTCCTAACCCGTTTCCGGCGCTGGTATCGTAAACAGTTGATAAATCTTCACTTTAAGCGGTCCTAGTAATCTAAAGTACTCTTTTTCTTCTGAAACGGTC
>Ga0209212_1004179_pt1 | contig 18114 bp, 15 predicted proteins | sample RifGroC2_FD_183996 | JGI IMG/M metagenome (GOLD analysis project Ga0209212, IMG submission 183996) | Groundwater microbial communities from Rifle, Colorado, USA - Groundwater C2 (SPAdes) (version 2) | ecosystem: Environmental > Aquatic > Deep subsurface > Groundwater | place: Rifle, Colorado...
AAACGGCAGTGGGCCACGGATGAACACGGATAAAACGAACATCTAAAAAGATAAAAGGCCTCACCAAAAAGGTGACTCCATGTTTTTTTGTAAGCCTTTGAAATGTCTGTGTAAATCCGTGTAAGTAGCTTAGAAGCTCCTACTTTTGGCCGTGGCTAGATGCTTTTTATAGGATGAAGTGCAACACTCGGGAAAGCAGAAAGGATAATGCTGTCTTAATTGTCTCTCCAGTGTGGTAAAGGGAGGGAGATTTTATTTGACAGCACGCAGGATATTATGTAAATATTATCAGCTATATGCTTCAAAGGAGTATGCATGACAAAGATTAAATTCGGGACATCAGGTTGGCGCGGGATACTTCTTTGAAAGTTCACTTTTGAAAACGTCAGGATAGTGACCCAGGCAATCTGCGACCATATCAGGGAGAAGGGCGAGAGGGAAAAGGGAGTGGTTATCGGTTACGACACCCGTTTCATGGGAAGGAAATTTGCCCTGGAGTCTGCTGAAATCCTGGCTGCCAACGGCATCAAAGCCTTCCTGTGCAAGAGGGATGTTCCTACACCTGTGATAGCCTTCGAGATAATAAGGAGGAAGGCCGCAGGCGGTATTAACTTCACTGCCAGCCATAACCCCCCTGAATACAACGGCCTTAAATTTTCCTCATCATGGGGAGGCCCTGCGCTGCCGGAGACAACCGGAGAGATAGAGAGGCGGGCCAACGAGATGATGGGGGAGATGACTTATCGTGAGGTCTCCCTTAATAAGGGGATGGATGAGAAGTTAATCGAGATTATAGAGCCTAAGGATTCTTACCTGAAAGAGATAAGGGAAAAGGTCGACGTAGGCGTCCTGAAAGGGATGAAGGTCGCTGTTGACCATCTATACGGGACCTCAAGGGATTATCTTGACAGCGTGCTGAAGGAGGCCGGTTGCGAGGTAGTCAGGTTTCATGAATACCCTGACCCCACCTTTGGCGGGAAGCCACCTGAACCGTCAGAGGAGAACATACACGACCTCATAGAGAAGGTGAGAAGTGACAATACTATATCTATCGGTCTTGCTACTGATGGAGATGCAGATAGATTCGGGATAGTTGACAGGGGCGGGATATACATTGAGCCGAACTATATCGTGGCCCTTCTCCTTGATTACCTTATAAGAACGAGGAAATGGAGCGGGGGTGTTGCAAGGAGCGTTGCAACCACTCACCTGATAGACAGGGTTGCTGCGAGGCATGGCATAGAGGTCTATGAGACGCCGGTAGGCTTCAAATATATAGGAGAGTTGATCTCTGAAGACAAGTTGATTATAGGCGGGGAGGAAAGCGCCGGGCTTACCATAAAGGGGCATGTCCCTGAGAAAGACGGAATCCTGGCCTGCCTTCTGGTGGCAGAGATGGTGGCGAGGGAAGGAAAGAGTGTCACAGAGATGCTTAATAATCTTTATTCTGAGGTGGGAACAGTTCTTACACGCAGGGTAAATATCCATTTGCAAGGAAGTGGGCTGAAGGATAGACTTAAGACCCTGCCATCCTCCTTTGCCGGTTTGAAGGTTGATAAGGTAGTTACAATAGACGGTACAAAGCTGATACTTTCCGACGGGAGCTGGGTTTTGATCAGGCCCTCCGGCACTGAGCCTGTTGTAAGGTTCTATGCAGAGTCATTCAGCCAGGAAGGTCTGGACAGACTTACGGAGGCGGGGAAGGCGTTTATCCTCGGATGAGATTATGTCTTTAGCTGCTAAAATTGAAAAGAGATTTTCTTATAGTGACTACCTGACATGGCTGGATGGTGAAAGGTGGGAGTTGATTGATGGTGTTGCTTACAATATGACACCCGCACCGTCTTTTAAACATCAAAGAATTGCAGGAAATTTTTACCGCATACTTGGAAATAAACTTTCAGGTAAATCCTGTATACCTGGCATTTCTCCCATAGACGTGGTTTTATCTGAGTTTGATGTGGTCCAGCCTGATGTCCTTGTTGTCTGCGACAAGAACAAGATTACCACGGCTAACATTCAGGGTGCTCCCGACCTTGTCGTGGAGATACTTTCTCCATCAACTGCCATAAAAGACAAAAGGGAAAAGAAGGCCCTTTATGAGAGATATGGGGTGAGGGAATATATCCTTATCGATCCAACAGAGAATTATGTCGAAAGATTTGTATTAAGGGAAGGATTGTACGGAGTGCCTGATATACTTGGTCCCCAGGAGATATTGCCTCTCAATAGTTTGGAGGGGATAGAGATTCCTCTTTGGGAGGTGTTCGAGGTGGAAGCCCCAAATGCCGAAATCAAGGAGAATAAGAATCTATGAAGATAACAAAAGATTCAAATGTATACGAGGTACTGGAGAAATACCCTGAGACCCTTCCGGTATTCACAAAACAGGGGCACTGCTTCGGGCTTCTGGCAAATCCGGCGTTGAGAAGCACCATGGCAAAGCTTGTGACGATAGGGCAGGCCTGCAAGCTGCACTTTATTGACCTCGATAAGCTTGTGACAGAGCTGAACGAGGTCGTTAAGGATAAATAATTTAACCATAATATTTAACCGCAGAGGCACAGAGAAAGACGTCATTTCTCCCTCTGCGTTTCCGCGTCTCTGCGGTAAATCTGTTTTTATAATTTAGTAAAAAGGAGATTTTAGGTTGGATACAAGAGCAGGGATGCCTCCAAGGCAGGGGTTGTATGATCCGCGGTACGAAAAAGACAACTGCGGGGTTGGGTTTGTCGCAAATATAAAGGGTGTAAAGTCTCACGACATAATTGAGAAAGGGCTGGAGATACTGGTCAATATCACCCATCGCGGTGCCACAGGCGCTGATCCTAATACGGGGGACGGGGCTGGGATACTTATCCAGATTCCCCATGAGTTTTTGTTTAGCGGTTGCAGCAAGATTGGCATCTCTCTTCCTAAGCCCGGAGAGTACGGCGTTGGTATGGTCTTCCTGCCGAGGGATGAGGGCCAGAGGAAGATATGCGAAGCTCTCCTTGAAAAGACCGTAAAAGAGGAAGGTCAGGAACTTCTTGGCTGGAGGGATGTTCCAACTGATAACAGCACATTGGGATACACGGCAAAGGCAGTGGAACCGGTTATCAGGCAGATATTTGTGAGACGCCGGACCAATGACGAGCCTTCATTTGAGAGGAAGCTTTATGTCATAAGGAAAAGGGTGGAGAATGCGGTCCGTGAATCGGGCATGACACAGGCCAGCTACTTCCATATCCCGAGCCTTTCATGCAGGACCATAATATATAAAGGGTTGTTGCTTGCGGATCAGATGGGCACCTTCTATCCTGACCTGAATGACAGCTCCATGGTAAGCGCCCTGGCCCTTGTGCACCAGCGTTACAGCACGAATACCTTCCCTACATGGGACCTGGCCCAGCCCTTCAGATACCTGGCCCATAACGGCGAGATAAATACAGTAAAGGGGAATATCAACTGGATGCGCGCCCGTGAGGCCACGTTGCAGTCGGACCTCTTTGGTGATGATATAAAGAAGCTCTTCCCGGTGATTGCCCCAGGTGGAAGCGATTCCGCCTCCTTTGACAACGCCCTGGAGCTTCTTGTGGCCTCGGGCCGCTCCCTGCCTCATGCGATGATGATGATGATCCCGGAGGCCTGGGACAAGAATGTCCATATAGATGAAGGGAAGCGGGGGTTCTATGAATACCATGCCGCCATCATGGAGCCGTGGGACGGTCCTGCAGCCATGGCATTTACGGACGGAACATGCATTGGGGCCACCCTTGACAGGAACGGCCTCAGGCCCGCAAGATACCTTGTCACAACCGGCAATCTTGTGGTCATGGCCTCTGAGATGGGTGTCCTGACATTCAAACCGGAAGAGATAGTAAAAAAAGGAAGGCTTGAGCCAGGGAAGATGTTCCTCGTTGACCTGTCGAAGGGTCGTATAATTGACGACTCAGAGCTGAAGGCCGAGATAGTGGGCAGGAAGCCTTACCGCAAGTGGGTCCAGGACAACAAGATCGAGCTTGCAAAGCTCCCTGCGCCTCCTTCATACCATCAGCCTGACCATGCCACTCTTACAAGAAGACAGAAGATATTCGGCTATACCCTGGAGGACCTGAAGACCATTATAACTCCGATGGCGGCCAACGGTGAGGAGCCAATCGGTTCCATGGGAGCGGACACGCCTCTGGCTGTCCTCTCCAAGAAGCCGCAGCTCATTTACAACTATTTCCAGCAGCTATTTGCCCAGGTGACGAACCCACCCATAGACCCCATAAGGGAGGAGTTGGTCATGTCTCTGACAGGCTACCTTGGCGCCAGGAGAAACCTCCTTGATGAGACACCTAAACACTGCCACCTCCTTGAACTGCCTCAGCCTATCCTGACTAATGCAGAGCTGGAGCAGTTGAGGCATGTAGCTGTAGGGGATTTTAAGACCATCACCCTCGACATACTGTTTAAGGCATCGGAAGGGGAAAAGGGATTGAGGTCTGCTCTGGATGACCTCTGCAAAAAGGCTTCTCAGGCCATTAAGGACGGGTACAGTATAATTGTTCTGAGCGACAGGGGAGTGAATGCTGATATGGCCCCTATCCCAAGCCTCCTTGCAACTGCCGCTGTCCACCACCATCTGATAAGAGAAGGGACCCGCGGTCAGGCCGGGATTGTAGTGGAGACAGGAGATGCCCACGAGGTACACCACTTTGCGCTCCTGGTTGGTTTTGGAGCCGGCGCCATAAACCCTTATGTCGCCTTTGAGACCGTTACAGACCTCTTTGCCCAGAAGCTCCTACCTGAAAATGTGGACGAAAAGGCCGCGATAAAGAACTTTATAAAGGCGGGTGACAAGGGACTCCTCAAGATATTTTCTAAGATGGGTATTTCTACCCTCCAGAGCTATCAGGGCGCGCAGATATTCGAGGCGGTTGGCCTTAACAGCGAAGTAATTGAGAAGTATTTTACCGGGACTACATCAAGGATAGGCGGAGCAGGGATAGATATCATAGCGAGAGAAATCGGGATGCTCCACGATAAGGCCTATCCACGTACCGATGCCGCTGGAAAGCTGCTGGATGTGGGAGGTGCATTCAAGTGGATGCGCGGCGGCGAGTTCCATGCCATAAACCCGGAGACCATAACTAAGGTCCAGCAGGCAGCGAGAAAGAATGATTACAGGCTGTATAAGGAGTTTTCCAAGGCTGTAAACGATCACAACAGGGACATCTCCACCATCAGAGGGTTGTTCAAATTCAAGGGCCGAACCCCTGTGCCGATTGAAGAAGTTGAGCCGGTCAGCGCTATAGTAAAGCGATTCGCCACAGGGGCCATGTCTTTCGGTTCCATCAGCAAAGAGGCCCACGAGGCCATGGCGATCGCCATGAATAGGCTTGGAGGAAAAAGCAACTCCGGTGAAGGCGGTGAAGACCCGGCAAGGTTCAAAAAAGAACCTAACGGGGACTGGAAGAGGAGCGCCATAAAGCAGGTGGCGTCAGGGAGGTTTGGAGTCACGGCCCATTACCTTGTGAATGCAGATGAATTGCAGATAAAGATGGCCCAAGGCGCAAAGCCAGGAGAGGGCGGGCAGCTTCCTGGTCACAAGGTGGATGAGAACATCGCAAGGGTCAGGCATACGACCCCTGGTGTGACGCTGATATCGCCTCCTCCGCACCATGACATATACTCCATAGAAGACCTGGCCCAGCTCATCCACGATCTGAAAAATATCAACCCCACAGCCAGGGTGTCTGTAAAGCTCGTGGCCGAGATAGGTGTGGGTACCATTGCCGCAGGTGTCAGCAAGGCCCATGCAGACCATGTCCTGATAAGCGGTTTTGACGGCGGAACAGGCGCCTCCCCTATCTCCTCCGTCCAGCATGCGGGTCTTCCGTGGGAGCTTGGACTGGCTGAGACCCATCAGACCCTTGTGCTGAACGACCTGAGAGGAAGGATAAGGGTCATGACCGACGGGCAGTTGAGGACAGGGCGTGACGTTGTCATTGCCGCCTTCCTTGGAGCGGAAGAGTACGGATTTGCAACCATAGCCCTTGTAGTACTCGGATGCATCATGATGAGGAAGTGCCATCTCAATACCTGCCCTGTTGGCGTGGCAACCCAGGACCCTGAGCTTCGCAGGAAGTTTACAGGCGAGGCCGACTTCCTGGTCAATTACTTCACATTTGTGGCCGAAGAGGTCAGGGAGATAATGGCCGAGATGGGCTTCAGGACAATGGATGAGATGATAGGAAGGACCGATGTGATCGATGTTGCCGAGGCGGTGGAACTATGGAAGACAAAGGATATAGACCTTTCAGCCATACTTTACAGGCCCAGGGTACAGGATAATATAGCCATCAGGTGTGTTCAGACACAGAATCACGGTCTTGACAAGGCCCTTGACCATAAGATTATCGAGCTTTCAAAGGATGCCCTTGAGAACAGCAAGCCCGTCCAGTTTGAGCTTCCTATTAGGAACATTAACAGGACCGTAGGGACCATGCTCTCAGGTGAGGTAGCCAGACGCTTCGGAGGATACTATCTCCCCGACAATACCATAAGATGCAAATTTACCGGCACTGCAGGCCAGAGCTTTGGCGCCTTCCTAGCCCAGGGCGTGACCCTTGAAATAGAAGGGGATGCAAACGACTATGTAGGAAAGGGTCTTTCCGGCGGACGCATTATAATCTATCCTCCGAAGAGTTCACCGTTTAAACCTGAGGATAACATCATAGTCGGGAACACCCTTCTCTATGGCGCAACGAGGGGCGAGGTCTTCCTTAGAGGATTGGCAGGAGAACGCTTTGCCGTTCGTAACAGCGGGGCAAACGCGGTTATTGAAGGGGTCGGCGACCACGGATGCGAATATATGACCGGAGGGAATGTAGTTGTTCTCGGAAAGACAGGAAGGAACTTCGCAGCAGGGATGAGCGGTGGTTACGCCTTTGTCCTTGATGAGGGATACAGCTTCAAGGACCGCTGCAACTTGAGCATGGTGGACCTGGAGCAGGTTTCAGAGGAAAAAGACAAGACGCTGTTGAAGGAGCTTCTGGAGAAGCACTATAAATATACCGGCAGCACCGTGGCTGAGCGACTCTTGAAGGACTGGGAGGAGAGCCTGAAGAAGTTCGTCATGGTTATTCCCACTGAGTATAGAAAGGTAATGGCAAAGATGGCAAAGGCTGCTGAGAAATAAAAACATAAATTTACCGCAGAGACGCAGAGGCGCTGAGAAAAACCTCTGCAGTGAAATAATTTTTAAATTTATAAGGTAGGTTGAAAAATGGGCAAGATAACAGTGGGAAGCATGGTACAACGGTTCCATTTTTCCCTCCATCCTCCCCAATTACCCCGCCACCAGCTTGTACCTTATTAACTGATTTATGAAAAAACCTTCTGCTCATGACTTCGGTACAGGCAGCATCAATGTTCTCTTCGCATAGATATTTCCCAAAAAATAATTGACTCTATCAGCTTTTCAAGCTAAGATTTATGGTCATTTGGAGTCAACCTGTATACAATGTTTCTTTGCAAATAAGACAAGCCTGAGAGAGCGAAGTGGAGGTCAAAATGAAGTTTAACAGAATCACATTTAATCCTGCTCAGATGGGTGGCGTGCCGTGCATTCGCGGTTTGAGAATACCTGTTGCAACGGTAGTTGGAATGGTGGCTGATGATATGGCCGAGGATGAAATCCTTAAATCATTCCCTGACCTCGAACACGAGGACATTCATGAAGCTCTCCGATATGCTGCCGAGGCAGTTCGGGAGCGAGAACTGCCGTTAGTGGCATAATATGAAGTTCCTGGTGGATAATGCATTGTCGCCCCACATGGCAGAGAGTTTGCGAAACGCAGGATACGATGCTGTGCATGTCCGGGATTACGCCATGCAGGCGGCAATGGATAAAGAGATTTTTGATCGGGCCATCGCAGAGGATCGAATAATCATTTCGGCAGACACCGATTTTGGAACACTTCTGTCGTCATGGAACGAAACAAAACCGTCTGTAATCCTTTTCAGGAGGGGTTTGGCGAGACGTCCCGAAAAACAGTTAGAGATTTTGCTGGCAAACCTGAATGCAATACGAGAGTTCTTGGAGCAGGGAAGTATAGTTGTTATTGAAGAGTCACGAATACGCGTTCGTATGTTGCCTTTTTAGCAATAGAAAAATCATTAAGGTAGGTTGAAAAATGGGCAAGATTACAGGTTTTATGGAATATGAGAGGGAGACACCGGAGCGCAGGCCGGTTGATGAGAGGGTCGGCGACTGGAAGGAACTTTACAAGGAGTTCCCTGAAGACAAGCTTAAGACCCAGGCTGCAAGGTGCATGGACTGCGGCACTCCGTTCTGCCACAGCGGATGTCCACTGGGAAACCTGGTCCCATATTGGAACGACATGATCTTCAAGGGACGTTGGAAGGAGGCCCTTGATCTCCTCCTCTCCACTGCCAGTTTTCCTGAGTTTACAGGAAGGGTGTGCCCTGCCTTATGCGAGGCGTCGTGCGTCTTAAATATTGACAACAACCCTGTCACTATACGGCAGATAGAGATTGAGATAATAGAGCGGGGTTTCAAGGAGGGATGGATAAAACCTGAGCCTCCTAAAAGCAGGACAGGGAAGAAGGTTGCCGTTGTCGGTTCAGGGCCTGCAGGACTGGCTGCCGCTCAGCTTTTGAACAAGGCAGGACACACAGTTACCCTGTTTGAAAAGTCCGACAGGATGGGTGGAATTTTGATGTACGGGATTCCTGACTTCAAGATAGAAAAACATATTGTTCAGCGTCGTGTTGACCTCATAGCTGCCGAGGGTGTGATAATGAAGACCAATGTGAATGTTGGCGTGGATTACAAGGTATCCGACCTTCTCAGAAATTTTGATGCCGTCTGCCTTTCTGGCGGCTCCATGAAGCCAAGGGACCTTCCCGTTCCAGGAAGGGAGCTTAAGGGTATTCACTTTGCAATGGAGTTCCTGATACAGCAGAACAGGAAGAATGCGGGAGTCAACTTCTCAGAAGACCAGGACATAACCGCGAAGGGAAAGAAGGTGATAATCCTTGGGGGCGGTGATACGGGAGCCGACTGCGTCGGTACAGCAGTGAGACAGGGCGCTGCTTCTATCCACCAGTACGAGCTTCTGCCAAAGCCTGCGGAAAACAGGGAGGCTGATAATCCGTGGCCCCAGTGGCCGAGGATACTGAGGAGCTCTTCTTCTCACGAAGAAGGCGGGACCAGGGATTACTGCATACAGACAAAGTCGTTTAGTGGGAAAGACGGAAAGGTCATGAAGCTCCACGCAATCCGGGTTGAGTGGGCGAAGGATGAAAAGGGCGGCATGAAGATGAAGGAGATCCCTGGGAGCGAGTTTGAGCAGGATGCAGATATGGTGCTCCTGGCAATGGGATTTGTAAACCCTGTTCACGAAGGGCTTCTCAATGACCTTGGCGTAAAGTACGATGCCAGAGGGAATGTGGCTGTAAATAAAGAGATGCAGACAAGCATTGATAAGGTATTTTCCGCTGGAGACATGTCAAGGGGACAGTCCCTGGTTGTATGGGCCATAATGGACGGACGTACTGCTGCAAAAGGGATAGACAAGTTCCTGATGGGAGAGACTGAGATATTATAGAAGGGTCTTAGACAGTATGATAAGATCTGGGAAGACCTTTTTAGGTAGCCCTCCCAGACCCCATCTTGCTTATTTTCCGCTTAATCCGAAGGTCTCTTAAATCTCAGGGCCTTCATCCTTTTCTTCCTTGCCTCTCTCTGTTTCCGCTTCTTTTTCTCAGAAGGTTTTTCATAGAAGCTTCTCGTTTTGAGGTCTCTGAAAAGGCCGTCGTTCTGAAGCTTGCGCTTCAGCATCTTTATCGCTTTTTCTACATCGTTTCCGTATACTTTAATGTCCAAGGTGTTTATCTCCTTCCCGATCCGCTGCCGCCGCCATAGCCACCCCTATCGCCTCCTCCGCTATAGCCGCCCTTACCGCCTCCGCCACCATAGCCGCCCTTGCTTCCGCCAAAGCCGCCACGTTTTTCTCTTGGTTCCTGAGGCTTTGCCTCAGCAACTGACAGCGCCCTCTCCATGAATGTCGTGCCGTTCAGGGTCTCTATTGCCTTCTTTGCGGCTTCTTCCGTTGCCATTTCAACAAAACCAAAACCTTTAGCCTGCCCTGTTCGCGCATCGGTTATAATATTAACAGATGCAACCTCTCCAACCCCTGCAAAGAGTCCTTTAATATCCTCTTCTGTTGCCTTGAACGACATGTTGCCTACATAAAGCTTCTTTCCCATCGTACCCTCCTGTTTTTTTGCCAAAAAAAAACCTCAGAGCTTTCAAAGTCTCTGAGATTCTGAACTTTAAAAGTATGCTTTATTTAGGCTGAACGAAAGATTACAATACTTATCCCAAATTGTCAATTAAATAAATCACTCAGCTCTTAAAAATTATCTATGCTATCAAACAATAAAATCGCTTGCATATCACAAAGTAAGCTTTCAATAACAGATAAATTTAGTGTTTGAAAGCAATTTGGTTTAAATTTCTATCACCCTGAGTATCCCTTGCAACAGGTCTACAGGTTTAGGCGGACAACCTGGGATGAATGCATTTACAGGTATTACCTCTCCTATTCCGCCCAGCGATGCATAACTTTTACCGAAAATACCGCCGTTGAACCCGCAATCACCGACAGCAACGACAAGCTTTGGAGGCGGAGTGGCCTCGTATGTCCTTTTCAGTGCTATCTCCATGTTTCTTGATACAGGCCCGGTTACAAGGAGCATATCTGCAAACCTTGGTGATGCGGTAAAGTGAATGCCGAAGCGTTCGCAGTTGTAGATAGGGTTATTCAAGGCGTGTATCTCCAGCTCGCATCCGTTGCATGAACCGGCATCAACGGCCCTGATATTAAGGCTTCGATGGAAGCGCTTTCGGATTGTTTCCTCCAGTCTCTGCCCGACGATCTCGATCCCTGCCTCAACCTCTATGGGAAGCGCCTCGGTGACGATTCCTGTCCTGAATATCTGGTGAAGAATCCTAAGCATTTAACCAAACTCCTTATTTGCTCCGAAAATAGTCCTTCATAACGCCCCCTAACCCCCTCTTAATCTTAAGAGGGGGGACTTTAAGCTTCCCCTCTTAGGGTAAGGGTAGTTACTCAAAATTGAATTACAAATCATGCCCTGAATAAGACTGGTTGAAGCTCTTATTGCATAGCGGGAAGTCCGGGACGATGTTGCCTTGTATCGCCTGCTCAACGGCTATCCAGCATACGCTGGATGGGTCCCTCACCATGCACCTGTTTATCTCCCCCTTTGGCCCTGATTGGACCCAGTAGACAATCTCTCCCCTCCATCCTTCTACAACCGAAAAGCCGGAGACATCCGGCGCCGGAGTCTTGAAGCTGGACTTCACTTCCCCTGATGGTAATGTCCTCAACATCTCCCTTATTAAGTTCACAGAGTCTCTTATCTCCTCTATCCTTACCCATGCCCTTGCATGTACATCCCCCGAGTTGAGAACCGTCATCTTCGTGACTATGCGGTCATATGGTGGAAAGGGGCTCTGGATGCGGCAGTCGAGCCTCTGTCCGCTGGCCCTGGCAACAAATCCAACAGCTCCAAGGTCTTTTGCCATCTCTGGCTTAAGTATCCCGGCGTCCCTAACCCTGTCTTCAAGGGAAGGGCTTTCGTCGTATATGATGACGAGCCTCTCGAACTCATTCTCAAAGCGGTCCAGCTCAGAGTATATCTCGTTTATCCCGTCAGCGTTTATATTGACCGACACCCCTCCTATAACTATTCTGTCCATCATAAACCTGTGGCCAAAGAGTTTGTAATTTACGCGGAGGAAATCCTCCCTCAGTTTCATGAACTGGTAATAAAGGAACGCAAAGGAAGCGTCGTTGGAGATGCCCCCTATATCGCCAAGGTGGTTTGCTATCCTTTCCCTCTCAAGCATCAGGGCTCGGAGCCAGAGCCCTCTTTCGGGGGGATTGAAACCTGTCATGTCCTCAATTGCCCTGCAGTAAGCAAGGGCATGGGCAACAGTGGTGTCCCCGGAGACCCGGCCTGCGAGCCTTGCCCCTTCCTCCCATGAAAGGGCCTCAAACCTCTTCTCAACCCCCTTATGGGCATATCCGAGCCTTACCTCAAGGTTAAGGACATCCTCTCCAACTGCCTGAAATCTAAAGTGCCCAGGCTCTATGATCCCGGCATGGACGGGGCCGACAGCTATCTCATGGACACCTTCACCTTCCGCCCTGATCCATTGGTATTCTCCCTCTACCCTCGGCATAGCTTTTGAGGGATCAAAGTCCTTCCTTAAGGGATACGCATCCTCAGGCCAGTCCTCGTGCTTTATCCAGGGCCGCTGGTCCGGATGACCAACAGGGACAACCCCCATGAGGCTCTTCATCTGTCTCTCAAAACGCCAGGCTGAAACGAACTTCTTTGTAAGGCTTGGAAATGTCGGATCTTCGAGAGGGGCATAGGTCCTGACTATCAGATATTCAGCATCCTTATTGTAACACGTGTATATCCCGAACCCTTTTCCAAAATTCCTCTCATCCGTTGCCCACTCGGCAACAAGGCGGGCATCAGCCTTCTTCAACGCCCTTGCGGCATCTATAAACCTGTCGCGGGGGACGGTAAAAGAAGTAATGGATTTTGGATATTGTCCTTCATCCATTACTTCATCCGATCCAAACAGCGATATTATAGCATCTTCCAGTTTATTCACTTCAATAACTCCACCGCCATGTGAAACCAACGGGAAAGAAAATCAGGCATATAGAGGCCTATTACAAGTATCAAAACCATGTGTAAAATAACGGGAACGTGGGATGCCTTAAGGGGGTGCTGCCAGGAAGGGATATGGCCGGATACCATTGGCTGCACTCGTCTCAACAGGGCTGCAAAGGCCACCCCAAGGCCAAGTAGAAGGAACGGTGTCATAAGCGGAGCGTCCTTCATCGTTGCTGTAAGTATAAGGAATTCGCTCGTGAAAACACCGAAAGGCGGCATACCCACTATGGCCATGACGCCGAGCATAAGGCCCCAGCCAACAAGTGGGTTCCCTCTTATGAGCCCCCTTATCTTGCTCATCTCCTGCGTATCATGCATCTGGGAGGCATGTCCCACTGTAAAGAATATGGAAGACTTTGTAAGGCTGTGGACGAGCATGTGGAGGAGCGCCCCAAATGTGGCGATGGGACCTCCAAGTCCGAATGCAAAGGTCGCAATCCCCATGTGCTCAATGGACGAATAGGCGAACATCCTCTTTATATCCTTCTGTCTTAGCATAGAGAATGAGGCAACGAGGATGGAGAGGAGACCAAACCCCATCATGATGTTCCCTGCCAAGTGTGTTCCCAAAGAGCCGTCCACAAGGACTTTGCACCTGACCAGGGCGTACAGGGCAATATTTAAAAGAAGGCCTGATAGGACCGCCGAGATGGGAGTAGGACCTTCGGAGTGGGCGTCAGGAAGCCAGTTGTGAAGGGGGACAAGTCCGACCTTTGTCCCGTACCCTACCATAAGGAAGACAAAGGCGAGCCTTAGCACAGTGGGTTCGAGCTGACCGCTAACCTGACTGAGATTCGTCCAGAGGAGGGCCTCCCCTCCTTCACCGAGGACCTTCTCGGCAGCGAAGTAAAGGAGGACAGTGCCGAAGAGGGCCAGTGCGATTCCTACACCGCAGAGGATAAAGTACTTCCATGCAGCCTCGATGGCAGTAGGAGTCTTGTAGAGAGAGACAAGGAGCACGGTGGCGAGGGTTGCAAGCTCCATCGCAATCCACAGGACTCCCACGTTGTTTGTCAGGAGGCAGAGGAACATGGCAAATATGAAGAGCTGAAACATGGCATGGTAAAACCTCATCCCCCAGTGCCCCACCCGGCCGTGCTCCCTCTCTCGTCTCATATAAGGCTTGCTGAATATGGTGGTAGTCATGGAGACAAAGGCTGTAAGCACAACAAGGTATACGCTAAAGGCGTCTATAAAGAAGAACTCCCTGCCGGCAACAAATGGTCCATCATGGTAAACCCGAAGGGCCAGGACAATGCTTGCAACAAAGGTAGCAAAGGAGCAGACAATGTTTATCTCAGGGGCGAACTTCCTGTCGCCCACAAAGGCCAGGATCAGCGCCCCTATAAAGGACACTCCGAGGAGGGTAAGGATCGTCATTTAGTCCTCCTCCTTGAGCCGCGCCATCTGCTCCACGTCAAGGGTGTCAAAGGCGGTATTGATATGGAAGAAGAATATGCCGAATATGAATGCGGCTATCAGGATGTCGAGGCCGACCCCAAGCTCAACAACCAGCGGCATCCCGTAAGTGGCGCTGGTTGCGGCAAAAAAAAGTCCGTTTTCCATTGAGAGGAAGCCTATGATCTGGGTCACGGCATGCCTCCTCGTTATCATCATGAGGAGCCCAAGAAGGACTGTGGCCAGAGCAACCGCAATTGTGGACTTCGTCACGTGGGTGGATAAATCCCTGATTGGCGAAGTAAGGCTATACGAGAATATCACAAGGGCTATCCCGATTAGCATGGTGGTGGGGACATTCACTACGGTCTCTATCTCCTTGTGTATCTTGAGACGCATGATAAGGACGTGCAGGATATAAGGCAGCACTATCACCTTCAGGGTCAGGGTCAGGAGAGATGAGATATAGAGGTGGTGCTTTTCAGCAACAAAACCGACTACTGCGGTGCTAATGGAGAGGAATAGCCCCTGCCATGCAAAGAGGTGCAGCAGCCCGTAAATCCTCCTCTGGACAAGGAGGCCGAAGGCGGTAAGGAGAATAAGAGCGGCAAGGACACTGTTTATCTGGGCCGCAAGGCTTATTGTCATAATATTTATCCCCTACTCCAGCATAAAATATGAAAGCATCCCCAATGTTGCAAACAGGAATGCGCTTCCCAGAAACTCCGGCACCCTGAAGAGCCTCATCTTTGCGAGGCCTGTCTCTATAACTACAAGACTTACACCTGCAATGAATAATTTTATTATCAGGGACAGGGCAGCGATAAATAAAGCAGGGAAATCATTTGCCGCAGCTATCCCCCAGGGAAAAAATGCCGCTATCCCTAATGTCGCAAATAGAAAGAGCTTCATCATCCCTGCCCATTCTATTAATGCCAGGTGCCTCCCTGAGTACTCAAGAATCATCCCCTCATGAATCATCGTAAGCTCAAGATGGGTTGCAGGGTTGTCAACGGGTATCCTCCCCGTCTCCGCCAGGGCGATAAGAACAAATGACAGCAGGGCAAAGGCGAGGGAAGGCCTGAGAATGAATTCTCCGTGTGCTAATACCTGGACCATCTGTGAAAGTGAAGTCGATTTACATACAAGGGAGACGGTGAATATGGCCATGAGCATGGCAGGTTCAGCCATTGATGCAATGGTCTTTTCACGGCTTGATCCCATCCCGCCAAAGGCGGTGCCTATGTCCATCCCTGCGAGGGCCGTGAAAAACCTGGCAATCGTGAACAGGGCCACCAGTGCTATAATGTCGGCGGTTGCTGAAAGCGGCAGGTCTATGGATAGTATTGGAATTATCCCCCCTGCCAGGACAACTGACCCGAAGACGACATATGGTGTAAACCTGAATATCCAAGACGCATTTTCGGCGAGGACTATGTCCTTGTGGAGCAGCTTCATCAAATCCCGGTATGGCTGCAAAACTCCCGCAGTTGTTCTCCCCTGAAACCAGCACTTCAGCGTCTTCACCCAGCCGGCGAAGGCCGGAGCGGCGAACAGGAGTATAATTATCTGTAAACCATCCAATATGTAAGGAATAGCCACGCTCATCTCAATAGAACCAGTAAAATTATTATCGTTATAAAAGGATATATAAGGTACATCTGTATGCGCCCCTGCTGGAGCCTTCCGACCTGGCGGGCTATCCAGAAGGAGGCATCCGTCACCGGCTGGTAAAGCCAGTTCCAGAGTCTGTCCCTTATCTTAAGAGAGTAATATACCCTCTTCGGGAACGCTCTCTGCCCATGCTCCGCATCCACCTCTATCCGCTCTCTTACACTGAAGAGGAAGCCGAATATCCTTCTTATCGGCATGGAAAAGGCGGTCCCGGTATACTGCATCCTTGGCGTGATTTTTTCAAAGCCGCAGCCCCAGAGAGGCACTCTATGTATAGTGGTACTACGGGCATGGAGGATGATGTAAACAAGGGCGACTATAGCTGTTATTCCAAGCAATACCACAGGCCCTGAATATGAGGCCCGCGTGTATGAAATAGGCGTGAGCCACATCCAGCCGAACTCCCCGGCGGAAGCTGCTAACTTCCCGCCCAAAAACCTCTCCGGCACGATGTCCATCCAGTCGATCACGAAAGTGGGGAGAACCCCAAGAAATAAGCACATTGCAGCAGCCAGGCCCATTCCTGTCTTCATGAAGCCGTCTACCTCATGGATAGGGGTGTCATGGTTGCCCCTCCAGCGCCCGAGGAAAGTAATGCCGAAGGCCTTAACAAAGCATGTGGCCGCCAGGGCGGCAGTCAGCGCAAGTATCGCCGCCGCTAACGGTATAAGGAGATTCAGAAGTGGGTTTGGCAGGGCCGGAGAAAGTAAAAAGGCCTGGAATGTCAGCCATTCAGAGACGAAGCCGTTAAATGGAGGAAGTGCCGATATGGATACAGACCCGATCAGGAAGAGGGCAGCTGTCCAGGGCATTCTGTGGATGAGCCCGCCCATCCCTTCCATGTTCCTCTCATGGGTGGCATGATGCACAGCCCCTGCCCCCATGAAAAGGAGCCCCTTGAACATCGCATGGTTAAGTGTATGATAAAGTGCTGCTATCAGTGCGAGGGCTGAGAGGGCGGTCATATTGAAAGACGTGAAAACCATCGCCATTCCAGTGCCAATGAGTATGATCCCTATGTTTTCCATCGATGAGTAGGCAAGCAGGCGCTTTAGGTCCTGCTGAAGGATTGCGAATAGAATCCCAATGAGGGCCGTAATGAGGCCGAATACCAGGATGACCGCCCCCCACCACCAGGGGAACACCCTGATCAGGTCGAAGGTCACCCGGAGAATCCCGTATATGGCGGTCTTGAGCATCACCCCGCTCATCAGGGCGGCGGCATTTGAGGGGGCTACAGAATCGGCATCAGGAAGCCAGACGTGGAGGGGTATTACTCCGGCCTTTGCCGCAAAACCTAAAAATGCCAGGAAGAAAGCCACTGCAGCCCACGAAGACGGGATATCCATCTTACGCATTGCATCGAATGTGTACCCGTTGAAGCTCTCGAACCCGGTTGCAAAGCCTGCCATAAGGCCGAAGGAGAGAAGAATGGCTATCGCCCCGACATGGGCGATGACTAAATATAAAAAGGCTGCCCTCCTGTTCTCCGTCCTCTCGTCCTCAAACATGACCAGGAAGTATGATGAAGCGGCCATTACCTCCCATGATATGAGGAAGAAGAATGCGTCATCAGCCAGTACCACCATGAACATCCCTGCGAGGAGCAGGGAATAAAAGAAGACAAGGCTCGTCACAGGTCTTTGGGCGATGAAGCCCCGTACATATCCTATCGAGTAGACAGAGACAATAAATCCGAGAGCGCCTATCACGGTCAGGAAGAAGCCTGAAAGGGGATCGAGCCTCATGTGAAAGGGAAGGTCCGGCAGGCCCAGGAGTATTATATAAGATTCCGTTATCCCGTCCCTTACAGTCCATATACCTGCAATGAGAGAGAGGAGGGAGGAAATGGCGGTCAGGGAAAATACAGCCATAATCAGCACCCTCTGGTTGCGGAATAACAACGGAACCAGCGCCAGTGCTGAAAATATTATGAATAGTGATGCGGATGCAAGCGTGAACGGTGTAGCAGTCATTTTATACCTTCGTTAAGACAAGCTTTACCATTATATCCGGATAAAATCAAATCAGGCACCAGGTATCACCAGAATGATGAATGCCTCTTTCTTGGCTATATTCTGCCATCTGTGCGGCTTTGTGGAATTAAAATACACGCTGTCGCCATCTTCAAGGACATATTCCTTGTCCTCCAGAGTAAACCTTACCTTTCCCTGAATAACTATCCCAAACTCCTCCTTGTGATGAGATGAGTAAGGATGCTCGCCGCTTTCACCGCCCACCTCTATGGTCAGCATCAGAGGCTCG
>Ga0209212_1004180_pt1 | contig 18114 bp, 13 predicted proteins | sample RifGroC2_FD_183996 | JGI IMG/M metagenome (GOLD analysis project Ga0209212, IMG submission 183996) | Groundwater microbial communities from Rifle, Colorado, USA - Groundwater C2 (SPAdes) (version 2) | ecosystem: Environmental > Aquatic > Deep subsurface > Groundwater | place: Rifle, Colorado...
GTGAAGAAATACACCAGCAAGATAAAACAAGCCGAAGACGGAACCTGGGAGCACGAAGAAATAACCCTGAAACCGCTGAACCCGGACTACAGCGACATACTAATCCCGAACGCGGAAGATGAAGAGTTCGTGGTAGTGGCGGAAGTTGTGAAGGTATGCTTAGCAGCTAATGTAAACAGTTAGATGGGAGAATGTAATATGCCAGAAATAACACCAAAAATGTTGGAAATAATTCTTGGGGGGATACTTGCTATCCTAGGTGCATCTTGGGTGATTAAGTTTGTCTTGTCCAAGAACAATAATCGTGTTAAACAAAGCAATAACACAGTTCACGGGGATCAGGCTGGGCGAGATATAAACAAGAACAATGGAAGATAATCACGTAGAACAAACAGGCAATACAGTTTATGGTGACCAAGCTGGACGTGATATTATTAAACACGTCATTGAGCAAACAGGTCACCCGAAAATAAAAGCTCTTTATGTAAAGCTCCAAGAAGAAGCAAAAAACAATTCGCAATTGAGTCATTTTATCGAAGAGCTTGAGGAATACACACGTAAAATAGATAGCGAAATTATTGGCCTTGAGGAAAAGCTGAAATTAGGGAGTCGAGACTATATTTTGGAATTTGCATCTAAATCAAAAGAGAAGTTTGTTAAAAAGTTGAGCCGGTATCAGTTTTCTGAATCTGCTCAGAAAATATTTGTCGTATTACTGGCGGAGACGTTTACTCGATTTCACAGGTCTGTTTATCCATTGATATGTGCGGGAAGGGATATCGCTGAGGTTAATGACGCAATATCCAGGGAAATTAGTGGTCCGATTACAAAGATGCTCGGGGAAAACATTATGGAGCTGTGCGCTGTTGAAGTTGAGGGCATGCTGTATTTTTTGACTGGCAATTGTCATATTAAGTGGAGTAAATAATGCTTACCTATCACCCTGCATTTGATGTGTATAATTGCGCCTTTCGTGAGCTATTACTATTGGAGAATCTTTCCACAAAGCAGGCTCCTATAGGATTACTAAGAGTTCTGGATTTCTACTTATTATTTCCCGAGTTGGCAGAAAAGTGCAAGCTTCCCAAGGAGCTGTCGAGTTACAAAAAGGAGCTGAAAACGTTAAGGCGCTCATATTGTGATATTCAGGAGCCATTAAGAGTGTTTGCTCAACTTGAACCATATCAAGATGCGGCGTTAGAGATGCTTGTGTCGTGCGGCCTTATTTCCTCAGAAGATCTTAAGAGGGGGATGGTGGTGAGAACATCCGCCCTTTTACCAATGAAAATAGCGGAACAATTGATGAGAGAGAAACAAGAGAATCAACTTCTAGTTGATTTCTTGTGTAATCATTTTGCTAAATCCGAATTTTATGGAAAAAGTGGGATAAAGTCTCGGACGGGGCTATTGGAGTTCAATTATGACTCAAAGTAAAACAAATCTGTTTCTTAAGAGGCTTCTGGTTTATTGTGACGGGCGTGCCGTTTACGATGAGAAGTTCCATTCGGGAGTAAATATCATTCGTGGGGAAAACAGTACAGGAAAGTCAACAATAGCAGACTGCATCTTTTATGTTTTAGGGGGCGATTTAAAAGAGTGGAAACCAGAAGCGGAAAAATGTGATTGTGTGATGGCGGAGGTCAGATTCGGGCTAGTTACTCTGACAATTAAGAGGGAAATAGCATCGGCTTCTGCAAAGCCGATGCAGATTTTTGTTGGCAAGATTGAGGCAGCTATAAAGTCCGCGGCAGAAGGGTGGAATATTTTTCCGTACCGACACAGCGAACACAAAGATAGCTTTTCTCAATATCTTTTTGGCTTGCTGGGGCTTCCTGAAATAAAAACAGAATCTGAAAGCCTGCTTACAATGCATCAGATTTTGAGGATGTTATATGTAGACCAGTTGACTCCGGCAGATTCCTTGCTGCGAGTTGAGCAGTTTGATCAGCCACTTGCGAGAAAATCTATCGTGGATATGTTGTTTGGTGTTTACGATGACTCGTTATATCAAAAAGAGATGCTGGTGCGAGAAAAACGAAAACAAAAAGATGAGTTGTCTTCGCAATACAAAAACATAGTTGGAATGTTTAAGGAATCAGAAGTCGATTTGGATGTGGAAGCAATAGAAAAGGAGATAGCGGTTTGCGAATCTCGCCAAAAGCAGGTACAGGAAGAGATTCAGCGGTTGCTATTAGACAACACTCTTGGAGCTAAGGTTAATAGTGAAAAAGGGTCTATCCAAATCCAGAATCAGTATCTATTGCGGAAGAAAGAACTTGAAATTTTAAGATCAAAGATGGAAGCGTTGACGCTAGAGTGCGAAGACTCTCAACAGTTCCTGTCTGATTTAGAACGGCGAAGGCGTGCAATAGATAATTCAATTATCACAAATGAAACGATTGGCGAGTTAAATCCAGTTTTTTGCCCGAGATGTCTTTCGCGGCTGGATTCTGTCACAAAAGACACTTGTGCACTTTGTAAACAAACCGTGAGGGATGGAAATGCGAAGTCGCAATATCTAAGAATACGTCAAGAGCTTTCTTTCCAGATTAAAGAGTCGAAACGATTGCTGTTGGATAATGAAAAAACACTATTTTCTTTGAAAGCAGAGGCTCCACGTCTCGAAGAAGGACTTAAATCGTTGCGGCTAAAGCTTGATGAATCGGTGTCAAATATTAAAACCGAGCGGGATCAGCGCTTTGATGACCTCTTAATTGAAAAAGGCAATCTTGAATCTAAGACGGATGCTTTATTTGTGCAGCGAAAGACACTACAGATAATAGAGAGATTTCGATCAAAAGCTCTGGGGTTAGAAACGGAAATTAAGCAGTTGAATGCGGAGATTTCAGATAAGAAGCAAAAGCTGACCGAGTATTTGAGTGAATCGGCCAGAATGATTGGCGCGACTACTATTGCCTTCGTAAAAAGAGATCTTAAAAATGGTCGCCCAAGAGAAGAGGCGTTTTTTAATCCAAAGGAATTTGCATTGGTGCCTGAAAAAAACACCTATAGGCTAGACGGGAGGAATCAATTCTCGGCAAGTTCAATGACATATTTGAAGAACTGCGCTCACTTCGCGATTCTCTTTGTATCATTGGAGCTGGACTATTTTAGATACCCGCGATTTATTCTTAATGACAACATTGAGGACAAAGGCATGCAGCCAGAGAGAAGTCATGCTTTTCAAAAGATGATTGTTGAAATTTCGGATAAATACAAAGGAGAACATCAGATAATTTTTACAACTTCAATGATAGCCCCGGAATTAGAAGGGAGCAAGTATTGTGTTGGAGAGCACTATACTGAACAATCCAAAAGTCTTAAGTTTTAAGTCGGGACTGGAGAGGGGATATGGGGCGCTGGGGACTTTTTTCTGTCCACATGTTCGGAATTAATGTCCTCAGGGCACAGATCCTTAATTAGAAAATGCCAAAAGAGCCATGAGATTTATTAAATATGTTTAAACTTCTAATCGATACATGTGTGTGGCTTGATATTGCGAAAGATTCTCAGCAAGAACCGCTTCTTTCTGCGCTTGAGGAATTAATTCGTAGCGGTCAGGTTTCTCTTATTCTTCCCCGAACAATTATCGATGAATTTGCTCGCAATAAGGGGCGTGTTGCCGAAGAGAGTTGCCGTAGTCTTTCGAGTGTGTTTAAGCGCGTTAAAGATACAGTCGCAAAATTTGGGACAGCAAGAGGGAAGAACATCGTTCTTGATGAATTGGATGAGTTGGACTACAAAATCCCTGTTCTGGGCGAGGCGGCGATAGAATCAATCAGGCGAATTGAGAAGCTTTTTCATGACTCCACAATAATTGAAATTCCAGATGATGTAAAATTGCGGTCGGCACAACGAGCTATAGATGGAGAAGCCCCCTTTCATCGACAACGCAACGGTATTAATGACGCGATCCTTATTGAAGTATACTCGAGTTGTGTCACGAGTAAAGCAACCCCTGGAGTGCGTTTCGGATTTGTCACACATAATACTAAGGACTTCAGTCATCCAACAGCTGACAATAGATTCCCGCATCCAGATATAGCTGTGTTCTTTTCGAGGATGAAGTCTCTATATTTTATCAGTCTTGCTAAAGCACTACAGAGGATTCAGCCAGAAATGGTTTCAGACCTCATGCTTGAGCACCAAGAGGGTGAGCATAACCCAAGGCGGCTAATGGAGATTTTAGATGCTACGGGTGAACTTTTGGACAAGATCTGGTATAACCGCCACCAAAATCTTATGTTTAGGATAAAATCCGGAAAAATCAAAATAATAGAGAACAATAAATGGACGCTGCGTAATAATGCGCGTGTTGTCACAAAAGAAATATGGAGAAATGCACGGAAAGCCGCACAGCGTGTTGAAAAAGAGTATGGAGTTAAGAACCTTGGACCATGGACGGATTTTGAATGGGGAATGCTAAATGGGAAACTCTCAGCCTTGAGATGGATGTTAGGTGATGAATGGGATATGTTGGATACGTGAAAGTCAAAAGCCGTGGAAGAGGCGCAGGGGACGCAGTTGACTCTGTGATTATTAATAAATAGCGCAGTGAAGAATACGGAGTATCCTGAAATGGGAATTCAAAGTTCTATAACACAGCCACATTGGAATTATTTTCTTGCCATCGAACGTGATATGGATGTCTTATCGCGATATGTTGAGTTCGATGCGAAAAACTTTAACTGTTTCTCTATCGAAATCGCTCGAGTTATGCTCGCAGCAGGGGCCGAATCGGATGTTGTCTGTAAGCAACTTTGCCACGTGGCAAATCCTGGAGCTGCGGCAGACAATATCCATAAATACAAGAAAGTTATCGCTGCTTCTATTCCTAAGATTGCCAGTTTTCAAATTGATATCCCCAGGTTTGGATTATCTCTGCATCCTTGGGAGGAATTGGGAACCCTAGGTAATAGTGTTCCGCTTTGGTGGACAGCCTACAATAAAATTAAACACAACCGTGACTCCCATTATTGCCAGGCTAATTTAAAGAATGCATTAAACGCAGTGGCTGGCTTGTTTGTTGTTGCTCTTTACCATTACAAGAATGAAGCCGAAGCCGGCCAATTGTTAGTCCCACAGTTATTTCAAGCGGGAATGGCGCATGTTAGGCCTGACAGAAGGGGGATGTATCCTATTTATTGTCTGTAGTATTTGACTGTTTCCAGACGCAATCTAATATGACGAATAAACAGCAATCCATTCCTAAATTGAACACAGTTCTTCATACAGGCCCCATAGAAAACCCTATCGTGGCGTTAGAAGACATTTTTCACAACGGCGGCGTGACTCTAATACAAGCCGCATTCAAGCACTCGTTCTTTCTTTCCCCGGAACTTGTTCGTGGCAAACCTCCAAAATTTCCCAACTTCGCCCGGACAAGTAGAACACATTACACCAATAAGAAAAAAGGGGATTCCGCTGTTTGGAAGGGCAGTGCTGTAACTTTGGACGATAATTCCAAAGCACAATCCGCTTGGGCTCAATACTCTGGCCGCGCTCTTTCCCGAAAAACCGGTTATGGAGTCAGACATATTTGGGGCAACCCATGGAACCCGGACGTATATACCGCCGGCTGGAACCTTTGCTATATGCCATTCTGGGTCGGGATGTTGACTGAGAGTCAGCACCCTCACCCCGCCCTGCAAAAGGCCATAAAGCAAGTAGCGTATGAATTGTTTTTTAAGGGCAATCCAATATGCAACCCTCCGGATTTTGTAACCGATCCGGGGTTTGCCCTTGAGCTCCGCAAGCACCTGGGAGCTCAGCCAATTAACATCCTACGCCGAGGTAATACAACCCGTACGGGCGCGCCTACCATAAGAGGCGGCGTATTACCAATAACGCTTATACCGCCGGAACCTGAGTTTAAACAGGTAATTTTACGGACGCATAAAGCTAATATCTGCGTTACATATGAAGATGGCCGCAGCGAAAGCCGCACCTGGAACATCTCCCAAATTACCGAGCACTCCAACATTATTGGGAACATTCGTACACGCCCAGAATTTCGCAGCAAGAATTGGCGCGACAATGGAATAAAAAGCGTTAAGGTAACGGCACAGCCCCGTTACGAAAAATGAGGTACTTCTGATGCCTGATTTTAAATTGAGTGATATCGTTGAAAAGGAGAGAAATAAGAAAATATCTTTGCCTACTGTTCAACGAGGCTTTGTATGGAAACCTTACCAAATCGAGAATCTATGGGATTCCTTGTTGAGAGGCTATCCTATTGGTTCCTTTGTAATCTCACCAAAAGTCAATTCAGCCGATGAATTCGAGCTCTTAGACGGCCAACAAAGAGCTTCGGCAATCTGTTTGGGCTTTCACAATCCATCTGACCAATCAGGAGATGCTGACAAAACAGTCAGCACATTCTTTCGCACATCAACCGCAAACATAATGGTTTTTATTGATTTAGCAAAACCCAACGGCGAATATGATAACAGGAAATTCTTATTCCGTGTTATTACAAGATCACATCCTTGGGGGTATAGAAGGCAGGAGAATCAAAAGACGTTAGAATCTGACAATATAGCCAAAGCAATGCGCTGTTATAATCTTCTTAATAACTACGACTACTTACTAGAACCACTAGACTCCTTTTGGCCATATGATGCATATCGGCCCATTCCGGTAGGCCTCTTTATTAATGCAGCTATTAACAATAGGAGTCTTAATGAACTCTCCTTAGCCATAGACAAATGGCGCCAAGGTAAGAGCCTTACTGTGGCATCTCGTCAAAGTGATGACAAGGTTAACTATTACTCTGTTTCGGCTATCTACTCTGCCGTTCAGAGCATGCTTGCTAATCAAAGAATTCCTGCCCTGCTTCTCGACATGGAGACGATATATGGGGGTAGCGAAAATAACACGTCATTGGCACAGAAAACTGGACATCAGGATAACGAATTAATATCTGCTGATAATGAGGATAATTCAGCGGAACATGTTGAAGAAGCCGCTCATCCAAATATTGAAGACCGAAGCATCGATGAAGTTGAGAATCTCTTTATTCGATTAAATTCTGGAGGGACCCCTCTTAGAGGTGAGGAACTGAACTACTCTATTCTAAAGGCTCATATCTCCAGTGAGTTGCAAACCAAGATAGAAGAGCGCTGTAAAGGCCTGTTATATCCTGCGAGATTCATCACGATTGCATTTCGATTATTCAATTTGGGCAAGACGCGCGTAACTGACAAGGAGTCAATTACGATGAAAGTCAAACCTAAGCAATTCCAGCGCAGCATCAAAGCGAAAAAAGAGGAATTCATAGGTTTTATAGAGAAAGCGTTTCTAGACACTGATACTCTCGGTCAATTTAAGAGCATTCTGAGCTACGAGAAAACCACCAATAAAGCAGGTTTGCCAGCATTCATCGTGACTTCGCTTGCAGAGAAGGCACCTGAAATTGTCTTCATGCTCCTATATAGAATTGTGGTGAAGAAGGATATCATAGATGACGTTTTGCGTAAGCGTGTGTTGGGCATGATTACATTGTTCGTTTGGCTTGGAAAAGGACAGAAGCAGAAAGACCATGGCAAATTACTTGCTGCGGTTTGGCCTTGTGTCAGGGGCCTAGATGCTGAGAAGTTTTGGTCCCACGAAACAATCCAACGCGCAATGGTCCCTGACGACAACGGCTACCAGGTTCTAACCCCATTCCCTAGTTATGCGAAACTTCTCAGACTTGTGCCCAAGGGCGAAGATATACGGAATCTTACACGGCAGAAGTTTGCTGATTCTGAGTCGGAATACTTCGATTTCATCAGCAAAATATTTAATCACAAAGACCTTCTTCTTTACGCCCAAAGAGATTCTCTGTTTGAATGGTTCCATAAAATTGAAGGCTATCAGCTTGATGACACAAACAGGGCATTTGACTGGGACCACATATGTCCGGCAAGTGCAGTACGCAAAAAACGGAATGTTCACCAAGCGTTGAGGGACTGGTATTCTTCTAATGGCAATATGAGAGCCTGGCCGTATTCTCTTAATAGAAGTGATCAAGATTCTCCGCCATCCGATAAATTGTGCTGTGAATCTGAAAAAGAAGTAGCGTGGTGGACTACTTTTTGTGGATGCACGACACAGCGCGAAGTAAATGAGTACTTACTTCGGTCTTCGTTTTGCGTAAAAGAATGGCTTGATCTAACAAGTGATGTCGTTAAAGCCAAAATTAAAGAGGTAGGCGTTGCCAAACAAGTGGCGTACTTTATCTTGGACAGAAATATTGATTTGTGTAAAGAGTGGTATAACGAACTTGGCATAGATTCCTTCCGCTACGATACGCCAACATCAAAAAGTCTTAAAGAACATTTACTAACGCAGCTTGACAGCAGAATGTGGAACGACGATGAAAAATATGAGGGTGATTGGTATGAGCATTACTTGCCATTAGGCAAAGACAATCTATATCTGTATGTTGGGCTTGATATTGAGGCCAACACTCTCAAAGAAAACCACATACGCTTTGGAATATGGGCTTATGATAAAGCAAATGACCACGAACTGCCATTAAAGGTGAAGGTTCCCAAATCGTTGGAGGAAACATATTTACATGAGAAGAGTGTAGTCTCCGGCACGTTTACTCTGATGTCCTATTCAACATCGTCGCTTACTAGTCTTCTTGGTGAGTTTTACGCTTGGCTTGGAAAATTCCCTGACAAAGAAATACGCCACATAGCAATGCAGAAGTATGCAGATAGTATTAGAAAAGAATATCGAGATGAGGTTTCGGGAAGTGGATTAGGAATACAGGCCTCCTAACTTCATAATCGTATATGGGCATCGTAATTCCGGATTCGGCTTTGGGGGACAGGGCTTAAGGCATATAGATTAAGGCCTGGAAAACATTTAGAGGGAATGATATGAATAATAATCTTGTTCCGGTAATTATTGAAATATTCAAGACGTATCTGTATGACTTCTTAGCGGTAGGGATTTTGGTTTTAATCTTGCTTCTGTGGTGGCCTAAAAAGACACTTTCTAAATATAGTTTTGGCTTACTACACGCATTGCTCGGAGCAAAAAAAGGAATTGAAAGATATGATGATGGGAAGATCAGAAAGATCTATTTTTCAAGGAAAGGTTTAAAAGTTGGTACAGAAAAAGTCTATTATCGGGATGGAAAGATCAACAAAGAAAAGAAATATGCCAAAGGCGCCCTGCATGGCATTGCAACTACCTATTATCCTTCAGGACAAAAGTATGTTGTTGCCCATTATGCTAATGGGGAATTATCCGGTGAATATAGGATATTTGAAGAAGACGGCATAATCAAGGAAATCAAGAAATATTAATGCGTGCTGAGAGGGTAAGAGTATGGGAATAACAAAGATTTTAAAACAGATTACCGGAATCCAGGCTTATCAAGATCGGAAGGAAGCAGAAGCCACTAAACTCACTGCTGAGAAAAAGTATCGCGCAGAAGCTAGAACAACAGAAAGGTTGAGGGAAGTGCTTAACGAAGAGATATATACATTTGGACAAGTACGATTGGAAAGCTTGAAAAAGACTGTTGGCATTTTTGTTGCGCACCTGCGGGATATTGAGCAAAGAAATAAAAACAGTCAATACTCTTTCTTGGATGCCATTGATGTTAAGCAGGAAAAAGTTGAAGAATTGAAAAGTTTAGATATGTCTGCGTCAAGTATACTTGGTGGGACAGTTGCGTCGGCTGCGGTCGGCGCTGTCGCTCTGTCCGGAGTTCCGGCAGCTGTTACCGGCGCCGTAACGACATTCGCAGCGGCATCTACCGGCACTGCGATCAGTAGTTTGTCTGGCGTTGCGGCATCTAATGCTACTTTAGCCTTTCTGGGCGGCGGCACACTGGCGGCAGGTGGCGGTGGCGTTGCCGCAGGCGCAACAGTATTGGCTGCCGCAACTTACACAGCAACTTGTGGGGCAGCAATTATTGTGGCTGGTCTAATTGCGTCGGCTCACTATTCAAAAAAATTAACAGAAGCCAAAGAATATGAGAAAGAGGTAGACATCGAAGTCGCTAAAATGGAAAAGGCTCGGGTCGCAATGGAAGGGATACGCAAGCGGATCGAGGAATTAAAAGATGTTACTCAGCAACTTAATGATAGAACTATTAAGGAACTTAAGTATTTGACGCCATTGATTCCCGATTTCGACTCAAAGGATATTTATTGTGTAGAGATGTTTCAGCGGGCAGGGTTACTTGTTAAAGCCGTCGGAGAGCTGGCCAAGCAGCCTCTTTTAGACGAAGCGTGGGATTTATCCGATGGTGGAGGGATAGTTGTTCGCAACATCAGAACGTTGTTGGGTTCGCAATTATAAATTCTGTTTAGGGAGACAACTATGGCAAAAGATAATGACTTAAATAAAGCAATAGATGCCGCAAAAAATAAACTTAAAGAGGCAGCCATTGAGATTGGCAAGGACGTGGCGGACAAGCTAAAGAATAAGGCAATCAATGTCGGCAATGATGCAATTGAAAGATTGGGGAATAAAGCAACCGCTTTTGTTGCGGGTGCTACAGGTCCGGCAAACAAATATCCTGAAGCTGATGATGAAATTGACCATAAGAACATAGTCGCAGCCAAAGGCATAAACGTGAGAAATAATATGACCAGTGAAGAAGAAGACTCGTTTCTCAGGAACATATCTTCAAATCTGGCCCAAGTCAGTTTAAAAGCTATCAAGGATCCAGCGCAGGCGGCGCAAGTCGTTTCCACATTGGTGCAAACAGCAGGTGAGGTAAATAAGTTTTGCGAGTTACAGGTTACAAAGAGAGCCGCTATTGAAAGTGCGCGGCAACAAGCTCTTGCAAGAATTGATGCTCAAAAAACGTTGTTAATGACGTATTTGGAAAAGACATTCGATGAAAGAAAAGATTTATTTGGTAAGTATTTTAACATCGTAGATGATGCCTTGAAAAAAGGGAATATGCAACAATTGGGAATGGTTTTAAACAACATAAACGATCTTGCAGCGTCTAGCCCGTTTAAGGTTTTGGTCTCAATAGATAATATTGGGAAAGCTCTTAAGGACCCCAATACTGAATGGGACTTTTAACGTTATAAATACGTAGGCTCGGATGCTATAGCCCTGTATGTGGACTGACAAATAAGGAATACCATGGAAACTGTAATTGTGGATAATTCAGCAATTGATCAATGGCGTCTCTCTCAGATCCCAGCAGGAGTCCTTGCACAAATTACAAACTTTCATATTACGCCATGTAATTTCCAGGAATTGTTATTAATGACAAATAACCTCTCGCGTGAAGATAGAATTAAATTTTTGTATTCCAAGGCCGGGAGCTCAATTCTACAGGATACTGACGAGCTTGAAAGGCGAGAACAATCTGCTTTGCTTGCTTCGTTAGCGGAAATTGTCATCCCAGATAGTGAGTTGATATCAGCTCCAAGTGGATATTGGTACGGTGAATGGGCACAGATCGTATCAGGTGCGGGGAAGCAGATTCCGACAAGTACAATTAATTCTCTTCAACAGTTCAAGGATGGGCAACGACGACAAATAATTTATTTCGCAGCAGTGTTAAGCGAAATGGGTAAAATTAGAAAAACTGCCACCATGAGTGATTTTGTCCGTATTCAGCAATCCATCAAATCCTATTCGGAAATACAGTTAAAGGCATGCATTCCGGTTCCAACAGACAAAGGGATACTAGCTTGGGTTGATTCAAATACAGAGGCATGGGGAACGATTGCAAGCTATCGATATCTGATTGAAAGAGGATTTACTGAAGCGCAGGTTGATGCAATAGATGAAAGTAAATTGAAAAAAACAGGTTGTTGGCTTTCTAACAGATATCTAATTGAATTAGCAAGAGATTTTGTGGCAGGGCAATATAGAGAGCCAGAAGGTGGGGACGCTTTTGATGCTCGACAGTTAGTATACCTTCCTTACGTCAAATGTTTTGTTACAAAAGATGGATACTTTATAGCGAAATTACGAAAGATTTTAACTAAAGAACTGAGTGCTAAGGTTATAACATTTTAGATGGTGGGCGCAGTTTCCTAACTTAAACTTCCATATGGGCATCGTAATTCCAGATTCGGCTTTGGGGGACAGGGCTTACGGCATTAATGCCGGGGAGAAGTATCTCCTTAACAAGCTTAAGACCGCGCTGTTGAATGACTGCCTTATCTGGCACAACATATAAAGAGGTAAAAGATGCTGGCAATGCTTGATAAGGAATTGTGATAATGCCAAATGTAAAAGCGCAACTTTTAGAACGAACTCTTCTCCTTGATCTCGAGACGACAGGGACTGGTAAGATTTTTAAAATTGGTGCGGTTTTGGGGAAGAAAGAGCTTCTTATTACCGGAATAACTAAAACTGAAGCTGCACTTCAGCAGCTTGATACTTTTGCTGGCGGCGCGGAGTGCGTGGTTGGGCATAATATTTTTAAGCATGATCTGGCGCTCATCAGAGAAACTTCCCCTGGTTTAAGCATTTTAAAACTCCCCATTATCGATACACTATTGCTGTCGCCCATCTGCTTTCCGGAAAACCCGTATCACCGACTGATTAAGGATTATAAGCTGGTAGCAGAGTCACTAAATGACCCAGTTGCTGACGCTAAACTTTCTAGCCAATTACTTGAAGACGAAATAGCGGCATTAACTAGAATCCACGCCTCTTCTGAAGAGCTTTTTTCGCTTTTGAGGGCTTTGCTTACCAAGCATACCACTGCGGAGCTTTCTGACCCGAACAACCGCCTGGCCTGCGGCATGTATCTGCTTTTTAAGAATATTGTAGGCGCCTTAACACAGAAACCAGACCTGCTTGAACTAATACGCAAGATTCCTGCTAATGCCGCATGTAAAACCGAGATTCAAAAGATTGGAGCAAAAGAAACATCAACAGAAGCCGCCTGCTGGGGGTTGGCTTATGCAATTATGTGGCTTAGAATTGCTGGCGGCGATTCGGTCTTGCCTTCCTGGGCCCGCATTAACCACCCGGAGATAGTTGATTTAATTTCACGGCTCAGAGATTTGCCCTGCGAGGACCCGGCCTGCAAGTATTGTCAGACAGCACATAACCCGGAAGAGCAATTAAAGAAATTCTTCGGGCATGAGAGCTTCCGACCAAAACCGAAAGACTCTGACGGCAATAGCCTCCAGCGAAAAATAGTCGCTTCCGGTATGCGCGGGGACTCGCTGCTGGCAATTATGCCCACGGGCGGGGGAAAATCTTTATGTTTTCAGTTGCCTGCTTTAGTACGCAATTTGCGGCGCGGCTACCTGACAATTGTAATATCGCCATTGCAGGCTTTAATGAAAGACCAAGTGGACGCGCTTGGCCGGGCCGGCATCCACGGCTGCGCCGCGCTTTGCGGGATATTAACGCTTCCCGAAAGAGCTGATGTCTTGCGCGGCATTAAGTCCGGTTCGGTCAGCCTGCTGTACTTGTCCCCGGAGCAGTTGCGCAGCACCGCTGTAAGGAAAGCGCTTATATCCCGCGAAATAGGTGCCTGGGTAATGGACGAAGCGCACTGCCTCTCAAAATGGGGACACGATTTCCGCCCGGATTATCTTTATGTAGGCAGATATATAAAGAAATTTGCGAAAGACCAGCATACGCCTGTTCCTGCTATCCAGTGTTTTACGGCAACCGCTAAAAAAGACGTAATTGAAGATATACAGGCCTACTTTAGAAAACAAACTGAAACCGAGTTAAAGTTGTTCGAAGGCGGGGTTGAGCGAGAGAATCTCAGTTTTGAGGTTCAAACTGTGCCGGTGCAGGCTAAGCTGGGCAGGATAAACGATTTGCTAAAGGAAGAACTGGGCGTAGATCCGGCCGCTTCAGCGGTAGTCTTCCGCGCCACCCGAGGCGACACCGAAGAGACGGCTAAATTCTTGGCTGCTCAGGGTTGGAGTGTAAATCATTTTCATGCAGGTTTAGCCATTTCCGAGAAGAAAGAGATCCAGGATGCCTTCCTTGCCGGGGATTTAAGAGTTATCTGCGCCACAAATGCTTTTGGCATGGGCGTGGATAAGCCGAATATCCGCCTTGTGGTCCACGGTGACACGCCATCCTCAATAGAAAATTATCTGCAGGAGGCCGGACGTGCGGGTCGGGACCAATTGCCGGCTAAATGTATTTTGCTATACAACGAAGAGGACTGCGAGCAGCAATTTAAAATCGGCGCTTTTTCGGAGCTAAGCCGAAGGGATATAGCGCAAATCCTTCGCGGTCTTAGAAAAGCTTCCGCTCAGCGCCATTCAGAAGAGATTGTAATCACAACCGGAGAACTTTTGCGCGACGAGGCGGTAAATGTCGAATTCGACAGCCAGGACACCAACGCCGAAACAAAAGTAAGGTCCGCTATCGCCTGGCTGGAGGGGGCCGGGTTCCTGGAGCGTAATGAGAACCGCACCAATGTTATCCAGGCTCGTCCGTTGGTTAAGTCTCTAGACGAAGCCAAAGTGAAATTCAAAGAGCTTAACCTGTCGGAGTCGGAATCTGCTTTGTGGCTCGCTATACTCGGCGTCCTTATGAACACGGCTGGGACTGAGACTATTAAGGTGGATGAGATAGCGGAGCTCCCACAATTCCAGGCGTATGCAGAAGCCAGTAAAATTAATTTCCCTGTAGAAATTACCCGCGACAGAGGGGGTTGTGAGTACCTAAGCGCAAAAGTTCTAAAAACTCTTGATTCAATGGTAGTAGCGCAGATTTTAAAAAAAGACACGCTTTTGTCGGCTCTTGTGCGCTACAAAGTCGTCAATAGTTCCAATGACAGGTTTAAAGAGATACTAGCCTTAAGCAGAGAGCTAATAAAAATGTTGGGGGAGCAGGAACCGGATCCGGAAGGCTGGTATCCGCTTAACCTGGCAAAGGTAAATCAGGAACTTGCTAACCGGGATATCAGGTGTTCATTGCCGCTGCTGCGGCAATTGCTTAAGAGTTTTAAAAGCGACGGGCATGTTTTCGCTTCTCAGAAAGGCACTATATCGCTTAAGTATGCGGTGCATGATTCTTACCGCGCCAAGGTGAACGGCACCTGGACGGACGTAACAGACCGCTCAGAACACCTTTTGGGTGCGGCGAGTACAATTCTGGGCTTTTTGTTTAACTCCATTCCAGAAAAGACCCCGCCGAACGGGAACCTGCTGATAGAGTTTAACTACGAAAACCTGGTTCAGGCTCTGAAGCAGGACTTAATCCTGAATTCCGTAATTAAAGATTTTAATTCCGCTGTTGAGCGTGCGTTATTGCTGCTGCATGACCAGGAAGTGCTCACCCTTCAAAAGGGGTTGTCCATATTCCGCTCAGCAATGACTATCAAGGTGCTTCCGGAAAGCGCTAGCAGGCAATACACGGCGGAACAATACGAGCCGATACGGCATCACTATAAAGAGCGAATTTTCCAGGTCCACGTTATGAGTGAGTATGCCGCCCGCGGCATGCGCCGCGTACAGGAAGCACTGGATCTTGTGCTTGCATACTTCACACTGGATAGAACCACATTTGTTAAAACAATATTCCCAGGGCAAAAATGGCTCCTTGAAATGGCCACCACTGCCAGTTCTTATCGTTCAATCGTTGAAAACCTCGGCGATAAGAGGCAGGAAGAGATTGTTACGGCTGCGCCTACCAAGAATATGCTCATTCTGGCCGGGCCTGGCTCCGGTAAGACGCGCACCGTAGTACACCGCTGCGCCTACCTGCTGCGGATTAAGCGCGTAAAGCCTCAAAGTATTCTGGTTTGCTGCTTTAACCATAAGGCCGCGGTGGAGCTGCGCAGAAGGCTCTACGCATTAGTCGGGAAAGACTCAAGAGGTGTTACCGTTCAAACCTATCATGCCCTTGCCTTGCGGATTTTAGGGCTGTCTGTGGCCGGGATGACAGATGAGAAACGCGCGAATCTTAACTTTAACCACATGATTACGGATGTCGTGGATGTGCTTAGCGGCAAGAAAGTGGTCGCCGGGGTTGAAAATGACGAGATTCGCGACCGCCTCTTAGCGGGTTTTGAGCACATCCTTGTGGACGAGTATCAAGATATAGACGAAGACCAGTATGCGATGATAAGCGCTATAGCAGGAAGAAAACTTCAGGACGCCGATAAAAAGCTCTCTATAATGGCGGTGGGCGATGACGACCAGGGGATCTACGGTTTCCGCGGCGCGAATTCTAAATTTATCCAACAGTTTCAGCAGGACTATCAGGCCGAAACATTTGAGTTAATTGAAAACTATAGATCTACAAAACACATTATAGATGCGGCAAATACTGTAATTGCCAACAACCGCGATAGGATGAAGAAGGGCGAGGCGATTAAAATAAACCAGAGCCGTGCCGGCGCCCTACCTGGCGGCCAGTTCGGTGAGCAGGATTCGGTTACCCACGGCCGGGTGTCCATGGTTGAAGTTCCCGACATCTTGGGTCAGGCTGGCGCGGTAATCGCCGAACTTCAGCGCCTAAAAGCGCTCGGGGTGTCTAATTGGAGCGATATTGCCGTGTTGTCCCGTAACCATGAGGATTTGGCGTATATCCGCGCTTTGGCAGAAGAGAAAGGAATCCCTGTCTCCTGGCCTTTAGATAAGGGTAAAATTCCCTCTCTTCATAGAATGCGGGAGATCAGCAAGGCCTTAAAAAGCATTTCAGATTCACCAGCGCTCGTTGCAACTGCCGATGAATATATAAAGAAGCTCGGACTGGAAGGCAACCAGGACAATGCGAATCCCTGGAAAGTGCTGCTTAATGAGTTAATGATTGCCTGGCGTGAGGAGACAGCCAATGAGCCCGTGCCGGCCCAATTGTGTGCTGATTTTATTTACGAGGCCTTAGTGCAAAGGCGCAGGGATGAATGTTTTGGCAACGGAGTAGCGCTCTCAACGGTCCATGCCGCAAAAGGACATGAGTATAAACATGTTCTGCTTTGCGGAGATTGGCAAAAGAACTTCAACAATGACCCGGAAGAATTGCGGCGTGTTTTGTATGTGGGTATGACCAGAGCTATAAACACTTTAGCGATCTTTAATAGAGCTGATGTCCCTAATCCGTTTAAAAAGGAATTCATTGGGGACAGCTTTGTTCAAAGGGTTTTCAAAGAAGAATATTCTACGGGGGTTCAGAGAAAAGATTACTCGTTACTTGGACTAAAAGACTTTTATCTGGACTATGCCGGACAAAAAGACGCGGAACACCTTGTTCATCAATCTTTGGCGGGCATAGAACCAGGAGAAATACTTAAAGTTGCGCCAGAAGAAGGCGACATTTACTTCTCAACTACGAAAGGCATGCGAATTGCAAAACTTTCCCGAAGCGCAGCCGAAGAATGGCGGCAAAATAACAGGATAATAGAAACAATCAGGGTTTTAGGAATGGTTACCCGCTATGCGAGTGACACCGACGGCCTGGAATATCAACTAAAACTGCGAGTAAAGCAATGGGAAGTCCCTTTCTGTGAAGTTGTTGCGGTTAGAGCATAGTGCTAGGGCTTTAATTTCAACAAAAACACACAAAACTGTCTTTATCAACCCGACACGCCCTTGTCGGGTTGGTCTGCTATACTTCAACAAGAGGATTTCGGGATAAGCTGGGTTTTATGACCTTACCGCTAATGATATAATATGACCGTGCGACCCCCAAAATCCCCTTGTAAAGCAAAAAAAATAAGGCTCCATAAAGTTCGGAAACTTTCTGGGGGTAGAGGTATGTGCACAATACTGGATTTCTTCGCTGGTAGCGGTCTTGTTACCGAAGGTATGCGCGGTTTGTTCAAAACTGTTTGGGCTCTGGATAATTCACCAAAAAAAGCCAAAGTATACATCGCTAATCACGGGGCGGACCACTTTAAGCTAGACACTATTGAGAACATTCACGGCCAGAATCTTCCTGTCGTAGATGCGGCATGGGCTAGTTTTCCCTGCCAAGATCTTTCTCTTGCCGGGAGGATGGATGGTTTGGAAGGGGGGCGTAGCGGCCTTGTGTGGGAATGGCTACGGATTATTGATGAAATGCCAATCCCCCCGAAGCTTTTGATTGCAGAAAATGTTTTAGGGTTGATGTCGGTCGAAGGTGGTAAGCATTATCAGGCTATTCATAAAGCGCTGCAGACCCGCGGTTATAAATCCGGAGCCATAGTGCTTAACGCTGTAAACT
>Ga0209212_1004182_pt1 | contig 18111 bp, 16 predicted proteins | sample RifGroC2_FD_183996 | JGI IMG/M metagenome (GOLD analysis project Ga0209212, IMG submission 183996) | Groundwater microbial communities from Rifle, Colorado, USA - Groundwater C2 (SPAdes) (version 2) | ecosystem: Environmental > Aquatic > Deep subsurface > Groundwater | place: Rifle, Colorado...
TAGATGGTAAAATATAAGTACTGGCCGGAGTGGTGGGACCAGTCGAGGTTCTCAACTGGTAGCGGCTCCAGCAATGACTCTATCTTTTCATAGGAAATAAAGGGGTCGCCATCAGGCCACTTCCGGTCGAGCTTTGCTTGCTGGGTATCGGTCAAGGGTATCCTGAATGTTATGGATGAAACCTCTGCCTTCATGACGGTTCCCTTTGTGCCCAGCAAGACACAGACATAAGCCCGTGCTGTTTCGGCGTCTTGAAATCAAAGTTTGCAAACTGGTATCGGCTGCTTTTTACTACAAAATATCGCTGGCGGTGAATATAATATAAGCATGACAAACTCTAGCGTAAAGTCAAAATTAGTAGCAATCATAGCCTGCATCCTGCTGGCGGAAAGCAGCCTTTCCTATGCCGGCGAAGACAATAATCGTATTTCCCTGGACTATGGCCGCCTGACCCCGGCCCCAGCAGATCCCAAAGCACCTGAGCCAGGCGGTGTGACGGCAAAATACGGTTTCAGCATTGCAAAGGATTTCAAACCCTATGTAGGCACTGGTCTGGCGTATAGTATTCAACCGCAAGACAAACCAGGCGATCCGAGAAAAATCAGGGCGGGTGTGGCTGGCCAGGCCGGATTCAGCTACCTGCTGGGCGGCAATTCGTCATTAAATATCGACTACAAATATTTCAACATAGCCCCGGACGCAACGCGGGGCGACAGCAAAAGCGCGCCCCAATCCATAGGTGTGGGGATTGAAATCAAATTTTAAGCGGATAACGTTGTGGGTATATGTCAATGCGCGGGTTGAAAAAAATCCACTAGGCCTTTTTTTGATTGCGCCACAGTTTGAATACGCTGAACAATATTAGCAGCAAAAGGATCGGCACAAAGAAAGCAACTAATGCAATTGCGGCAAATTCACTGATTAACCGTGCCGCCGGGTCACCGGGAATACTCGTTCGCGGGTCCGATGTAAGATAATAAATCATGGCAGCATCGCCAGGCTTCAAGGAACTGCAGGGCTGATTACCGTAACCGTCTCCCCCACTGCCGACAAAACTTTTCTCCCCAACATCGAAACGATACGAAAATGTCATGCTGTTTGAGCAGGTAGTTGTCGTGACAATCGCATTGGTTGCTGTGCCGTTGGTCATCAGCTTCACGTACGTCAACCATTTTATGCTCCCAAAGAGCGTGAAAACCAGGACCACGGAAATAATATAATAGGATATGAAATAAATCCGACGCGAGATTGTGTTTATCATTATTACCTTCTTTGTATTTAATTACTAAATCCGGGAATTTCTATCCAGGGGGATCTTGAAAGGGGCCTGAAATTACAGAATCGGCCAGATATCATCCTGGTTCAGGTTTAAATTGGTTCCAAAACCAGATTCGGAGGCCAAGACATTGACAACAGCGACAACGAGTACGATTACGGAGAAAACAAACACCCAGTACCAGACTCCGATCCGGCCCTTTTCCTCCCTGGTAATCTCGATGTAATCCTTAATTGAATATGAGGTATAAAAACAGAAAAAACTCTCATATTTGTTCTTCTGCTTCAGGTAGGCGCAGGAAACCATCTCAATCTGTGAGTACGTCATCAGCAACAACACGATAAGTTCCAAGAAATCCCAACGCATGACAGTTCCTCTGCCTTCGAATGACTTGAAAAACAGCTTGAGAGTGCATAGCCTAGCCTCTGTTTGGTCGCGTGGCCGTTTTTATATCACGCCACCGCAAAAAATACACCATTGAAACCACTGCCATCCGGCGACAAGAACGGCCATAGGCAACCTGTATGTAGAGCAATAAGCACGCTTAACAAATAATTACCACATAACAGGCAGTTACTGGTCGCATACTCACTCCATCCCTCATTCATTGACAATCGCTACCCCTTCCCTGTATAGTCTAAAAAATCAAACTCTTCCCGGATTGCCATGCAGGACCTCAAACATCTAACCAGAAAAAAACGCTTTTCCGGATTCGGTTTCTCCAGTTCCAGCAACAGAAGACTGATGACTGTAAGAGGAAACGACTCGCGCAGGTTTAGCCTCCCCACCGGCAAACGCCGTGAGCAGCTCAAACATCTACTTTTGTTTTTGGCTATTGTCCTGGGACTGACACCGGTTTGTCTGGTCGTTTTCCAGAAGGCGCCTCACGCTGCCAAGGCGATGGCAGAGGTGCTCCGGTCACAGCTGAATTCGCCTCCAGCACTGGTCGAGGCTGCTAAACTACCTCCCGCCAGCAGCTTTCAGGCAGCCTGCCAATTGCTGAATTCAGCCACTGCGACAGGGGAAGATCTCACCGCGCAGACAGCCGCAGGAGAGACCATCCTTTACACCATCCGGGGCGATCTGCAAAAACGCGTTCATGACTTTATGGCTGCTAACCAGGTACCCTATGGCGTGTTTGTGGCCATTGAGCCGAGCAGCGGCCGCGTCCTGGCCATGACCGCCCACTCCTCCGTTGACCCTCAGTGGGCTCAAGGCGCCTTCTTCGACCTCTACCCGATGGCATCGCTCTTTAAGATTGTGACCGCATCCGCTGCCCTGGAAAACAACAAAATAACCCCGGAGACAGTTATAGAATTCCGCGGGAATTCCTATTCGGAAAACCCGCGCTATTGGGAGGCCAGCCCCAGGGGAAAGAACAACCGAATGGATGTGACCTATGCCATGGGTAAATCCATCAATCCGGTCTACGGGCGGGTGGCCGCCGACATCGCCGGCAAGGCCTCCGTGCTGGAGTCGATCCACAAATTCGGTTTCAATCAGGCTTTGCTGCCGGGTACACCTGCCAAACAGAGCAAAGCCGCCGAACCTCAGAGCACCCACGAACTGATGCTGATGGGGGCCGGGCTCGACCATGAGGTCAAGATTTCGCCGCTGCACGCCGCCTTGATAATGGCCGCCATTGCCAATGGCGGCCGGATGATGTCACCTGGACTAACCGAAAAGGTGACCGATGCCAGAGGTAGCGACAAAACGATCCATGCCACCCGGGAGATTCGCCAGCTGGTTTCACCGGAAACAGCCTCATCCCTGACGCGAATGCTCTGCAGTACCGTCACCAGCGGGACTTCCCGCAAGGCATTCCACGACCGGCAGGGCCGTCCGCGCCTGGATGTGGAAATCGCCGCCAAAACCGGGTCGATCAACGGGACCGATCCTAGGGGGCACTATTCATGGTTTGCCGCCTTTGCGCCTGCCCGCAATCCGCGCATCGCACTGGTAGCACTGGTTATCAATCAGGACAAATGGAAGATCAAATCATCGCAGGTGGGCGAACAGGCTCTACAGGAGTTTTTTGGGAAGTAGGGCGAAACTCGTATTCGCCCTGTTTATGGCCGATCACAAAGATTTGCCCTACAATGGTTTTGTAGGTGTATAGTTCTTCAACAGCAGCTCCCCGTTCACCATCTCGCCATAGGTGAACTGCTCCATCCAGTCCCCCAGGGAGAGGATGGTAAAGGGTGAGCCGTCCAGCTCCTCGCGAAAGGGCAGATGAAAGTGGCCGGTAACCAAACCACGGCAGCCCTGTTCCCGGGCAGACTGAGCAAAGCAGCGGATGATCTGGCGATAATCCCAGCGTGCGATCTTGGCCTGGTAACCGGCACGGCTGGCATGTTGGAGACGTTCCTTGATCAGCACTGCCAGTGATGGCGGGAAATGGGCAACCGCACTGGCAACGAGGCGGTTGTGCAACAATCGTCGCAAAAGACGATAGCCGTGGTCGGACCGGTTGATCTGGTCGCCGTGACATAAAAAAAGCTGCCGGCCCTGCACCGTCATGATGGCGGGTCCTGCATGAATCTCGGCCTTCAGGCGATCGCTAAAGATGGAGCCCAGATGAAAATCATGGTTACCTTCAAAATACACCAGGCGGCAACCGCTACGTTTCAACGCCAGTAGCGCTTCCAGCACGGCATCGTACTGACGGAATGGCTGCGTTGGAAAACCCAGCCAGAAATCGAACAGGTCACCCATTATGAAAAGGGTCTCGGCGTTCCCTTCCAACTCGCGGAGGAAGCGTAGCAACAAACGGTAATTGAGGTCAGCCGGAGCAGCCAGGTGGGCATCGGCAATAAAGATCGTACGCATTGCGGGATTGTGCTGCCACTCCCGGCAGAAGTCAACAGGAGAATAGAGGAAAGAATGGCACTTGAGCATAATGTAAAAATAGTCTGGGACGAGTTACTGGATGCTTTCTCCAGCGGCCAGAGCGACCGGGTGTACTTTCTTGACCGTCAGACCGGTGAGATTTTCTTTGTTCCTTCAACACTTGAAGACGAAGAGTTTTGGCGTCAGATTGAGACCAATCAGGAGCGTTTCCTTGAAATTCCACGTTTTGACCACAGCGTTGAACGCCAGGTCATGTCCGGTTTCATTGACGCCATTGAGGATGTGGAACTCAAGCGCCTGCTGGATGGATCGTTGACCGGCCATAAACCCTACGGCAAAATCAACGACATCCTTTCATTCTTCCCTGAGGAACAGGAACGACTTCTGGAGATCAAAGACGATTTCCTCGCCAGCCGGGTCAAATTCTGGCTCGAAGAGAACAATCTGTTTACCGTGGAGTCGACCTCCATGTTCTCACCAAACGTCTAAATCCAATTTCAAATCAGGATGAGCTGTGCAGATAGCGCATTGATTTGGAATTGGAGCATTCAGGTTGCATGAGGAGGGCGCTTTGGAACATAGACACCATGGCACCGCTGGCCAGAGTGATCACGGCCGATTGATTGCTGCCATCTTGCTGCTCGGGCTGCTGGCAGCAGCCGGTTATGCCCTGCAGCATACCATCTCCTGCTTCCTGCTTTCCTGGGTTATAGCCTATCTGCTGGACCCGCTGGCGGTTCGGGCCGAGAGACGCGGCATGAAGCGGATCTACGCCCTGGGCCTGCTGTACATCATCCTAGGTTTTCTGACCATATTTTTCCTGACCTTCATGGTACCAAAGCTAACCATGAGCTGGAACGCCTTCATTCGCGACCTGCCGCTGTACATCCAGAAGATCCAGCAGATTGCCATGGAGTGGAAGACCCGGCTTCCCGATCGCTACGGCACGGAGGAGATCCAGTGGCTGCTGGACAAGGTCTCGGCCAACATCGACACCGCTGTCGAAAAGGGCGGCATGATGGCCTATGGCTTCGGCACGCAGATCTTTTTCAACATCTTCAACATCCTGCTTTCCCCGATCCTGGTCTTCTTCATGCTGTACTACAAACAGACGGTCGTCGAGACCCTCGCCTCATGGATCCCCGAGAAAAGGAAGGAGATCATCCTCGGCATCGGTCGTGAAGTCAACAGCAGTATCGGCGGCTTCCTGCGCGGCCAGGTATTTGTTTCCATCATCGTGGGTGCAATGGCGTCCCTGGCTCTCTTTTTCATGAGCATTCCCCACCCGATCTTCTGCGGCATCTTCGCCGGCATCGCCTCGATACTGCCCTTCATTGGTGTATTAATCGCCATCCTGCCTGCGCTGTTCTTCGCCTGGTTCAAGTTCCAGACCATGGCTTCCCTGGTCCAGACCGCTATCGTCTTTGCGGTGATATACTTTCTGGAGGGGTACATCATCAAACCGCTAGTCTTCAAGGAGTCCATGAACCTCAACCCGCTGGTAACCATTATCATGGTCATGGCCTTGGGGGAACTGCTCGGCTTCTGGGGTATCCTGCTGGCGCTCCCCATTGCCGCGGCCATCAAGATCACCTGGGGGCATGTCGTAAAAGGCGATTTCAGAAACTGATCGGAGTTTCACTGCCATGCGTAAAAGCGTATTCAGGATCACCGGGATGTCATGCACAAGTTGCGCGGCACGGATAGAGAAAGAGATCGGCAAGCAGGCCGGCGTTTCATCGGCGGCGGTCAACTTCACCATGGAAGAGCTGATCGTCAGTCACGACGAGTCCGTGATTTCAGAAGAGGATCTCGCCCGCCGCGTCGAGCAACTGGGTTACGGCGCAATCCTCCCCGAGCCGGCTGGCGAGATGACCTTTACAGTGCGGGGGCTGCGCTGCGCCTCCTGTGTCAACACCCTGGAGACAAAACTGCTGGAGAATCCGGCTATCAGCACCGCCATCGTCAACCTGGCCGCAGAGACCGGTTTTGTGCGTTTCGATCCGCAACGTCTCAGCACCGCCGATATCTTCGCCATCGTCCACTCCGCCGGCTATACACCGGTGGAACTGCGCCACGCCGAGGCATCCGGCGATGACGAGCTCCGTTCCCAACGCTTCTGGTTCATCTTCTCCCTGCTGGCCTCGCTCCCGATCATGCTCACCATGGGCATGCACAGCAACCGGGCCGTGATGCAGTTCAACTTTCTTCTGGCTACGGCAGTGCAATTTTCAGCCGGCCTGATCTTTTACCGCGGTGCCTGGTCGGCACTAAAAAACCGTAGCGCCAACATGGATGTACTGGTCGCCCTGGGAACCTCGGCGGCCTATTTTTATTCCGTGCTGGCCTTTGCCGGACTGCTCGGCCCCGGCCGGGAGGTCTTTTTCGAAACATCGGCCATGCTGATCGCCTTTATCCGGCTAGGCAAATACCTGGAGGCCCGCGCCCGCGGCAAAGCCGGCGATGCTCTCAAAAAGCTGCTGCACCTGCAGGCCGACAAGGCCCGGCTGGTGACGGAAGAAGGCGAAAAAGAGGTGCCGGCCTCCATCATCCGCGTAGGTGATGTGGTTCTGGTGCGGCCCGGCGAGACCATCCCGGTGGACGGTGAAGTTATCGATGGCAGCAGTGCCGTGGACGAATCCATGGTTACCGGCGAATCCATGCCGGTGGTCAAGAGCAGCGGCGACCCGGTGACCGGAGCCACCATCAACAAAAACGGCGTCCTGCGGGTGCGTGCCACCCGCATCGGCGAGGCCACCCTGCTGGCCCAGATCGTCCGTATGGTGCGCGAGGCACAAGGGGACAAGGCCCCCATCCAGAGATTTGCCGACGCGGTTTCCAGCTGGTTCGTCCCGGCCGTCATCATCCTGGCGCTGGCCACATTCCTGATCTGGTTCTTCCCACTCCATTCCAGCTTCCTGACCGCCTTCCGCTTTGCCATCGCCGTGGTGGTGATCGCCTGCCCCTGCGCCATGGGCCTGGCCACCCCCACCGCCATTATGGTCGGCAGCGGCGTGGCCCTGGGACGCGGCATCCTGGTCAAAAAAGGCTCGGCCCTGGAGACCGTTTCGCGTCTGCAGGTGCTGTTGCTTGACAAGACCGGCACCCTGACGGTCGGAACACCAGCCATGACCGACCTGGTCCCGATGGCCCGCAACGTTGACCCGGAAAGGCTGCTGGAATGCCTGGCCACGGCCGAGGCCCATTCCAGCCACCCCTTGGCCCAAGCCGCTGTCAAGGCCGCTGAAGAGGCCGGCATCCACCCAGGTGAGGCAACCGATTTTGAAGAACGCGGCGGCTACGGCATCACCTGCAGCTACGGCGGATTTCGCCTGGCAGTAGGCAATGAACGCCTGATGGAGGAAGAAGGGGTCAACCTGAAGTCATTGGCGGACAAGGCCAAGGAACTGGCTGGAGCCGGCAAATCTTTGATCTACGTGGCGGCCGGCACAACCCTGGTAGGCATCGCCGCCTTTAGCGACAGACTCAAGCCCGGCTCGAAAAAGGCCGTGGCAGAACTGAAGCAGATGGGTATCCGGACCTGCATGATTACCGGTGACCATACCGACGTGGCCGAGATCGTGGCGCGCCAGGTTGGGGTTGACACCTTCGAGGCCGAGGTGCTGCCGGGCCGCAAACAGCAGGTGGTCAAGGAGTACCAGCAACAAGGCTTCATCACCGGCATGGTCGGCGACGGCATCAACGACGCCCCTGCCCTGGCCCAGGCCGAGATCGGCATCGCCATCGGCGGCGGCACGGACGTGGCCAAGGAAACCGGCGACATCGTCTTGATGCGGGACGACCTGCTGGATGTGGTCCGCGCCATCAGGATCGGCCGGGCCACACTGGTCAAGGTCAAGCAGAACCTGTTCTGGGCCCTGTTCTACAACATCCTCGGCATCCCGGTCGCAGCCGGACTGTTTTCCCACTACGGCATAACACTAAAACCGGAATACGCAGGTCTGGCCATGGCTTTTTCTTCGGTCTCGGTGGTGTTGAATTCGATCCTGCTCAGGCGGGTGGAAAAACAGCTCTGATTAACTGAAATTACATTCAAGGCTATGAGTAATTTATTAAATCGTAGGCTATACCAAAGAGAGCGGCAGCAATGTTGCTCTCTTTGTTTGTATGGCAATTAATCCTTCATTTTGCTATAAGACGTCATTATGTTTCCCCAACTGGAGCCCGAATGTCCCTTTCTCTGAATAAACCTAAACTCGACAATCTGGCCAATGAAATATGGAAGTCCGCCGAACGCCTGCGCGGCAAATTCAAGGCCTATGAATACCAGAGCATTGTCCTACCGATTATCGTCATCCGACGACTAGAGTGCGTGTTGCTGAAGTGGCGCGAGGATAAAGCCGCTAAAATGCGAGAAGAAAAGACGGTACGCTCCGAGCAGGAAATCTACGAGCTGGTAAAAAAACTGGAGCAAAACCCGCAACAGGCCCCTTTTTCCAACCAAACAGACTGGACCCTGCGCAAGGTCTATCAGGAAGATCAGGCGCTCCTCGAAGCAAATTTCCGCGCCTACATCAACGGTTTTTCCAAGAATGTCGATGACATCATTGAGCACTTCAACTACCGCGCTACCATCACCCAGATGGTCAAGAACAACCGCTTAGCCCCGATCCTCAACCAGTACAAGGAACTTGACTTAGGTCCCGATCACCTTTCCAACCTGGAGATGGGCTACATCTACGAAGAGTTGTTGCGGCGGTTTTCGGAGCAGAGCGGCGAGGAGGCCGGGGAGCATTTCACCCCCCGCGAAGTGATTCGCCTGATGGTGGAGCTGCTGGAGATCCCCATACCGGAAAAAAAGAACATCGCCATCTATGACCCGGCCTGTGGCACCGGCGGCATGCTGTCAGTGGCCAAGGAACATCTGCTGGACCGGGCAGCTACCGAAGCGGAAAAAGAACTGGTTGAGAAGTTTGTCACCGTTCACGGTCAAGAGCTTTCCCCCACCAACTACGCCATCTGCCAGGCCGACCTGCTGATCAAGAGCGACCGGCAGGCCAAGGTTTTTCTCGGCAATTCGCTTATTCCCCACGAAAAAGAGAGCAAGGAACCGGGCGACCAACTACCCGAGAGCACCTTCCATTTTGACTTTATGCTCAGCAATCCACCTTTCGGCGTCACCTGGGGCGGCAAGGACGGCTACGAGACCGAGGCCAAGAAGCTAGCTAAGACCCGCTACAAGGCCGGTATGCCCCGCGTCAACGACGGCGCGCTGCTCTTCCTTCAGACCATGCTGGCAAAGATGCAGCCGCCGGAAAAAGGGGGCAGCCGCATCGCCATCATCTTCAACGGCTCACCGCTCAGTAACGGCGACTGCGGCTCGGGCGAGAGCGAAATCCGCCGCTGGATTCTGGAGAATGACTGGCTCGACGCCATTGTCATGCTGCCGGACCAGCTCTTCTACAACACCGGCATCTTTACCTATGTATGGCTGCTCAGAAACGAGAAGCCCGCATCCCACAAGGGACTGGTGATGCTGATCGACGCTCGCAAGCAGTTCGAGAAGGAGCCTAAATCCTTCGGCAACAAGCGCAACCGGATCACCGACGCCCACCGGGGCTGGATCGAGGAGCGTTACCGGGAGGGCTGGGCTAGCGAGTATGCGGATGAGGATGTGAAGCTGTTCAAAACCACCGATTTTGCCTTCCACAAGGTGAGCGTAGTTTTCTGGCAGAGTGATGAGCATGACAAACCAGCGATTGTTGCTGAGCCTTACGAAAAGGCGTTTACTGCTGCTAACTTGAAAAAAGAACAGGAGTTTTACGACAGCGAGCAGACTTTTCGTGTCCGGTTCAAAGACGAGACAACCAGCACTCTGCTTCTTACCCCAAAAGACAACGCTGCCAAGAAGTACAAGGAGTTGCGGGAGAATAAGTCAGAGATCCTTTCGGTCGAGTGGACCCACCGCCACTACGTCAAGGATGATGAATACATCCCTCATGGTGAGAATATCGAGGAATTCCTGAAGCGCGAAATCGGCAAGCCAGTCATCCGCTGGGCCGACAGTGCCCAGCTCGGCTACGAGATTTTGCCGAACAAGTATTTCTACCGTTATCAGCCGCCGACGCCTGCGAATGAGCTGTTAGCGGAGTTCTGGCGGTTGGAGAAGGAAGCGGAGAAAATGTTGGCAAGGTTGACACAATGACTTTTTCTCAACTTAAAGAGCCTTGGATCGGCGAGATCCCTGCTGAATGGGGGTTAACTGCCATCAAGCGACTTGTATCAGTCAAGATAACGGATGGGCCTCATGAGACTCCCGAACTTGATGACGATGGTATTCAATTTATTTCAGCTGAGGCAATCAAGAATAATCAAATTGATTTCAACTTGCGAAGAGGGTTCATTTCCCCCGAACTCCACGAACTATATTGTCGCAAATGCAAACCTCAAAAGAATGACATATTCGTCATAAAGTCAGGAGCAACAACGGGGAATGTTGCTTATGTTAATGTAGATTTTGAGTTTAGCATTTGGTCTCCATTAGCACTAATACGATGCGACGAACGACTTGCTTTCTATAAATTTGTCTTTTATGTGCTTCTCTCAGAAGTTTTTAGAAAACAGATTGAATTATCTTGGTCATTTGGAACGCAACAAAACATAGGCATGGGGGTTATTGAAAGACTCAAAGTTCCGCTTCCGTCTCTGCCTGAGCAACAAAGGATTGCCGCCTATCTGGACACCAGTTGCGTGGCAATTGACGCGGCAGTAGCGGCGAAACGGCAACAGCTTGAAACGCTTGATACGCTTGCAGCAGCCATTATCCACCAGGTAGTAACCCAAGGACTGGATTTAAACGTCAAAAAGAAGCCTTCCGGTTTAGATTGGCTTACCGAAGTGCCGGAACATTGGCAGGAAAAGCAAATCAAACGTATGTGTAGTCTGGTTCGTGGCCAGTTTACTCATCGCCCCAGAAATGACCCGGCTCTTTACGATGGCCCCCACCCCTTCGTGCAAACCGGAGATATCACATCCGCAAAGAAATACATTATGACGTACTCGCAAACCCTCAACGAGCTTGGTTTGAGCGTGAGCAAGCGGTTCCCGCGTGGAACTTTGGTCATGTCGATTGCTGCAAACATTGGCGACGTGGCTATCCTAGATTTTGAGGCTTGCTTTCCAGACAGCATGATCGGTATGATTCCTGGCCACAAAACCAACCTTGACTATCTCTATTACCTCATGAGAGCAATGAAGAGTATCATGCTTCGGTCAGCTGTTCTGAGTACCCAGCTCAACCTGAATTACGTTCGTATCGGTACAAACTTTGCGGCCTTTCCTCCCAAAAAAGAGCAGGAAGAGATTGCCGAGTATCTGGATGCCAAGGAAAAGGACGTTCTTGCAGTGAAAGAAACGCTCAACCAGCAAATCTCCACCCTCCTCGCCTACCGCAAATCTCTCATCCACGAATGCGTGACCGGACAGAAGCGGATAACTGAAGCGGATGTTAAACATTTAACAATGACAACAAACTGAAAATAGGGTAATTTCCGCTACCATGAACACACCTGAACTCGATTACATAACCGTTAAGGGTTTCAAGAGCATCGCTTCCGTCGAGAAACTTGAACTGCGCCCGATCAACGTTATCATCGGGCCGAACGGCTCTGGCAAGTCGAATTTTATTGGCATCTTTTCTTTTCTCCACGAAATCAGAGAAGGTCGATTAAACGAATATGTGCGCAAAGCTGGGGGTGCCGAGAATATCCTGCACTTTGGCTCCAAGACAACGGAAGAACTCAAGATAATGGTTTCGTTTCGGCAAGAGGTTAATCAGTACGAACTGACGCTTAAACCGACATCTGATGACGGCCTTTATCCTGCTAATGAATGGGCAAACTTCTGGGATAAGGCGCGTTACCCGCAGGGGCCATTCAATAAATCGCTGAGCCCACTTGATGGTGTACGAACTAGGTTAGGCAGATGGCGCTTGTATCATGTCCACGACACCAGCTCATCGTCTCCACTGAGAAAAACAGCCAAACTGAACGATAACAGATTTTTGCGGCCAGACGGTTCGAACCTGCCATCCTTTCTTTATCTACTACAACAGAAATACCCGGAATCCTACAGCCTGATTCGCCGCACAGTGCAGCGGGTGACACCGTTTTTCGATGATTTCATGCTCGCGCCCGATACTCTGAACGAAGAGTTTATACGGATGGAGTGGCGACACAAAAACTCCGATCAATATTTCGGCGCTTCCAGTCTGTCGGACGGCACCATCCGCTTCATTGCTCTCGCTACGCTCTTTTTACAACCAGAGGAGTTGCGCCCCTCCATAATTCTGGTGGATGAGCCGGAATTAGGGCTTCACCCAGCTGCTATTACCAAATTGGCTTCACTGGTCAAACAGGCGTCGGTGACAACCCAAGTAATCCTTTCGACCCAGTCGCCGCTGCTGCTCGATCATTTCCAGCCTGAAGACGTGCTGGTAGCCGACCGAGTGGATGGCAGCACCCAGTTTACCCGCCTCGATCCTGAAAAACTCGCCGGCTGGCTGGATGATTACAGCCTCGGTCAGCTCTGGGAGAAGAATGAATTCGGCGGGCGTCCGGGGGGCAGCTAAAATGGGGAGACTGCTCATTCATGTCGAAGGCGAGACAGAAGAGGAGTTCGTCAATGAGGTGTTGGCGCCTCATCTTTATCGCAATGGTTTTAGTAAGGTCAGCGCCAGACTTGTGGGAAATGCCCGTTTAAGGGATCGGCGGGGTGGAATCAAGGCCTGGAGTGCCGTTCGAGAAGACATTCTGAAGCATCTCAAAGAAGATCCTGCCAGTCTGACAACAACTATGGTTGACTATTATGCTTTGCCGCAAACAAAAGGTAGGGCTTGGCCAGGGAGAGCGGCGGCAGGCGATCTGCCGTATGCACAGAAGGCGCCCACCGTCGAGGATGCCCTTTTAGCAGATATTTGCGACGAGCTTGGTGATGGATTTTATCCGATTCGGTTTATACCATTTGTAATGATGCATGAATTCGAAGGATTGCTTTTTAGCGATTGTAATGCGTTTGGTCGTGGCATTTGCCGAACAGATCTTATAGGCGACTTTCAAGCAATCCGTAATCAGTTTGCCTCTCCGGAGGAGATTAATGATTCACCGGAAACCGCGCCGTCAAAGCGGGTGGAAGGGCTTGTTCCCGGCTACGAAAAGCCGCTGCTGGGAGCACTGGCAGCCATTGAAATCGGCCTCGATGCTATTCGTGCCGAGTGCCCACACTTTAACGACTGGTTGACACAACTGGAAACCTGGCCTCACTGAGGATCTTATGGCAAAACGGAAAGCTCCCGAATTAGCCTTTCAGGATCACATCGCAGCCTACCTTACCCGCGAGCACGGTTATTGCGTGCTCGAACAGACCGAAATTACTGACACAGAAAACGCTATCGCCGAAGACCATCTCTGGTCATTCCTCCGTGCAACGCAGCAGACATCCCTCGACAAACTTACCGCAGATTACGGCACCGACGCACGGGAAGAGTTGTTCAAGGCGCTTCGAGCTGAACTCCAGCATACTCCTCTCTGGCTTCTGTTCAGGCACGGTCTCAAGGTGCGCGGGCTGGAGTTCCGGCTGTTTTATCCCAAGCCCCGCTCCGGCGAGAGCGTCGCCAATGAACACCACGGCCAGAACCGCATCACCTTCAGACCGCACTTCTATTTCGGCGAGACAAACCAGGAAATTGACTTCGTACTGTTCCTGAATGGCCTGCCGATTGTGGCCCTGGAATTGAAGCACGAGAAGAATCAGAACGTGCATGACGCGGTAGCGCAGTTTGCCCGCCGCGACCTGACCCGTAAAATTTTCCAACATCCCTTCCTCTACCTGGCTGCTGACACCAGCGATGTCATGGCTGCCACCGATCCCGGCCGGGAGCAAAACTTCCGCTGGCACAATACCGGCCTGAATAATCAGCCAATGAAAAAAGACGAATATCCGGTGGAGTTCATGTACCGCGAGGTGTTGTCTAAAGATCACCTGCTGGAGGCGCTGTCGTTCTTCCTCGTTCGCGTACCCAAGCGCGACGCCGAGGAAAATCGCCCTGCGAGCCCGGCATTCACGCTCTTTCCTCGTTATCACCAGAGCCGCATGGTGCGGAAAGTAGCCGACACAATTCAGACGCACTTTACCGACACCGGCAACATCGGGCGAAAATTCCTCATCAACCATTCTGCGGGCAGCGGAAAAACCCTCTCGATCTGCTGGCTGGCCGACCGTCTGCACAGCCTCTACAAGCCGGGTACCGGTGAAAAGCTGGTGGACCTGATTTTCATCCTCACCGACCGCAAGTCTCTCGACAAGAACATCAAGGACGACATTGAAAACTTCACCCACCTGAAAGCGGTTATCGGTCTAGCGCGGAAGGCCGACGATCTGCCACGCTTCCTGGCGGAGCGGAGATCAATCATCGTCACGACCCAGCAGAAATTTGAGTGGGTGCTGGATGAAATCAAGAAGAACAAGGAACTGAAAAACCTTCGTGTGGCCTTCCTGATCGACGAGGCGCACCGCTCCCAGGAAGGGAAGATGGGTGCCGCAATTCGGACGCCGTTCCGCTCTGCCGACGCCCCCGACACCGATCTACCGGAAGAGGATGAAGAAGAGAAAATTGCAAAGATCATCCGCGAACACGACCTGAACCAACTTTTCGTTGCCTTCACCGCTACCCCAGCACCTGCTACAGTGACGCTCTTCGGTGAAGCGTTTGATACCTATAGCGAGGCGGAAGCCATTGCCGAGGGGTACATCGTTGACGTGGCGGCCAGTATCCTTTCCTTCAAAACTCTCTATCACCTTCACTGTCCCATTGTTCCAAAAGCGGATGAGGAAAAGCTACTGGCCGCCGGGGTAGTGGCCAAGGCGCTCAAGAACGTGGCCTATCAGGATGACGGACTTATTCAATACAAGGCCGAGGTGATGCTGCGTATCTTCGAGGAAAACGTGAAGCAGCTTATTGACGGGCGAGCCAAGGCGATGATCGTCACCAGCTCCCGCGTGGCAGGGCTGCGCTATTTCCGGATCATTCAGGAAAAACTTAAGGAGCGGGGAGCAGACTACAAAGTGCTTTACGCCTTCTCAGACTTCGTCCACCCTGAAACGAACGCCGCCATCAGTGAATACTCCGTGAATGACCTCAATGAAGGAGAGCAGATCGAAGAGCGTTTTGAGGGTGAAGACTGCCGCCTGATGGTTGTGGCAAACAAATTTCAAACCGGATTCGACCAGCATTTGCTGGCCGGTATGTTCCTGGACAAGCCTGTGGTGGACCGTAATGCCGTGCAGACTGTTTCGCGTCTGAACCGTTGTTGCGAAGGCAAGTCGGATGTGGTTGTTGTTGATTTTACCAACAACGCTAATGAGATCCTTAAGGCGTTTGCCAAATACCGGAAAGGCACCCCGTTTGAGCCCGGAGACCCGGACGAACAGCAATGCGTGAAACTGCACGCCGAGATTCTGTCGTTAGGCGTGTTCACACAGGTGGATGCCAACGAATTTGTTAAGCTGCTGGCGACCGGAACAGATGCCCGGATACAGTTTACGATGAATGCCCTGCGTGTCCGCTTTCAGACAACGATAACTGACCTGGAACAACGCAAGAAGTTCGTTTATCTGCTCGGGCGGTTTGTGAAGAGCTACCATTTCCTGACCTGCTTTTTCACCTACCCTGACGAAGTGAGGGAGTTTGCCACTTTTGTTGAGTACCTCGGCCCGCAACTCATCAAACAGGGGAATATTTCCGAGTTGATGCAGCTGATTCGGCAGACTGAAGTCGTTAAGGCAGCTGTCCAGTTCCAGGGCGAGGTGAAGGGCGGCGGTACGGTGAAGCTCAGGCTGGGCAAAGGTGGCAACAGTGCAGGGCCACCACCGAAGAAAGTATCAGTACAGGATATGATTGCTCAGATTCGTGCAGGATTCGCTATATCCGATGAAGAAGCGTTGCTGATCCGTCAGGTGACTGAGGAAAAAACCGGGGATGAGGAGATACGTGCAACCGTGCATGCCCATCGCGACAACGTGATTTATCTGGAAGAAACCTTCAGAGATCGGGTTGACGGTATGATCCAGAATCGATACGAAGAGCTCAGTCGCTTCGACGAGCTTACCGATCCGAAATACACAGACCAAGGCGCGATTTTCGATATCATGGCTGTTACGGTGATCCAGCACCACTTGGCGCAGGCGGTCTAAGTCCTATGACCAAACCTATCAAACAGATTCCCAAGCAAGACCGCCCCCGCGAGAAGCTGCTCGCCAAGGGACCGAGAGCACTGAGCGATCAGGAACTACTCGCTGTTCTGCTGGGCAAAGGAACGCCCCAGATGGACGTTATGACGCTTGCGGCAAAGGTGTCCAGGGCTATAGACGAGAAAGGGCTTGATGTACAGGTGGATGACTTGACCGGTTTCGAGGGGGTCGGCGATGCCAAGGCCACACTGATACTGGCGGCCATCGAGTTTGCCAGGCGCCGAATTAAACCGGAAGGGGTAAAGATCACTACGCCTGCGGATATTCTCCCGCTCATCCGGCATTTTGCTGACAGAAAGCAGGAGCATTTCCTTGCGATCACCATCAACGGTGCCAATGAAGTTCTCAATGTGCGTGTTGTCTCCATCGGACTGGTGGACCGGACTCCGGTTCATCCGAGAGAGGTATTCGCTGATGTGGTGGCGGATAGGGCTTCGGGGGTGATTGTTGCCCACAATCATCCATCGGGCCACCTTGATCCTTCGACGGCTGATATGGAAACCACACGGCAACTCCGGCAGGCCGGTGAGATTATGGGTATTGATCTTCTTGATCATATCATTTTTAATCGGAGCAGCTATTTCAGTTTTTTAGAATCGGGTCGGCTGTGAACTATTGCTATTAAATTAGGAGTTTTGCCAAGTAGATTTTCATCTGCTTAGTTACTGCACTCGTCACCTTATCACGCCGCCAGCGGCAAAATCTCCACATCCCCCATTTCCTCGCGCGCGATCGATCAACATTATCGCAACAGTCAAACATCGGAGTTTTTTGTTTGCCAACCGGCACTTGCAAGGGTATGATTTCAGTATCTAATCAAGTACCAAAAGGAGTCATCATATGAACGCCATACCTGCACAGGAGATTAAAAGGCGCGGTATTGCCGCGGTGGACGATCTCATTGCAAAAGGCGATCTCCATGTCATCCGCAACAATCAGCCGCAGTACGTGGTGCTTTCCGAGGAGCGTTATCAGGAGTTGATCGTAGCGGAGCAGGAGGCCTACTATGCCAGGATACGGGCATCGCTGGAGGATCTCAAGGAAGGAAGGGTCAAGCGCGGCACGGCAGATGATCTGATTAAAGAACTGAAGCTGGAAGGCTAGCGCGTGTATACCCTTGTCTGGAGTGCCGGGTTTACTCGCTCGGCTGATAAGTTCATTAAGAATCATCCTGATTTGCGTAATAAGTTTGCCTCAATACTCCGTGATCTTGAAAACGATCCATTCCAGCCGCATCTGAAATATCACCAGCTCAGAGGAAACTTTAAGGGCGTTCAGGCCGTCAGCATCACCTACAGCTATCGCATCACCCTTACTATTCTGGTTTCCGACAAGGAAATCATCCTGCTTGATGTTGGCAGTCATGACGACGTCTATCGATAAGAAGGATCTATTTATAATAATTTTGGAGGTTAACAATGAAAGTCACCGCATTCAACGGCAGCCCACGCCCGGCAGGCAACACCTCGCTGCTGATCGGACATGTATTTGAAGCACTGAACAAGGAAGGGATCGAGACCGAACTGGTCCAGGTCGGCGCTGGCAAGATCCGCGGCTGCATAGCCTGCTACAAATGTTTCGGATCCAAGGACCGGCGCTGCGCCGTTAGCGACGATATCGCCAACACCTGCATCGAAAAGATGCTGGCATCCGACGGGATCATCATCGGTTCACCGACCTACTTTGCCGCCCTGACGCCTGAAACCAAGGCATTGATA
>Ga0209212_1004184_pt1 | contig 18107 bp, 17 predicted proteins | sample RifGroC2_FD_183996 | JGI IMG/M metagenome (GOLD analysis project Ga0209212, IMG submission 183996) | Groundwater microbial communities from Rifle, Colorado, USA - Groundwater C2 (SPAdes) (version 2) | ecosystem: Environmental > Aquatic > Deep subsurface > Groundwater | place: Rifle, Colorado...
ATAAACACACTGCACCTTGATGAGGTGATTCATTATCGTGTGGATGGCGGAGAGCTTTGGGGCATGGCGCCGCCCGTGGTTGAGATCCATGAGGAATTCATATCTATTCCGTCGCGACGGCAAAATGACGTTTCCGAGCTGCGTGTGCGGGCGGCGCTTTTGGAGGACGGAGAGCATCGGATATGGAATGCTTTAGAAAGCAATACAACCGTGCGTTGTATTTTAATCAGCAATACGGATTCGGCAAAATACCCATTTCCCGCATATCCGATTACGTGGGCGGATGTTAAGGTGTATGATGTGGTGCCGCCTCTAAAAAGGTACTACCGCAATCCGCAAAATCAGTATGTATTTGCCCGGCCCCTCCATGTATTGCGTCAAGTGGGCGATATTCCGCCACCGCCGGAAATTGGAAGAAAATAACTTCTGAAACTCCGTTTATCTATATGAACTGCCGCACCAAAGCGGCGGTTTTTTTCAAAACAACTCTTTGATTCCCGGAAGTATTAATAACATAATGCGGCTCGCTAATTTTTTCAAAACTCTGCCGCATGGCAAGATATTGCGGAAAACGCGCATCGCTTGGGCTGCGGCGCGTTCTTTTATTCAGGCGGGAGCGTATCACGGCCACGGAACACATTGTTTCTATCATAATAAAGCGGCATCCAAGAAGTTTGGCAATGCGGCGCGCGGTTTTACGATGTTTATTTTTTGAAAACGTGGCATCCAGGATTATATTGCGTGTCCGTCCGGTTTTTCGCGTCTGTAAGAAAAGTTCGCGATACACCCGATTCATGTCTTTGACATTATAGCGCGGCTGGCGGAAAATCTTTTTTCGTATCACATCCGTGCGTAAAAGTTGCGCGCCGAGATACTTGGTTAGAAGTTTTGCCACCGTGCTTTTTCCGGTTCCGGGCAATCCGCACACTATAATGAGAAGTTTTTGTCCACTTGCCATATTACCATTATATATTATACTCTTAATTAGATTTTTCAAATAATAATATCTGATAGGACGGACAGGATGATCAAAGCTATTTTGGTTGACGCTCTATTTACGATTTTTTTGCCCAAAAATGGACAAAGCCGATACGAAATGTTGCAAGCGCTTATTAGCAAATTTCTCGGCGTACGGATTGAGGTTGATGAAATTAAGCCCGTATACGACGCCATGCGCCAAAAATGGGAAGAGATTCTGCCGCCAAACCATAAAGAAAAGTGGGCTATTATTAACCGCGAGATTCTCCGTGAACTTATACCCCAACTTTCTCTGGAAGATGCTATTGATGCTGGCAGAAAAATATCCCACGCGACACTTTCCGACCCCGATCTTTACGAAGTTTTGCCCGATACGCGCGGGTTTTTGCGGCGCGCCAAACACCGTGGAATACGCGTGGTCTTTGCATCCAATCAGGATAAAGAATTGCATATTCTCATGGGCGCATTCGGGTTGGGGCCGCTTATCGGCGGAGTGTATGTTTCTACGCAAATCGGGCATGAAAAACCAAGTCCGGAATTTTTTGCAGCAATACTTGGGCAAGAAAATATTCAGGCCGATGAATGCGTGATGGTTGGCAACAATCCGCATAATGATATTCAGGGCGCGGCATCAGTTGGTATTCCCGGAATTTTGTATGACCGTGTCAATGCTTATCCAGATTTTTCCGGGCATCGGGTAACTCGTTTAAGCGAAGTTTTTGAGATTAATTCGCTTTTCGGGGAAAGGAGTTAGCGATGCGGATAATTTTGGAACGGGTTGAACCGTTTGAAAAAGCATTTGCGCGCCTGCGCGAGTCGCCGTTGGAACAAGCCGGAGACGAGAAAATCTTGATTTATCGCGACGCGAATATCCGGCTGGCGAAATTTTACGCAGCGGAGTTAAACCCAACCTCGCTTTATGTTCTTAACTCTAAACTGGAATTTCAGCGAAATTTGCGGGCCCATTTGTTTGATCGCTATCAAATTGACACGTTTGATCCGCCCGGAATTTTGCATCTGCGAAATGAGGAAGACAAACTGGAAGCCATGTTTCCGCCTTTTGTGGAGGTGTATGGCGAGCGGCTGCGCATTTTGCGTAAAAAAGGTGATAACATACCGCCCAAAGAGCAGAATTTGCTGATACCGATTTTGAAAGATGGCATCCACCGCGCATTTGACGCGCATAAAAACAAGGAGCTCTTTCTTTGTATTTTAGTGTCCGGAGCGCTTGCCGAACCGCGTCCATATGCTTACCCGAATACTTGGGATGAAATAAAAGTTTATGAAACAGCGCCTTCGGTAAGAAAATATTATCGTAGAAAAAATTCTTACACCTTTTTACGTCCGTTGACCATGCTTCGCCAAACCGATGAGGCGCCGGTTCCTCCGCAATACGGAAGGACTGATGAAAAGAAGTAATTAGTCCAAAGGCGTCTTACGACGCCTTTTTATAATTTTAAATCTTTGTTATGCTTAATAAATGCAGTCCTCCGCAAAAAATCAAATTATTGTTGCGGTCGTTGGCCTTATCGGATCCGGAAAAACCGAGGCCGTAGCGCGTTTTACGGAACGCGGTTTTGGGCGTGTGGGATTTAACGATGTGGTGTTAAAAGATGAAATGCCGCGAAGAGGACTTGCGTGGAACGAGAAAAATGAACGCGCGGTTCGAGAGGAGCTTCGCGCGCAAGATGGCATGGGCGTTATGGCCAAGCGCTCGCTTCCTAAAGTTGAATCGGCCCTGCGGGACGGCAAAAATATTGTGGTGGAGAGTTTATACAGCTGGGATGAGTATAAAATCATGAAAGAGCGGTTTGGCGAACAATTCCGAACTCTCGCAATTTATGCGCCGCCCGAAATTCGTTATAAGCGTTTGGCGGCTCGCCCGATTCGCCCGCTCTCGCTGGAAAATGCGATTTCCCGCGATTATGCCCAAATAGAGAATCTTGATCAAGCGGGCCCTATTGTCATGGCTGATTGGACCACAGAAAATATCGGAACCAAAGAAGAATTGCTGGCGGCAGTGGATAAAATAATTGATGCAGCACAAAAGAAATTATAAAAACGGCGCAAATTGTGCCGTTAGAAATTTTAAAGCGCCAGAAGTTCGCGGTTATTTTTGAGGTAATCCATGACCAGACGGCTCCAGTTCTCTATCCCGGGCAATCCACTCGCGCGATCCGATTCGTGGAGCGCATCCAATTCTTTCAGGGTCAGCCATTTGGCCTCAATGAGTTCTTCGTCATCATTTACACATACAGATAGTTTATGGCCGAAGAGCAGAAATGCGAATCCGAGATGTACGGAACTAACCGGCCGCGATGGATCGTGAATCACGCCAATGGGCCATACAAACGGAAGCCCTTCATAGCGGATTTCTTCTAACCACTCGCGCTGGAACCAGCCAAGCAGGCTCCCATACTCTATCGTATCGGATTTGCGCAGATGTCCGGCGATACCAAGAAAACGTTCTCCGTGAAGCCGCGTCTCGCTTGAGCGATTCGACTTAACATAGGAAAAAATCTTTCCGTGGCTTGAAAGGATTCCGAAAGGGATGATTTGTTGCCATTCTGAATTTTCTTTTTCATCTACGCCGTGCTTTCCCCAGCGCGGAAGGAATTTATGATACAATCTGGCGATTTCGATAAGGCGCAGAAGTTCTGGGTTTATTCCAGTCCATTCTCCGCGGGCAAAAATATCGCTACGATGAACAACCATTACGTCTTCATTTTTCCGTCGCGCCATTGGACATCTCAATCTGTAAAAAATCTATATCCAATTAAGCATATAAGATTAACGATGGCAAGCGGAGCGGGGTTTACAACCCAAGCGGGATGTTATATGTTATCAGCAGTCCACTTACATATATGTCTATATTGAGGAGGATCTTGTGTGTCAAGCATACGAAGCGGAACGAAACCTTATTGTTTTATTTGAAAACAATGCAATGATTAAGGGATTTGCCGCGGCGCGGCGTGGTGTGTTAAAAAAACATAATCCTTACCATAAATTTGAAAAGTACAGCAGAGAAGCGTGGGACCACGGTTGGGCCTGTTGGCATTCAAAAAAACCGCTTTTACCATGGGTTTTGGAGCAGCAGCTCCCTTTTGGCGAGAGAACCAAAGCACGGTTGTGCTTTGAGAAAACAAGGAAACTTCCTAAGATTCTTTTGCGCGAAGTTGAATTTTGGGACCAGGTGACAGCGGCCGATGCGTTTTTGGAGGGAAGACAATGAATACATCCAAAGCATTTCTTATGATTATTGATAGGCATGAATTGGGCGTGGGGCTTCCGACAGAGATTATCGGAGTATACTGGGAACGTGAAAACGGCGGCGCGTGTTTCAGGATTAAGTTTTTATCCGGTCTTGAGAAATCCGTGCCGGTAGAGGGCAAGAATTACATTTTGCTTTCTGAAGATGATGTAAGGGCGGGCCGCATTCTCGAAGTATTCGATTAATCGCCTAATTTTATAAAAAATAGCGTTTCGATTAGGTCGAAACGCTTTTATTTTTTGTTAGCCGGTATTGGCAAGGATTAGTTTTATTTGTTTGCCGAGTTCCTCCATGGTTCCGTTATTGTCAAGCACTCGTACATCCGGAAGATTCTTGATTGAGGCGACGAATTTTGCGGTCTCGTGTTCGTGCCGTTTCTTGAATTCTGCCAGCGTCATCTTGGCTTCATCCGGCTTTGCGCCAGATTCTTGGTTAAGCGCGGCCAGCCGTGCGCGTTCGCACCGCTTTTCTATTTTACAATCAACGAAGAAAAGAGTGTTTTGCGGAAAACTCCGTATGAATTTTACGTCCCAGGGCAGAAGGACTCCGTCAAATATCCAGATTTTTTTGCCGCTCTCTTCCCATCTTTCACGGATTCCGGAGTGCAGACACCTTCTGCCAAGCGCTTTTTTGGCTCGGGTATAACAATCCTGTAGAGTTTTGCGGTCGGTTGGATCAGGCCGCTCAAAAGCCAGGGCAAGATCGGTTAAAATTATGCCGCTGGAAACCACCGAAGTTTCGCCGTTGAATATGGTTTCAAGAATTTTAACGCAGGTTCCTTTTCCTCCGCGAAGTTCCGCGGCTATTCCGATTACGGCATCAGGCATAATCAACCCCCAAAAATAAAAAACTATTTTAAGTATATTACGCGAAAACAAAAATGTCGAGGTGGCAATTTAGCCGCCGCGGTTAATTATTTGAATGTTAACAACACACTACGATCGTTCATGATTGTTAACAATGAATTATGTATAGAAAAGTTCAGTTTTCGAGTAGGTTCTCTATCGTTCCGCCCTTTTGTATGCTCAAAATATGTACTTTATTTTTGAGGCGCAGTTCATCTAAGCGTTCAATAAATTGCTGGGGGAGCGGATTAAATCCAAGCCATACACTTTTTTGCAGATGACGAAAGCCGCAGGCGGTTAATTCCGTGCGCACTATATTTCGATTTCGTCTTTCGCATTCCGGAATGTCAAAAATAACCAAACGCGGGATATCGTCCCTTTCCGGTATCTCCATGACAATTTCTTGTCGTTCATGCAGCCGCATTTTGCCTTTGGACGTAATATACCATTGGGAACTTCGTAAAGATCCACCGCGTGCGACTAGTCCCTGTCGTTTCAAACGGGAAAGAATTGCAGAAAGTGTACGAGGAGAAACTTCGGGATTTGAATCTAATCCGAAAAGGCGGCGGCCAGAGGATGTAAATGAATATTGGGGCGGAAAAAAAGCATCAATAAATACTTTACCGCCTTCTGCAAGTTTTTCCAATATAAGCCGCGTGATTGAGCGTCTTCTTACATACACGCGAGAAGATGGTTTTTGTATATAGATTTTTGCCATAAAAACTAAATTAAATACGAATTATGAACTGTTAACAATGTATTACGATCGTCTATAACTGTTAACATTAGCTGAAACTCAATTTTTGTTTTATCAACACTATATTTATCTCAGTATTTCAATTCCCTTAAAACGCGCTGTGCGCGTTTGGGATGACATCACTTTGTGATGTCTATGCCCATTGAACGGGCAGTTCCTTCAATTATTTTTTCCGCGGCTGCGAGGTTTTCCGCGTTTAAGTCCTCCATTTTACGCTCGGCGATTTTGCGGATATCTTCGCGGGTTACATTCCCCACCTTCTTTTTATTCGGCTCTCCGGAGCCCTTTTCAATTGAGGCGGCTTTGCGGAGCATATCGGATGCCGGAGGCGTGCGTAATTTAAATTCAAAACTTCGATCTTCATAGATCGTAATTTCCGCCGGCACTATTTCCCCTTCCATTTTCCCGCTGGCCTCGTTATATTTTTTTACAAAATCCCCTATATTAATGCCATGAGGTCCCAGAGCGGTTCCAACCGGCGGCGCCGGAGTAGCTTTGCCTGCCGGAAGCTGGAGTTTAAGTTTTACTTTAATATTTTTCACGAATTAGATCTCGAATTACTCACGAATTTTTCCCGAATACGGGATTGATAATTCGTTTATATTCGAGACTTTTCCTTTTGAAATTTACAATAATGGCCAATGGGATATTTTCTGATTTTATCATTCGAGAGGTTTGTCGTATATCCTCATGATTTATAAATCGTTTTGCCTTAACTTCTATAAGAATTTTGCCATCAATAACAAAGTCAGCGTATAAAGCACTTATTTGTATTTCTCCGATGCGCACGGCTATTTTCTTTTCCCTGATGTGGGGTGTGTTTTCTCGCTTCAACAGCGCCTCAATAGCGTCTTGATAATTAATTTCCTTATAAATGGGACCAAGTTTATTGTGGACTTCAAACAGCAGGCCCATGAGTTTATAGCTTTCATCCTTCAAGACTAAAGTCGTCATATTCGAGATATATTCGTTATAATTCGGAATCGCATTAGAGAAGCTATAGTTTCTTAATCTGCAGCGAATCCAGTTCCACCGGGGTGTCGCGGCCGAAGACATTCATCAAGACCTTGATTTTGCCGCGTTCCTGGTCAACTTCAGACACTTTGCCGTCAAAGTCCTTGAACGGCCCGTCGGTTATTTTTACCGGATCTCCGATCAAGACATCGATTTTGAATTTGGGTTCCTCCTCTCCGATGCGATTCAGTAGAACCTCCATTTCTTCCGGCGAGAGCGGAGTCGGCGTGGTGCCGGCTCCGATAAATCCGGTAACGCGCGGGGTGTTTCGCACCACATACCAGGAGTCGTCCGTTACGATCATCTCGACCAAAACATATCCGGGATAGATTTTTTCTTCAACCACGCGCCGTTTGCCGTTTTTAATTTTGATTTTTTTCTCTATCGGCACCATCACGTTAAAAATCTTATCCTCCATGCCCATGGATTCAATGCGCTGTTTTAAGTTCCGCGCAACCGCGTCCTCATACCCGGAATAGGTATGGACCGCGTACCAATTTCTACCAAATTCGGATGTTTGCTTAGGCATTTATGCGAATATAAAACGAATTTTAACGAATGATCAGTTTATATTCGTTAAATAATTCGTTTCATAGTATGAATGTATTCAAAACCCACTGGAATAAATAATCCAGTCCTCCTAAAAACACGGCGACACTAAGACTTACGATTACAACCGTTATGGTGTAACGTAATGTGTCTTCGCGGCTCGGCCAGGTAACTTTTTTCAGTTCAATCCTAGTTTCTTTGAGAAAAGTTGTTAATCGTTCAAGCATTTTTCGCGAACAGCACTAACAGTTTCGCCGCCTCTGGCGGCTTGCGAACAGCGCGAACAGCTCTGTTGGTGCTGTTCGTTACTGTTCGTGCTGTTGGTGTCTTCCCTTTTTTAAAAGGCCCGCAGGCCTTCGGTTTTAAGTATAGCGCGGAGCATTAGCCCTGTCAAATGTCTAAGTTCTTTACGGCTTTTGCGTGCGTTTGTATGAATTTCTTGCGTGGGAGCACCTCATCTCCCATTAAAATATCAAAAATTCGGTCGGCCTCGGTGGCGTCTTTGATAGTTACTTGTTTTAGAATTCGCGCCGCAGGATTCATGGTGGTTTCCCAAAGCTCCGAAGGATTCATTTCGCCAAGTCCTTTATAGCGCTGGATCTCAATGCCTTTTACTGCTCCCTCCGTAACGATTTCGGCAGATTCGGGCGTGTCTTCGGCCACTTTTCCTTTTACGCGCGCTCGTTCCTTTTTGGTCTCAATTTTTTGTTTTGAAATTTCGGTGGCGACTTTTTCTTTCTCCGCATCGGAGTATACATATTGGATATTTTTTCCGGATTGTATTTTATAAAGCGGCGGAGTCGCGATGTAAAGATAGCCGTGTTCGATTATGGGTCGGAAATAACGGTAAAAAAGAGTCAAAAGCAGGGTTCGGATGTGGGAACCGTCAACATCGGCGTCGGTGGCGATGATGGTGCGATGATACCGAAGTTTTTTTACATCGAATTCGTCTCCGATGGCAGCACCCAGCGCGATAACTAGGGAGCGCACTTCTTTGGAGGCGAGTATTTTATCCAGTCGCGCCTTCTCCACGTTCAAAATTTTTCCGCGCAATGGCAATATCGCCTGAAATTTGCGGTCTCGCCCTTGTTTGGCGCTACCTCCAGCGGAATCGCCTTCCACCAGGAATAATTCGGATTGCGACGGATCGCGCGACTGGCAATCCGCCAATTTGCCCGGCAGCATCATGCCGTCCATGGCACCCTTGCGCAGTACGGTTTCGCGCGCGGCTTTGGCGGCCTTGCGCGCTTTTTGCGCCAGGATCGCCCGGCCCATAATTTGTTCGGCGTCACGCTGGAATTTTTCACACCATTCCTGAAGGGCATCTCCCACTACCGCCTCAACCGCGGTTCGCGCTTCGGGGTTGCCGAGTTTGGCCTTGGTTTGTCCTTCAAATTGGGGTTCTTTGAGTTTTACGGAAATTACGGCCGTAATTCCCTCGCGTGTATCATCTCCGGTCAACGCATCCTCGTCTTTTTTTAAATATTCATTTTTGCGGGCATAGTCATTGAGCGCGCGGGTTAGGGCCGTACGAAATCCGGTCATATGCATTCCGCCCTCGGGCGTAAAAATATTATTGGCAAAAGACATCTCTTTGGCTTGTATGTCGTCGGTGTACTGAAACGCGGCTTCCACCAGGATTTTGCGCGCGCCCGCCTGCGCCTCGCGGGAAACATAAAAAATATTTTCGTGTTTGATGTCTTCGCTGCGATTAAGATATTTTATGTAGGATATTATGCCGCCCTCAAAATAAAACGCGTGGGAAGTGCGAAGCACGGATTCGTCTTTGGCTTTGCCGCCGGATCTTTCGTCAAAAACCGAAATTTTAACTCCTTTGGTTAAATAGGCCTGTTGGCGCACGTGTTCCAGTACCCGGTTCCAGTCAAATGAAATTTTTTCAAATACTTCCGGATCAGGTTCAAAAGTAACGGCTGTGCCTGATCCTCCGCATTTCCCGGTTTTTTTTACGGAATATTTGGGTTTGCCGCGCACATATTCCTGGGTGTATTGGCTGCCATCGCGGCAGACCTCGGCCTTCATCCAGATTGACAGGGCATTTACCACGGAGACCCCTACGCCGTGCAGTCCGCCGGATACTTTATACGACTCGCCGCCGAATTTGGCTCCGGCATGCAGGGTGCACATTACGGTTTCCAGCGCCGACTTCTTGGTTTGCTTGTGGATTTCAACCGGGATTCCGCGTCCATCGTCAATCACCATTACTCTATTTTGCGGCAAAAATGTGATGGCGATGTTTTTGGCAAAACCGGCCAAACTCTCGTCAATTGAATTATCCAAAACCTCCCACACCAAATGATGCAGGCCGTCCGGTCCGGTAGATCCGATATACATGCCCGGGCGCTTGCGCACCGGTTCAAGCCCCTCCAGCACGTAAATATCTTTGGCGGTATAGGAGTCGTCTGGCTTGGCAGCGGATTTTTGGGCTATTTTTTTAATTGATTTCTTGGACATAATACCTTTAAATTGTAGCAAATTTGTTTCGTCTATACAAGCAATTTTGCCCCAAAATTTTGGGGCAAAATATGGCTTAGATATGATGATTTTATCTTACGCGTGTAATCTGATTTTTCCTCCCGTCGTTTCATATTCCGAAGTCCAACTTCAATAGTCTGCTATTGAAGTCGGACTTCAATGATCTACCGCAATAAAGCGTGAAATATTTCTTTGGTTTGCTGATAAATTTTTGCCTGGATTGGGTCTATTTCTTCTGTGGTTAGAGTTTGTTCGGTGCTGCGATAAGTAATGCGATAGGTATAACTTACGCGACTGGCCCCGAATTTTTCCGGATTTTCATATTTGTCCAAAAGTTTGACTTCTTCCACTAAATTTCCGCCAATGTCGCGAATAAGGTCAAAATAATTATTGGGTATAAAATCCGCATCCACCACAAACGATATGTCGCGCACAATCGGCGGATATTTGCTGACTTCTACGAATTTTTGGCCGAGTTTCAGTTGGCGGGTGACTCGCGGATCTTCAGACCACAAGAGGCGTATATCCGGCAAATCCAGGCTGGCGATTGCCAGTCGTTCCAGACCAAACCCAAATGCCCAGCCGTGATAATTTGTTAATCCGAAATTAGCCAAAACGCTTTTGCGGGCCATACCGGATCCCAGCATTTCTATCCATTGACCGTTAATTTCTGCTTCCATTTCAAAACTCGGATCGGTATAGGGAAATTGATGTTCGTAAAAACGGAAATTTACCTGGCCAAAAATGCTTTTGGCGATCTCGGAAAGCGCATTTTTTAAATCATCGGGGGTGATGGTTATTTTATCATCGGGACCGATAAGTAATCCCCCAAACTGATGAAAAACATTCATATGCTGCCTGTCGATTTCATCTTTGCGATAAACTTTCCCGTAGCAAATAACCCCCAGCGGTTCTTTATTTTCAATCCTCTTTTTAATTTTCGGGTGGTTTAAATAATAATACCAGAAAACCGTATCGTGAGTTCTCAACACATGATTCTCATTAACATAATATGTGTCCGATTTACTGCGAGCCGGATGTCCGGGCGGCATGTTAAAAAGATCAAATAAAATGTGGGTGGAAACAATTTCCGGAATCTCAATGACATCAAATCCCGTTAAACTTTTGACTTTTGCGGCCCGGTCAACTATTTCTTTTAAGGGACTGCCGGCGTGGCGCGAAAGATCCGGCATAGCCAAAAATCGTTGGAGGCGCAAGGCCTCGGTATCATCGCGTTTTTTAAGTTCGGCGAGCAATTTTTGCTCCTCGTCCCGCGGAATGATTATGGCCTCGCCAGTTTTTTGCGCAAGAAGTGACGGCATAATTTTTATATCGTATCACAGGTTTGAATTCATCTCAATATGTTCGACACTCGGTGTTGCACATTTTTTGCTGTTAAGATAACATGGGATTCATATGCGCAAAGTTCAATTCGCACCTGAAGAACATTACCATATTTTTAACAGAGGGAATAATAAACAGCCGATTTTTCAAAACAATAAAGATCGCATACGTTTTTTATTTCTTCTGCTCCATAACCAGGCCCCAGTTCATTTTATCAATTTAAGCCGACAGGTATCGTATTTTGTTAAACACCGAGTGTTTAACATTTCGGATGCGGAAGTAAATAAAATTGCCACTAAACGCTACGTCGAACTCGAAAATTTTGTGCTAATGCCAAACCATTTTCATATGACAGTTTTTGAAAAAGAAGAGGGCGGAATTTCCAGGTACATGCAGAGGATTTTAAACGGATATACGAAATATTTCAATACGAAATATCAAAAAGTTGGACATCTTTTCCAGGGACCCTTTAAAGCCGTACACGTAGAAGATAACCGGCAACTTTTATATCTATCTGCTTATATACACAGAAACCCTCGAGAACTGCAAGATTGGAATAATAAAGAAATCTCATTTCCGTGGTCAAGTTATCAAGATTATGCAGAAAAAAATCGCTGGGGAAATTTGCTTAAATCAGAAGTTATTCTTTCACAATTTTCAGACAAAACTGAATATAAAAATTTTGTAGAAACAAGCGGCGCCAAAGAAATGAATAAAGAACTTGAAATTGATTGTTAAACACCGAGTGTTGCACATATTGTTATAAATAAACCGCCAAAGCCGGCGGTTTATTTATTAATCTCATTAAAGATTCGTGAAAAATTACGGTGGCGGGATTTCGATAAATGAGGGCGGCGGCCTTACCTGCGCGGTTGCGTTTCGCGATATACCGTCGCAAGTCAGGGTGAAGATGGTGGTGATGGCAAGATTTACCGCGGGACAGGCGGGGGATCCTGCAATTCCGCAATTATTGGAAACCAGGCCGCCGTTTATTGCTGTGTCCGGATTGTTGTCATTAAGCGTACAGGAATTAAGAGGAAATTCTTCAGTTCTCCACCTGACCACGGTTGATTGTCCGGCATTGATCGGGGTTGGATTTACGTCAAATGTCAGAAATCTTCCGGTTATGGTTATGGGAGAATTGGTGCAGGTGTTGGGGCCGTCGCTTGTGAATCCGTCGTTTACGGTTACGGACCCGTTTTTTTGGCCGCTTAAGGTATATACTACGTCAACCGGAAGATTGGTCCGCCCTCCCAACGGAGAACTTCCGGACCAGGTAAAAGTATATGATCCGGAGCCGCCAGTGGGAAATGCGGTCCAGCGCACCGTATCGTCAACCACGGATGCTATGGCCGGAACTGCGGTGCAAGTTGCATCAAGATTAACATTGACCGTGGTGCGGCGTTCGGCAGACGGAGCAGGACCTTGCTCCATTATTACTTTGGCGGTGGAGCGCGCGGAATAAGCGCGGGAAACCATCATTGAGGTTGCATTTTCTCCGTTGCATTTGGCTCCGTTAGAACCCACAGTACAACCGCCTCCGGCGGCATCTGCCGGAAGCGAACCGCATGAAGAATCAGCTGAAACCGTACTCACGTTTGCGCTTGCATTATTACAATTCCACCAGAAAGAATAATTAATCATACCGAGCGCAGTGCTGGATGGGTCGCGGGTGGCAGTTATATTTCGGCTAATACCCGGATCCGCCGGGTTCGGAACGATATTAAGCGAAGAAATCAAAAGAGTTTGTTGAAGAATCGTAAGGGTGAATTGGGTGGTTTTGGTAAGAGCGACGCTTGTTCCGGTAACAGTTACGGGATACGCCCCGGCCGGAGTTGAGCCGGAAGTTGAGATATTTAGGGTTTTTGAACAAGCGGGACTACAGGATGCGGGAGATGGGGCGAAGGAAAAACTGACACCGGAAATCGGCGCTGAAGTTACGGAAAATGCAACTGACTGGGTTGCGCCGGAATCAAGCGAGGCATTGATGGTTCGGGATGTATTAAGGCCCTGGGTTATGGATACGTCGCCGTTGTTGGATAGCGTAAAATCAAACGCCGCACCAATGGTAAATGAGGTTCCTGCGCCTGCGCAGTTGTTATTTTCATTTGACTCGGTTACGGCGCCGGGCGGCGGAACCGGAAAAACATCCGCGCAAAAATACACGGTATGCGGCCCTATGGTGGCGGTCCAGGAACTGGATGTAATTGAACCGGAATTTGCGCCAGTAGCCAGCGCTCCTATGCTCGGCGCATTCACTTGTCCGGTTGAGGATGTAAGGCAGTTTGAATTATCAATGCAAAAGCGGGCGGTGGATGCGCCAGCTGGCGCAGTGCCGCTATTGTTAACGCCGCTATTGGTGAATGTCAACGGCATGCCGGCGATCAATGTTCCGTTTACCGTAATACTCGGGCCAACCGTAAGATCCGGTGTTGGAGCCACCCCCACGCTGAATATCTGTGTCGTACAATTATTTCCCTCGTTTGTTTCGGCAATAGCCGACCCCGCGTCCGCGCACACTTCAAAAAGATGCGTTCCAACTTGCGCGGTCCAGGCATTGGACCAGTTTTCAACTTCTGTATCCCCTGGACTACTGGCGGCGGCCAATGCGCCGGTGGTTTGATCAGCCGGAGTAAAATCCCAGGTACCGTTATTATCTATATCCAAACGCAAACGGGTTTGGGAAGATGCGGATGCCACACCTGCCCCGGAGTTTCTCACCGTTGCCGCAAAAGTTACGGATTGTCCGGCAGTAAGACCGCCAGGAGATACGCCAAGGCCCTCGGTGATGTAATCTGGCTGAGCCGGAGGCGTATATGTTACGGTCACGGTCTTGGCCGCATTCATGCTCACGGAACATGTCTCGGCTAATACGCTGTCGCATCCGGACCAGCCGGCATAGTTGTTGCCTCCCGAGGTTGCCGGAGCAGTGAGCGAAACATTGGCGCCGGCTGCCAAGGCCGAGCGCGTGTAATTAGTGGTTCCGCCGTGGCCGGATGAGCTGGTGATAACCACCGAGGAAGCCCCGGAGGAATTAACAGTGAGGTTGTAGTAGGTGACGGCGGGCAATACGGTAAACGTCTGTGTTGCGCAATTACTCCCCTCGTTGGTTTCGGCAATAGCCGACCCCGCGTCCGCGCACACTTCAAAAAGATGCGTTCCAACTTGCGCGGTCCAGGCATTGGACCAGTTTTCAACTTCGGTTGCTCCCGCAGCCAATGCTCCGGTGGTTTGATCAACCGGAGTAAAATCCCAGCTGCCGTTATTATCTATATCCAAGCGCAAATTGGTTTGGGAAGATACGGATGCCGCACCTGCCCCGGAGTTTCTTACGGTCGCCGCAAAGGTTACGGATTGTCCTGCGGTAAGACCGCCGGGCGCGGTGGCTAATCCTTCGGCGATGTAATCGGGTTGAGCCGGAGGCGTATATGTTACGGTCACGGTCTTGGCCGCATTCATGCTCACGGAACAAGTATTACCCAAGACACTGTCGCATCCGGACCAGGATGAATAATTGTTGCCGCCCGAAGTTGCCGGAGCAGTAAGCGAAACATTGGCGCCGGCCGCCAAGGCCGAGCGGGTGTAATTGGTGGTGCCGCCGTGGCCGGAGGAGCTGGTGATAACCACCGAGGAAGCCCCGGAGGAATTAACAGTGAGGTTGTAGGTGACGGCGGGCAATACGGTAAACGTCTGTGTCGTACAATTATTTCCCTCGTTGGTTTCGGTAATAATCAACTCCACATCCGCGCATACTTCAAAAAGATGCGTTCCGGCAGTCGCGGTCCAGACACTGGACCAGGTCTCAACTTCTGAATCATTGGCTGATCCTACGCTAGTCAATCCTCCGGTGGTTTGATCAGCCGGAGTAAAATCCCAGGTACCGTTATTATCTATATCCAAGCGCAAACGGGTTTGGGAAGGAATTCCTTCCGGATCACCCCCGTAGTTTTTCACCGTTGCGGAAAATGTTACAAGTTGTCCAGCAGTGAGTCCGCCCGGAGCAGTAGCCAGGCCTTCGGTGCGATAATCAATATCCTCAGGACCAGGACCAGGACCAGGACCAGGACCAGGACCAGCTGAAACGTTCGCGGCAATAGTTAAAAAAGTGAATATCAAAAAACACGTTTGCCATAAGTTTGAAACGCGATGATAATCTAAAAAACCGGGTTTAGCCATTACACTCAATATAAGCGAGGGGTCGGAAACACACAACCCAATTTATCCACACACCTTAAGGATCGGATCGTTGTTTAGCCATCCCGAATGACAAGGCGATGAGGTCAAGAATTGTTTTTTCCGGATATGTTTTAAGCAGGGTCTGATAATCAAGGTAGTATTTAGTTTGTCCGTAATACCGGACAAATGAAAGCGGCGCATCGTCGAGCCATACCGACCCGTTAAACGGCAGGAAATAGAGCGAAGGGAGGGAGCGCGTGATAAAAAGCTCCTTTATTTTAAGGGGTTGGGGAAGAAGCGCGGTTAGTTTTAGCAGGTTCCGGTTTTCAGCAACTCCCCGACGGATAAGTTTTTCAAAATATCCGCTTTTCTCCCGGTTGATTTCAAGAATTTCGCGGAGCAAGTCCGGCATGTCGTTTCCGGCAAGTTCGCGCAGTTTTTCATCCGGATATTTTTCCAGCGTTGATCGCATGGCGTTAAACATTTTGTCTTGCGTTTCGCGCCAGATCGGGTCTGCTTTAAGAAACGAGTCAATGGCGGAGGTAAGTTCGGGTAATTCTATATTCCAGCGGCTGGCGCGCCATTCCAGCAATAATTCCCGCACGCGATAGAGCGTAAAAATTTGGGCGTGGTAGGCAACATCCGGACAAGAATAATAATTGAAGTTTGGCTGCCAATAATATTCCAGTCCGGCTTCGCGGAGCGGCTTGAAAAATCGCGTTTCTTCGCCGTAACTTAAAGTGAAGTGAAAAAAGGCCTGACGAATGGATAATGGAGTAAGAAATTTGTTGACGCGCGCCAGATAGAAAAGGCCGCGTTCTCCTTTGACCGGATCTACGCCACAGTCAGTCGGAATTTCGGCTAGTGGCATGACCGGCAGCCACTTCAGGCGCTCAATGATTTTTTGGGTAAAGGCAATGTCGCGCAGTTCGTCCGGAGTTAAAACCGGATTTTGAACGGCCGCGGAAGAGGCCTTGGCAATAGACAAGGATGGTATGGCGCGCCGGTTCAGGGTTTTCGCGTTTGCGATCAGCGCTGAAATATTGGAGAGAAGCATTTCACGGGTTATGGCGTTTGTCCCATAATGGTAAAATTCATTTTTAGCGACGTAAGGCAGATTGTCCAGCGCGTTTTGGTAGCGCTCAAGATCTTTTTGATAGCGAGCTACGGTACGGTCCAGCGCCCGGCGATAGGCTAAAAAGTTTTTCAGCGTAGGATTTTTTATAAATGCGCGGCGCGTCTCTTCCAGATCCGGCAATGATTCCAGAAAATCAATCGGGTGAAATGCAGTTTCAATAAGGCGCCTGTCTTCAGCTTTTGGATAGAGGGCGGCAATCGCGCCGACGGTTTCTTTCAATTCTTTTATTTTTACGCGGAGCGTTGCGGTGTCCGCGCCAGCCAGCCCAAAACGCGGCTGTGTTTTGGCTTCCTCCAGCGCCGCAAAAATTACTTGTCTTGACCATCCCCAGATCAGCAGTATGGATACGCAAATAAACGCAAAGGCGGTTACGCCCGCGGATTTTGGTGTGGATATCCGTTTAGTTGACGAAATATGCATGGGGATTTAGCATTAAATATATGTTGCGATACAAAATTCTCAAGTTTTTTTTCGGAATACTTAGCTTGGCATTTTTTTTCCAGCTGCACCCCAAACGGCATGATGAGGATGTTGAGGAACGAGATCGGCGCGATGCCGAACTGAAGGCCCTGCAGATGGAAAAAGCGCACCCGGACATGAACGTAAACGCCCATTTTTTCGTATCTTGCGGGGGATTTATTTCTTAACAGCCAACAGGTGTTAGATGTCAGTCCACTCGTCGCAAAAGAAGCGGTTTTTTTGTTTCGGGAAAACTATCTGCCTGTTCAATTTTTAGCGGGAGAAATGCGCCGCTTGAGATAAGGTTTGCGAGCGTATGGGTGGGTGTCAGGAATAGATTTTTCTCCACTTCGGCGCGGATGAATTCTTTAGGATTTGCCAGTACAGCATATCCGGACGTTACTTTAATTTTTAACGTGATTTCGCCGACAATTCGCACGCCATTGAGAACTTCTCGCGTCTCGGCTCTCCATTCTTCAATATAATCTTTCAGGGACGTTAAGACCCGTTCAAGTTCCTGGCGCACCAGCATGGCGCCGGCGCATTTTACATAGTCAAAATTTTTTCTTCCGGTTAGGATAAGCGTAAATTTTTTTCCACATTCGCATTCTTCTTGCAATACGCGCCCCACGTCTCCGGTACGATAGCGAATCAGGCAAGTTGCGGGATTGCCAAAAGAGGTCGCCACAATCTCTCCGTATCCGTTTTCATCAATATCCGCAAGTTCAATCAGGCGGCGGTATTGAACTGGATGAAAAGCGCTTAAACCGTATTTTTTTGCAAGGAACGTACAAAGATTGCCGATTCTCCCGAATTCGCCCAGGCCATAACCTAATTCTATGGATATTTTTTTGAACACGTTTTCAATCAAAGCGCGTTGAGAATTTTGTAGAAAATCACCCCTAAGGAATATATTTTGAATTGAAGTCGGCGCCGTAATCTTGTTTTCAAGCATGAGAGAGGAGAGATGTGTTAACGCGGCCGGAAATGCGCTGATGTTGTCCGGACTAAAATCATCCAGGGTCTTATCAATTTTTTTAGCGGCTGGGTGAGGATTCAATAAAAGCAGTTGGTGGCGGTTGA
>Ga0209212_1004185_pt1 | contig 18104 bp, 20 predicted proteins | sample RifGroC2_FD_183996 | JGI IMG/M metagenome (GOLD analysis project Ga0209212, IMG submission 183996) | Groundwater microbial communities from Rifle, Colorado, USA - Groundwater C2 (SPAdes) (version 2) | ecosystem: Environmental > Aquatic > Deep subsurface > Groundwater | place: Rifle, Colorado...
GCCCTCGTTAAAGAATGAACGACGCTTCCAAGACCGCCCGCTTGAGCGAAAGGCGCCGCCTCCGAAGCGACAAAAAGAACTTTTAATTTGTTTCCTTTTTTAAACATACGTTTAATTATAAGATTTTTCCGATAAATTGTCATCTGCTTGCCTCCGTCCATAACATATGGCAATGTCCAAGCGGGATTATGACTAAACTAAACAAAACCCCGTTAAAACGGGATTTTTGTTTGTGAGAATAAAATTCTCCGCTTACTTTTGGAATAGCTCCTCAAGCTTTCTCAATTTTTTAATAAATGAGTCAATTTCAGAAATAGAAGCGCCGTATTCAAACGTAACTTTTTTGGTTGTTTTTCCATCAGATATTTCTATCCATTCGGCGCCGCCGTCTGCGCAGTCGGGACAACCAATTCTTTCAGGTAAAAGATTAAATTTTTTGACATTAAGAGCATTGACGAGACTGTTCCATTCCTTAGGTGAAATTTGGATTTTTCTTTGAACTTCGGGGTACGAGGAGTTGTCCCAACCACTCTTGATATAACTTATACTTTTTGAATTTATGTCAAGTACCATTTTACAATATCCCACACACTTACCAAACGATGTCCCCGTTTTTATCGTTTTTATTTTGTTAATTGTCATGGGGTTGTTAATAAATACATCCTTTGTGGAAAACTTAATGTGAGTCGCTCTTAATTCTCTCTTTTGAGTATTGACAATCCCAGTCGCCCTAACAACAAAATCGCCATTTTTCATATCGCTTAATTTAAGACCCGGCGTAGTGCTGGCAATTTTAGTAGTCGCATTGACAAAAACTGTTATAAAATTACCAAGTTGATTCGGTTGATTCGGTTGATTCGCAAGCGGAAGTCTAAAGCTACCAACTTTTCCATCGCTCCCCTCTTCAATATTCAGTTCGCTTACAACGCCGCCGTAATTCGAATTCGCGCCCGCTCTTTGCATAGAATAATCTTTTATTTTATCCGCCGTGACGGTCAATGAAGCGGCGGTCGTGTCCAATGCTCCATTAAAACTTATAATGTCTCCCCCTGATATCTCCGCAACCGTGGAACCTTTGCCGTCATAATGTCTGAACACTTTCGTGTTCGCTGTTGTCTTTACTGTCAAGGCCATCACGCTAATTCCAAACTCAACATCAACGGTCAAAACGCCGCTTGTGTTTGTTTTTACCGTCGCTCCGCCAGCAACAACAGCCAACGTTTCTCCTTTTTTCATTATGATAATCTTGGCATCTTTACTTTCATCCTCAAAAACACTGAGAGCGCTTATCACGCGGGCGGAATTTTCGTTTATCTTTCTTTCGGTTTTTGTTTCGGTTTTTTTCTTGAATGGCCACGCGGCTTCGGTTTTAGAAACAGAAACTCCCGTTATTGCCGCCAAAACTGCCACCGCAAAAATTAATTTTTTCATTTTTTTATTTTAATAATGTCTAATAATTTTAACAAACAAAAATAATAAATTAACGATAACGACCACTTGAAGCACTGCAACTTATTCTTTTAATAATATAAAACTATAAAATAAAAGTCAAGACATTATATCCCTAAAAACAGCCGAAATAAGAAGAAAACGACCGGCAGGAGAATTTGCGAAAAGAAAAACAAAAAAAACAAAAGAATGAAGAAACCGTATTTTTCCAAAAAGATTTGAGCGTTGTTAAACTTATTATAAGGAAGGAAGGAAAAAAGAACTTTGGAGCCGTCCAAGGGCGGAATTGGTATGAGATTAAAGATGCCCAAGAAAACATTTATCCAGACGACCATAGAAGAAAAATAAAAAAGAGCCGGAGCGTAGCCCGTCCCGAATATCGCCGCGCCGTTTACCGCGGCCAAACCTATTTCCGTTTTTACCGTTTGGTCAATTGGAAGAAACAGCGCGACCAAGCCAAAAACTCCGGCTATTAAAAAATTAGACAATGGTCCGGAAACAGCCACCAAGCCCGGTCCCCATTTTTGATTTTTAAGATTATAAGGATTGTAAGGCACGGGCTTGGCCCAGCCGAAAACAAAGGATGATTTGAGCAATATCAGCATCAGCGGCACGATAAAAGACCCCGTCATGTCCAAGTGTTTAAGCGGATTCATAGAAAGTCTCCCCGCCCTCTTGGCCGTCGGGTCGCCCAGAAGATAAGCGATGTAGCCGTGAGAAACCTCGTGAATGACGACGGAAAGAATCAGTATGGCAACAATGAAAATATAATTTATGCCTTGCATATCGCGATTTCTTATGTTAGCATAAAAAGCAATTTATATGAAGACCTGCCCGACCTGCGGAAAAGGAACGAATATGGCCGCCAAGAGAAACCTTTTGCGGGGAAAATATAATCCGACATCAAAAACCAGACGCTACCCCAATTTGCAATGGGCGACTTTCCCTAGCGGCGAGAGACTTAAGATCTGCGCTTCCTGCATAAAGAAAGGCCATCACATCCAGCCCTCTTTCGCCCAAAAACTTTTAAAGAAAAAAGGTATCCACTTGGAACAATTTTTCTCAAAAGGCAAAAAGAAAAGCATCGGCCGAGGCGAGTAAAAAGGGGAGGAGTGGCAGAGTGGTCTAATGCACCTGTCTTGAAAACAGGAGTCTGGGCAACCGGACCGTGAGTTCGAATCTCACCTCCTCCGCCAAGAATCAAATTTCCATCAAAAATCTCTCCGTTATATCTCATTAATCCTGTATAGATAGGATTTTTGAGAAGTTTTTGATAATTCGACACCGCAAATTCCTTTTCGCTTTTTCGCTTTAATCCAAGTCCGTTAAAATAGCATTAGCGTGGAATACTAAAACTACAAACTTTCTGCCCTTACCTTTTACCCCATCTTCGCTTTTATCACAAAGCCGTCGATGGAGATTTCTTGGCCGTCTTCCAGAACGGCGTTAAATTCCAGTTTTTCCAATCCGGCTGATTTTTTAATTTCCTCGACGAATTTTTCCATAAATTCTCTGGCTTGAATATCCGCCTGAACAAGCAAAACGATTTTCTGGCCGGGATTCAAGCCAGTTTTTTTTCTCAAGTCTTGCAATCCTCTGATAAGATCTCTAAACTCCCCTTCTTCTTTAAGTTCCGGCGTAATTTCCGTGTTCAACTCAACCTCGCCTAAAATTTTATCGTCCCAAAGAATTTCTTTGACATTAAGTTCGTCTTTTATCAAAACCAAAAGTTCTTCCTTAATTTTTAATTTTAAATTTTTAATTTTAAATTTTTGTAGCGGCTGTCTTACCTTTATTCCCGCTTTTGCCCTAGCCTCCAAACCAAAAGAAACAATTTTTCTCACTTCTTCCATTTCTTCAATTAAACTTTCCACTTTCCACTTTCCACTTTCCACTTTTTTTACCCATTCTTCCAAATGCACACTTTCTTTCTCCCCCGCCCCGACACCCCTATAAATCTCCTCCGCCATAAACGGCATAATCGGCGCGATGAGCTTGGCCAGTTCGTTTAAAACTTCTCTCATTGTCGCCAAAGCGGATTGTTTGTCTTTTTCATCATCGCCTTTTATCCTATCCCTTGATCTTCTCACATACCAAGTGGAAAAATCGCTGATGAAATCTTTGATCGGTCTTCCGGCTTTGGTTGTGTTATATTTTTCCAATCCGCCTGAAACCTCAACAATCAAATTATCAAGAAGGCTCAATAGCCACCTATCCAAAACATTTTCGCTTTCCCTTGCCAATGTTTTGCCGTCATATTCCGCTTTGTATAAATCAAAAAATTTAAAAGTATTCCAAAGAATGTTTATAATCTTGCTATGAATTTCTTTTAATTCTGAATCCGAAAAGCAAACGTCTTCCGATTGCATCACAGGACTGGACATCAAGTAATAACGCAAGGCGTCCGCTCCGAATTTGTCCAAATTGATCATCGGATCGGTATAATTGCCCTTGGATTTAGACATTTTCGCTCCATCTTCACCCAAAATATTTCCAGTAGAGATTACATTTTTAAAACTAATATCTCCAAAAAGCATACCGGCGATGGCGTGCATATAGTAAAACCAAGTTCTGGTCTGGGCGATGTATTCGGCAACAAAGTCTCCGGGAAATCTTTTTTCAAACTGCTCTTTGTTCTCAAACGGATAATGATATTCGGCAAACGGCATAGAAGACGATTCAAACCACCCATCCAAAACTTCCGGCGTTCTTTTCATTTCGCCGCCGCAATCCGGGCAAACAAGCTCCACTTCATCTATATACGGCCGATGAATATCAAGAGTAAAATTACCGTCATGGGGCAAACACGAAAAAACAAGTTCTTTTACTTCGCCGGTTTTAATTATTTCATTATCATTGTTTTTTGTTCTTATTTTATTTCTTAACACAATTGATTCTTTTTCATTCAGACCTCCAGCTACAGAAAATATCATCCATATCGGTCCGGCGTGACTTACTATCAAAATATTTTTGTCTCTAAATTTTTTATCAATTTCGTAAATAAAGTCACCAATTCGTTTTTTTAAATCATTCAGATTTTCTCCGTTGGGAGAATTTTTATAAAACTCTTCTTCTTTCTCGCTAAAATAACTTCTATAATCTTGTATTTTTTTCTCGTCAAAAAAACTAGCATCTACCTCACGCAGTCTTTTGTCGGCTGTCAAATTATCAACACTTAAACCAATATTTTCAGCAATCAAAAAAGCGGTTTCTTTGGTTCTTAAAAAATCAGAATAAAATATAAAATCAATTTTTTTCTCCTTTAGTTCTTTGATGCTCTCCAAGACTTGTTTCCTGCCTTTTTCTGTCAGTGGATATTTATGACTGCTTTCAAAACTAAAGTTTAGCACATCCTCAATGTTATGCGTTCCTTCCCCGTGTCTCATCACAAAATATATATTGCCGGATTTTTTCGTGCGCTTTTTCAAGTCTTCAACAGAACCGATCATTTCCGTTTTTTGGCACTTTTGGCACTTCCAAATAGGTAGCGGCGAAGCCCAGTACCTGTTTCGGGAAATATTCCAATCTGGCGCTCCTTCCACGATATTCAAAAATCGCCCGTGTTTGAGATGCTCCGGCTGCCAATTTATTTTTTCATTCAGCTGAACCAATCTGTTTTTGACTTTTTGGATGTTGATAAACCACGAAGAAAGCGCGCTGTAATAAAGCGGTGTTTCGCAACGGTGGCAATGCGGATAAGAGTGGGTATGCGATTGTTTGGCAAAAATCAATCCTCTTTTTTCCAAATCTTCTTTGGTGTATCTCTCCCCTTTTTTCAAATAAAAACCCTGGATAAATTCCGGCGCTTCTTTGTTGAAATGCCCGTTTTGATCCAAGAGCGGAGCTATCGGCAGGTCGTATCGGACGCCGATATTATAATCGTCTTCCCCGTGCATTGGAGCGATGTGGACGACACCGGTTCCGTCTTCCGTGGTCACAAAATCAGCCGAAACGACATAGTGTGATTTTTTGCCCGAATTTTTTACCGCCGGAATGTCGTAGAGCGGTTCGTATTCCATGCCGACAAGCTTTTTCCCCTTAAATTCTTGCGAGACTTTATATCCTTCTTTTAAAACCTCCAGTCTTTCTTTGGCTAAAATATAATTTTCTTTATCCTGCTCAACCAAACAGTAATCAATTTCTTCCTTTACCGCCAATGCGACATTGCTTGGCAGTGTCCATGGCGTAGTCGTCCAAGCCAAAAAATAAGTATTTCCCGGCAAGCTGTGTTTTTTTGGATTTTTGACTTTAAACTTCACCGTTGCCGCCTCTTCGGTTACTGTTTTATAACTGTTGTCCATCGCCACCTCCGCTTTGGCCAATGGCGTTTCGCATCGCGGGCAATACATCAATACTTTCCGGCCTTCATATATAAGCTCTTTGTCCCACAACTGTTTGAGCGCCCACCAAACACTTTCCATAAACGAGTTGTCCATGGTCATATAGGCGTTATCAAATTCCACCCACCGGCCGACTCTTTCTATGTATTCCTTCCAAGCGTCAGCGGTTTCCAAGACTGCGGAACGGCAAGTTTCGTTGAATTTTTCCACCCCCACCGCCTCAATGTCTTTTTTGCTCTTGAGCCCCAATCTCTTCTCAATCATATTTTCTATAGGCAAACCGTGGCAATCCCAACCCCATCGGCGGCGGACATGATAGCCGCGCATTGTTTTGTACCGGCAAAAAACATCCTTGGCTATTGAAGAAAGCAGACTGCCGTAGTGAGGCAAGCCGGTGGCAAACGGCGGTCCATCATAAAAAACAAACTCACCTTGGGGCGAATCTTTGGCCAAAGATTTTTCAAAAATTTTATTTTCCTTCCAAAATTTCAAGATTTCCTTTTCATCCATAACAGCCTTAATATATCACAAAAAAATGGCAAGGTCTCGCCTTGACTGTCAAAGCGAGACCTTGCCATTAAAAAATCAGTTTCTCGCAAATAAAGTGTTTTCTTTTTTAAGTTTTAAAAAATCCCTTCCCATCATAAAAACCGCCATTATCATTCCTGTAAGCAAAAATTTGGAAACAATGTCCGCCGCCGCAAAACTTGAAGTCAGATATTTGGCGGACAACAGAAAACCCGAAGAAGCACCCGAAGAAGCGTTTACTGTGTTGGAAAAAACATGAACAAAAGATATGTGCAAATAAGACGCAATCAGTATTGCGCCGATAACCGCCATTTTGGCATAAACCGAGCGAACGAACCAAATCGCGTATACCCTTCTCATTATTCTTTTTTTCAACAAATTATTATTCAATAAATTATCCATACTTATGTATTTTAAATCATTAAAGGCCTTTTGCCCATATCTTCCGCCGCTTTTTTGAAAGCTTTTTTGGCCCGGAACAGCCTAATCTTGGCCGCCACCACGGAAATGCCATCCTCCTTGGCAATCTCCTTGTGAGATTTCCCGCCAAAAAAATATTTCTTCAAAATTGCGCTGAAAGTATTCGGCAATTTCCCCAAAATCTCCGCAATAAAATTTTTGTTGTCAATTTTTGTTTCCAGATTCTCTCTTTCCGCATAATCAGCGGAAAGATTAAAAACTTTTTCTCCCGAATCGCCCACATCCAGAGGTTTCAACGCCAGCAATTCTTTTTTCAGCTTGCCATACCGGCTGATGGCGCAATTAACAAGTATTTTGTAAGCCCAGTTTTTGAAAGAATCTCCCGCTTTCTCTTTTTTGAACTTTTTGGCGTTAAGATAAATTTTTACGAAAGTTTCCTGGACGGTATCTTGAGCGTCATCTTCTCTTTTTACGATGCCGCCGGCTTTTCTCAAAAAGGCGCTTTGATAACGGTCAACCAAAATTTCAAAAGCAGAAGGCGAAACAAGAGAAATAGCCAAAACTTCCTCGTCGGGAAGATTTTTTATGTTTTGGCCGACTATTTCTCTCGCCTTCATAAACAAAAATTAACAAATAATGCTGAATTGGCCGACCTTTCGCTTATTACAACTGTCTTGATTTAAAAAAGGTTTCATTATAATATTGTTTTTATGTTGAATTATAACGATTTAAAGCCTGGCGTGTTTATGGTCTTTGAAGGCCAACCTTATGTGGTAATGGAATTCCACTTCTTAAGGATGCAACAAAGAAAGCCCGTTGTCCAGACAAAAATAAAAAATATCATCACGGGCAAAACGGTGGAGAAAACTTTCCAGCCTTCGGATAAGTTTGAAGAAGCCGAAATTGAAACCAAGCCGATAAAATATCTTTACAGCAATCGGGGCGAAGATTGGTTCTGCGAGAAAGATAATCCTAGCGCCAGATTCAAATTGGAAGAAAGCGTCGTGCCGGTTTTTATAGACTTGCTAAAAGCCAATTCTTTGGTTAATGCCAAACTTTTCAACGAAAAAATAATCGGTCTGGAGCCTCCGATAAAAGTGGAACTTAAAGTCGTGGAAGCTCCGCCGTCCGTCAAAGGCAACACAGCGCAGGGCGGAAACAAGCAGGTGAAAGTTGAAACCGGCGCAATGATAAGCACCCCGCTTTTCGTCAACGAAGGCGACATCATTGTCGTCAACACCGAAACCAGGCAATACGTGGAAAGGGCGACCTAGAAAATAAGAGGTTTTGCGACTATATTTTCGGAAGTACTCTTGTGGTGCGGGAAAATAAAATCTCGCATTTGTTTTTTAATTTTCAGATTTTTTTCAACTCGTTTCCCAACCAGCAAAAACTATCACACATAGTTGCGATAGGAATTATGTGTGATACCTTTAAAATTTCCGTAAAATAAGATAGAGTAAAAAGGCTTTAACGGGCCTATAGTAAAGTGGCATTACGCGTCGTTCGCAATGACGAGTCGGGAGTTCGATTCTCCCTAGGTCCAAAATTCCGAATTTTGGACATTATACCAAAATCAATCCGTTCATATATATGTCTACACAAAAAAGAGTATTTATAATTCACGGCTGGGATGGTTATCCTGAAGAAGGGATTTTTCCTTGGTTAAAAAAGGAACTTCAAAATAGAGGGTTTTCAGTTTTTAATCCATCAATGCCGGAACTGTTGAGACCAAAAATAAAAGTATGGGTTGAATTTCTTAAAGAACAGGTTGGCGCTCTAGACGAAAATACTTTTCTTTTTGGACATTCAATAGGAGCTCAAATAATTTTACGCTACTTAGAATCTTTACCGGAAGATACAAAAATTGGCGGAGCTGTGTTTTTGGCGGGCTGGATTCATCTTACCGAAGAGCGGAAGTAGCGGCATTAAAGAATTATCATCCGCCCTTGAGGCGATGCTGGAAATTGCCGGAGAAAAGTAATAATCCGTGAATAACAGTTAACATGCTATGTTGACTGTTATTGATACACTTATCCGCCACCGCTTTTCGCTCTTGGATTAAAAAATCAGCCGCCGCTTCCAAATCCAAAATGCTTTTTTGGTGTTCCGCGTCGGAAAAATTCCGGTAATTTAGAAATGGCAAGGTCTCGCCTTGACAGCCAATGGTTCAGCGATTATTTTGAGTCAAATAAAGAGGAAGTGGCAAAATTCAGGGAAGATTCGCGAAGGCAAATGCGCCAAGCCATAGAGCAAGGAATGCCCGGAAACGGCAATCAAGTTTATCACAACTCCGCCGCGGACAATGAATCATTGAAGCTTTATGCGATAAATAAGTGAAATTTTTATCAATAAAGCTTAAGCTGCGCCACAAGAGTACTTCCGAAAATATAGTTGCAAAGCCTCCTTATTTTCTAGGTCGCAACAAACGGGAGGAGTCCGATAATTCTGGCTCTTTTTATGGCTGTCGCCAATTTTCTCTGATGCCTGGCGCAAACTCCCGTTTCCGATTTGGGAGAAATGCGTCCGTGGTGGCTCAAAAATTTCTTTAAATTTTCGGCTTTCTTGCAGTCAATGCTGTCTATGTTGTTTGCGCAAAAATAACACTGTTTCATATGTTTAAAATGGTATTTCTTCCGGCTTGATGTCTTCTTCCGGATATTCTATCGTTTCTAATTGTTCCTCTTGCTTGATGTTTCCTTTGCCGGCTCCTTCTTTTTCCTGACCGGCAAATCCTCCACCCGATCTTCGCGGCCCGAACTGAACTCTTTCCGCCACTATTTCCGTCTTGGTTCTTTTTGTCCCGTCTTGAGCTTCCCAATTTCTGGTCTGCAATCTGCCTTCCACCAAAACCGAACTGCCTTTCTTCAAATACTGGCTGACCGTGTCCGCCTGCTTGCCGAAAACGACGATGTTGTGAAATTGGACTTCCTCCTGCTTTTCTCCTTGCTGATTTCTCCAAACTCTATTGGTGGCGATTCCGAAATTCGCCACTGATGAACCGGAAGGAAGAGTTTTCAGCTCCGGATCCCTGGTTAAGTTGCCCATTATGAAAACTTTGTTTAAATTCATATTTTAAGAAGATGATTCTTTTAATATTTCTTCCAGTTTTTTGTCTATTTGCTCGGGCTTGATTTCAACTTTTTCCGCTTTTTCCGAAGATAAGTCTTCCGATTTAGCCGTGGCGGCGCCATATCTTGGCGCGAACTGGGCGATATTTTCTTTTCCGGCTTCAGTAACCAAAGCCCGCAAAATTTTCTCGTTTTTATTGAAACCGTTTTTTATGTTATCAACAGATTCAGCTCCGGCAGAAAACTTAAACCAACCGTAATAAGCGCTGTCAAATTTTTTGATGGGATAAGACAATTTTTGCGTCTTGGGCTGGTCTTCCCCGACCACAAATCCTTTATTGTCTTCAATTATTTTCCTCAAAACAGCCGTTTCCTCCGCCAATTTGTCTTCCGGAAGAAGGGGCGTCATCAGATAATTTATTTCGTAGGTTTTATTGTCTCTGTCCATTGCTATTGCTTAATATACTATCACATAAATTATTTAACGCAAGGTCAACGTCCAGCTAATGGCAAGGTCTCGCCTTGACTGTCAAGGCGAGACCTTGCCATTACTTGCGTCATTATTTTAACTTCAAACTCCACAGTGTTCCGTCGTTTTTGTCGGTGAAAATAAGATAATTTTCATCATTGCTGATAAAAATATTCATAATATCGGCGCCGAAACGGCTTAAAACACTCTGGCTTTCTCCGGTTGTAATATTTTTGCTCCAAACGCCGTCATTAAAAGAAACAACGCCTTGATACCAGCCGTCCGGCTGGTTGTTATCCGGTTTTTTTGCTGAAACGGCGCAGTAAATCATGTTTTTATTTTTTTTGCCCCAAGCGCATTTGTCGGCCAAAACGGCAAATCCCAAACTGGAAACAGTCTTGTTTTTGACATTATAAATTTTTGATTCCATCCCTTCTCGGCCGATACCGCTAAAAACGATATTTTCCCCGCCGGGAGAAACAACCGCCGTCAATCCTTTTATCCCGCCCAAAATTCTGGTCAGGACTCCTGTTTTTGAATTCAAGAAATACAAATAACCCTCCGCTTTAGCCGACGGCTTGGTGAGTAAGACTATGTTGTCTTTGGTTGGCCAACTTATATTGAATTCGCCAAATGGCAGTTCAAAAATTTTCTTCTGGTTTTTATTGCTGAAGTCGGCCACCACGCCTTCGGTCAGTTCATCGCCCGCGTTGCTCAAATAAAAAACTTTGTCCTCCGCCAGAGAAACGGCAATTTCTGAAACGCTTGACGGCAAAGCCAATCCCTTCAGCTCCGCTTCCGAGGTGCTGGTCGCTTTGAGCAAGTGGCCGATGGAAGCCAGAAAAGTTTTGACCGCCAGCTTAATGCTTCCCGGCGCCGGGTCTTCAAAATACCTCACCGCCATTTTGTCCGACTTGTAAGACCAGTTTGCCTCAAAACTCTTGGGCACCGTGGCGTTGGATAATCTCACGCTGTTTGTTCCATCTAGATTTATTTTGTAAATATGGCCGGTGGCTCTTTCCATATATAAGGCGGTGGTCGTGCCATAATAGGCCGCCCCGCTTGTGGAGTTTTCGGTCAGTTGGGTTAAAATATTTTCGGAAAATTCTTTTCCATTTCTGGAGCTTTTGGAACTGTTGGAACTTCCGCCAGATATTTCGGAAAACGCGCTTCCGGCGTTTTCTCCGCTTTCAGGAAATCCGCCGGTAACATTCGATTCACCCACCTCCGCCGACTTTTTCCCGGCCCAAAAAGCGAAAAATCCTGCGGCAAGCATTACGATGATTATGGCTGTTATGATTATTTTTGTCGTTTTGTTCATTTTTTAATTTTCTGGCGGTATGGTTTTACCACTTGTGCCCCCTGTTGGTATTGTTGGCGATATTGTTGGTGGTGGTACTGGTAATACTGGTGCTGGTGGTACTGGTGCTGGCATATTTTCACTATTAGTTGGTAGTGGCTGTGTTTGCGTTGTCGTTTCTTTATCACAGTCTTTGAAAAAACAATTATCTTCAAAGTTAACCAGGCTGGGATTTATGGTATAAAGAACCAAATAAGAAACCAGCGCCATTACCAGACCCCAAATGGCGTTTTCTATCCGTTTTTTGGCTTCTTCTCTCATTGACTCGCTAGCTCCGCTGATAATATATTCCACTCCCCCTATCACAATCATCATTACCGCCAAAAATCCGGCCAAGGCCAAAACAAACCGAAAAGCCCAAGTCAGATATTCTTCAAGTGTAACATCTTCACTTAAATCCGTTCCTTCTTTGGGCAACGGCTGCAAAAGGGTGTAGATGAATTTACCGCCGGAATTATCGCTTTCACCATCCATAGTTTGAAAATCAGCTGGATTATCAATTTCAAAAGCATCGTTCGTGCCATCATTGTTTTCGTTATTATTTGTTGAAGGTTGTTCAAGTCCGGTCGTTGATTCTCCTGGGTTAGTGTAAGGATTATTATCTTCTTGCGCTCTAACATAAACAAACAATAAAAAGCAGGTTAGAAAAACCGCTAAAGATATTTTTATTGTTTTTTTTGCGAAATTTATTTTCATTGTTTTTTAAAACGCAATATTCACCCCGCCGTTTGCCGACTGCAGATTGTTTTCTATCTCTTTTTCCATTTCAAAATTTATCCCGGCTTGGCCCGAATTTTCCTCCGACACCAAAGAAATCGTATTGGGTTTCTTGCCGGATTTGACGCTTTTGCCGTTCATACTCCATCTGTAAGTTGTCTTGCCGTCTTCTTGGTTGAAAAAATACGGTTCCGCTCTGATGTTTATGTCTTTGGTTTTTAGCGTTATTTTGTTGCCGAGAGATTTAGCGTAAAAAGGCCCCTCCAGCGGGTCGTCGGCGTAAAAAACAAGTTTGGGCGAGACGGCTTCCGCCGATAAATGAAGATACTTTTGAAAACTTGTTCTCTTGTCTTTGGTGGAAACTTTCACGCCGATCACATAATCGCCCATATCGTTCATTCTTATAAGCAGAGTGTTTTTGCCGACGCCTGAATCATCCGGCAAATTTTTATAATTAAAAGTCCAATCATAAACAAGGTTGGAGCGAGATACCGCCCCCGACGCCGAATACAGACTGGGCAAAGCCGTTATTTTGACGAACGCTTTCCGTCCCGCCAAAGCTTTCCCTTTGTATCCGGCCGGAACGGAAGTCCGAGCTTCCCAAAGAAAATCTATGTCGCTGCCGGAAAATTTTTTCGTTTTGGAAGTTTTTACGCCTTCGTTGGTGACAATGCTTACCGTTAAAACGCTTTCTTGGCCGAGAGACGGCAAAACAAAGTCGGCTGTTTTTTCGCCCGTTCCGGAAGCGACGGTTTTCCCGTTAAAAATCCAAGTTATATCGCTTCTATTTATATCAAACTGGTAGCTCACGATTTTGGCCGAAACCGCTTGGTTTGGGCGAGAATTGTCCGGGACTAACTCTATCGTAAAATCAGAACTGTAATCATTTATCTCCTGGGCCAGTCCGTTATTTGGCAAAGAAAAAAGAGATAGGGTAAAAATTAATGATATTAAAAAAACAAACTTTTTTTTCATTGTCTATATTTTACCCCACTGTTTCTTTTAACGCTATCCTTGTGGCCGCGGCCGCGAGATTAATCGGCAATATGCTTAGAAAAAAATCAAAAACACTGCCTATGACTATTGGCGCAACTATCCCAGATACAACTTTTTTCTTGCCGAAATAAAAAAACATAACTCCGCCGAAACAAAAATTAACAACTACACTTACAAAAGGGATAAGCGCGACTAAATCAAAAAAGGCGGCTACTATCAATATCGGCCAATACTTGCCAAATCTTTTTCCCAAAGACAACATCGCCTTGGGATTCTTCGCTATAACGGCGCTTGCCACATCTTTGGCTAAACCGGCCACTTTTCTGGCCTGATTCAGCCGCCCCGCCCTTTCCTCTTCAATTTGATTGATGTTTTTATCCATTGATTAACCTCTCATCGACACCGGACTTCGACGAGCTCGTCGAAGTCCGGTGTCGATGAGTTTATTGTTGGGTCAAATTATATTCTTCTTTGGCTTTTTTTATCGCCATTAGTTGGGCCGGGTCAGAAGTGATGATTTGGTCTTCGGTGTAAGACGCCAGAATCTTTATGGCGACATGCTTAAGTCCGGCGAAAAATATTCCCTCGCCGACATCCGATTCCAAGAGCAGATATTTTTCCTCGTCGGTCAGATTGAAAGTTTTTTGCACGATATCTATGGTCGCCGGCGACTGCTTGAGCAGAAGCTGGATGGAAGAGTTGGTGATAATCGGAATGCCGTAAGGAGATGCCAAAAAATCGCCCACATCTTGAGTGATGGTGGCCAGCCCCAGATAATATTTCCTGCATCTTTTGGCGATGCCGTATAAGAAAGAAGCGGTGTCCTCGTATTTCATCATCCACCAAGCCTCGTCTATGACCAGCAATCTTTTCTTTATGTCTCTTCGTATGGTGTTCCAAATATAGTGGGTTATCAGATACATTCCGATCGGCCTTAGCTCGTCTTCCATATCCCGGATGGAAAAAACCACCATTTTTTTGTTTATGTCCACATTGGTCGGCTGATTGATGAACCCGGCCCAAGTGCCCTTGGTATATTTGGCCATCCTTTGAGCCAGCGACTCCCCGCCCTCCATTCCGGCCAGAACCAGTTCCAAATCGGACAAAGTCGGCGGCGTAGCGCCAGTAAAATCAGTTTCGGCGGTGATGTCTTTGGAGGCGTAAGTTTCCGTAATCGCCCGGTCCATTATGGAATCTTCTTCAGTAGAAAGCCCGCCAAGCATCAGCCGAAAAAGGCCGACCAAAGCGATGATGTTGGACCGCAAAACATCGGCCGGAGATTCGTCTTCCCGCACCGGAGGCAAGTCAAAAGGATTGATGTGGTGGATGGAATTAAGGGAGATGTTGAAGTATCTTCCGCCCGTCGCTTCGGCTAAGTATTCGTATTCTCGTTCCGGGTCTATAATTATCACTTCCGTGTCAAACATCAGGCTTCTCAATACTTCCAATTTGGTGGCGTAAGACTTTCCCGAACCGGCTTTGGCGAAAATGACGGAATTATAATTTTCCAAAGAAAACCGGTCAAAAAGCACCAGACTGTTGTTGTGGCGGTTGATGCCGTAAAGAATTCCTTTGTCCGACGATAGGTCAAAAGAAACAAACGGGAAAAGACTGGATATGGGAGAAGAATTAAGTTGGGTGCTGACATCCAGTTTATCCGTTCCTAACGGAAAAACAGTCTCCAATCCCTCTTTTTGCTGGAATAAGCTCGGTTTTACATAAACCAGTTTGGATTCCAAAATGGATTTTATTTCCGTCTCGGTTTGGTTAAGCTCTTCTTCGTTGTCGGCATAGACGGTCAGATAAACTCCGACATTGAAAAGTTTTTCCTGCGCCTGTTGAAGCTTGTCTCTCAAGTCCTCCAAGTCCTGGAAGGCGGTATCCAGAATCGGGTCGCGGATAAAGCCTTTTTCTTCTTTCATATGAATTTGCGACTGCACTTCCGCCACTTTTTTCTGCAACTGCCTCAAGACTGACGCAGTGTCTATGGGATGAATAAAGATGGAAATGTCAAAAACTTTGTCTAAATTTATCACCGGAGAAAACCAATTGGACGCCAGAAAGCGGGGGTAGGACATCACAAACAAAACCCGGGCCACTTTTTCGCCGATTTTTATGTGATTGGAAGTTATCTCCATGGCCGACGGAGCGATGATATCCTGAAGCCTCAATACGCCCGCCTCGTAAATTTCGCGGGGAATAACGGGGAGGATTTCCCGCTCGTTCGCCTTATTTTTTTTGCCCAATAAATTATTAAAAATATCCATAATAAAAAGTGTTTTTAGTTTTGCGTTTTTCCCGCTCCTCCTTTTTCCTTCTCGCCCGGGTTGAACAGTTCGTAAAATAATTCTACCAATTCTTCGGTGTTAAGAGGCGCCACTCTGACCCCGACGCGCGCCAATCCCTGCGACACGATGTCCGCTCTCTGCTGAAGCTGGATTTTATTTTCCTCAAATCTATCCGCTAATTGCTGGGTTGTTTTTTTGTAAAAACCGGACGCAAGATTTCCTATAAAACTTTTCTTGACCTCCATCCCGGCCGTGGAATAAGGAACGGAAATATAAAAAGCTTTGGCCATCACGTTGCTTATTTTGACGAAACCTTTGATGAACTCAATGTATTCTTTCGTCTGGATTTTCATCAGCTCGTTATCCTGGTTTTTCTCGGCTTCGGCCAGCATAGAGATGTAAAAATCAATGTTGAGCTTTCTAGACTGGATGAAAAACTGGACCGAAAAATCCAAAGAGTTGAGAAGGTTTTGATATTGCATTATTATGGCGTTTTGCTCCTCTTCCGATTTAAGGGCGAAGTTTAAAGTGGAGGCCATAAGAATCATATGCAAAGAACCGTCTTTCAATATAAAAACATCGTCGCGTATCTCTTTTATCGGAATGAATTCTTGGGTTGATTTGGTCGTTGTCGCCATTTTTTTAATTATAGCAGTTATTTTATATTGTGTTTTATGTCCAAACTCCAGGCCAAATCTTTCAGTTTGCTTTTGGTAAGCTTGGGTATGTATTGAGGATTTACTCCTCTTTCCGCCTGCTTCAAAGTCAGCTTGTCAATAGATGTCGGCTGTTGGATTTTCTCTTTCTTCCAGACATAAATTTTCGGCGCCGTGAAGTATCTGAAAGCGCTTTCAGTGACTTTTATAAACGGCCGGTTGTGAACTTTATAGAAAGACAGAGCGACGGCGAAAGCGCCGACTGGCACAATCAGCATCACGGCGATAAAAAACGGCAAAGTTATGTAGATAAGAAAAGCAATACCCGCCCCGCCGGCCAGGTAAATAAACTGCTTGAAGGTCAGTGGTCCGAAAATTTTGCTCTCTATTTCTATAAATTGGGGCACTTGAAAACGCATAAAATGCTTAAATTCGAAATCCGAATATCGAAATTCGAAACAATATCTAAATTATAAATTCAAATAATATAAACATAATTCTACATCGACTTCCTCATTATAGCACTCATAATCATCATTAACTCGGTTGCTTCGTTTAGTAATTTTAGTTTTTCGTTTTCTAGAACTTTGTCGTTGTTGGTATCAATAATTTCTAACCAATATTTTGTTTCTTTCGCTTCTTTGCGGCAGATTTTAATTCTCATGACAAAATCTTTTTTGCTTAATGCTTCATTTGCCTCAATGTAGTTTGCCCCTATTGATCCCGATGATCTTATTACCTGTTTTCCGTCTTCAAAATTTGCAATAATTTTAGGAATTTTTTTAATAAAAACCCTAACAGCTTTGGCAAAATCAATTGTTCTTTTCTCTAAATCATATCGTTTTGTATTTTTAATTTCTGTCATTTAAATTTATTTCGAATTTCGTGCTTCGGATTTATTCCAATTGTTCCCTGTATGGATCAAAGCCCTGATATTTTTTCAGCTTTTCCGGTTCAGGCAAAATCGCCGGCTTTGCTTTATCCTCTATATAACGCCTTTCTTCCACCGGCGCTATCAGCACTCCTTCTTTCATTTTTTCCTCAAACGGATTGGTGTCGCCTTTCATAATATCCGTTATGTCGTTTTCTTTAGCATAGTCTTTTTCTATTTCTTTAAGGATATCTGCTCTGTTGACACTGTTTGCCGGTAAGGTTTCGCCTTGAGAATTTTCAAAAGGCGAAGCCTTGATTTTGTCTTGCTCTTCTTCCTCCGCGCCTTCTCTCATATTATGAATCTTGCGGAGCGATTCTCTCACTTTTTTGAAAATCTGCTCATTTATTTCTCCGCCTATCGCCCGGGCTTTTTCTTTGTCCACCTCCAATCTGTCGGCAAGGTTGCCTATAAACTCGTTGGGATGGGTAACGCCTAGCATCACCATTCCAGTTTCGTTGGCAAGGTCGCCAATTTTATCAATGCTTAATTGATGTCCTCGCCCGATTTTTTCCACAACCTCGCTCATATCCACGCTAAAAACAGCCTCCTTTAAATCTTCAGGAAGATTGTCGTACATTTGAGCTATTTGTTCTTCGGTAAAATTTTTCATAAATTTTTTAGATAAAACTAATTAATCTTTTTTCTTTTCTTCTTTTTTGTCTTCAGGCTTGCCAGATTTGTAAACTTGCTTGCCTTCATACTTGTCTATAGTTTTTTGTAAGTTTTCCCTATGCTTTTCTTTTCCTATTATTTCTATTAATTTTTTATTGTTTTCATAAGCTTCTTTTTCTGTTCCCAATAATTTTTTCATCAACTCATCGGTGTTTTCGCTCTTATTTCTGGCTATGGTGAGCTTGTCGTTAATTTCTTTAATTT
>Ga0209212_1004187_pt1 | contig 18091 bp, 12 predicted proteins | sample RifGroC2_FD_183996 | JGI IMG/M metagenome (GOLD analysis project Ga0209212, IMG submission 183996) | Groundwater microbial communities from Rifle, Colorado, USA - Groundwater C2 (SPAdes) (version 2) | ecosystem: Environmental > Aquatic > Deep subsurface > Groundwater | place: Rifle, Colorado...
ATGTGGTAGAGAAGTTGATTCCTCTCGGCTTGACCGGGGCGAAGGTGACCCTCGACGGTCCTCGTGAAACCCACGACGTGAGCCGTCCATTTGTTTCCGGCAGCGGCAGCTTCGACGCCATAGTGGACAACCTCGCGCAAATCGGTGGCATGATCACCCTGCATCTTGGCGGCAATTTCACCCGCGATAACTACCGACTGTTTCCTCCGCTTCTGGATGAACTGCTCGCCAAAGGCATAGCACCGGATAAAGTCGCCAGGGTACTCTTCGTACCGGTGGTCCAAAAGTCAGGAGAAAAAGCAGCCAGCGACTTCAGCAACAACTGCGCCTGCTCTTACGAACCTTGGCTCATCGAGGCGAGCACGTATCTGCGCGAAGAGACACTTAAACGGGGGTTCTCGGCGCCTAAGATGCAGATGTCTGCTTGCACGGTGGAGTACGAGAGCGATGTCGTTGTCAACTACAACGGCGCCCTCTACAAATGTCCCGCCTTCATGTCCAACGACTCGTTACGGATCGGCACCCTGAAGGACGGCATCGTGGATTACCGCGCATCTCACAACATGGACGTCTGGAAAAAGGAGGAATGTCTTGACTGCGCCTATCTCCCCATCTGTTTCGGCGGATGCCGGCAGATGACGCTCTTGCGCACGAATGCAATCGAGGACGTTGATTGCAGGAAAGAATACTACGATGCTTCGCTTGAGAAGATTATCAGGCAGGACCTTATGTATCAGGCGACGAAGAAAGGTTAAGCAACTGCTTTAGGCTAGACCAAATCCCCCCTTGCCCCAGCGTTGTCCGGTTCGGTTCCTGCACTCCGTTGCAACTCCCTCATCCGCCCCTTCGGGGCACCTTTTCCCGGAGGGCGAAGGGATAAAACCATGCCCTCGCCCGAAGGGTATGGGCGGCCGAAGGCCGGGTGAGGGGCCTTTTGCGCTGCGGCGACTGGTTTGCAAGGATCTAACCTGGACAACACTGCCCTCTCTCTGAATCAGAATCTGTATTTAAGCCCCCCTTCCACCCATCGCCCCGGATTCGGTTGGCTCAGCAACGTCGTGTATCCCACGTCGAAAATATTATGGATGGAAAAAAAGGCTTCCAGGGTGGTCTGGGCAGTAAGTTGAAATTTCCTGTTCAGATTCGCATCCCAGACAAAATGGTTGTAGTCCCCGGACGGCATGTCCCACCAGATGTAAGTACCCAGCAACTGCGCCAACCACAGCTTCCTGTCGTCGTACTTGATCGCGATCTGGTAAGAATAGTTATCTCTTGATGGAAATGGAGAGTCGGGATCAATGTGCACATAGGCATGTGACAGTTTCACACCGGTATTGTAGATGGGTGCGCTTTCTGCCGACACTTCATATCCTTCGCGCACAACCTTACCGACATTGATATATTTCCCCAGGGTGGGGTCCGGACTGTCGCTGATGGCATTACTGATGTCATGTCGAAACAGGGTTCCCTTCAGGTTGAAACGGTCCATCACGGCAGACTCCACGCCAGCCTGATAAGACCATCCCTGCTCTGCCGAAATGCCGGGGTTAGCCTGCCAGAATGCACCCCCGCCGGAGGTGATAGCAAAGGGAGGATACGTGAATCCCCTGGCGATGGAGGCTCGGGCAATGCTGTGCTCACCTAATTCGTAGGTGACACCAACGCTGGGGCTGACAAAGTCGCCGCTGATACTGTTGTGGTCATATCTGATGCCGGGGGTCACGGCAAAACTGCCGAGGGTTAAAGTGTCATTGGCAAAGATAGCCCACTTATCAACGTTCGAGCTGACTTGGCTGGCTAAAGACCTCCACGGGACCTCTATGTTTTGATCACTGTCGCCATGGCTCGCTTCCACCCCCAGTACAGCGGCGTGGATGCCGCCTGTGTACGTCAGTTTCAAGCTGCCGCTGGTGGCCTGGTCCTTCAAGACAGTACTTTTAAAAACGTCCCCGGATTGAACATTGAGTGCTGCGTTGGGACTGGTGAAATCAGTCAAGGAAGCAAACTTGAATCGCACCGTATTAACGTCGGCTTTCACAGCAAAATCCGGTGAAAGCCGGTACTCTAGGCCTGCCGTAGCGTGGAAGGCGCTGAGTTTCAGTTTGCCGTTGGTGTCGATAATACCGACCCCGCTAGGAGTGTGTTGACTCCCTTGGCCCATATCCGGAGTACTGTAGCCGACGCTGAATTGTAAGTCCAGGTTATGGATAGGGGTAACGGCAACCTTGGCATAGAGACTGTCAGACTGAGAGCTTCGCTCATTTGACAACCCGTCCGACGCCAAACGACCGGCGTGAAGAAAGTACTTAACCATCCCCGCCTTACCAAACAGTTGAGCGTTCATATCCCTGGAACTGGCTTCTCCGTAAGATGCGCTAACCATTCCTTTCGGGATGGTCGTATCGCCCACACCCTTGGTGATGATATTGATAACACCGCTCAGACCGGAACCCCAGGCAGAAGAGGCCGGCCCTTTGATGATCTCTATGCGATCTATGATGCCAACCGGAATGCTGATCGTTTCAGCATGCCCATCGTTGAGAAAGTTCCAGACCACCCCATCCAAGAGGACCGTCACGTGACGGGATGATCCGCCCTGGATACGAAGTTGCGCGGGGCTGTTGAAGTCATTGGTGCCAAAATCGACGAAAAGTCCCGGAACCCTGTTCAGCACCTCATCCACACTGTGGGCGTTCATGTCCTCAATGTCTTTGGCTGTAATGACCTCCATGTTCTCCGCGACCTGGGAGATCGGCTTTGCCGTTCGCGTCGCCGTCTGGACATAGAGTTCCTTCTCCTCCCAGAAAAGGAGCAGGTCCTGGTTGGACGTGTCGGTAGCCGTCACCTCCGTCAAGGCCTGGTCATTTGCCGGAGCTTCTTTTTCCTGAGCGGCGGCTGGATTGCTCAAGGGAAACAGGTTTAGCGCCAGAAGTGCCAAAAACAATGGACGGCCGACTCTTTTACCGCGCCTTCCCGCCGTCGGCGAACGGTCATTGTTTTCACAGCATGAACTTACAGTGTCTGTTGCCTGATTGAATCTTTGCCTGCCGTTTATCATATCGTCACTCCACTTTTCAAAAAACAAAAGATCCTGGCCAACCGGGCAGTTACACGGAGCTGCAGTCCAGGAAAAACAAAAAGCCGCCACGCCGGTTTTATACCGGTTTGGGCGGCTCTCTTTAATCTTCTGGGGGGCACCACCTGAAAAAGGGTCTCATCATTCCCCCAATCTGATCGTACTCTCAGCCATATGATTCACTGAATTAACCTAAACTCTAATACACGCAAAAGTTTATACTGTCAAACAAGGATACACTAAATCAATCTAATGCATTCTGCTACAACTCGAATATGTCTGACTAATACGGATAAACCTGCTTGCAAAATTAGCTACGGTTAATTTAAAGAGAGTTGTCTTATTATCCACTTGTAACTGCATATCGTCCATTGCACGAAATACTTCAGAGGTTTTTTACGGCCAATAAACCTTCACTTCCGCGTAATTAGGGGGTGCTATCTCCCCTCGCAGCCACCCATTATTTAGATGTCGCCCTTTACATGCCAGAAGGACCTGAAGAAGTCGGGCTGAATTACTGACCTTTTTGTTCGAAATTCAGTTACGGTAGGGCTGTCTCATGGTATAGACCCTGGCATTGCGGCCACACCTGAGGGTGTACGGACGATTTTTTTAGAGGAGCGTTTATGACGTTTTCATCCCTTGGCCTGAAAGCGGGCTTACTGGAAGCGGTCGCCCGGCAGAAGTTCAAACGTCCGTATCCGGTTCAGAGCGAAGTCATTCCGGCCATATTGCAGGGCAGAGATCTGCTGGCCATCGCCAGGAGCGGGTCCGGGAAAACGGCCGGGTTCGCCCTGCCGCTCCTGCAGCTCGTCCAAAGCCCTGAACCTGGTAAGCGCCCGGCACTGAAGGCCTTGATTCTAGTACCGACCCGAGAACTGGCAGCCCAGATCGGTGACGTTGTGCAGCAGCTGGGGCGCCACTTGACCCCCAGGGTTAAAACCGCTGCGGTGTTTGGCGGCGTTGCCATAAATCCGCAGATGATCGGTGTGAACGGCACCGAATTGCTGATCGCCACTCCGGGCCGCTTGCTCGATCTCGTTGCCAAGAACAGCGTGCGGTTATCAGCGGTCGCCATCCTGGTGTTGGATGAAGCCGACAAGCTGCTGGAGCAAGGTTTTCAGGAAGAACTCGAGCATATCCTGGCCCTGCTTCCGAAGAAGCGGCAGAATCTCATGTTTTCCGCCACGTTCGGTGAGGATGTGCGGCAAATGGCAATCGGTTTGCTGCATGACCCGCTTCAGGTTGTAATCAAGGAAGAGGTATCGGAGCCAGATCTCATTACCCAACAGATCTATTCGGTCGATCCGAGCCGGAAAGGGCCTTTGCTCAGATATCTGATCAAGAGTGGCGACTGGCAGCAGGTGCTGGTCTTTACCGCGTCGCAAAGGCGGGCCGACAATGTGGTCAAGAAGCTGCTCGACAAAGGGATCAGCGCCGCGACCTTTCATGGCGGCATGAGCCAGGGGGGCCGGACCAAAGTGCTTGCCGCCTTCAAATCCGGGGCGGTACGGGTGCTGGTCGCCACCGACCTGGCAGCGCGAGGCATCGACATCAAGTTTCTACCCTATGTGGTCAACTACGAACTGCCCAGGTCGCCGGCCGATTACATCCACCGCATCGGAAGAACCGGTCGCGCAGAGAGCGCGGGAGTCGCCGTAACGTTACTCTGTCCGGAAGACCTGCCTCATTTCAAGGTAATTGAAAAGCTGCTGGGGAAGCGGCTGGCGAAGGTCGACACGGCTGAACTCGATCTAGCGGCGCATTAGTGGCTGCCAGAGCCTCTCCTCTCCTCTCCTCTCCTACCCTGACCCCATTAAGCTCCTACCGATACACCTACAGGGTGACGCACTTCTGTAGGAGCGGCATTCCTGCCGCGATCCGCCTTCGCCTTATAGGCTACCGCGGACGAGTCAGCTACCGGATAATCGCGGCAGGAATGCCGCTCCTACAGGATCGATCGTTAACTTAGTGGCTGTGCCTCCTCACCCCTTTTTTGTTGCTCCCCTTCTCGCATAGCGAGGGCCGGCAACCGGCACTGCCTGACAAAGCACTGCGGCTGTTTCACCTGCATCGAACAGTGTGAGGCCCGGGCGATCTCCCTGGTCATGGGGGAAGGGATCAGCATCGACCCGGCACTTTGCACCGGCTGCGGCGCCTGCCACAGTATCTGCCCGTTAGCTCCCCGGGCATTGACGCTTGTTCCAAGAGGATGATTGGTCGGTGAAGGTCGGATGCTATGGAGCGCAGGCGGGTGGGGCTGGAGCAGGGGTCTCAATGGAAGGAAGGGATCAGCCGAATAGGAAAAGGAAAGGGTAGCCGTCTTGGCTACCCTTTTCTTATACCCGCCTTTACCATTCACCCTTTAGATCATAGCAGCCGCCGACTCCCTCACCCCGGCCCTCTCCCGGAGGGCGAGGGAGAGTTTATGGGGGTTGGCTGAAGATGAAGCGCTAATCGGGTCCTTTTTTGAATTTGACAGAAGGCGTACCGTTTCGGTATACAGTAATACTCCCGTTTATACTACGGCGTTACGTCTCCTGCGAAAACACGTTTTCGCTGTTATTCAACCCTTTGAAAACCGGTGACTTCCTCCCATGCCCAAATCAAGAGAACTTGCCCAAGCCAATCTGGAAAATATCTACCGGATTTTTACCGTCCCGGAGGCCCCCGACTCCACTCTCGGTCGCATCGATCAGGCCATTTCCGATGATCTGACAGGTTTTCTGCAGGAGCATATCGTCGCCGTCGAGCGGGACCTCGACGAAATAGAGGGGGATTTTTCCCAGTCCCGCATACCGGAAGATCCCACCTTCGTTTCGGACTACACGGAATTCCTCAAGGAAAAACTCGTTTCCCAATCGGTGCACACCGCCTCACCGGGATTCATCGGGCACATGACCTCCGCCCTCCCCTATTTCATGCTCCCCCTCTCCCGGATTCTGACCGCGCTCAACCAGAACCTGGTCAAGGTGGAAACCTCCCGCGCCTTCACGCCGATGGAACGGCAGGTGCTGGCCATGCTCCATCGGCTGATCTACAGCGGCAGCGACGACTTTTACCGGCAGTGGATTCAGAACAACAGGTACGCCTTGGGCGCCTTCTGCTCCGGTGGTACCATTGCCAACGTCACAGCCCTTTGGGCGGCCCGAAACCGCCTCTGCGGACCGTCGGGCGATTTCAAGGGGATCGCACGGGAGGGGCTGCACAAGGCTCTGCAGCATCTGGACTGCCGGGGCTTGGCCGTCTTGGTGTCGCGCCGCGGGCATTATTCCCTGGGCAAAGCCGCCGATCTGCTCGGGATCGGCCGGGACAACCTCATCGCGGTGGAGACGGACGACAACAACCGCATCGACATGAAGCGGCTTCGGGAACAGTGCGCCAGACTGCGAGCCGAAGGGATTCGTCCCTTGAGCCTCGTCGGCATAGCCGGCACCACCGAAACGGGCAACGTCGATCCGCTGGAGGCCCTGGCCGATCTGGCCGCGGAGCTTGGCTGTCACTTCCATGTGGACGCCGCCTGGGGCGGACCGACCCTGTTTTCCGACACCTACCGCGGGCTGCTGCGGGGAATCGAACGGGCCGACTCGGTGACCATCGACGCCCACAAGCAGCTCTACGTCCCGATGGGCGCCGGCATGGTGCTGTTCAAGGACCCCGCCACCCTCTCCTCCATCGAACACCACGCCGCCTACATCATCCGCCGGGGTTCGAGGGATCTTGGCAGCCGCACCCTCGAGGGCTCGCGCCCCGGCATGGCGATGCTGGTGCACGCCGGCCTCTCCATCATCGGCCGCAAGGGGTACGAGCTGCTCATGGACCAGGGCATCGAGCGCGCCCGCCGCTTCGCCCGCCGCATCGACGCCCACCCCGACTTCGAACTGGTGTCCGAGCCCGAACTCAACATCCTAACCTACCGCTACATCCCGGCCCGGGTGCAAAAGGCCCTGGCCCAGGCCCCGGCGGAACGCGCGGCCCGTATCAACGAGCTGCTCGACAAGATCATCGAAACCATGCAGAAACGCCAGCGCGAGGCAGGAAAGTCCTTCGTCTCCCGCACCCGTCTTGCCCCGGGCCGCTACAACGGCGACACCATCACCGTCTTCCGGGTCGTTTTGGCGAACCCCCTGACCACCGAGGAAATTCTCGCCGCCGTCCTCGACGAGCAATGCGAGATCGCCACCCAGACCGACATCCAGAACCTGTTGGAGCAGATCAAGGAATAGCTCTCCCAAAAGGGCAAACCGGGAAACGACAGAAAAAAGGCAAGCAAAAAGGGCAGCCGTCTTGGCTACCCTTTTTTATTCTTGCCTTTACCGATGCGATCAGGCTAATGAATCTGGGTGGCTGATTCTGACAGGAGTTCAACTATCCAGGCATTGATGCTCTTGCCATGAGCCGCAGCTTGCGCGGCAAGCCGTTCATGCAAGGTTGATGGCACGCGCAGATTGAACTTTCCGGAAAAATGTTTGCGCGGCTCAACTCCATCCTCGGCGCACATTTCGAGGAAAGTCTTCAAGGAGATCTCTCCCTCTTTGCGGAGATCATCGACGCTGGTGGCATAAAAATCTGCTCCACCATTGAGTCCGACAAATTCGCCCCGGAACATATTAATTTCGGGATCGTACGAAATAACCGCCTGATAACCGTTAATTTCCATGATGTTCATGGTGTCACCCCATTTTCTTCCAGCCACTTACGAATGGCAGTCACCGCCCCTTTGTCAGTATCAGGGGATGGATGCGGAATATGATTAGTACCATAACTCGGTACCAAGGTCAACCGGCCGACTTGTCCCGGGGAGTCCACGCGCCCCCCCTTCCCTACTGCCCATTCTTACTGCAGCTGCCGGACGTGAAGTGTCATGACTGAGACAACCGATAAAACTTGGGACACCCCGGAGAAGTGGCTGAGAGGTCAATGCTGGCGACTTCGCCATCTCCTTTTGCGCGCCATCTGTTGCGCGGCGGTTGCCGGAGTTCTGATTGTCGTCCAGGCACGCCTCGTCGCCCTCGCCTGCCATCGGGTGATCATGGAGCAGGCGGATGTGACCGCGGTGCTCCCCCTTGCCGCTGGGGTGGCGCTGATCGTGCTGGCCCGCGCCCTGCTGACCCTCTGCGCCGAACGACAGGGAGCAGCGGCATCAGCCGTCCTGAAGCGGGATGTCCGCAGCCATCTCTATCGACGGCTGCAGTCCCTGGGACCCGCCGGAACGGTCGGTGAAGAGGCCGCCCCCCTCGTCGAGACGGTATCGACTGCCGTCGAGGGGCTGGACGGTTACGTGGCACGCTTTCTCCCCCAGGCGGTCCTGGCTGCACTGATACCGTTTTGCATGCTGCTCTTCGTCCTTGGCACCGATTGGCGGCCGGGCCTCGTGCTCCTTTTTTCCGCCCCCTTCATTCCTCTTTTCATGGTGCTGATCGCCAGGGGCTCCGAAGCGATTCACCGCCGGCAATGGGAGCAGCTCTCCCGGATGGCCGGCTACCTCCTCGACCTGATCCAGGGGCTCCCCGATCTGCGCCTCTTTGCCGCCGCAAAGCGCGAAGCGGCCGAGGTGGCGAGGGTCTCCGCCGCCTACCGCGAGGCCACCATGGCGGTTTTGCGCGTGGCGTTCCTGTCCGCCCTGACCCTGGAATTCTTCGCCGCCATGGGCACGGCCGTTGTCGCCGTCATCATCGGTTTTCGGCTGCTGGCCGGCGCGCTCACCCTGGGTGACGGGCTGTTCATCCTGTTCCTTGCGCCGGAGTTTTATCTTCCCTTACGAAACCTGGGGCTCTCCCATCATGCCAGGATGCAGGCCCTGGCCGCGGCGGAGCGGATTTTTCGCCTGGTGTCCCTGCCGGAGGCTGCCGGTTTCGATGGCCGGCTGCCGCTGCAAGCAGGTCCCCCCTCCGTCCGATTCGACGCCGTTTCCTTCCAGTACGGCGGCAAACGTGGTGGCGTGACGGCGGTGGACCTGGAACTCCCCGCCGGGAGCATCACGGCTCTCGCGGGGGGGAGCGGGGCGGGCAAGACCACCCTCGCCCGGCTCCTGGTAGGGCTGAGCCGTCCGGAATCGGGGCAGATTACGGTGAACGGTATTGATCTGGCCGACCTCTCCCCCGCCGCCTGGCGTGCCCGTCTCACCTGGGTCCCCCAGAAACCCTTTTTCTTCAGCGGCACGATGCGGGAAAACCTCGTACTCGGCTGCCCGGTAGCCACAGAGGAGGAAATTGCCGCTGCCCTGGCCGACGCCGGGGCGACGGAGTTCATCGATCGCCTCCCTCTCCGGCTCGATACGCTTCTGGGGGACAGGGGCGCCGGGCTTTCCGGGGGCGAAAAGCGGCGCCTGGCACTGGCACGTGCTTTTTTGAGGCAGGCGACACTGGTGGTTCTTGATGAACCGACTGCCGGTCTCGACGCCGCGAATGAGCAGCTCGTGGGAAATGCCGTTCGGCGGCTGGCTCTGGGACGGACCGTCCTCGTTATCAGCCACCGTGAGGAAACCCTGCGCCAGGTGGAGCGGGTCGCCGTAATGGCGGACGGCAGGATCCAGGGTGTGATGTCGGCCGCTGATTTTCTCGACAGGGCTCCTCTTCCGGAGGCGGGATGAGAGCCATCGGACGGATACTGTCGGTTGCCGCCGACCAATGGCGCTGGATGGTGAGCGGCATAATCCTCGGGGTGCTTGTCATTGCGGCCAACGCGATCCTGATGGCCCTTTCCGGCTGGTTCATCGCCTCCATGGCGCTCGCCGGCGTCTCCGGCGCCCACTTCGGCTATTTCGTTCCGGCGGCGGCGATCCGTGTCCTGGCCATCTTGAGGACGCTGGGGCGTTACATCGAGCGCCTGGTGAGCCATGAAGCGGCCCTGCGCATGCTGGCAGACCTCCGGGTCTGGCTGTTCCGGCGACTGGAGCCGCTTGCTCCGGCGGTGCTGGAGCGCTACGCCGGCGGAGATGTGGCAGGAAGGCTCAGGTCGGATGTGGATTCCCTGGAGAACCTTTACCTCCGCATCCTGGCCCCCATGATGACCGGCGCTCTCGCCATCGGCGCCGCACTCCTTTTCGTCGCCTCCCTCAGCCTCCCTGCTGCACTGGCACTGGCCTTGGCCCTGTTCACCGCGGCGGTCGTGCTGCCGCTCATTACCGGTCGCCTGGCGCGGCAGCCGGGGGAGAGCGCCGCCGCATTGGGGGGGGAGCTGAGGAGCATGGTGACTGAAGGACTCCAGGGGGCGGAGGAGCTGTTCCTGCTGGGGGCTGCGGAGCGCCAGGCGGCTGCGGTTGACCGGCTGTCCTCGGAACTGGTGGCGGCTCAGGAAAAACTGGCCCGTATCGCCGCGCTGAGCCAGGCGGGTAACGTCGTCTGTGCCGGGCTTGGCGCTGCGGCGCTGCTTTTAACCGGGGCCGCCGCGGTAAGGGCGGGGACTCTGGCGCCACCGTCGCTGGCAATGCTCCTGCTCTTTGCCGCCGCGACATTCGAGGCAGTCGGTCCCATGGCAGGCGCGTTTCAGATGCTGCCCGGCACCACGGCCACCTTCAACCGGCTGCTGGCCCTTGCTGACGCCGAGGAGCCGGTGCCGGATCCGCCGTTGCCGGCGCCCTTGCCGCAGTCAACGGCAATCGCCCTGCGCGGTCTCAGCTTCGCCTACCGGGAAGATCAACCGGTTTTCGACGCCTTCGACCTTGATCTGGCCCAGGGGGAACGGGTGGCACTGGTGGGGCCGAGCGGCTGCGGCAAGAGCACCTTGGTGGAGATCCTGCTCCGCTTTCGCGACTACCAGGGGAGTGTCCGGCTGGGAGCCGTGGAAATCCGTGACCTTGCCGCCGAGGAACTACGCGGTCTCATCTCCTGCCTCCCCCAGCGACCGCACCTGTTCAACACCAGCATTCGGGGGAACATCCTGATCGGCAACCCTGCGGCAGCTGCCGCCGAGCTGGAGCAGGCGGTGCAGGATGCGGGACTGTCGAGCTGGATTGCCACGCTGCCGGCCGGGCTCGATACTGCCGTCGGTGAAGGGGGGCGGGAGGTCTCCGGCGGAGAAGGCAGGCGGATCGCTCTGGCGAGGGCGCTCCTGAAGGATGCGCCCATCCTGATCCTGGATGAACCGACAGAGGGGATGGATGCCGTGACGGAGCAACAGGTGGTAGCAAGGCTGGCCCAACGGACTGCAGGGAAAACAGTTTTGGTAATAACCCACCGTCCAGCATGTCTGGCACTGGCCGACCGGGTGGTTACCCTTGCTGCGCGGCGCAGCTTTGGCAGGCAGGCGTCCTACGGATCGAGCAGTAAAAAGGGACTGGCTTTTTAAGCCAATCCCCTGATAATCAGCTGACTCACCTTGCCTGTATCTCCTGCTTCAGCATCTCATTACGTTAAAGGTACTCCTTGCGGAGAGCTTGGTCCCGGTGGAACGGGTTATTTCCACCGGGACGGGCCGGTTACTGGAGCCGGTTTTTCAGCAGGTCCTTTCCTTTCTGCACCAGATCCGCATTGGTGTCGACCACGTCGTTAAAAAATCTTTCCACTTCCTGATCGCCTCGAGCGTCCTGGATGTATTGACGGCAGGTATCCGCTGCCTGTGACGCGTTATAAATAACGCTAACCAGATCGTATTCCTTGTCTTTCAACAGGTCTTTCATTTTCTGCCTCCTCAACGTTTGCTGAACGTTCGACTTACCAAGTCGGTACTATGTCCCATTCATCGTTGCCCCGTCGTTGGAGCTATCTGCTACGCCCCTCCTGCTGGTCCTCCCCATGCTGCAGCCGACGCGTAACCATCTGCATCGGCGCAGGCTCTTCATGATCATGTCTTCATTTTACTATCACTGGTCACTATTTTGCCAGCTCGGAAAAAGGGGAGGGAATTTCGGGGGGCAAGAGTACTCCGTGACTCTGCTCGACATGTGACGATGAAGCGGTAATTAGAGGTTTATACTTGTCAACCCCCGGCTCCTCCGGTACGGTAGATACCCTGCAACGGTTCAGGCACCAGTTCCAAATGAGTAAAGGAGCGGATCATGGCTGAGATGGAGCTGTTCTGGAAGGCTGAGGATCAGGTAGCACGCTTGCTGGAGTTGATCAGCCAGGACCTCAATTTGCGCGAGGCTCCGCTCCGGCGTGACGTCCGTTCTCTTGGGCGGCTGCTGGGAACGGTTATCCGCGAACAGGCGGGCGAACAGGCATTTGTCGCCGAGGAGGAGCTGCGCCATCTGGCGATCAAGCACCGGGGCCTGAACGACGTACAGGGCGACGACTGCCTGAACTGCCCCGAGGAACGGGAACTACAGGAACAGGCGGTGCAGATCGTCGGCAGGATGCGCATCAGCGAGGCGTACCAGATCGTCAAGGCCTTCTCCACCTTTTTCGAGCTGACCAACCTCGCGGAAACGAACCACCGCAAGCGTCGCCAGCGCGCTGCCAAACTGGCGGGCAAGGAAGCGGACAAGGCGGGCTCCCTGAGAGGGACGCTGCGGCGCATGCAGAGGGAAGGGATCTCCGCGGAAGAGGCGCTGCGCTTCTTGCGGCAGGTACAGGTCGTTCCGGTGTTCACGGCCCACCCTACCGATGTGGCGCGCCGGGTCATTCATTTCAAACGCCGGCGCATCGCCGCAGAACTGGAGCTGCTCGACCGGCTCCCCCTGACCGATACCGAGGCACTGCAGGGGCAGTCCGCCATGCTCGCGGAGATTACCGCCCTCTGGCAGACCGATGAGGTGCGCCGCCGCAAACCGACGGTGCTGGACGAGATCAAAATGGGGCTGGACCATTACCCCGATTCCCTGATCACGCCGATCCACGAACTCTACCGGGACATGGCGGCGGCATTCGGCGAAGTGTACGGTATCGCCGTCAACCCGGACATGCTGCCGCAGGTGGTCAGTTTTGGCTCCTGGATCGGCGGGGACCGGGACGGCAACCCTTTTGTCACAGCGCAGTCCACCCACGATGCCTTGCAGAAATCGCGCGAAGCCATCCTGAGCAGTTATCTAGGGTCCCTCGACGAGTTGCGCCGCCTCCTGACCCCTTCCATCTGCCGCAGACCGGTAACGCCCGGGCTGGAAACCGCCATCAGGCAGTATCAGGACACCCTTACCATCAGGGACCTGGAGAGTGCCGCGATACCGGAATGCGAGCAGTACCGGCGCATGGCGGGATACATGTTCCATCGCCTGCGCCGCTCGCTGCATGAGCCGGACCACCCCGATGCCTACCCCGACGCCGCCGCTTTCGAGAACGACCTGCTGCTCGTCAGTAAGAGCCTTACGGTGAACGAGGGGGAGCGTCTAGTCCGCGCCCTGCTCGATCCGCTCTTGCTGCGGGTGAGAACCTTCGGCTTCCACCTGCACAGTCTCGATATTCGTCAGCACGCACGGGTGCATGAAAATGCCGTCGCCGAACTGGCTGCGCTCAGCGTGGTCGGCGCTGGTCCATCAGCGGTGCTGCCGGCGACACCCGGCCCGGAAACGACCGAACTCCTCGAAACCCTGCGGGCGATTGCCACCCTGAAGCAGCGCTACCCGGCCGAGGCGATCCGGAGTTATGTCATAAGCGGTGCCTCGCGGGCCCAGGACCCCCTCTCCCTGGTCTGGCTGATGGAGCTTTGCGGCGTGCGGGTTGCTGCCGACGGTAACGGTGATCCCGGCCTGATGCCGGTCCCGCTCTTTGAATCGATAGAAGACCTGCGCCATGCGCCGGAAATATGCCGCACCCTCTGGAGCCTGCCTAACTATGCGCCGTACCTCGACTCCTGGGGGCGGAGGCAGGAGGTCATGCTCGGCTATTCCGACTCCAACAAGGATGGCGGCATGCTCACCAGCTCCTGGGAGATCTACAAGGCACACCGGGAGCTGCATCGGGTGGCGGCCGACTGCGGTGTCAAGCTGGTGCTGTTCCACGGTCGGGGCGGCACGGTCGGCCGCGGGGGCGGTCCCACCCACCGCGCGATCGTGGCGCAGCCGGCGGGGGCCTTCGACGGTTCCCTCAAGATAACCGAGCAGGGGGAGGTGATCACCTGGAAGTACTCGGATGCCTCCCTGGCGCAGCGCAACCTGGAACTGATGGTGGCGGCCTCCCTGGAGGCGCTGGCGCGCCCGGGCCGGCGCGACCTGATGCCGGATAGCGGCTGGGAACAGGCCCTGGAGGAGATGTCGGCCGATGCCTACGGTTTCTACCGTCGGCAGATTGCCGAAAATCCCGATATCATCCCCTACTTCCAACACGCCACGCCGGTCCAGGAATTCGACCTGGCCAAGATCGGCTCACGACCGGCAAGGCGTGGCGCTGCCCTGGACCTGACCGACCTGCGGGCGATACCCTGGGGGTTCGGATGGATGCAGAGCCGTCATGTCATTCCCGGCTGGTTCGGGGTGGGGTATGCCCTGGAGCGTTTTGCTGCCAAGGGGGAGGGAGAAAGGGGGGTGATCGGGGCGATGATGCGCGGTTTCCCCTTCTTCTTCGACCTGATCCGCAACGTCGAGCTGGCCCTGACCAAGGTTGACCTGCCGCTGGCACGGCTCTATTCCGACCTGGTGCCCGACCTGGCACTCCGGGAGCGGGTATTCACCGTGGTGACGGAGGAGTACCGGCGGACCCGCCAGGTCGTGCTGGCAATCACCGGGCAGTCGCGCCTTTTGGAGAACAATCCGCCCCTGGCCCGCTCCCTCCGGCTGCGCACCCCTTATGTCGACCCGCTCAGCCTGATCCAGATCGAGCTGCTGCGGCGCAAGCGGGCCGGGGAAGAGAGCGAGGAGTTGAACTACGTGCTGGCCGCCACCATCAGTGGCATTTCGGCGGGGGTGTGCGGACACAAAGCACCACGTTTCAGGCTCCCCTGCACAACCTAAAGTTCGATATGGGTGCGATCAGAGGGGAAGGAATTTATTGTTGTTCAATTGAGGTTACGATAGACTATGCGCATGACAGACGCGCATGAGGAGGCCGCAATGCCTAACGCTTTTTTCAATCCCAGTGCTCCAAAGAAATCTACCAATTTGAGTATCAACAGCGATTTACTGCGCCTAGCGAAAGAGCGTCATATAAATCTTTCCCAGGCACTTGAGTTGCGGCTTGCTGAAATGCTGCGAGAGGAAAAGCGCCGTAGTTGGCAGGAGGAGAATCGTGAGGCTATAGAGGACTACAACCGCCGCATGGAAAACAGCGGCCCTTTCAGTGACGGGCTGAGGCGTTTCTGATGGCGCTATTCGATGTCTATGAAAATACAAATTCTCAGACAAAGAAGTCGGCTCCCTATCTGCTCGATGTGCAGGCCGATTTGCTTGCCTCTATGACAACACGCGTGGTCGTTCCATTGGTTACCATCTCGGCAATGGGCAAACCCGCCAAGCATTTAAACCCACAATTCAAGATAAAACGAACCGCTCTGGTTATGTCGACCGCTGAACTTGCCGGTGTCGACATGCAGGTCCTGGGAGAGAAGGTCGCCTCGCTGAAGGAACATCGCAGCGAGATAATCGCCGCTCTTGATTTTCTATTTACCGGGTTCTAAGATAGCACCTTGACCTGTTACCCTGTGTGCATGCTTCAGTGATTGCACAATCTTCAAACATTGATACATTAAAAGTCCGAATTGCCTGCCAGTTTCACTCGGTCTAATCCTAAGTCGAAAGGTACCCATGATTTCCCGTATTGATCACCTGAACGTCGTCGTAAGCGACCTCCAGAAAGCGAAGGAGTTCTTTTTCCTCCTCGGCTGCACTGAAGGGATCAGCTCCCAGCTGGACACTCATTTCCTGGAAAAGCTGACAGGGATCAGTTGCTCCGGCGGGTCCTTCGTCGCCCTGCATCACCCCGGCTCGAACCTTTCCATCGAGTTGCTGAAGTTCCAGTCCGGCTCGATCGGTGATGACAGCATCGGCCTGGCGAACAGGATCGGTCTGCGCCATCTCGCCTTTGCCGTGAGCGACATAGAGGCGGAGGTGCAGAGGTTGCGCGAGCACGGCGTCGAGTTCATCGGCACCATCCAGACCTGGGAGAAGACCGGCAAAAAGCTTATCTATTTCCACGGCCCGGACGGCATCCTCCTGGAGTTTGCCCAGTATCCCGAGTAGTAGCAATATGCTCCACCTTCGGCCCGAGCGCCGCGGGAGCATACTGCCAGCCTGCTCCGCGACGCAAGGTTCCCTTCCCCGTAGGTTCAGTGAGGGGGAACCCGGCCAGTTCTTCCGTAGGGGCGAATGATCATTCGCCCGATCCACAGCCCCCCTTCCCTTGGGGAAGGAGCAACTTGCTTACCTGCATCGACGTATCAACTTGGGTTTCAGGAGCTGTACATGCACCAGGCAGGTCAGGTGAATAACATGGATGACGCCATCGAACGGGAACTCGACCGGCTGAAGCGGCTCATCATCAACGCCGAGCGGGCCGGTGCCGACAGGTGGCGCCAGATCTCGTTTTTGTACCGCGCCGCCGACAGCTTCAGCGGGCGCGTCTTTGCCCGCTCCTTTTGCCACGCGGAGGCACGCCGCAGCGCCGGATGCAACACCGGGCAGTGCTGCAAGTGCCGGCCGGACGTGTTCGAGTACGAAAGGAGCGTCCTGGATCTTCTGCCCAAAAGACTGGACGACTCCGGATTCTGCCCGTTCTTCAACTTGAGCAAAAGGACCTGCGGAGTCTACGGCGTTAGGCCCTTCGCCTGCCGCATCTATTACAACTTCGCCCCATCGAGTTACTACTGCCAGAATCCCACGGACCTGACGCTGCAGCTGTTCGACGGCGTGAAGCGTCACCTGGAGAGGATTCTCGGCCCCTACGCCGGCGGGTACCTGCCATGATCATGAAAAACAAGACCGCTAGAAATCTTGCCGAATCGGTCTGCGCCGAACTCAGGAAACGCCGTGCCGCGGTCCCCGATGAAGAGATCATCGTCGACCTGCTGGAGACCATGTACTACTCCAGCCTGAGGACCGAGGAGTCCGAGCCGGTCATCTTCCACGTGGTATTTCTGGATCCCGCCCAGCCCGACCCAAAACCGCCCCGCAACCCGGCCAAGGACCGCTGGAGCTACGTTCCGTTTGCCGAGCCGATCGCCTTTTCCGTCTCCAACGTGGTGAAGATAGCCAAATCGACCGACCTGCGTACCTCTTCCTTCGTGATCTGGCCTGACAAGAACGGCACCCTTTTCATCTGGGGACTGGTGGACCAGCAGAACCGCTTTCACAAGTTCCTGAACCGCAGCGCGGAAATCGAGCCGGAGAGGCCCGGGATCTTCCAGGCGAGCGTTGAGGGGATCGGCATCATCGTGGTGTACATGCGCTACGAGAAAGTTGCCGAACTGAGGATCAACGAGCTGATCCGCTACTCTCTCGACCTGTTCCGCCAAAGTCCGGTCCGGGACCTGCTGAGCACCGGCATCGAGAGGTATCTGCAGGCGGTGCGCAGCCACATCCCGGATGACATCTACCAGGCTGAAGGCGAGATGGACGAGTTCCACACCCAGCAGTGGCTCTCCGTGCTGTGCAGGATTCTGCTCAGGATCCAGAAGATCAAAAAAGGCGGCGCGATCCTGATCACCCCCGGGATCAGCGCTAACGACCTGAACGTCAAGTACGGCATCAATTACGACCGGCTGCCGACCTCCCTGGAAGCAAACGCCATAACCAAGATCAAGTCCGATTACCTGGAGCGGCACCTACTGGGGCTGAACGAGGCAAAGCCGAAGGAGATCCCCTCGAACCAGTACTTCCAGTTGCGGCGGTTGGAGAAGGACCTGAGGGCCAACAAGAACGAGATAGACGGAGTCATCTGGTTCATCGCGCTCTTGACGCGGGTGGACGGCCTGGTGGTCATGGATCCGAACCTGGCGGTGCGCGGTTATGGCGTCGAGATAAAAAACTGGCAGGAGCCGGACAACCTCTTCATAGCGACCGACAGGATGGCAACACCGGCCAAGCTGCGCCCGGCAAGCTACAACCATTTCGGCACCCGGCACAGATCGATGATGCGGTACTGCTACCAGAACCCGGGGAGCATCGGCTTCGTGGTCTCCCAGGACGGCGAGGTGCGCGTCATGACCATG
>Ga0209212_1004188_pt1 | contig 18088 bp, 16 predicted proteins | sample RifGroC2_FD_183996 | JGI IMG/M metagenome (GOLD analysis project Ga0209212, IMG submission 183996) | Groundwater microbial communities from Rifle, Colorado, USA - Groundwater C2 (SPAdes) (version 2) | ecosystem: Environmental > Aquatic > Deep subsurface > Groundwater | place: Rifle, Colorado...
GCCGGAAGCCGGTCTCGAGGGCGTGCTTGGTGCGGGCCGGCAGGTAGGTGTAGACCTGCTCGGTGCTGAGGCCGGCATAGAGTTCCTGCAGCGCGGCCCCTTCGAACAGCTTCAGGCCGGCGCCGCCGCGCAGCACCTTGCGCAGCGGCAGGTCGCCGGCGCGCGCGAACTCGGTGTCGTAAGCCGCCGAGGCGTAAGGGCCGGCCACCAGCTTGCCCAGCCGCCCGTCGAACTTGCGCCAGCGGTAGACCAGCTCGCCGGAGTAGATCAGCTGGTCCACGCTTTCGGTGGTCAGGCGCGGCTGGCCCTTGGGGCGCAGCACGGTCTTGCCGTAATCCGCCGAAACCCCGACGTCCAGCCTGAAACTTTGGGAATAAAACTCGGAGAAGAGCCGCGCCGAGCCCTGCAGCTGCGTCTGGTCCGCCGCGCTGATGCGGGATTCGTTGACCTGGTCGTAGCCGGCCGGCGCGCGCACCCCGGTATCTATCATCTGGGCCGAGAGGTTGCGCAGGTTCAGGCGCCAGACCGAGCGCGGCGGCGTCACGTTGCGGGCCGCCTCCAGGACCACCTCCTCCCAGGCCAGGCGCGACGCCGTGGTCGCCTTGATCTCCTGCAGGGCCCCGAGCACGGCGCCGTGCAGCGTTTCGGGCGCTCCCGCGGGCCGCTTCAGCACTTTGATGAAAGGTTTGCCCTCGGCCAGGCCGGCGGGCAGCGCGGTAAGGTAGGTTTCGGAGGGCACTATGGGCAGGCCGGCCAGCCGGCCCGACTTGTCCAGCCCTGAGACCGCCAGGTACTCCGTCCCCAGGTAGGCCTCGGCGTCGCTGCCTTCCGGCACCGCTCCGCGGGCCAGCGCCTGCAGGTGGTGGCCCGGCACCAGCGCCAGCGCCAGGGGCTCGTCCGGGCCCAGCCAGGTGCGCACCATCGAGGAGGGGATCTCTCCCGGCACCCTGCTCGAGAAAGGGTTCACCCGCACTATGGCCGCCTCGGCGTCGTACTCCTTGCGCAGCAGCGCCGCGGCCAGGTTGAAGAAGGAATGTATGGTATAGCCGCCGCGGGCGCGCAGGTCAGGCAGTACCGAGTCGCCCGAGCCCATGAAATAGCTGGCGATGCGCTCTTTCATGTAAAGCTGCTCGCGGTAGAAAACCGGCTCGCGCCCGTCCTCCGGGGGAGGGCCGGATTCCAGCGCGGCCAGCGAGCCTTTGGGGCCGCGCTCCAGGCGTATGACGCCGGCGCCGCCCGCGTCGGGGAAAACCGTCAGCGCCGGGCCGGTATGCGTCTCCTTCTCCCAGCCGCGCAGCACAACGCGCGTGCTGCGGCCGCTCTCGGTGTCCCAGGCCTTGGGGCCTATCAGCACGTCTATGCCGCTGAAATTGAGCAGCCAGCCCAGCTCGCCGCTCTTGAGGAACGAGACCGCCACCACCGCCTTTACCTTCTCGCCGGCGCGCAGCTGGTCTATGACGCGGTACAGCGCCTTCTCGTCCCGCGGGTCCCACACCTCGAACGGGGAGCCGGCCAGCTCGGCCGGTGAGTGCGCCCGCACCAGCGAGATGAACCCGGTGCGGATGCCGCCTATTTCCCGCACGGCGTAGGGCTTGACCAGGCCGGCCAGTTCGGGGTCGGTTATCCTGAGGTTGGTGCAGATGAATTCCGGCGCCGCGGTCGAGACCTTCAGCAGCCCGGCCCGCGCCCAGGTCTTGAAGTTGGACAGGTCCTCCGGCTCCAGGGCGGCGATATCCGTGCCGGCGGCGCGCATGTACTCGAAAGTCCTGGCGGGGCCGGCTTTCATTACCGCGCCGGCCAGCGTGCCGCCGGCGCCCAGGCTCAGCATCACGGCCGCCCGCTTGTCCGCTCCCTCCTCCACCATGCGCCGGTTGATGCCGTCGAGCCCGGTGGGGATGGAGAAGACGGCGAACTCGTCCAGGCGCTCGCCGGCCGAGGCCAGCAGGCGCGAGCGCAGCGTGGGCTCCCACAGCGGCTTGGCCGCGCGCCAGGGCGCGCGCAGCGCCCGGAACTTTATGCCGGCCGGCGAGACCCCGCGCAGCAGCTGCACGCGCCTTATCTCCACCTCGCGGTAGGGGCTCAGGTTCTCGCGCAGCGCGGCGGCGGTCGGCTCCGCCAGGCCCGGCGGCGGCAGCGCTATCGAAAAGGCGCCGTCGATGGCGTCGGCCTCCTCTATCAGCGCGTAGGAGGTGGTGGCGTTGAGCTCGCGGGCGTTGAGGTCCTCGGGGCCCTCCAGCAGGAACGTGTCGCCGTTGGTGTAGGTCAGCTCGGTCAGCACCTTCTCCAGTTTCAGCGGGGCGGAGGATTTAATGACCTCCTCCACCGATTCGGACAGGCCGGAGGTGATGCGGTAGCTGTGGTCGAAATAGAAAATGGAAGCCGCGGTGCCGCCGGCGGCGGGCGCGGCCGCGGCCAGGGCCAGGAGCGCGGCGAGGGCGTTACGGTGGAGCATGGAAAAAAGATTAGCATTTTAGACGGAACCGGTTAAGGGCGCGCCGGGGGGAGAAAGGCCAATAAATCGGTATAATATTAGCGATAGACGTCCAGCGGAGGAGAAAAGCATGAAAGCCCTTGTCAAAGCAAAAGCCGAGAAAGGCCTGTGGATGCAGGACGTGGCCGAGCCCGAAGTGGCCGACAACGAGGTCCTGATAAAGATAAAGAAGACCGCGATCTGCGGCACCGACATACACATTTACCAGTGGGACGAGTGGGCCCAGAAGACCATCCCCGTGCCCATGCACGTCGGCCACGAGTTCGTGGGCGAGATCGCCAGGCTCGGCAAGGCCGTGCGGGGGCATTTCATCGGCGAGCGCGTCTCCGGCGAGGGCCACATCGTCTGCGGCCACTGCCGCAACTGCAAGGCCGGCCACCGCCACCTGTGCATCAACACCAAGGGCGTCGGCGTGAACCGCCCGGGCTGCTTCGCCGAGTACCTGTCCATCCCGGCCGAGAACGTCTTCTCCATCCCCGAGGGCGTCTCCGACGACGAGGCCGCGATACTCGACCCGCTGGGCAACGCGGTGCATACCGCCCTCTCTTTCGATCTGATAGGCGAGGACGTGCTGATCACCGGCGCGGGCCCGATAGGCATCATGGCCGGCGCGATAGCCAACCACGTGGGCGCGCGGCACACGGTGATCACCGACGTCAACGACTACCGCATGGACCTGGCCCGCAAACTGGGGCTCAAGAACGTGGTGGACTCCCGCAGCCAGAAGCTGCCCGACGTGATGAAGGCGCTCGGCATGACCGAAGGCTTCGACGTGGGTCTGGAGATGAGCGGCAACGCGCAGGCCTTCAACGACATGATCGCCAACGTCAAGATGGGCGCCCGGCTCGCCCTGCTCGGCATCCTGCCGCCCAACACCACCATCCCGTGGAGCAACGTGATCTTCAAGGCGCTGACGCTCAAGTGCATCTACGGCCGCGAGATCTTCGAGACCTGGTACAAGATGTGCGCCATGCTGACGAGCGGCCTCGACATCAAGCCCATCATCACGCACCAGTTCCGCGCCCAGGATTTCAAGGAAGGCTTCGAGATCATGTCCTCGGGCAAGTCCGGCAAGATCATCCTGGACTGGACGAACCTATAGTATTACGGGAGTGACCGGGGTATGGGGACGGAAGGTCCTCTCGGGGTGGAGCGAAGCGACACCGCAGTGAGAGGAGCGAACATTCATGTGCGCGACGCCACGCATAAACCGCATAGCGGTTTTGCGCGGCCCCGCCTCGGCGATTTACTCTGAAAAATCGCCTCCGGCCTTGCGGACCGGCACAGCCGGTCCTCACGTGCCTGACGGGCCCGTCCCGCCGGGCGGACCTTTAGGGGAAAATTATGCGCTACGACGAACATTTTAAAGAGCTGTGCGAGGCGCTGGAGGGGGCCGGGGCCTTCCTCGTGGTCGCCGACAAGAAGGGCCGCGTCAATCTCATGACCATAGGCTGGGCCCAACTGGGCGTGGCCTGGGGGCAGCCCGTTATGACGGTGCTGGTGCGCCCGTCGCGCCATACCCACGCCCTGCTCGAAGAAGCGTCCCGCTTCAGCGTCTGCGCGCCCCGCCGTGGCGAGCTGAAGAAGGAGCTCGCTTTCTGCGGCACCAAGTCCGGCCGCGATTACGACAAGGCGCGCGCCTGCGCCCTGACGCTCAAGGACGGGGAGCCCGGCATTAAATACATAGACGGCTGCGCGCTGGTTTACCAGTGCGAGATCCTGGGCAGGACCTCGCTGCCCAAGGAGAAAACCGCTCCCGCCGTGCTGGAGCGCTATTACCCGGACGGCGACGCACCGCATACGCTTTACTTCGGGAAAGTGCTGAAAGCGGAGAAATTCTTATGAGACCGGCACGTTTAATCGCCGTTGTCCTGACCGCCGTGCTGCTGTCCGGCTGCGGCATGCTCAAGGATAAAGCGGCGGGGTATTACCTGGGCAAGGCCCGCAAGACAGCCTCGGCGCAGAACCCGGCCCCGGCCGAGGTCGTCAACGCTTTTGCCGATATCGAGAGGGCCCTCAAGTACTCCCCCGACTCGCCAGCCGCCATAGAGCTGCTCGGGCGCCTGGGCGAGACGGCCGCGAAGAGCGGCTTCGCCGGGGCGCAGGAACTGGAGGCGGCCGCGCTGAAGAAAGCCCTGGCCGCCAGCCCGCTCAACTGGACCGCCCGCGAGGCGCTGACCAATTTTTACTCCGCCCGCGGCGATACCGGCGGCCTGGAGGCCATGGCGGCCCAGGCGCAGGAACTTTACGGCTCCGGCGGCGCCGACGAGAAATACCGCGCGCTGCTCTCGGGCCTGGCCGCCCGCGCCTCCGCCCTGCCCTGGATAGAGTCCGAGGCCTACCTGAGTCTCAATAAAGCTCCGGAAACCCTGTTCGAAAAAGCCGCCGCCTACGAGGCCGGCGCGCGCAAGGTGCTGGCCATGAAGGCGGAGCTGGAGAAGCTGGGCGCCACCGACCCGTCGTTGAGGAAAACGGCCCCCGCCGCCCTGGTCTCCGCCGCCGAGGTGGCCGCCGCCGACGCGCTGCGCGACCCCGCGGCGATGGCGGCCGTCTACGCCTTCAACGCCAGGCTGGCCGCCGAGCCGGCCTTCAGGAAAGCGGTGGAGCAGGCGGTGCAGGGCAACGCCTCCCTGGTGCGCAAGGACTACGCCCAGGCCCGGGCCTATTACCAGGGAGCCCTGAACCATTATCCGGCCCTGATAGACGCCCGCCGCCAGCTGGCCGAAGCCGATTTCCAGGAGGGGGCCGCGCTGGCCGCGGTCGGTGAGAACCGCAAGGCCGCCTCGCAGCTGCTCTACAAAGCCTACGGCGGCGTCTCCGCCGCGATACAGGAGGCCGCGGCCGGCGGCAGCCTGGTGCCTTTCATCAAGCCCGCCCGCTTTTTGGGCGAGTCCTATTCGCTGAAAGCCGCCTGCCTGGCCGCGCTGCGCGCCGTGGAAGGCGACAGGCTGCGCAATACCGCCAGGCTGGAGGCCGAGTTCAAGGCCGCGCTGGACGAGGCCCTCAAGCTGAACCCGGAGGGCCGCCTGGCCAGGGAGCTGCTGGAGCGCTATACCAAGGAAGGTTTCTAGGGGGCGCGCGTGGCGGGGAAAGAATGAAGCTAACCGTTCTCCTGGCCGTGCCGGCGCTGCTGCTGACGGCGGCCGCCGCGCAGGAGGCGCCTGTATCCACCGCCGCGCCCGCGGCCGTACAGGCCCCGGCGCGCGAGCAGAGCCCGCTGCAGCTGATCATCTCCAAGGATTCTTATCGCTCCCGCGTGGGTCTGGACTACCGCATCCGGTGGGATTTCAGGGACCTGCGCTCCCTCCCCAGCCTGGGCTTCATCTATACCGGCCTTAAAGCTTTTTATAACTGGGATATCACCGAGAACACGCGGCTGGAATATTACGGCCTGAGGACCAACCCGTGGCGGCTGATCATCTCCAGGGAAAAGAAGAACGGCGCCGCCCCGCAGCCCGCCTCCGTAGAGGGCGGGGAGAGCCCCGTGGTCCAACGCGAGACCCCGGAGTACCGCAAGCGGCTGCGCCTTTCCATTTCGCCGCTGGTGGACGACCTGAAGCGGAACCTGGACGACGGGCTGCGCGATTTCCTGCTGCGCAGCTCGCTGAAAGGCGCTTCCCCCGAATGGGAGCGCGCCGGCGACGAGGGCCGCCGGGCTTTCGTGAAGGACGTGCTGTCCCTCGGCGTCTGGGACTCGGGCGTGCCGGTGATAAAGCAGGCCGGCGAAGGCCTGGAATACATCAGCGAAGAGGGGAAGAACAAAAAGAGGCCGCGGCGTAAATACTAGCGCTGGTCCTGAAAATAAAAGAGCCGCCCCGGGGCGGCTCTTTTCATTCTCCCGCCCGGTTACAAGGCGACGGCCGCCCGTCCCTCGGAGCCGTCTATGCGTATATCCAGCGGCCCGGGGAAGCGGAGGTGGCGGATGTAGTTGGCCTCCGTGAGCGGCTTTTCCGCCTTGAGCTTCTCCCAGTTGATGAAGGCTTCCGGGCCGGTCTCGTTGATGGTGAAGTAACCTATGCCCAGGGACGTCACGTTGTGGAAAAAATGCGTGCCGTACGACGGGTCCACCACGAAATCTCCGTAGGCCGCCTCGATGATGATGCGCGAGCCCGAGATGTGGTGCCATTTGACCGGTATGCCCAGGGAGGGGTCGCTGGACCCCCAGCGGCCGGGCCCTATCACCAGGTACGGGCGCCCTTCGTCGCGCAGGCGCGCGTTCATAACGCCTATCTCCTCGGCTATCTCGCGCGTCTTGAGCTGGTCGAACTTCTCCGGGATCACGTAGATCAGGTCGGCGATGTCGCGGTGCGCGCCGTTGCCCAGCGCCTGCGCGCTCAGGCAGAGCAGGTTCTCGGGCTTCAGGTCCTTGAGCGAAACCTTCTTGACGGGGCTGCGCGAGACCATGGGCCGCATCTGCAGGATATTGAACACCGCGGCGCCCGAGGCGGGGTCGTAGTCGCAGGCGAACTCCACCTCGACGTTGCAGCCCATCGCCTCCTTGCCCAGCGCCGACACGGCGTTAAGGATGTCGGCCAGCGGCAGCACCTCGTTCTTGAGCAGCGGGGCGAAGGTCACCAGCCTGTGGCCGGGGCCGGCTATGCCGTCGTTGATGCGGTCGTCCTCGGCGGAATAGGTGGAGCCTACCAGCTCCAGCGTGCCGTCGGCCTCGGCCTCCTGCACGGTGGCCGTGGTCAGGGCGGGCTCCTCCTCGAAGCTCAGCCTGGCCTCGGGCTGGCCGGTACGCAGGGCTATCAGTTTCTTCTGGGAATTGCCCAGGAAGTCGGCCGTGGTGGAGAACTGGTGCAGGTTCTGCGGGTGGGCCGGAGAGAAGCGCAGCGCGTTGTAGCCTTCCACGATCGTTTTGCCCAGGCCCAGCGCGATGTGGGCTATCGGGTCCTCGGCCTCCAGCGGGGGCACGGGGTAATAGTTGTAGGACTGCATCACGCCGGCGAAGGCGGGGTAATGGCGGCCGCTGCCGTACTCGCGGCCCACGACGCGCTGTATCACCACCGCCATCTTCTCCTCGTCGATGATCAGCGGGTTCAGCCGGCGGTAGGCGCGCGCCTCGCGCGAGAAGACCGAGGCGTAGACGAACTTGACCGCGCGGGCCAGTTCGTCGAGCCGGCGGGCCGGGTCGGGGTGGTTGTTGGCGAGCATGTAGGTCTTGTAGACGCCGGCGAAAGGCTGGGTCTTGGAGTCCTCGAGCAGCGAGCTGGAGCGCACGGCCAGCGGGCCTTCCAGTTTCCCTATCAGCGCCTGCAGGTCGCGCATCACGTAGTCGGGCAGGCGGGCCCGCTCGAAGAGCGCCGCCGTGTCCTCGTTGGAGCGCCCCTCGTTGATCAGGATGTCCAGGCCGTTCTGCTCCATGAAGAAGTCGAACACGTCCGAGGCGATCACCACCGTGTTGGGCACGGTGACGGTGACGCCGGGCCAGCGGTTCTCCAGGTCGGTCTTGCTGAGCAGGAAATCCACGAAGGCGAGCCCCCGGGCCTTGCCGCCTATGGAGCCGGAGCCGATCTTGCTGAACGGGGTGGAATCGTCGAAGAGCTTGCGGTCGAACTTGAGCACGGTGCCCAACTGGGTCTTGTAAATGAACTGGTGCAGCGTTTCGATGAGGTACTTGCGCAGCTGCTCCGGGTTGCCGAACTCGGAGATCTTCTTGGGGCGGATGTTGTAGGCCATCTCGAACTCGGTGCGGGCGAACAGCCACTTGGAGAAGTGGTTGCGGCCGGCGTGGTAGAGGATGGACTCCAGCGGCACCGCCTTGAGCAGGCGCAGCATCGCGCCCAGGTCGGAGGCGCGGGCCAGCTCGGCGCCGTTCTCGTCGGCGAAGACGAAGTCCCCGAAGCCGAAGTAGCGGGTGATGAAAGCGCGCAGCTGTTTGGACAGGTCCGCGGCGGCCTTGTGCATGAACGAGGCCTCCAGCCGGCCGGCGTTGTGCGCGAAAGCGGCGTTGGAGGACTGCAGCAGCACCGGCATGTCGGGGTTCTCTTCCTTGATGCGGCGCGTCAGCTCCAGGCCGGCCTCGGGATGGCAGGCGCCGTCCTTGGGATATTCGATATCGCTGATGACGCCCAGCAGGTTGGCCTTGTATTTTTCGTAGATCGCCCAGGCCTCGTCGTAGGTGCTGCAGAACAGCACCTTCGGGCGCGCGCGCAGGCGCAGCGTCTTCTTGGCGGGGTTCAGCTCCTCGGCCATCACGATCTGCGTCTGCTTCATCAGCTCGGTGTAGATGATGGGCAGGTAGGTGGAATAGAACTTGATGTTGTCCTCCACCAGCAGCACGGCCTGCACGCCCACCTTGGCGTCGTGCTCCAGGTTCCTGGCGTCCTCGATGATGTTGATGATGGCCGAGAAGATGCGCGTGTCGCCGCTCCACAGGTAGACGCCGTCGGCCAGGGCGCGGGTTTCGTCGGGGATGTTCTTGATGTCCTGCACGTTGAAGGAGAGCAGCACCACCGGCAGGCCGGGGCGGCCGTCCTTTACCGCGCGGAAGAATTCGGCCATGTCCGTCTCGCCCACCTGTATCATGGCTATGACCAGGTCGTAAGAGCCCCTGGCGAGCTTCTCCAGCGCCTGCTCGGCGGTGGCCACGCGGGTGATCTTGGGTGCCGAGCGGGGGGAGGAGTCCAGCATTTCGCCGAACAGCGCCTCGTTGAGCCGGTCGTCGTCGGCCAGCAGGAAAGAATCGTAGAGGGAGGCCACCAGCAGGACGTTCTTGATCCGGTAGGGCATCAGCTTTTCGAAGCCGCCGAACTCTACCTCATAGTCGCCGGGTTTCTTGGTCGTGGGCATGCGGATATTTTACTAAAGTAGCGGCCTCCGCCGGCCATCGGGAGGGCCTCCGGGGCGGGGTTGTCAAAGGATTTTTATTATGTTTATATATAAATATCGTTTTCGCAAATATAAACAGGAGACTCCCAAATGGATAAACCTACGCTGAAACCCAACTGTCCCAACTTCTCTTCCGGCCCCTGCGCCAAGCGCCCCGGCTGGACCGTGGACGCCCTCAAGAACGCCCTGGTGGGCCGGTCGCACCGCTCCAAGGAGGGCAAGGCCCGCCTGCAGGAAGTGTCCGACCGCATGAAGAAAGTGCTCAACCTGCCCGCCGACTACCGCATAGGCGTGGTCGCCGGCTCCGATACCGGCGCCGTCGAGCTCGCCATGTGGACCCTGCTCGGCCCGCGCTCCGTCGATATCTTCGGCTGGGAAGCCTTCAGCAAGGGCTGGATCACCGACGCGGTGAAGTACCTCAAGCTCAAGAACGTCAACGAGTACAAGGCCGACTTCGGCAAATTGCCCGACCTCTCCAAGGCCAATCCGCAGAACGACATCATCTTCACCTGGAACGGCACCACCTCCGGCGTGAAGGTCCCCAACCTCAACTGGATCCCCAAGAACCACGAAGGCCTCATGATCTGCGACGCCACCAGCGGCGTGTTCGCGATGGACATAGACTTCACCAAGCTCGACGTGGTCACCTTCTCCTGGCAGAAAGTGCTGGGCGGCGAGGCCGCTCACGGCGTCATCATCCTCTCTCCCAAAGCCGTCAAGCGCATGGAAGAGCAGAACGCCAAGATCACCTGGCCCGTGCCCAAGATCTTCCGCCTCGTCGACGAGAAGAAGCTGCTGCCCGGCGAGCTGGAGTACAGCACCATCAACACCCCGTCGATGCTCTGCGTCGAGGACGCCATAGACGCCCTGAAGTGGGCCGAGACCGTGGGCGGCCTGCCCGGCCTGATAAAGCGCTCCACCGCCAACCTGGCCGCCTTCGAGCGCTGGGTGGAGAAATCCGACTGGATAGACTTCCTCGCCGAGAGCAAGGAGACCCGCTCCAGCACCTCGGTGTGCTTCAAGATCAAGGCCGACTGGTTCCAGAAGCTGTCCGACGAGGACAAGGTGAAAGCCGCCAAGAAGCTCACCTCGATGCTCGACAAAGAGGGCGTGGCGAAAGACATCAATTCCTACGGCAAAGCCCCGGCCGGCATCCGCGTCTGGTGCGGCGCCACCGTGGAGACTTCCGACATAGAAGCCCTGATCCCCTGGCTGGACTGGGCCTACGCGGCCGTGGCCGCGGAATATTCCAAGGAGGCAGTGAAATGAGCAAAGTTCTTATAGCCGATAAGGCCGACGCCCTGTGCGAGAAGACCCTCAAGGACAGGGGCCTCGAAGCCATTGTTAAGACCGGCATGAAGCCCGAAGAACTGAAGGCCTGCGCCCACGAGTTCGACGCCATCATCGTGCGCTCCGCCAGCAAACTGACCCGCGAGATCATAGAGGCCGCCACCAACCTCAAGGCCGTGGCCCGCGCCGGCGCCGGCGTGGACAATATCGACGTGGCCGCCGCCAGCGAGAAGAAGGTGCTGGTGATGAACACCCCTTTCGGCAACACCGTGAGCACCGGCGAGCACGCCATCGCCATGATGTTCGCGCTCGCGCGCCACATTCCCCAGGCCAACGCGTCCACGCACGCCGGCAAGTGGGAGAAGAGCAAGTTCGAAGGCGTGGAGATCACCGGCAAGACGCTGGGCGTGGTGGGTTGCGGCAACATCGGCGCCGTAGTGGCGGACCGGGCCCGCGGCCTGAAGATGAACGTGCTGGTGTTCGACCCGGCCATGACCACCGAGCGCGCCCGCGAGCTCGGCGTGAAGATGGTCACCCTCGACGAGCTGTACGCCAAGGCCGACTTTATCACCTACCACGTGACCATCAACCCGGCCACGAAAGGGATGATCAATAAGGACGCCATCGCCAAGATGAAGAAGGGCGTGCGCCTGATCAACTGCGCCCGCGGCGGCATCATGGTGGAGGCCGACATCAAGGTCGCCATCGAGAGCGGCCACATCGCCGGCTTCGCCGTGGACGTCTACGCCGAGGAGCCCGCCACCCAGCACATGTTCTTCGGCATGGAGAAGGTGATCTGCACCCCGCATATCGCCGCCTCCACCAAGGACGCGCAGGTGACGGTGGCCCGCCAGGCGGCCGAGCAGATCGCCGACTTTCTGCTCTGCGGCAAGCGCACCCACGCGGTAAACGGCGACAAGATATAAGTCTTGCCGCTTGCGCCCGGGTCCCCGCGAGGGGGCCCGGGCATATTTTCAACCCAAGGACCCCGACATGGCCAAACTACCCCTCTTTTCCCCTATTTTCGGCATACGCCCCGCTCCCGGCAAGGCCCAGGAGATCATCGCCCCGCCCTACGACGTGCTGGACTCCGACGAGGCCCGCGAGATGGCCAAGGACAAGCCCAACAGCTTCCTGCACGTGTCCAAGGCCGAGATAGACCTGCCGCCCGGCACCGACGTGCACGACGAGAAGGTTTACCTGAAGGCCGCGGAGAATTTCGAGAAGATGCTGAAGGACGGCCTGCTGGTGCGCGAGGGCAAGCCCTGCTTCTACGCCTACCGCCTGCAGATGGGGACCCATATACAGACCGGCCTGATGGTGGGCGCCTGCGTGGAGGATTACGACGCCGGCCGCATCCGCCGCCACGAGTTCACCCGCCCCGTCAAAGAGGACGACCGCGTGAACCAGATCAAGTACGTGAAAGCCCAGACCGGCCCCGGCATCATCGCCTACAAGCAGATCCCCGAGATAGACGCGGTCATAAAGAAGAACGTGACCAAGGAGCCGCTGTTCTCGGCCACCGGCAGCGGCGGCGTGATCCATACCCTCTGGCTGATAGACGACGCCGACGACATAAAGGCCATCTCCGGGGCTTCCGAGAAGCAGAAGGCCGTCTACATCGCCGACGGCCACCACCGCTCCGCCGCGGCCAGCCGGGTGAAGAAATTCATGATGGAGACCCGCGGCGCGGCCCATACCGGCGCCGAGCCCTACAACGTTTACCTCGCCGCCGCCTTCCCCGTGGACGAGATGAAGATCTGGGACTACAACCGCGTGGTGAAGGACCTCAACGGCTTCTCCCCGGAGCAGTTCCTCGCCAAAGTGAAGGAGAGCTTCGACGTGACGGAAACGGGCGGGCAGGCCAAGCCGGCCGCGCGCCGCGAGTTCGGCCTGTACCTGGGCGGCAAGTGGTATATGCTGAAGCCCACGGTGAAGACCCCGGCCAAAGAGGAAGACCCGGTGAAGGCGCTCGACGTCAGCGTGCTCAGCGACCTCGTCCTCGACAGGGTGCTCGGCATAAAGGACCTGCGCAAGAGCGACCGCGTGGATTTCGTGGGCGGCATACGCGGCCTGGGCGAACTGGAGCGGCGCGTTAATTCCGGAGAGATGGCGGCGGCCTTCGCGCTGCACGCCACCTCGCTCGACGAGCTGATCAGCGTGGCCGACGACAACCAGGTGATGCCGCCCAAGTCCACCTGGTTCGAGCCCAAGCTGGCCGACGGCGTGGTCTCCAACCCGCTGCTCTGAGCCGGCCGGGAGGAAAAGCCCCGTTCCGCGGGGCTTTTCCATTGACGGGCGGGGTAGATATGGTCCGCCCGCTTGTTATACAATAGGGCCGAGGGTTAAGGAGCATATGGCGCATAAAATTCTGATAGTGGACGACGAAGCCAACGTGCTGTTCCTCGTGAAGCAGGCTTTCGAGGGGCACTGCGAGGTGCTGACCGCGCAGGACGGCCAGACGGCCATCGAACTCGTCAAGAACGAGCAGCCCGTTTTCGTCTTTCTCGACATCACCATGCCCGGCATGACCGGCCTGGAGGTGCTGGCCGTGATCCGCGACCTGGCCCCGGCGCCCATCATCTGGATGCTCACCGGCGACGAGGACATCGAGACCGCCTCGCTGACCCTGAAGGGCGGCGCCAAGGGCTATATCACCAAGCCTTTCGACATAGACCGCCTGCGCAGCGTGGTCTTCAACGCGCTGCTGGACCTGGAGAAGGCCAAGAAGCCGCACGATTCCACCGACAAGCCCTGGCACGTCAAGAAACCCAAGCAGTGACCTCCCGCGACGCTTTCTCCCGTTTTCCCCCGGACCAGCTGGCCCTGCTGCGGCGCCTTGATACCCCGCGCAAGGTGCAGGACTTCATCGAATACCGGCTGGCCTACAACGATTCCCGCCCCAATACCTGCTGGTCCCCGCTGGAAGTGCTCCGGCGCGGCGCCGCTCATTGCATAGAGGGGGCGATGCTGGCCGCCGCCGCCTTCCTGTACCATGGCCGCCGCCCGCTGCTGCTGGACCTGCGCGCCAATCCCCGCGACGACGACCACGTGATAGCCCCTTTCACGCAGCACGGCCGCTGGGGCGCCGTGGCGCAGTCGCATTTCTGCGGCCTGCGCTACCGCGAGCCCGTCTACGCCTCCTTCGCGGAGCTGGCGCGCAGCTATTTCGAGTTCTACTACAACGCCCGGGGCGAGAAGACGCTGCGAGAGTACTCCGAGCCGCTCGACGCCGCCGGCCTCAAGCCGGACTGGCTGCACTCCGACAAGAACGTTTTTTTCGTCAGCCGCCGCCTGGACGCGCAGCGGCATTACCGGATAGTAGGCCACCGGCTGGAGGCGGAACTGCGCCGGGCCGACTCGCTGCTGCTGCAGGCCGAGGTGTTGGGCGGTTCGCGCCTGCCGCTGGTGCGGCGCCGGCCGCGCCCTTACGCGAGCCTGAAGCTGGGGAGGGGACATGGAAGCGCCGTCTGACAATCAGGCTAACCCGCAGCGGGCCCGCTGCTGGGCCTGCGGGGCGGAAATCGGCGCGCAGGACCGCTACTGCCGCCATTGCGGCAAGGGCCAGGGGGAACATCTTCCCTGGTATTACCGGCACTGGGGCATAATCCTGATGACGCTTTTGGGGCTGGGGCCTTTCGGTTTGATCCTGGTCTGGCGCTCCCCGCTGCTCTCGCGCGAGGCGCGGGCCGCCTATACGGCCGCCATCCTGCTCGTCACCTATTTAGTGGCGGACCGCCTCTACAGGGTCTGGGTTTTCTTCCAGGCGGCCATGGGCGGGATGGCCGGCTACTAGCCGCCGGGCCGGTGTGTCCCGGGTACTAGGTCTAAAAACCGCGGCCGGGTGGGCCCTTTGGGCCTAGGCGGGACTCCGGGTTTATCGTAGTATATGGGTGTGGGGGTTGGTGCGAGGAGTGAAAGTATGGCAATGACCTGCAACTTCGAGAAAGACGAGCACGACGTGAAGAAGGCTGACAAGATGATAGTGCGCATCGCCCCCGGCCAGGAGATCGGCACCGATACCCCCGGCTTGAAGCCGGCGCGGAACGGCGCCTACCTGTGGGTCATGAACCCCCGCCGCCGTTCAGCAAAAAGCTGGCGCGAGATAAATTCGCTTAACTGAGCGCGCCAGGTAGCGGCTCCCTTCTTTTTTTTCGGTCCGACTGAGTCCCCGCCAGGAGCGCCCTCCTCGCGGGGCTGATTTTTACGGGATTTGCGCTGGGGCGCGGATAGTGCTAACATTTCCGTTAACGAATCGTTTTAAGGAGGAAATATGAAAAAGAGCACCAAGATGATAGGCGCGGGTATAGGTCTGGCGGCGGTGGCGGCTGCCGGTACATATTTCCTTTATGGGGAGAAAGGCGCCAAAAACCGCGAAAAAATACGCAGCTGGGGCCTCAAGATGAAGGGCGAGGTTCTGGAAAAGATCGAAGCCATGAAAAAGATAGACAGGGAGACTTACCTGCGCCTGGTGGACAAAGTGGCCGACCGCTATGCCAAGGTGGAAAGCGTCAGCGCCGCTGAACTGAGGCATATGACCATAGACCTCAAGAACGCCTGGACCGAGATAGACAAGAAACTCAAATAAAGGCAAAACCCCGGAGCCCCGGCCGGCCGCAAGCCTGCCGGGGCTTTTATTTGGCCGGGGCGGGCATAGGACTTAAGGCCCAGGAGCGCCTAGGGCTTTTTCCCCTTATGGCGGGGCCGCCAAACTGGTAACCTATGGCAGGAGCAAATATGAAAATCATCGCCGCCGCCCTTATCCTCTTACTCGGTTCTTCGGTGCTGCTGCAGGCCCGCAGCATAGAGAACATGCGCGTCTCCGCCCAGAACCTGCGCGTCGACACCGGCAGCCTGAAAAAAAAGGCGGCCGCCGACCGCGCCGAAATAAAGCCCGTCCCGGTGCTGGTGCAGCTGATCGTAAATTTCTTCAAGCTCCTGTTCGCCCCCAACGGCGACATAGAGATCTCCAACCCCAACACCTCCCTGCCGCAGTACGACAGCGTGCTCGAAGACGATACCGAGGAAGAGACCTACGTGGAAGGCCAGACCTACGACCCCGTGGCCCCCGCTGACATCCCCGAGGACCCTTTTCCGCAGGAGCCCCCGCAGGTGGTCTACCAGCCGCAGCATCAGGAGCAGCCCCGCGCGGAGATCACCGGCCCCGGCGGCGGCATCCCCTCCGACCTCAAGCGCAAGGCGATGGACTACTTCAATTCCAACTCCGGCCGCATACAGAATAAGCGCTACCTCGGCGTGGTGGATTTCTCCAAGCATTCCAGCCAGGACCGTTTCTGGATCCTGGACCTGCAGAGCGGCGCCGAGCACGCGATGCACGTAGCGCACGGCACCGGCTCGGACCCGGACGGCGACGGCTACGCCACCCGCTTCAGCAATGTGCCCAATTCCAAGGCCTCTTCTCTGGGCTTTTACCTCACCGGGGACCTGTACACCGGCAAGCACGGCAAATCCATGCGCCTGCACGGTCTGTCCTCCACCAATTCCAACGCCCTCGCCAGGGCCGTGGTCATGCACGACTCCAACTATGTCAGCGAAGGCAATGTGCGGGCGGGCCGCTCCTTCGGCTGCCTGGCCCTGGCCAACAACGAGATCGGCAAGGCGCTGGCCTCGCTGCGCGGCGGCGCGCTGATCTACGCCGGCCTGAGCAACAGCGATTTCTAAAGCCGGGACTACCGGGAAAGCCGCGCCGGCGCGCGGCTTTTTCATTTGCGCGCGGCGGAATTAGGTGCTAAGATTTAATAGTAGTCGGGGGGGACAATGACCTACAGGGAGCCTGCCGGAACCGGCCGTTTTCTCATAGCCGCGCTGCTTTTATGCTTCGCCGCCGGGACCGCAATGGCGGCCGGGCCGGGCGATTGCCGGGGTTTGGTGCGCGGCCTGCTGAAGAAAGCCCCCGCCGCGGGCGGCAAGATAGCCGTGGCCGATTTCGCCTACGCCGACGGGCGGGTCTCCGCCGACGGCGAGGTGATAGCTGGCCGCATCACCACCGAGCTGGTGGAACTGGAAAAATACAAGGTGGCAGAGCGCCGGGAGATAGAGAAGGTGTTCGCCGAGCTGAAACTGCAGGGCTCGGGCGCCATCGGGCCGGATTCCATAAAGGACATCGGCGCGCTGCTGGGCGCGGACTGGCTGATACTGGGCACGCTCACGGAACTCTCGCGCGGGCGCATAGAGGTCAACGCCCGCCTGGTGGAGGTGGCGTCCGGCGAGATCATAGGCGCGCGCCGCGTGAAGCTGCGCAAGGACTGGCGCGACAAGCCCGCCGGCAATGAAAAAGGCGAAAACGCTTTCGACGAGGGCACGGAGCTCAAAGAGTACGACAAGGCCATCCGCAACTACATGGACAAGAAGGCCGGCGAGGAACAGCGCGTGGTGAAAGAGCCGCCGCCTTCGTTCTGAGGGTTGACCGATTACCTTGTGCCAGAACCGGGGATTTGGCAGAATAACCGGGGCAAAAAAATGAAAAGAAGAGTCAAATATATAGTTCTGGCGGCGCTCGCGCTGCTGACGCTGCCGCTTAGCCCCGGGCTGCGTTCTTCTTTCGACCAGGCCGAGGCGCCGGGGGTATACCTGGCCGCCATGGAGCAGATGGGTTCCGACCCCAGCGCCGTGCCGGTCAGGTTCGCCATACGCTACCGCGCCCCGCGGGAAGATTTCTTCGCGGCCAGGGAGGACGGGCTGGCCGCGGTGCGCGCCTGGCAGATACAGGTTTTCGACGGGAGCGGGCGCGAGGTGGGGCTGATGCAGGGCGCGGGCAGGCCCCCGGCCGGCGGCATCAACTGGGGCGGGGTCTCTTCCGAGGGGAAACCCCTGCCGGACGGCTTCTACAGCGCCAGGCTGGCCTGGCTGGACCAGGAAAAGCGGCCGCATACCGCCCCCAGAGTTTCGCTCAGCCTTTTTACGCCGCTGGAGGTGAAGCGGCTGGCCGGCCGTCAACTGCGCATCGATTACGTGGACGAGGGCCTGATAGTGGCCATCCTCGAGAGCATGATCTTCAAGCCCGGCCAGAGCCGCATAGAGCCGGAAGCCCTGCCGGCCCTGCGCGAGATGGCCCTGCTGCTGAAAGCCTACCCGAAGAAGCGCGCCGTGGTACGCGGCTATACCGATTCCACCGGTTCGCCGCAGGGCAATCTGGCGCTGTCCCGCCAGCGCGCCGAGCGCGTTTACGATTACCTTGTCATGGAGGGCATAAGCCCGGCCCGGCTGAAGTACAGCGGCCTGGGCTCCGCCCATCCCGTGGCCTCCAACGACACCGCCGAGGGCCGCGCCCGGAACCGGCGCATAGAAGTGGTGGTCCTGAAAAAATCCGTCTGACCCCGGTGAAATATATGAAGAACCTGCTTTTGCTCTCCGCCCTGCTGCTCTGCCGGCCCGTTTCCGCCGAACCTGTTTCGGAGCGGATCACCTGGCTGCTGGACGGCACCACCGCCGCGGCGACTGTCACCCTGCCCA
>Ga0209212_1004193_pt1 | contig 18075 bp, 17 predicted proteins | sample RifGroC2_FD_183996 | JGI IMG/M metagenome (GOLD analysis project Ga0209212, IMG submission 183996) | Groundwater microbial communities from Rifle, Colorado, USA - Groundwater C2 (SPAdes) (version 2) | ecosystem: Environmental > Aquatic > Deep subsurface > Groundwater | place: Rifle, Colorado...
AATAGAGTTCTGAGCTTTATGCCGTTACTGCTGACGTATTCCACGTGTATCATTTATACTTTACTCAAAAGATAAATTCAAAGAAAAAGTCGTTGGGTTTTGTCTTTTAAAACCCAACCTAATTTAATGTATAGGAATTTCAAAATTGTTGGTTATCTTGTTAACACACCCCCGGCCCCTCTTGATAGAGGGGAGATTGTTGTGTTTTCCCCTCTATCAAGAGGGGATTAAGGGGTGTGTAATAATAAAAAGCCGTTGGGGTTTTGTTTTTTAAAACCCAGCCTAATTAAACGTATAGGAATTTCAAAGTTCGTAGCCATGTAGGGTGGGCACTGCCCACCGAAAAATGGGCGATGAACGGCAATGGTTGGATTGGCGATTGTTTTTATCGGAAACCAGCGGTTGGAAATTGTTGACCCAAGATGGAATCGTGGGGTTTGTTTCGGTGGGCAGTGCCCACCCTACACACTGTCTCGTTCCAACGCAGAGCATTGGAACGAGACGAGACGAACAACCCCCTTTATTAAGGGGGACTTCGGCGTGATGGTTCGACAGGCTCACCATGAACAACACTGCATCCTGAGCTTGTCGAAGGATCAGTCGAACGCTCAGTCGAACGATTCAGGGGGTTGTTTATGACGGACAATTTATTGCATATTAAAAAAAGCCGCTGCCAAAGGCAGCCTAATCTATGAGATTGTACGCAAATTATAGCATTTAAAAAACCTTGCATATTGCATCATGGTTGATATAATTATACCCTTGTCATAATATTATAATGCAGCGATACAAATAATCCTTTTAACCCCCTTTAGCAAATGAGATTCAGGGGGTTATTTACTTTTTTACAACGTTTATTTAACCTGCGTAAAAACAACAAGGTCTTTGCAATGAATGTAAACACAGAGAAAAAAACCGAGTATGTCTTTAAAGCGCCAAGGGGAACAGAAGACATTCTGCCTGAAAAATGGGCTTTATGGCGAAAGCTTGAGGAAGTTGGGCGGCAGGAATTTGAACTCTGCGGATATTATGAAATCCGTACTCCCATTTTTGAAGATACACGTTTGTTTGTCAGAAGTATTGGAGAGGCTACGGACATTGTAGAGAAGGAGATGTATACTTTTGCTGACAGTGAGGATTCGAGTATAACCTTGCGCCCAGAAAGCACCGCCCCTGTTATGCGTGCGTACTTAGAATATGAACTGCACAAAACAAAAAAGTTCCAGAAGTTCTATTATATCGGTCCACAGTTCAGGAAGGAACGCCCGCAAGCGGGAAGGCTTCGGCAATTTCACCAGATGGGAATAGAAGCTGTCGGCGCTTCTGACCCATTGCTCGATGTAGAAACTATTAGTATTGCCGCCAGGATATTTGACCGCATTGATCTTAAGGGGTATAAGGTCAAGATCAACTCCATTGGCTGTGAAAAATGCAGGCCTGTCTTTAGAAATATTCTCAAAGAAAAACTCAGTGAACACGAGAAGGCGTTATGCGAACTTTGTCAATCACGTCTCAACCGAAATGTGTTTCGCATTCTTGACTGCAAAAACGAGAAATGTAAAGCGGTTAGTCACCACATGCCTTCTATTAATGATTATCTGTGCGTAGAATGTCAGGTTCATGCGAAGTCAGTAAGAGAGGCTCTTTTAGAGATTGGCATTCCCTATATTGCTGATGCCCATCTTGTGCGGGGACTTGATTATTACACCAAAACAGTGTATGAAATCACACATTCTTCATTGGGCGCTCGTGATGCTATTTGTGCTGGCGGGCGATACGATAATCTGATTTCTGATATCGGAGGTCCTTCTATTGGCTCAGTTGGGTTTGCAATAGGAATGGAGGCGACCATCCTTGCCCTTGAAAATGTTATGTCAAAAAACAAATCCGCTTCTCAGGGAATTTCCATCCCCTCTCCTTCAATCTATATAGTTTCCATAGGTGAAGAGACAAAGAAACAATGTTTTTATCTTCTTAACCTTTTAAGGAAATCCAACCTTTCCGCTGATTTTGATTATGAAGGAAGGAGTCCAAAGGCACAAATGCGTACAGCTAACAAATTGGGGGTAAAATACGTGATTGTGCTGGGACCAGACGAACTGGCGCGAGGAGACGTCAAGATTAAGACAATGGAAACCAGCGAAGAAATCTCGCTTAAACAAAATGATGTCCTGAAATGGTTACTAAACAAACAATTACCTTCTGCAAGTTAACAAATCTTAAATCCCCAAGGAGATAGCAAACGCATGTCTAAACTGAAACGAACTCATACGTGTGGACAATTACGTACCAAAGACATTAAAACAACTGTAAATCTTTTTGGCTGGGTAAACAGTGTTCGTGATCACGGCGGGTTAATTTTCATTGACCTGCGGGACAGATACGGCATTACCCAGGTGGTATTCAGCCCTGATAAAGGAAAAGAATTCTATGAAACTGCCCAACAATTAAGACATGAATACGTTGTTGCAATATGTGGGATAGTCTCTGCCAGACCAGACGGTACGTTAAACCCGAACCTGGACACCGGCGAAATAGAGGTGTATGCCGATACTATAGAAATATTAAACAAGTCAGAAACACCTCCGTTCGAAATAGGCGATGAAGGCAACGTATCTTTAGAATTAAGATTGAAACATCGCTACCTGGACTTAAGACGTCCAATAATGCAAAAGCGATTAATCTTTCGGCATAAGATATGTCAGACAATACGCGAATATCTCGACCGTTTAGATTTTGTAGATATTGAGACCCCTGTATTAACAAAGAGCACGCCTGAGGGCGCCAGAGATTATCTGGTGCCCAGCAGAATCAATCTTGGAAAATTTTATGCATTGCCACAATCGCCACAGCTTTTCAAGCAGATACTCATGGTCGCAGGTTATGATCGTTACTTCCAAATTGTGCGTTGCTTCCGTGACGAAGACCTTCGCGCCCAGCGACAGCCTGAATTTACACAAATGGATATGGAAATGTCCTTCGTTGATGAAAATGATATTATTCAGGTTATCGAAGGACTAGTGGCTACAATTTTTGATAAGGTTATCGGTAAAAAGATTGTTACCCCATTTCCAAGGATTTCTTACAAAGAGGCAATGACCTCTTATGGCTGCGACGCACCTGACTTGCGATTCGGTATGAAGATAAAAGATATTTCCGATATAGTTAAGGCATCTAATTTCAAAGTATTTCTAGATGTTATTAAATCAGGCGGGCAGGTTCGGGGTTTAAATGCGACCGGCTGCAGCAATTATTCAAGGAAAGATATTGATGATTTAACGGCATTTGTTGGTCAATTCGGAGCCAAAGGACTTGCGTGGTTCAAGGTAGAAGAAACTGGTTTGACATCTTCGATAACAAAATTCTTTTCTGCCGATATTCTTGAAAAAATACAAAAGCACATGGAAGCAAAAAATGGTGATTTGCTCCTTTTTGTTGCCGATAAATCTAAGATAGTCTGCCAGTCACTTGCGCAACTCAGACTGCATCTCGGCCATAAAAACAAACACATTGATACCAATGCATTTAATTTCTCATGGGTTGTGGACTTTCCATTGTTTGATTACAACGAAGATTTAAAACGCTACGAGGCGCTTCATCACCCGTTTACCTCGCCTCATCCAGAAGATCTTTCATTCATGGAGGAAAAACCATTAGAGGTAAAGGCTCGTGCGTATGACCTGGTACTCAATGGTGTTGAACTAGGAGGCGGGAGTATCCGTATACACACACCTGAGGTACAAAAAAGGGTATTTCGCTTACTCGGGATAGACGATGAGAATGCTTATAAAAAATTTGGATTCTTACTTGATGCATTAAAGTACGGCGCTCCTCCTCATGGCGGTATTGCGTTAGGGGTAGATCGTATGGTTACATTGCTATTAAAGCTCGACGATATTCGCGAGGTTATCGCGTTTCCAAAGACACAAAAGGCTACATGTCTCATGACAGATGCACCATCAGAAGTTGATGCACAACAACTTAAAGATTTGGGCATACGACTGTCGTAACAAAGGAATATAAACAAACATAAATTTTAATATAAAGATAAAACTATGAAAAATAAATTGCTCATGTTAATTATTGGAGCGGCCTTCATGATACTTTTAATATCGGTCGGCTTCCTCATACACTTGAAACGTTTGCACAGTTCTCTATCCTATATACAAACAGTAGGACAGTATGTGCAACAAGGCAAACTTGATGATGCTGTTGCTCTTTTAAAAGATACCCTGAGTAAAAATCCACGTAATGCAGAGGCACACGCCGCACTTGGCATGATCTATAACAAAAAAGATTTATGTGACGATGCACTTTCGGAGCTGAAAACGGCATTATCCATAAAACCTGACCTTATTGGTATTTATCAAGAAATGTATCTTGTTTACAAGAAAAAGGGTATGGAAGCCGAAGCTCAAAGGGCATTGGATTCTTATGAAAAACTTAAAGGAAGCAAATAAATTTAATTTCTTAATCAGCATAAAATTGTTAATATCCATAGTATGAAAAAACATTTGATAGCATTTTTACCAATTCTTATCATCATTAGCATGTTCAATGTGCAAGTCCTTTTTGGTGACAGAGATGACGATGCCAACAAATACTACCTGGATGCATACAATATGTACAAATTGGGTAAACTTGATCAATCTCTGGAAATGTTGAGAAAAGTCACAGAAACTAATCCAGATCATGCCGAAGCGCACTTTGGTATGGGAAGCATCTACTTCAGGCAAAACATGTTTGATGACGCCGTTAAAGAATTTACAAAGGTTACAAAGATCAAACCTGAATATGTCGAAGCATATCAACGACTTTGGTTGGCATATAAGAAACTCGGTATGAACGATAGGGCTGAGGAGGAACTCTTAAAGTACAAAAAATTAATTGAGGAACGTATGCAGTCCATGGTAGGCGGTTCGCCTCAGGTTGTGAAGCCTGTCTCCCCTCCACCAGAAGGGGGAGAACGGACAGAAAAACCCAAACAGGAAGAATCAAAACCACTAGAATCAAGAGTAGAAACACCTCCACAAGTAGAAACAATGCCTCCGGTATCAACTACTATTCCCGAGACGAGTGTCACAGAATCCAGACCTTCAGAAACAGAAACCAAAAAGGAAAAACCGATAGTTGTAAAACCATCAGCCCCAATACAGGAAGAATATAAGCCTCCCGTAGTTGAACCACCGCCAAAGCCTCCTGTTATAGAGACTATACCTCTTAAGCCAAAGCCAGTAGAACCTCCACCCACGCTACCTTCTGAAATGAAGTCCACGACAAAGCCTGATACAGAATACAAATCTCCGTACATAAAGGTAGACAAAAATGACACTACGTATCAAAATCTTTTTAAACCGTTTAAAAAAATGGGTTCAGGTTTGTTTCGTAGCCCTTTAAAAGTAAAAAAAGGTACCGATGCATGGAAAGGATCATATATTGGAAGGCTTACAAAAGGCTTTATTTATTATATTGTGGTTGTACAAATCTGGCTCTGTATCGTCGCCTCTTTATGCATATATTTCTTTAAAATAAAAAGAGAGTAATTTAGGCTTCCATCGGTAGAGGCTTTTTCTCTGCCACTAAGACACCAAGTCACAAAGAAAATACTTAGTATCTTAGTGCCTTTGCGGCAACTTTATCTGTTCCCCGTGAAATTCGCAAAAGGTCACGAAATCTTTTTGAAAACAGGTTCAGAAATTATACTCTTTCGTGCTTTTTCGCTTATTTAGTGGGTTCAAGAAATCAGAATCAAAACTCAACGGTATGGCAAAAGAAATGACAGACATTAAAACAAAAGAGTCAACAGTAGAAAAAACTGTTGACTCTTTGAAAAAATCCCCTGAAACTGCTATAAAGAAGAAAGATTGGGGTCTAATTATCGCTATTATTGCATTTGGTATTTTGTTACTTATAATACAGTTTAGTAGACAACTCGGTATTGAAGGATTCCCATGAGGTTAACCCCGCTTCGCTCACCATCACCGAAATAAAGGTACATCTTTTGATTCAGAAAGAAGCGTTGTGACAATTCGAGTAGCGCTCTCGGTATCGCTTCCAATATAGCGTATTCTATTTTCTCTATCCAGCACAAATATTATAGGTATAGCTTGCACATGATACAAGGAGGGAATTACACCTTTCCAACGTTTCCCATCAAATATCTGAGGCCATTCAATTTCCTCCTGCTTCACAAAACCTCGTAAATCCTCAATATCATCATCCAGGCTTACACCAATGAATTGGACTCCTTTACCCTTAAACTTATTGTACATTATTTTCATATTTGGAAATTCTTGAATACAAGGGGCACACCATGTCGCCCAAAAATTAATGATAATAATGTTTCCCTTGTATTTTGAGAGGTCAACTGGCTTCCCATTAAAATCTTCTACATTAAACGTTGGAGACTCCATACTAATCCGTAACATTCCGCTCAGTTCGGTACCAAAAGTGTCAGCAGCCCTGGGCTCAATCAACCTCAACTCTGAAACTGCCTCTTTTGCATTTACAATATCGCCTTTTGCTATAAGCGCTTTCGCTTTAAAATATAATAAGCGCGCCTTGAAATTGGGATTGATTTCTTTCTGAGTCAAAACATCGTTAAAACATTTAATTGCATCTTCATAATTATGCATCTCATTATGAGCAGTCCCCATATAAAACTTCGCTTCTAACGATTCTTCCGTTCCTGCGTATTTTTCTATCAATATTTTCAAGTTATTTAGAAATTCTTCATAATACTTTTTTGCATCAGCATACTTCATTTCTGTAATGCTGCTTAAATTTCTTCTGATAATCTCCAACTGTTTGGCCGCATTTGCATCATGATTCAATTCCTTGGCATTACATATATTTCCTGCCCATACTAAAAAAATAAACGCAATCATAGTTAAAACCAGAACACGCGCCTTTTTCATGATAACCAACTCCTTGTATATCTAAAGACCCCTTCTAACAATCAAATAATATTTATTAAAACTGAATTTTTCATATATTACCATAGAATATATTCCATATTCAAGATTCATTTATCAACCACATTCTCGTCTTAAGATAAGATATGTATATTTCCAAGTCAAAGAAAAAGGTTGCCGTCAAAGGTATCCTAATTTAAGGTTAAGGAATTTCAAACAATTAGTTCCTCCCCCTTTATGGGAGTGGTTAGATGGGGGGGGTGAAGGAAAAAGGCTGACCACCCTCCCCTATCCCCTCCCATCAGAGACTGTGTCGTAATGTGTTTCGCTGGTCGTATATAGCTCCAAGCAGTACGTATAACACAATATATTGTATAGCTAAGCTATCTAAAACTAATTATGACACAGTCTCTCAAGGGAGTGGGTTGGTGTAGTTTGTGTAGTCGCCGAAGGCTTAATTTAAAATAAATAAAACGTCCAATTAGAACAATCTTTTTTAGAGAGGAATAACTAATGCCCCAAAAAAACTCCGATCGTTATTGATTTTGATGGCACTATCTGTGAACACAAGTTTCCTGACATAGGTGAACCGACGCCTGGAATTAAAGAGGCGTTGGAAACGTTAAAGAATGCAGGATTCCAAATTATCATCCACACTTGCAGGACGGCATCCTATTGGAAAGGTCTAATCCCGAACAACCAGCCAAAGATAAATGACGGGTTTATGAAATATCATAAGTTGCCCTATGACACATTATGGATACCCGATAAACCTATTGGCGTTGCATATATAATAAAGCGGTACGATTTGACAATAATTGGAAAGATATCACAGAAACTATCCAAAATTACTCAAAAAAGACAGAAGGGTAACATAACCACTCCTAAATTATTCACTCCCATTAAAATCCACGAATTGAAAATCTAAATAAATGGATTTTTGTCTAAAATTCTTGATAAAGATACCCCTCCACTTTATCGCTTGTGATTCTGTATATTTTGTAACTGTTGGTTCTGATAATAACTAGGACATATTTATGTATTGTTTTTAAAGGCTATTATTTTGGTACGATAATTGATTTAATAAATCATTATAGAAAGGCAATTGCAAGGGTATTTGTTTAACTTCAGGGAATTTCAAACTTTTAGCAAACTACAACACACCCCTAACCCCTCTCGAGAGGGGAATCAAAAAGTCCCCGCCTTGGAGGGGATAAAGGGGTGGGTAAAATGAGTTTGCTTATATTAAGAAAAAGTCGTTTGGTTTTGCAATGTAAAACCAAACCTAAGTTGAGAAAGGGAGAAATAGACAATGAATAAAGATATTGAAAATCTAAAATTGGCAATACAAAAGAAAGACCTCGGCATTGAACGATACAGCGACCAGATTAAAGCTTTCGGCGACCCGCAAATCAACGCATTACTCGAAGGCATTTTGCATAATGAGATACGGCATAAATCAGAACTAGAAGACCATTTGAATAGGTTATCTTAATTATGAACCAAAAAGATAATCTGCTTGGGAGAGAGAAATTTTTCCTCTGCGATCTCTGTGGCTAAAAGTTTTTAATATTAATTAATAAAAAGGAGATGATATGAGAGAGGGATATAAGTCTGTATTAGAATTTTTAGAGGCGGATTTAGAGATAGAAGAAGAACAGGAACATTTATATAATCAATTAGCCACCGTTTCAAAAGACGCACGAGTAAAAGAAACCTTTCAACATCTGGCAAGGGCTGCAAAAGGACATAAGGAGGCCATCGGAAGAATTATCAAGGACATTGAATCAGATAATCATGACGTGAGTTTTTATTGCCTCATGTGCGGCTGGGAGATTAATTTCGGGAAGATGCCTTCCGTGGGAAATGAAGAACGTTGTTCGTTGTGTTGCCAGAAGTTTGCCCTCGTAGATGTGGATAATGATTATGCAATAAAATTCCTCCCACAATAAATGTGTGGGAAATAATTGTTCAATTTCGAATTTGCGTAATGAACTTTAGGGTTAACTCAGAAAAGGATACAAGAATACAAAATGAGCGAGTCTTTAAAAGATATAAAATCAATGGCAATCCAGATGGAAATGGATGGGATAAAGTTTTACAGCGATCTGGCAGCCAAGACACTCCATCCCATGGGAAGGGCCATGTTTAAGTCTTTTGTCGAAGATGAAAAACTACACGCCAAAAGACTTAGGGCTTTATTATCCACTCAGAATGAAACAATTCAGACAAGGGTAAAGAGCGCCGTAAATCCCCGGGAAAGATTGGTTACTATCTTTCGGGAGATGGGTGGTGAATTAACAAAGAAGGTTAACGTCAACACCAACGATATAGAGGCTGTAAAACTTGCTATGGGGATCGAGGAGAAAGGAGTCAAGTTTTATGAGCAGGCTGCTAAAGAATCTCAGGACAAAAAAGATAGTGAGACGTATCGTTTTCTTGCCGGTGAGGAAAAGACGCATTTCAGCATATTAAAGAACACCCTTGAATACCTGGAAAACAACGAACTGTGGGAGGCAGAGAGCGAGGGGCATATCTACGACATGTGGATGAATATGGTGAATAAAAAACTATGAAGGAAATACGAATTCATGCAAGGGCAGGCCAGGGGGCGATTACTACGGCGGCGTTGTTGGGAACTGCCGCATTTATTGGAGGTAAGTATGCCCTGGCTTTTCCTCATTTTGGCGCCGAACGTATGGGAGCGCCAATGAACGCCTTTGTACGACTCAGCGATCAGGTGATACGCTTGCGTAGCCAGGTGTATGAACCTGATTATTTGATAGTGTTAGACCCATCTTTGATGCGTGGGTTTGATGTCTTTGAAGGGTTTCGTCCCGGTGGTGTAGCAATTATTAATCATCATGAAAAGGTGCAATGTCCAAAACCAATTCAAAACATCAAGGTGTTTACTGTTCCTGGAAACGATATTGCAACTGAAGTTTTGGGACGTCCTATTGGCAACACAACGATTTTAGGCGCTTTTGCAGCGGCAACGAACGAGTTTGGATTAGAGTCACTTCAACAGGCAATATTAGAGCGTTTCTCAGGTGAGGTTGCCAAAAAGAATGCAGAAGCAGCCCGCCGTGGATACGAATACATAAAAGAAAGGTGTTTAAGGTGATTATCCCTGTTACTTCAAAACCTCGCACAAGTAAAGCAAACAAAACGGGTACCTGGCGGTCTGGCAAGAAACCCCATTTTATTCAAAAGGAGTGTATTGCCTGTCGTTTATGCGTGATGGTATGTCCGGAAGGTTGTATTTCAGGCGACAAGAAGTGTACGTATATCTCCGATTATAAATATTGCAAGGGATGCGGTAATTGTGTGGCTGTCTGTCCTGTTGCAGATATTGAAATGGTAAAGGAGGAATGGTGGCGTGAGACAATATCTTGAAGGTTCCCATGCAGTTGCACAGATCGTGCGATTGTGCAAGGCACAGGTTATTTCCGCTTATCCTATAACTCCCCAGACTCACATTGTCGAATCGCTGGCGCAAATGGTAGCAGACGGCGAACTCAATGCAGAATTTATTAATGTTGAAAGTGAACATTCAGCGGCCTCTGTAGTCCAGGGGGCAAGCGCCACTGGCGTAAGGACCTATACGGCTACCACGTCGCAAGGGCTGCTTTACATGATCGAGGTGCTCTATAGTATTGCGGGTTTGAGATTGCCTGTGATTTTGACCTGTGCCAACCGTGCTGTCTCCAGTCCCATTAATATATGGAATGACCATCAGGATTCCGTGACGGCGCGAGATGCAGGTTGGTTGCAATTTTATGCAGAAAATAATCAGGAGGCGTGCGATCTGCACTTAATGGCTTACCGGCTTGCTGAAGACCATAATATTATGCTGCCCGTCATGGTGTGTATGGATGGATATATCCTGACCCATGCGTACGAAGTAGTGGATTTACCGGAACAATCGCAGGTAGACAAATTTCTTCCTGATTTTAAACCTGTGCATTGTCTCAATCCAGATGAGCCCATTTCTATGGGAGTTCTTATGGGGCCGGAATCGTACACAGAGACACGTTATGCTATCCATCAAACCATGATGGATGCGTTGAATGTTATTCCTGGGATTGCCGATGAATTTGAACAGGTGTTTGGCAGAAAGGTCAATTGCCTGATAGAAAAGTATCGATTGGAAGATGCCACACAGGTCTTTGTCGCTATGGGTTCGATGGTAGGCACAATCAAAGAAGTGATTGATGGATTACGAGAAGACGGTCAAAAGGTAGGTTTACTAAAGATAATTGCACATCGTCCCTTTCCCAAAAAAATTGTGTATGAGGCATTAAAAAATGCAAGGGAAATTGCTGTACTGGAAAAGGCTGTTTCGTTAGGAGAAGAAGGCCCTTTGTTTTCGGATGTCAAATCCGCTTTTTGTGGGCATGGTAATCAACCCAAGATCAGCGGCTTTGTTCTAGGGTTGGGTGGAAGAGATATTACGAAGAAATCGATCCTCGAGGTACAAGACACTCTTGCTGGCGCACAGGTAGATGTGAAATTTATCGATTTAAAAATCTAAAAGGAATGAACCAATGGTTACGGAATTATTTTCATCTGGTCATACGGCATGCGTAGGATGTGGGCAGGCATTGGGCGCCCGCCTTGTTGTAGAAACGACAGGACCAAACGTCATCATTGCCAACGCTACCGGATGCCTGGAGGTATTTACCTCCCGATACCCGGAATCGGCCTGGGGAGTGCCATGGATTCATTCATTGTTTCAGAATGCGGCCGCCGTTGCATCCGGAGTGGAGGCAGCCCTGAGAATTAAAGGTAAATTGGATCAAGTCAGGGTTATATCACAAGGGGGCGATGGTGCGACTGCAGATATCGGGATGGCCTCATTATCGGGTATGTTCGATCGGGGCCATGATATCCTGTATGTCTGTTATGATAATGAAGCCTATATGAATACAGGTGTGCAGCGGAGTGGATTAACCCCATTCGATTCACGCACTACTACGAGTCCCGCAGGGAAGAAATCCTTTGGGAATCCCAGACCGAAGAAAAATATCCCTGAAATTGCCAATGCCCATAATGTTCCTTATGTTGCTACTGCGTCTGTTGCCTTTCCGAAAGATTTGCAAAAAAAGGTAAAAAAGGCGCTTTCTATAAGAGGGCCGAAGTACCTACAGATATTTGTTCCTTGTCCTCTGGGTTGGAGACACGATCCAGGGCTTACTTATGAGATTGCAAAGCTTGTCGTGGAGACAGGTTTATATCCCATACTGGAATATCAGGACGGGAAGCTCATATCGCTGAAAACAATTGAAGCGGCAAAACCCGTAGATGAATACTTAAAACTTCAAGGCCGTTATGCGCATCTTTTTACAGAAAGAGGCAAAGGCGAAATAGCCAAAATACAGGCTATTGCAGACAGCAATATTAAAAAATACAGCCTTTTGAAAGAGAGCAAAGAGGTGCAGAAAAAAATGATGGAAGAAAAACCTTCGGAAGAAAAAATATTTACGACTGCGGAATTGTCAAAGTGCGACGGTAAAGATGGTCGCCCTGCTTATTTTGCATATAAAGGAAAAGTGTATGACATTACCGGCAGTGATCGGTGGGCAGATGGTACACATTATAATATGCATTTTGCCGGCAGTGATTTAACCGAAGCATTAGTGGAAGCCCCTCATGGAGATGAAGTATTTGAGAGATTTAAAATTATTGGGGTTTTGAAAATGTAAATTTTTTACCCCAGAGTTGAAAAGCATGAATTTGTTTGACGGGTAGGATTTCAAATTGTTAGTTCCTCCCCCTTGATGGGGGAGGTCAGGTAGGGGTGAAGGGAAAAGGTGGATCACCCTCCCCTGACCCCTCCCATCAAGGGAGGGGGGATTTGCTGCCAACTGCCAAAGGTATAATTCAATTATGAATAATGAAATAATAGACTCATTCCGAATAGAAAAAGATTATATGGGCGAGATGCGAGTCCCAAAAGACGCTTACTATGGGGTGCAGACTGCTAGGGCTATTGAGAACTTCCCCATCAGTGGACAAAGTTCTCAGCCGGTGTTTACTACGTCTATCGTGCAGATAAAAAAGGCGGCTGCGATGGTGAATGTAGAGCTTGGCTGTCTCGATAGCAGAATAGGCAACATGATTATTCTGGCATGTGATCGCATACTGAACGGTGAGTTTCAGGACCAATTCGTGGTGGATGTGTATCAGGCAGGTGCTGGAACGTCTCACCATATGAATGTAAATGAGGTTATTGCCAATATCGCAATTGAAATGCTTGGAGGCGTGAAGGGAGACTACTCAGTAGTACATCCTAACGATTACGTTAATTACGGACAGTCCACAAATGACGTCTACCCCACTGCTATGCGCATCGCGGCGTTACAATCGTCTAAAAAACTCATTAAGAATTTATATGCATTGACCGAGACTTTTAACCAGAAGGCAAAATCATTTGATTCAACTGTAAAAGCCGGTCGTACACATCTTCAGGATGCAGTACCTATCCGTGTCGGTCAGGAATTTTCAGGATATGCAGCATCACTGCTTAAGACAACCAGAGGAATTGAAAAATCGAGTGAATCTCTAAAAGAATTGGGAATTGGCGGAAGCGCTGTAGGCACAGGAATCAATACCCATCCTGAATATGCCGGTAAGATAGTGGAAAAACTCAGGAAGATGACAAACCTGGATGTCAGGGAGTCAAAAAATCGGTTTGAGGCCATGCAGAGCAATGCACCATTTGTGGAATTCTCAGGCGCCCTCCGCACACTGTCTGTAGAACTCATACGTATTGCCAATGATCTGAGATTGATGAATTCCGGGCCAAATACAGGACTGGCAGAGATAAACTTGCCGGCAGTACAGCCTGGGTCTTCTATCATGCCAGGGAAGGTGAATCCTGTTATTCCGGAGATGATGAATATGGTGTGCTTTTCAGTCTTTGGCAATGATGTATCTATTGCACTGGCTGCACAGGCTGGACAATTTGAGCTCAATGTTATGATGCCTGTTATCCAATATAAACTGCTCGATTCCATCCTTATCATTACCAATGCAATTAAAGTATTTAATGAGAAATGTATCTGTGGTATAATTTTGAATGTAGCAAAGTGTCATGACTATGCAATAAGAAGTCTGGGGATTGTTACCGTCTTGAATCCTATTATAGGTTACTCAAAGGCGGCTGAGGTAGTAAAAGAATCAATGCAGACTGGAAAATCTATAAAAGAAATTATTAAGCAACAAAATATTATATCTGAGGAACAGTTAAACAAGGTACTATCTCCCATTTATATGACTGAACCCCACAGCAAGAATAGTAATGTTTAAAGATTTAAGATACTATAGTAAAGGCGAAAAAAAAGTTGTCATTGCGAGGGCGTTAACCCAAAGCATTCCCCCTTAATAAACTAGGGGGAGTAAGGGGGTCATTGATATTTACATGTCAACTTGTTTATGATGTTCACTATATATTAATTTTTATTTTTAGTTTTTTTGTTATCAAGAAAGGAGATATCGTATGAATAGAATAAAGTTTTTAAGTATTGGTTTATTAGGTATGGGCTTGGCAGGATTAATAAATATTGCTAATCCTTATATGGTCATCGCAACTGAGGAAAAAAAAGTTACCCATGAGAAAGTCATTGAACCTACGCAGGTATTAATGAATGATATTGCAAAGCGAATGAATAATGTCCTTGATGGAATATTGGCAGGCAATTTTAAATATGTTGCACAGGAATCAGGCTCGATTGTTGATCAAAGTTATAAGATAAACGAAACATTCTTTCCTGTAGACCCGAAGGAAAATAAATGGTTTAGAAAAGCAAACATAGACCCAAATGATTCAGAAAAAATTACAAAACTAAAGGAAGAATTTAATGTTTATTTGAAAGGAATAGCCTCGTCAGCACTGGAAATCCAAAAAGCAGCTAAGTCAAATAATCCTGAAGCAACCTTGAAATCCTTTATGAACATGATTGAAAAGACCTGTTTCGAATGTCACAAAGACCTCAGGGACAGCCAAACACCCGCTGAAAACCGCTAAATTTCAATCAAACAGAATTGTTTAATCAAAAGGAAAGTGCAGACAATTATATAATCTGCACTTTCTTTTCATTTTAAGGGTTGATTACATTATCCTTGGTAGTGTAAAATGTTCGGGAATTTTATAGAAGTATATAGTAAAGAAAAACAGGAGATAAAACATGTCAAAATGGGAGTGTCGGGTCTGTGGTTACATATACGATCCCGCAAAGGGCGATCCGGATAACGGTATTAAGCCTGGGACAGCTTTTGAGAGCTTGCCTGAAGACTGGGTGTGTCCATCCTGCGGCGCAGGAAAAGACTTATTCAATAAGCTAGATTGACCTTGTATTCAATTTCATATACATTTTTACGATAATATTTTCATGCTAAAATTACAAAATAAACGTTACCTTAAATTTTATGTATTTGTTGTGTGCATTGTAATATTTTTCTATTTTGAAAACATTACATCATCAAACACAGAGCAGATAGTAAAAAGCAAACCTGGTGCTACATATTCAAATCCCTACTTTAAAGGTAATAAGGAGGAGAGAGATGCACAGGTTAAAAGGATTGCATCCCTGTTTGGGGTTGACTGTAATTTTTGCCATAATGAAGATTTGACGGTTTTTACAGAAGAGGGTGAAAAATCAAAGATAATGATGAAGGCTTCCGTTGACTTGGGAGTTGAATGTGATTACTGCCATGTTGATAGGAAACATTATAAAGAAAATGAACAACAAGCAAAAAGAATGTTCGAGCTTTGTGAGATAATGGGAACAGAATGTAATTTCTGCCATGCAGGAAAGGACAAGTTTACAACAAAGGGAGAAAAGTCTAAGACTGCCTTCGTAACCCGTGCCTGGGCTACAGAAGGCACAAGGCAATGCCTGGAATGCCATATTGAGAAGAAACAGTTTGCATTGAATTTCTACGGATGGCAGGTCTTGAATGCGATGAAGGGGTTGAAGGGGATGTGAATAAAGATTACGATGTAATCATTATCGGTGGAGGTCCTGCTGCCCTCGCTGCAGCCATTTATACCTGTCGTGCGCTATTGAAGACCGTTATCTTTGAAAAAAAATATTTGGGCGGTCAGTTAGTCAGTACGGAACTGATAGAGAATTATCCAGGGTTTCCTGAAGTCATCGGTGGTGTTGATCTGACTCAGCGTATGGAGACGCAAGCCAAGCGGTTCGGCTTAGAAATTCGGTATGAGGAAGTTTTAAAATTAAATATAGAAAACGGATTAAAGGTCGTCACAACTGATACTGATATATACGCCAGCCATGCGGTTATTTTAGCCTCAGGCGCAGACCCAAAAAAATTAGGTGTACCTGGCGAAGATGAATTTTACGGTAAGGGAGTTAGTTATTGTGCGACATGCGATGGTGCTTTCTACAGGGGTAAAAACGTTGTTGTAGTTGGTGGAGGCGATTCTGCAATAACCGAAGGTATTTTCCTGACCAAATATGCCCAAACTGTACAGATAATGCACAGAAGGGATGAATTTAGAGCCACAAAGATTTATCTGGACGACGCCTTTTCGAATCCAAAAATAAAAGTGATACTCAACACGGTAATTGAAAGTATCCACGGGAAGGAAAAGGTGGATGGCGTTGTTACCCAAAATATTGTGACGAAAGAAAAGAAGGATATTCACAGTGAAGGGGTTTTTATTTTTATTGGGAGTTCGCCCAATACGGGCTTTTTGGGTAATTTGCTATGTGTGGATGCCGGCTGTCATATTGAGACAAACATACATATGGAAACGGCGATCGAAGGATTGTATGCCGTTGGTGATATTCGGAAAAATTCTTACAGACAAATTGCAACAGCAATAGGGGAAGGGGTTACGGCAGCCATTGCAGCCGAGCACAAACTTGCCGAATTGAAGGCTTTAGGTAAAACGAAAAAATAATAATTTAATTAGGCTGCCTTCGGCAGTGGCTTTTACTTTGAACCAGATACTGAAACAAGTTCAGCATGACATGCGGCTGTTACCTGTCATTCCGAATCATGTACTGAATTTATCTCAATATTGCTTTAGAATATTTTTAAAATTCCTAAACGTTAAATTATTGAAAGGAGGAGATAATGTCAACAATGGATGTAAAAGAAATTATCAAACAAGCCGCACAACAGGAAGACAAGGCGCATAGATTTTATACAGACGCTTTAAAGTATGTAAAGGATGCAGCTGCAAAATTATGGTTAAAGGAACTTGCTGATGAAGAACTCAAACACAAGGATATGCTGCAAAATTTTGATGTATCTAAGCTCAAGCAGCTAAAACCCAGTAAAAAAATTCACGACCTTCACATTACTGAATATCTGATTGATAAAGATGTTACTGAAATAAAAGACTTTCAGGATGTGCTGATAGTCGCAATGAAGAAAGAGCAAAAATCCTATAACTTTTATGTTGGTATGGCAAAATCAGCGGATAATGCTGATATTAAAAAACTATGCAAGGTGTTAGCTCAGGAAGAACTGAAACACAAACACAAGCTGGAACTTTATTATGATGACATCGTTTTTAAGGAAGATTAGGAATTACGAGAAATATATCGTATTATAATAAAAAAAGCCTTGTTCTAATTTATTTGGAACAAGGCTTTTTTATTACACAAATGGCGAGGCCGACGGGAATCGAACCCGCAACATCCAGATCGACAGTCTGGTACTCTAACCAATTGAGCTACGGCCCCAAAATTCAATAATCACTTTGATTTTTATCTGGCAAACATGGTGGGCGATATAGGACTCGAACCTATGACCCCTTGCTTGTAAGGCAAGTGCTCTAGCCAATTGAGCTAATCGCCCATAAGAGATTTAAAAGTATAGCATCTCGTTTTTTATGAGTCAATAGAATTTTAGTGTTTGATTTTAGCGTTTCCACGTAATAGGTAAAAATAGAAGTATCAAACTGTAAATTTCCAGCCTGCCCAAAAGCATACAGAAACTTAATATCCACTTACCGGCATATGTCATATCACTAAAATTAGCCATAGGACCAACCTCCGCCAGTCCCGGTCCGCAGTTGGCCATGCACGTTGCTACAGCAGAAAAAGCGGTAATTATATCTGTGTTTAAAGCCATTAATGCCAAGGAACAAACACCAAAGAATCCCAGATACACGACAAAGAAT
>Ga0209212_1004195_pt1 | contig 18067 bp, 22 predicted proteins | sample RifGroC2_FD_183996 | JGI IMG/M metagenome (GOLD analysis project Ga0209212, IMG submission 183996) | Groundwater microbial communities from Rifle, Colorado, USA - Groundwater C2 (SPAdes) (version 2) | ecosystem: Environmental > Aquatic > Deep subsurface > Groundwater | place: Rifle, Colorado...
AGGACGAAAACCGCGGCAACATCCACGTCGGAGGCCAATGCGTCAAGACCGATCTAACTCCGAGAGACCGAGAGATCTGCCGTGTCCTTTCGCCGTCGCTCAAAAAACTGGGCCTCTATTTCGTCGGTCTGGACGTCATCGGCGACTATCTTACCGAAGTGAACGTCACCAGCCCCACGGGCGTGCAGGAAATCAATTCCCTGGACAAAGTCCAGCTCGAAAGCCAGGTCATCGACTTTATCGAGAAAAAGGCAGCTAAGCTGCGGTCTTCCTAGCGAACTGTTATCCCTTCGCTTCGGTACCTGCTCGTCCGGGGTTGCGTTCGGGGACCTGCCTCTCGCGCCGAAGGCAATAGACCTCTGCTTATGTCGACGCGTTCAGTCTCGGTGCCTTACTTCGACTAGGCTCAGTATGGTGAGTTAATCGAACCATCGGCTTGATCGGCAGGCCCCCTCACTGCGGGGTGAACCGCCGGAGGTGGATCGAAAGATCGATGCACCAGACGTGTAGGTTCAAGCGTATTTTTAGGTCCAGCGTACCACGACTCTATTGCATCGATCTTGAGAGACGCCTTCGGCGGTGAGCGACGCTCCGGCACAGGTAGACCCCCACGCTCTTGTGGAATCCTTGACTCTCCGCCGGTTTTACGCAATATTCGAAAGCTCTGGCCAGGTAGCTCAGTCGGTAGAGCAGAGGACTGAAAATCCTCGTGTCGGCGGTTCGATTCCGTCCCTGGCCACCACCCAACCTCTCAAAAATGCTCGCCATTGGATCTGTTGCAGGCATCTGCTAGATTAGCTATAAGAAACAGGCGCAGTCTCGGGCTAAGGTGACTTTATGATGTCCCCGGAAGAGCGTGTTCGAATCCTCCGCGAAGCGAAACCCAACAGTTGGATCGCCTTCTCCGCCGATGAATCCCGTATGGTGGGTCGGGGTAGTACGTACGCCGAAGCCGTCGCTGAGGCGAAGGACAAGGGAGAGACAGATCCCGTTATTCTTAAAACCCCCGACGACTGGTCACCCAAGGTCTTTTCCCCTTGCGCATAAATTTTAAAGCCTTCCCGGTTACACCTAATCTCGCTTTTCCTTCACAAACCATCCAGTGGCGGCCCATTTTGAATGTTGTCATATTTTACCGGCATGCCAGGAGCCAGAGGGTTGAAGCGATTGTAGACTCTGGTTCTGATTATTGTTTGTTCCATGCGAGTATAGGGGAGAGCCTCGGTATGGACATTAAGAGTGGCATCCCAGGAAACCTTGGCGGCGTGATCGGAGGAGTGAAGGGAGAACTCTACTATCACAAAGTCAGGTTAATTGCTGCGGGAGAGTCTTACGATATCACGGCTGGATTTTCTTCTACGTTGTCGGTTCCAGCCCTTCTTGGCCAAGTCGGATTCTTCGATCATTTCATCGTTACCTTTGACTACACGCCGCAGCCTCCATGCTTTGATTTGGAAAAGATCCAATGAAACTAGAGTGTAGGAAGGGGCGTGAACTTATGGATGCCTTTGGTTGGATAAACCTGGCTGTTCTTATTATTGTGCTTGTTGGGTACGGTTACCACAAGGGTACCTATAATCCCTTCAAAGCCCTTTGGGATGACCTGAGAAAATCCCGGTAGGGACTGACTACCTTCCGGTCGAGCCTCTGGAGGGCTTCAAATGATTTATCAGATTCTCGCTGTCATTGGCGCCCTCGTCGTATTCGGTTCATTTCTCTATGTGCTTTGGGTGCGAGCACGGTCCTTAAAGCAGTAGTTCATTGACGGCCCTCGTAGTATTATCCCCCCTACGCCTGCGGGCTAGGGTGCGAGGCCGGTTCCAAAAGAGCCGGCCTCAGTGTTTTTGAGCCCCCTCTTTCTATCTCGCATTATCTGTCATCAACTCCCAAAAGATTGATCACGACATCACGTGCAAGAGCGCCAGGACCAGAAGAACAACGACAACCAGAAAGGCCCACGGCGGCCCGGAGTATCGAAGCCCATTTTTCTCAAGGGACCCTGATAAAAGAACTCTGTGTTCATCTCGTTCTCCTGCTCGGATTCAGACTGACCAAGCTATTGATGCCTGACACACGCTCCGACAAGATTGTTGAGTCGTAGAAGTCTGACCCTAGATCCTACTCCAACGATTCGAGTCTGTCATAAATGGTTTCCTTTCCTCGTGTCGGCGGTTCGATTCCGTCCCTGGCCACCACCCAACCCTATCCGCCTAAATTTTAAATCTTTCCCGATTGAACTTCCTCCCGTGTTTCGCCCCTCACCGGCCTTTCTGACGAAAGAGGGCGTCGCTTAGTATCCTCTTGATTTATTCATCCCTTCGTTAATAATAGCAGTCCAGTGGTTGAGAAAACCTATGTGCAGGTGGTTGGTCCTAGGGATCGTATCCGGGTTCAATTCAGGAAGGATAGGGGAAAAATTCTTGAGTTTGTCGTCCAATATGAAACGTTGGTTATGGGTGGATGGAAGGTTGTAGTCCGATACGACACGGCCCACGGCCAGCCGCACACCGACGTCATCAGGCCGGACGGCACCAAGGAAAAAAAATTATTGCACTTTCCAAATTTCAATGACGCATTCTCCTATGCGGAGGAGGACGTCAAGGTTAACTGGGAACACTATCGGAGAAGTTACTTTAGAGAGGGAGAGAAATGAACACCAAGAGCTCCTTGTATAAAAATATCGTGCTGAATACGGAGTTCAATAAGTATCTCGTCGAACATCCGCAGATGGCGGACAAGATTCCAGATAACGCCTTAATTGTGCTACTACCGGAAGATGATCCAGCCTTATGTCGCAAGAATCTTGCCTTAGCTCGCCGCCATCGGGAAAAGGATCAGGCGGTGGTCCAAGTGCGGATCAAGAAATTGACCCCTCCGCCAAAGTCCCGTTTAGTGCAACCGCGACTCAAAGTAGCTCTATAGTTTCCGATGATCAGCTTCGTAGCTTGATCTGGTTCAGAGGTGTACTCCGATTTTGCAACTCCCTTAGTTAGCCGAAGTTGATTGGTCCGGCGCTGGTTGATTTTTCCTCAGGTGGAATATACGATTCGTCCGCTAGTTAGGAGGAAGACCTAAAATGCCTCTAGTAGCGGCCCTGGCTGCCAGTCATGCTCCGAACATTCTTCTGGAGCCCGGTTCGGAGTGGGAAGAGTTCATGCAACTCCATTACAGCATGGCGCCGCAGGCCTCTTCATCCAGGCCTTCGCTGGAATCTCAAAAGAAACTGAGAGCGGACGCGGAGAAGGCCTTTGCGGTTTTGCGCTCTGACCTGGAAGCGTCCAGGCCGGACGTGCTGATCGTCGTCGCCAACGACCAGTTCGTCAATTTTTTCTTTAACAATATTCCCACTTTCTTTGTTACCCTGGCCGAAGAGGTCAAAGGACAGTTCACCCGCCACAAGTTCGACTATCGCGGCCACAAAGAGCTGGCTCGGACGATTTTGAAGGCCGGTCTTGAAAGAGGCATTGATTTCTCTTACGGCGAGTATGTGGAGCTACAGCATACGCAGGTCGTGCCGCTCTATTTTCTTTTGCCCGAGCCCAAGATCCCCATCCTGCCTATTTATGTGAATACCTGGGTGGACCCTATTCCCACGCCGAGGCGCTGCTACCAGGTTGGCGAGTTGCTCCGAGAGGTCGCGAACGCGCAAAGAGAGCGAATCGCCATTCTGGCGACCGGAGGACTTTCCCATTTCCCCGGCTCGCCGAGAATCGGCGAAATTGACACCCAATTCGATCACAAGCTGCTGGAGATCATGCGTGACGGCAAAGGCCGGACGCTGGCGGATTATTCTTTGGAACAGATCCTTCAGGCAGGGGATTCGGAGTTTCTTAACTGGATGGTGGTGCTGGGCACGGTCGGAGACGCCAAGGCAGCGTCCACCTTTTATATGCCGGACCATGTAGCCACCGGATGGGGATTTGTGAGTTGGAAACTATCCTAGACAGGCTTGAGGCGTGAGGCACCAGGCAATAGTCAGAAGAGGGTTTTGATGTTTGAGAAACTCTGTTGCCTAATGCCTGGCGGGGTGTAGTGACGGGGGGGTAAAGATGAGCAGCTATTATCTCAACCGCTTTCTCTTCGATCTCAAGATGACCGAAGGGGTTTTTCAACTAGCGCTCGCCGATCTCAAGGAGGCGATGAACCAGTACGATCTCACGCCTGAAGAGAAGGCTGCGCTTGCTGCCGGAGATCCGCGAAAGCTGCGTCCCCTCGGCGCCCACGGCATGCTCGCCCTTTACATCATGCGGCTCCATCCTGATTTCCGCACCAACATTTATTGGAGCCAGAAGTGAAGTTGAGAGGCGGCCTGCATGGAAGCATCTTTCCGCCCCGATGCAATACAGTCGTCTTACGCTCGCGATATCGTTGATGGGATCTCTGTGTTACGCTTGGATCTCCACGTCCGATGCATCGGTGCTTCAAGACGCCCCCAGCAGGCCGAGAAAGGGATGGGGAGGATTCGTGGAACTTAGGGGGATTATGAGATGGACTTGGGTTTGAAAGGAAAGGTGGCTTTGGTTGCAGGCGCCAGCCGGGGGATGGGGAGAGCCGCAGCTTTAGGCTTTGCCCGTGAAGGGGCCAAAGTGAGCATTTGTGCCAGAGGGGGGGGGCCACTGAAAGAGGCGGCGGAGATGATTCGGCGCGAGACCGGCGGCGACGTTTTGGCGCTTGTGGCCGACATGACCCGCCTCGAAGATATTCAAAAGTTTGTCGCGAAAACGGTGGAGCAATTCGGCCGGCTTGACGTTGTCGTTACCAACGCCGGTGGGCCGCCGCCGGGCGAGTTTATGAAATTTACCGATGAGGATTGGGAGAAGGCATTTCACTTGAGCTTCATGAGCGCCCTCAGGCTTGCGCGCGAGGCGATTCCCCACATGCGCAAAGCCGGAGGGGGACGCGTGGTGAATATCACTTCTTACTCGGTCAAAGAACCTGTTGCCGGTCTTGTCCTCTCCAACGCCATCCGGAGCGCGGTGATCGGGCTCGCTAAGACCCTGTCGCGGGAGCTTGCCAGGGATAACATTCTCGTTAACAATGTCTGCCCCGGCAGGATTGACACCGAGCGTGCGCGCCAACTGAATCAGGCGCGCGCCGAGCGCTTGAAACGGCCGCTGGAAGAGATCAATAGGGAAACGGCCGCGGAGATCCCGTTGGGTCGTTATGGAACAGCCGAAGAGATGGCGAACCTAATCGTTTTTCTTGCCTCGGAGCGGGCGAGCTACATCACCGGAACCACCATTCAGGTCGATGGCGGGTTAGTAAGGGGGATACAATAATGGTTCTCTACTTGGTCCAGTGGGATCTTCCCGACCAGAAGGCGAATTTGACGATCTATGCCAATAAGGCGAAAAACGATTGGCTGCCTGCGACGCTGGCGCACCCCGGCGTCCAAGAGATACGCAACTACCGGAATCCCATGGAAGTCACCCCGCAAGTAGCCATTACCGTCGAGTTTGATTCTCTAGATGCCTGGCGCGACTATGTGGAGTCGCAGGACTACATCCGCATCATGCGCGAGCTGCGCATCCTCGGCTGCCGCAACTTCGCCGCCGAGGTTTGGGCGCCTTCGAAATACTTTCCCGAGTCGCTCAGGCCGGAAAAGAAATAAACGAGGCTTGGGTCCCAGCTTTTCTATTTAAGCCAGAAAAACGGCGAGGATTACCGGGGTTTTCTTTTGCCTCCCCTGACGAGGGAAAGAGCTGCGCCTTTTCTGCCTTTAATCTCGCTCAGGAGACATTCCCAATCAACCAGAGTAACGTACTCCTCGGGTGAGCTGGACTCGCAATCATAGCTCTTAAGAAACCTGGCAAAGCTGCCGAATTTTTTCTCGTAGTCCTTGATCCTTTTCCGAAGTTCCTTAAGCGAGAGGGCGGAATAATCCACTTCCCTGTCTCCCTCAGGACCCCTTATAGCTAGTATGTGGCTCATCGAGTGATCTCCTTGAGTTCCGGTAAAATTTTATCAATTATCCGTTTCAGCTCTTCTTCGCCTTCATTCGAGTTTTTAAATGGAGTGGCAAGTTTCATGTGCAAGTGGGGCGCAAGAATCTTCCTCCCTCTCTTGATTTCGTGGCTATCATACCGAACTTCGTCATACCGGCCATTCGTCTTGCGGTAAAAATGGATCTTATACTCAGTAACGGCGCGAGATTCTTTATCGCTAACTGTAATATTCAAGCATTTCCAACCGTTGTCGGCTTCCTGCGGCACCGACGCAGTATCCCAGACTTCGGCATAACCTGCAAGCTACCTCCTGCCGGGAAATCAACGATGCACCGCCACCCCGGCCTTATCACAGCACCTTTCCACCGGGCACCGACTGCAGACAGGCGAGATCGGCCTGCAGAGCTGCTGGCCGAAGCTGACCAGCAGGTCGTTGTATTCCATCCAGTATTGCTTGGGCAATTTTTCTCGTAAGGCGAACTCCGTTTCTTTGGGATTCTTGGTGCGAACGTATCCCCAGCGATTGGAGATCCGATGGACGTGGGTATCGACGCAGATCCCGGGCTTGCGATAGCCCAGGGTCACCACTAGGTTGGCGGTCTTGCGGCCTACGCCCTTGAACTCCAAAAGCTCATCGATCTCGTCGGGCACCTTCCCCGAATACTTTTCCACGAGCGCGCGGCAGATGCCGTGGATGTTTCTTGCCTTGGTGCGGTAGAAGCCGACGGGATAGATCGTCCTTTCGATCTTCTTGGTCGAGAGCGCCAGCATTTTTTCCGGCGTGTCGGCGAGGACGAAGAGACGGCTGGAGGCCTGGGCCGTCGTGGCATCCTGGGTGCGCAGGCTCAGAATGCAGGAGATCAGAACACGGAACGGGCTCTTCGAAGACTCCGCCACCACGGTCACGATCGGCGTTTGCCATTTCGGCGTCTCCCGGCGCAAAATGCGAATCGCGCGGTGGATCTCTCTATCTTTCATCCTGCTGGCTTTTTGGGTGTGGATTAGGTAAATTAAAAGTGTCCTGTTATCACAGATTTCCGACAAACGAAACTTTTTCTTTGCAAATGATCGCCGATAAGATTTTTCCGATTCTTCAGTCCCGCACGCCAAAAATTCTAGAGGGAGGGCCATGGAAGCCGGCTGCCGTCCTGGTCCCGATCCAGGAAAGGGCGGACGGAGACTATCTCGTTTTGACGCAGAGGGCGGCGATGCTCAGCTCTCACCAAGGTCAGGTGGCTTTCCCAGGGGGGAGGGTTGACCATGAGGACTCCGGTCTCTTGGCGGCGGCCCTGCGTGAAAGTCGGGAAGAGGTCGGGATCAAGCCTCCCGATGTGCGCGTCCTGGGACAGCTCGATCAGGTCACGGCTGCTGAAAGCTATCTGGTGACCCCGTTTGTCGGTGTTATCCCTTTTCCCTATGATTTTCGTTTGAACCCGGCAGAGACCACCGCCGTTTTCTCCGTGCCCATATCGGCCCTGATGGATCCTGGATGTTTTAACATGGAGTTGCGTTCTTTTTCTCAGTCCGGGCGCGAGCCGATATATCACTTTCTTTACGATGGTTGGGATATTTGGGGAGCGACAGCGCGTATCATCAATCAAATTCTCGAATTGGGCTACGGCTTCTCCATCCCGGAGCCTTGAGCCACCGCCCTTCCCAGATACATCTCCATGAGAGATTGGTCTTCCAGGAGCTTGGAGGCCGGGTCGGTTCTAACGATCTCTCCGGCCGCAAGCAGATAGCCCCGGTCGGCAATTCTGAGCGAGGCATCGCAGTTCTGCTCAATCAGCAGCAGCGTCATCCCCTCCTGTTTCAGACCGTCCATGACTGCAAAGATGGCCTCGACGACCATAGGACCCAACCCTATTGAAGGCTCGTCCAGTAACATAAGCTTCGGTTTTGCCATTAGACCCCGCGCTAGGGCCAGCATCTGCTGTTCCCCGCCACTCAGGGTCCCTGCAAGCTGATTCCTTCTCTCCCTCAGCCGGGGAAACTTATCGAGGATCGCCTCGAGATCCTCTTCGATGGATTCTTTAGCGGCGAAGCGATACCTGTGAGTGGCTCCCAGAAGAAGGTTCTCCTCAACGTTCAAATTGGTAAAGAGTCTCCTTCCCTCGGGAACGAGTGTGATCCCCAGCTTTACGATCTCCTCTGTCGGCAACCGGCTGATATCGCGGTCCATAAAAGTGATCCTGCCGGAAGACGGCCCCAACAGGCTCATAATCCTGTTAACGAGCGTTGATTTGCCCGCGCCGTTAGGTCCCAGGACGGCAACGACCTGCCCTTGGCTTACCTCAAGGGAGACCCCCTTGAGGGCCTGCACCTTTCCGTAACTGACTTCGAGATTCTTGACGCTAAGCAACCTGATAGCTCCTGCCCAGGTAAGCGGAGATTACCTCCGGATCATTACGGACTTGGGCCGGAGATCCCTCGGCAATTTTTCTGCCGTAGTTGAGAACCGTGACCTGGTCGGAAAGGTTCATCACTACCGCCAGGTCGTGCTCGATCAGTAGGACTGTTAAGCCGGCCGTTTTTACCTTGAGTATCGCCGACTCCAACATCTCTTTCTCACAGCGATTCAAACCGGCCGCGGGCTCGTCCAAAAGGATCAAGCTCGGAGAAGAGGCGAGGGCGCGCGCGATCTCGAGCGCCTTCTGCGCCCCGGGAGGGATATTATCCGCCAGTTCCCGTGCCCATCTCTCGAGGCTCAGGAATTCCAAAAGCTGCTCTGCACGCTCCCGCGCGCTAGCGCTGAGCCGCCGGGAGTTCCGCGAACCGAGTCCTCCGGAGATGAAACTGCCATCGGCGGACAAGCCACAGCCCACCATAACGTTTTCCAGCACAGTCAGGGAGCCGAATGGCTGGGAAAGCTGGAAGGTCCTGGCAATTCCCAGCTTCTGGACTTGGTGGGGTGGTTGGCTCGTGATCCTCTGCTGTGAAAGCCAAATTTCGCCCGAGTCTTTCCGCATCACGCCACTGATGATGTTGAAAAGAGTGGTCTTGCCGGCCCCGTTCGGACCGATCAGGGCATGAATCATTCCCCTCTGGACATCAAAGGAGACCGAGTCCAACGCCCTAAGACCGCCGAAACTCTTGCTCACCATTTCGACCTTGAGAAGCAGGCCGTCGGGGGCATGGGGGGATGCCCGTAAGCCGGTATCGACCAGTTCCAAAGTATTGCCGACCTCGACTTCAACAGAAGGAGATGCCAACGAGGTTCTAGGTATCCAACCAGGGCCGATCTCTCCGGCTCGCAACCAGCGACCCAGGTCAGTGAGCAGCCCGGCCAGACCTCGGGGCATGAAAAAGATAAACAAAAGCAGCAGCATCCCATAGGCGATGAGCTGGTAAGAATAATCAGTCAAGATATGGCGGATCGTCGGATGCAGGATCGGGAGTTTGGAGATCCAACTTAAGAAATCAGGGAGAACGGTTAGCACCGCCGCCCCCAGGAGGGAGCCCATAACTTTTCCCGCTCCTCCAACGACCACCATGGTTACCAGTATCAACGAGATATGGACGGAGAAAGAACCGGGGCCTACAAACCTCTGATGGTGTGCAAAAAGGCTTCCAGCCAAACCGGCCAGCAGGGCGCTCAGGCCGAAGACCCTCAGCTTGTAGGAGGATACATCGATGCCGGTAACCCCGGCGCTCATCTCGTTCTCCCTGATGGCATGGAGCGCCAGACCAGCCGGTGAAGAGACGATGTTTCTCACAAAGACGATGACCAGAAAGGCGAACGCCCAGACGAGGTAGCAATAGCTGAGATCGCTGCGAATCTCCCAGCCCATAAGACGCGGGGCAGGAAGATTTCCAATACCGCCAACGCCGCCGGTGATCGCAGTCCATTCCTGAACCACCGCATCGAAGATGACTCCGAAGGCCACAGTGGCCATAGCCAGATAGGCGTGTCTTAAACGGATGGCGGTAAAGCCAACGACGTACCCGCTGATACCGGCCACTATTGCGGCAAGCGGCAAGGCCAACCAGAAATCGATTCCCCATCTGGTCGTCAACAGCGCAGAGACATAGGCCCCTATTCCAAAGAAGGAAGCATTGCCCAATGAGACCTGTCCCGCGTTTCCCATAAGCAGGTTCAAACCCATGACAACTATGGAATAGATCCCTACCATGAGAAAAATGTTCAGATGGTAACTGCTGAGGAAAGGCGTGAGGACAATCCCTGCCAGAAGGAGTCCTGCCCAGAAGGCTTGCCTGAGGAAGATCCGCATCGTCTTCAGCCCCCTTTGGAGGAAAATAGCCCCTCCGGGCGGAGAAGCAGAATCACTAGGAGGATGGCCATGCTGATGGCGCCCATATAGCTCGTAGTAATCAACCCCGCCATGTAGGCCTCGATGAAGCCAAGGAGGAATCCTCCCATGACCGCTCCAAACGGCGTCCCGATTCCACCCAAGATGGAAGCGGTGAAGCCCTTCACCGTAAGCGGGAGGGCAAAGTAACCCCCGGCAAAGGTTATGGGGCTGATAATGGTTCCGCCCAGAGTCCCCAACCCCAAGCTCGTGGCAAAGGCAACCCCATACATATTTTTTACGTTGATCCCCATAAGTCTGGCAGCAAAAGGGTCGTTAGCCGTAGCCCTTAGAACCCGGCCCAATCTGGTTTTATAAAGGATGAGATTGGAGGCGATTAGCGCCGACAGACTCAAGCCAATCACCCAAAAACTTTGGGGATTCACCGCCGCGCCGAGGATAAAGATGGGCGTATCACTTGTGAAAGGGGGAAAGGGGAGGGAGTCTTTTCCCCAGATCACGGCGGCCACATTCTCGACGACCAGTCCGGCAGCGAGAAGGGATATGACCTGGGCAGCCGGGTGCCTGTCTCTAAGGGGCCAGATGATGGCAGTACTTACACCGAGCCCTACTGCACCTCCAAAGAGCGTTACAAGGATTAAAACTAGCGGGAGAGGGAGGCTCCATTCCACCACCAAGCTGTAGGCTACCAACCCTCCCATGACGACCACAGCCCCGTATGCGAAGTCCAGGGTTCTGGCAGTGACGAAGACAAGATGAAAACCAAGAGCCATCAAGGCATAGATGGCCCCTGTGGTTAAACCGGCTACCGTGATTTGTAACAGCTTAGCTTCGATCATTTCCGATCAATCCAGCCAGTGGTCAGTAAGCGGAACGGGTGACCACCTGAGAGAACCTAATAGGAAAAGATATGAAAAAACTTGTCCTTCTCAAACTTAACGATGGTGCTGTTTTTTGCCGAGTGACCGTTGTGGTCTGTGGGGCTAAAGTTAAAGATCCCGCTGGCCCCTTGGAAGCCCTTGATATTTTCCAGTCCTTTCAGGATCCCATCGCGGTTACAGCCGGCTCCTTGCATGGCCTGGAGTAACAGGTTCGTGCTATCCCAGCCGAGCGCGAATAGGGTGCTCGGAGGGCCGCCGGCTGTCTTCCCGGCCATGGCGCTGAGCATTTTTTTCTCCCCCTCCCTTGGTCGGTCATAGCCGAACCCGGATTGAAACAGAGTGCCCTCGGCCGCATCCCCGGCTAACTGAGCGAACCTCATGCTGGACAGCGCTCCTCCGGCTAAGACAGGGATCTTAAGCCCCAGTTGCCTTCGGTTTTTCATGGCAATGGCCGAAGCGTCCATAGCAGCGGCAGCTAGAAGCAAGCCATCCGGCTTGCGCTCGGCGATCTTGAGCCAGGTGGGAGTGAGATCGCGGGCATTAGGGGCAAACTTTTCCGAGAAGGTTTCGATACCTCTCCCTTTGAGCCACTTCTCGACATGCTCCGCAAAGGTAGTCCCATACTCGCTCGTGTCGTTAAGTATGGCGACCCTTTTCCAATTCAGCTTCTCGGTCATGTACTGGCCGAGAAATTCAGCCGCCAGGTCGATTGGATACGCTGAGTGAAAGACGTATCGTCGCCCTTCTACCACGGCACGGGTCGGCACGGGGGCCACCATAGTAATTTTGAGATTATCGGCCACTTCAGCCATCGCACGCGAGGCCGCCGTAGTGCTGGTGCCAAAGACCGTGCACACATTATCCTGGGTTGTCAGCTTGCGAAGTAGAGAGGCCGCCTTTGCCGGATCTCCCTCGTCATCCTCAAAGACGAGCTCTACCTTTTGACCCTTTATCCCGCCTGCGGCATTGAACTTCTCAGCCGCGAGAAAAGCCCCATCTTTTGCGGGTCCACCCAGGCTCGACCACTGCCCTGTGGTCGAAAGGACCAAACCAATCCTCAAAGGAGCCTCGGCCCCAAACCCGGCCGAGTTCAGTATCATTAAGCTCAGTAAGGAGTAAATTGCCAAAAACATGAGCCTTCTCAAAGATTTCATTTTGTACCTCCGTGTATTATGCGCTGTTTTTTTGTTACACTTTCGTGATAATTCAACTTCACAGCCCATTCTTAACCTGGAAAGGTTTGAAACGCGAAGTTCAACCTATTGAAGTTATATTGCTTAGTAAATTATAAGTCAAGATCTGAGTATATGTCGAGTAAGTTTATAGCTAGCTTCGCCGCCGGCGTTTTTCTGGCCCTTCCCTTCCTATTTCCTATTCTTTTTCCCTTTTCCTGGGTTGCCTTTGTCCCTCTTTTCTGGGTTTTGGAGCGGAGTGGCGGATGGGTGCAGCTCTTTTTTTTAGGCTGGCTTGTGGGTGGGGTTGCCAACCTTTTGGGCTTCTATTGGCTTGACTACGCTATTAGGGTTTTTGGCGGCTTTCCCTATGGCGCGAGCGAGTTTGTCTTCTTAGGATTTGTTGCCTATGCAGCCTTGCCTGTGGCGCTCTTCTCCCTGCTCGTGCGTCTATGCGGGCGTGGCGTGCTCGGGCTTTTCCCCGCGCTTTTCTGGGTTGTAATCGAGTTCTGGTTTCCTCTTCTCTTTCCCTGGCATCTGGCCAACAGTCAGGTATGGTTACTTTCACTCATCCAGTCGGCGGATCTCGTGGGGCCCTACGGCACGAGCTTCCTCCTGGTGTGGCTGAATACTATTTTTTACGCTGCGATCTTCTACCGCAGCGGGCGAGCCGGGACGCTTCTACGAGAGGGAACGCTATCGGGCTTGGTGTTGATCGCGCTCTTTTTCTATGGCCACCAGAGGCTGAAGGGTGTGGATGCCGATATGCGCGCGGCGCCTGGTCTTACAGTGGCCGCGGTTCAGGGGAATATCGATATCCAACGCAAATGGAGCATGGCCTATGTGGAAAGCAATCTTAAATCTTACCAGGAGCTCACGAAGAAAACTCGCGACGTGAAGCTGGTAATCTGGCCCGAAACCGCTGTGGAGGTATGGTTGCCGGAAAATCTCGCCCAGCTTCCCTCACAGATCCTTCCTTCGCTGCCGGAGGATGCCTCGCTTATCTTTGGCGCCCGGAGCTTTCGCGGCAACCCCGCAACCCCCGACCTCAAGGCCTTCAACAGTGCTTTCCTGGTCAATGCGCAGGGCCGTGTGTCGGGTTATTATCACAAGCAGGTCCTGCTTGCCTTTGGCGAGTACCTGCCCTTTGCTCCTCTTGTCTCCAGGCTTCCGGCCGTCCCTCCCTTGGGCGACGGCTTTACCCCTGGAGATGGGCCGCGGACACTCGACCTCCCTGACGGGATTAGAGCAGCACCCCTTATTTGCTATGAAGACCTGATGGCCGGCCTGGCGCGCAGATTTGTCGCCGAGAAGAGGGCGAATCTGCTTGTAAACCTGACCAACGATGCCTGGTTCGGCGATACGGTCGCTCCCTGGCAGCATGCCCGGCTGGCTCAGTGGCGCGCGATCGAGACGCGCAGATATCTGCTCCGCGTCACGAACACGGGGCTCACCTCCATTATCAACCCTAAGGGGGAGATGCTCGAGACCCTGCCGCTATTTTCCTCAGGCGTGTTGATAGCCAGGGTGGAGGCTATGGAGGGCGCTACTCCCTACGTCCGTTTCGGCGATTGGTTTGCGTGGCTGGTTACATGCTTTGCGCTGGTTGTTCTAGTGCTCAAACTAGCTACGCTTCTGCCTGCTTATTGCATAGCCGGTCATGATCTTGTTAGAAAGGAGTCTTATGGAACAAACCGCATTAAAGCGTAAATTGGGATTGTTCGACGCGGTGATGCTTATTTCCGGCGACATGATCGGCACCGGTATTTTTATCTCCACCGGCGTCATCGCCGCGACCCTGCCGTCGCCCGGGGGCGTGCTCCTGGTTTGGATTTTCGGCGGGCTCTTGGCTCTCACCGGCGCGTTGAGTTGCGCCGAGCTTTCGGCCAGTCTGCCCTACGCCGGCGGCGATTACAATTACATCAAAGAAGCCTACGGAAAATTGATGGGCTTTCTCTCCGGTTGGTCATCGTTTCTGGTGACGTTTTCCGGGGCCATTGCGTTTCTCGCCGTAACGTTCACGGGTTTCATGTCGTTTTTCATACCCGTGCTCGGTGCCGAGGAAACTTTTTTCTCGGCTGTCATCGCCGGTTTAACGATCAAGATCACGCCGGGGACGATTTTCTCCATGGCCGTCGTCATCCTGATTTCCGCAGTCCATTGCATCGGCGTCCGGCTGGGAACGCTGATGCAGAACATTTTATCGCTGCTCAAAATCGGCGCGCTTTTGGGCATCATCCTGCTCGGCTCGTTCTTCGGCAAGGGCGATAGCGCCCATTTCAGCCCGTTGTTCGATTGGGAAAAGATCACCAACTTCAGTGTCTTCGCCGCCGCGTTTATCCCGGTCATCTTCGCTTACTCGGGCTGGAACGCGGTGATCTACATCGCCGGCGAAGTGAAAAATCCGGAGCGCAACCTGCCCAGAGCCTTGCTGATGGCGAACCTCATCGTCATCGGCCTCTATCTCGCCATCAATATGGTCTACATCTACGCCGTGCCGGTGACCGAAATGAAGGGGGCGTTGCGGGTATCCGAAGTCGCCACCACGGCCTTATTCGGTTATCAGACATCGGTGTGGATCACCGCTGTGATCACCGTTTCGATTCTCGGCGCGCTCAACGTCGTGACCATGCTCGGACCGCGCATCTACTACGCGATGGCGCGCGACGGAGTGTTTTTCAAAGGGCTGGCCCAGGTGCATCCGACGTTCAATACGCCGGTGAACGCGATAATCTTGCAGGCGGTGTGGGCCTGTTTTCTCCTTGTCACCGGCACCTTCGGCACGTTGTTCACCTACGTCAGCGTCATTATCACGCTTTTTTCCGCCTTCACCGTTAGCTCGGTGATCGTGCTCCGCTACAAGCGCCCGGATTTGAAGCGGCCGTACAAACTCTGGGGATATCCGGTCGTGCCGCTGCTCTTCATCGCCATTCATCTCTGGATTGTCTGGGGCTCGGTGACGGAAAAGCCCTTTGAGTCGCTGGTCGGGGTTATCATCGTCGGCTTGGGCATCCCTGCCTACTTCTTCTGGCAAAAAAGAGGGTTGAAGGGTTCAAGGGATGGTTAGGATCACGCGGGTATATACCCGCACGGGAGACAAGGGGGAGACGGCGTTGGTAGGCGGCAGGCGGGTTGCCAAAGACTCGCCCCGCATCGAGGCTTACGGAACTATCGATGAGCTCAACTCGATTGTCGGCCTGGCGCGCGTTTTCAACGAGGAACGGCTGGAGAAAGGTTCGACCTTGTCTTCGACCCTGAGGCTCAGACCCGAAGGGAGGCTCACCTCGAAAGGCAAGGCGCATCGCTTCCTGGACAGGGTCCTGCGTAAGATTCAGGACGAGCTTTTTGATCTAGGGAGCGAACTCGCCACCCCGGTGGATTTCAGCTATCAAGGGATGTATCGCGTAGGGGAGCGGGAGGTGAAGAGACTCGAGGAACTCATGGATGAATGCCAGAAGGAGCTTGACCCGCTCAAGTCCTTTGTCCTCCCGGGAGGAGGGAGGGTCGGGGGTTACCTCCATCAGTGCCGCACGGTATGTCGCAGGGCGGAGCGCGAACTCATCCGCCTTTCGCGGGTGGAAGAGATCGGCGAGTGGCCGCTCAAGTATATGAACCGGCTGAGTGATCTCTTCTTTGTCCTGTCGCGCTGGATCGGAAAGCGTACGGGAGAAAAAGAGTACCTGTGGCAAAGGGGACTGAAGCCAAAACCGAGGAAGGGGAAGTGAGAGGTGGTCAATGCAAAATCCAAAATGTAAACTGAAAAATGGAAGACGAGGCAAAAGAGATGAAACTTTGACTTTTCCAATTTGCAATTTTCATTTTGCAGTGCGCGGGAGCGAAGAGGAGAGAGGGCTATGGAGATGTTAAAAGGTAAACGGGCAGTGATCTTCGGCGTCGCCAACGAACGGAGCATCGCCTGGGCGATTTCCCAGGCGCTCCACGGGCAAGGCGCGGAGCTCGCCTTCACCTACGCAGGCGAAATTCTGGAAAAGCGGGTAAGACCTCTGGCAGAGGGGATTGGGGCGAAGATCATCCTTCCGTGCGACGTCACCAAAGATGAGGAGATCGATCAGGTCTTCGATACTCTGCGCAAAGAATGGGGCGGGCTGGACATCCTGATCCATGCTATCGCCTTTGCCGCCAAAGAAGATCTTTCCAATCCCTATGTTCAGACGGGCCGCCAGGGATTTCACCTGGCGCTGGACGTGAGCGCTTATTCGTTGGTGATTTTGTCGCGCCATGCAGCCGCGTTGATGGAAGGGCGCAAGGGTTCTATTCTTACTATGACGTATATGGGATCGGAAAAAGTCATTCCCCATTACAATGTCATGGGAGTGGCCAAAGCGGCGCTGGAAGCGAGCGTGCGTTATCTGGCGCACGACCTGGGGCCAAAAGGGATCAGGGTCAATGCCATCTCCGCGGGCCCGATAAAGACACTTGCCGCCGCAGGTATTTCCGGTTTCAGAGAGATGCTCCATTATAGCAGCGAGCGGGCCCCGCTGAAGAGAAACATCGACGCCGAGGAAGTGGCGCAAACGGCGCTTTACTTGGTGGGCGATATGGCCAGCGCCGTGACCGGAGAGGTTGTGCACGTGGACGCGGGCTATAATATTATGGGAATGTGAAGCAGGCGACAGGCACGAGGCAACAGGCGAGAGTGAATTCTAAATTCTGTTGCTAACGCCTCACGCCTAAACGTCCGGCGCATCGGCCCTTCAAGAGACCCCCAGGCAGGCGCCGAGGGGTGTGGGGCGGAACGAGGAAAGGAGTTTTCTATGGCAGTGAAAGAGATTACCCCTAAAGAGGCTTACGACCTGCTGACGGCGGAGCCCGACTGCGTCTACATTGACGTGCGCACGGTGCGAGAATTCTCCGCTGGTCATCCGCGCGGTGCGGTAAATATCCCCGTGGCCTTTCCTGATCCGGCACAGGGAATGGTAATGAATAAGGGCTTTACCAGCGTCGTAGAGGCTCATTTCCCTAAAGATAAGAAAATCATCGTCGGCTGTCAGGCCGGACCCCGCTCGACCGCGGCCGTCCGGTTGCTTCAAGAGGCCGGCTATCCGGATGTCGCGAACATGGTGGGAGGATTCGGCGGAATGCGTGACCCCTTTGGCAGCGTGATCGCTCCGGGCTGGTCCAGCTTGGATCTGCCCGTGAGCCAGGAAAACGGGGAAGGGGTGAGCTATGAGTCGCTGGTGGCGAAAATCAAATGAACAATTCGTTTTACTTTAAACAGCTTGAAATCGGCCCTATGTCCAACTTTGTTTATCTAATAGGGTCGACTGAGACACGCAAAGTCGCGGTGGTCGATGCGGCGTGGGACATCGAGGGAATCCTGGGCTTGGCCGCCGCGGACGGTATGGAAATTACCCACGTCTTGGTGACCCATACCCATCCGGACCACGTAGGCTCCTGGCTGCGTGGCGCCCACATCGAAGGTGTGGAAGAGTTGCTGGGCAAAGTCAAGGTCAAAGTCGTTGTCCACAAGGCGGAGGCGGAATTTCTCAAGTCGCTCTCCCCCTCTGATATCATCAAGTCGGACAGCGGAGACAAAATCAACGTGGGTGGGATCGAAATCCAGTTGATCCATACCCCGGGTCACACCCCGGGCTCCCAGTGCTTTCTCGTTGGAGGGTTCTCTCCCGGCCAGCCGGACCGGTTGATCGCAGGCGACACCCTTTTTATCGACTCTTGCGGCCGCGTGGATCTTCCCGGAAGTAGCGCCGAAGAGATGTACCATAGCCTCACCCAAAAACTCATGCAGCTTTCCGATGACACCATCCTATTCCCCGGCC